>MRWG01000272.1_pt1 | contig 81500 bp, 66 predicted proteins | sample 1013341 | NCBI WGS metagenome assembly MRWG01 (sample SAMN06117577, study PRJNA244670) | biofilm metagenome | biome: Water; feature: Cathode Biofilm; material: Biofilm; isolation source: microbial consortium enriched at the cathode of a solar microbial fuel cell | place: USA: District of Columbia ...
ACGATCATCTTGATGACCATACGGAACAGGTCAGGTAGTAGTGGCGGCCTCTCAGCCATATCGCCCTCCATCAGTTGCAACAGCTATGGTTCCGGACAGGTAGGAAGCGGCGTTCGAAATGTAAAGGGTATTTGACATATATTTTACATGAATTTTCCGCCGTTGAGCCAGTCCGGCCCGGCCTTGACATTGCATTGCAGCGTTGCCACTCCGGCGCGATCAAAATTCTCGAGGGGATCCCATGCACGCCTATCGCACGCATCATTGCGGCCAGTTACGCAAATCCGAGGTTGGCGAGACTGTCCGCCTGTCCGGCTGGGTGCACCGCAAGCGCGACCATGGCGGTCTGCTCTTTATCGATTTGAGAGATCATTACGGGCTCACTCAGCTGGTGGTTGAACCTGAGGCGCCGTTTTTTGCCGAGGTTGAGCGCGTACGCCAGGAAAGCGTCATCAAAGTCGATGGCCGCGTGGTCGCCCGTGATGCGGACGTCGTGAACCCGAACCTGCCGACGGGGGAAGTTGAAGTGCGCATCGACGCGTTTGAAGTGATGTCTGCAGCCGATGACCTGCCGCTGCCGGTATTCGGCGAGCCCGATTACCCGGAAGACATCCGCATGCGTCATCGTTATCTCGACCTGCGCCGCGAGACCTTGCACCAGAACATCATGTTGCGTTCCAAAGTGATCGGCGAAATTCGCCGGGGCATGGAAGACAAAGGCTTTACGGATTTCCAGACGCCGATTTTGACGGCGTCATCGCCAGAAGGCGCGCGTGACTTCCTGGTGCCGTCGCGTTTGCATCCGGGCAAGTTCTATGCGCTTCCGCAAGCGCCGCAGATTTTCAAACAGCTGATCATGGTGTCGGGTTTCGACCGCTACTATCAGATTGCGCCGTGTTTCCGAGACGAAGATGCGCGCGCTGATCGTTCGGCTGGCGAGTTCTATCAGCTCGATCTGGAAATGAGCTTTGTCGAGCGTCAGGACGTTTTCGATGCGGTGGGCCCGGTCGTTGAACAGACATTTGCGAAATTCGCCGGAAAACGATCCGTCACCAAATATCCGTTCCCGCTGATTGCCTATGACGAGGCGATGCTGAAATACGGCACCGACAAGCCGGATTTACGCTGTCCCATCGAGATGCAGATCGTATCCGATCATTTCCGTGGTTCGGGTTTCAAGATCTTTGCGCAAATTCTCGACGCCGACCCGCAGAACGAAATCCGCGCTATCCCGGCGCCCGGCGGCGGCTCACGCGCATTCTGCGACCGCATGAATTCTTTCGCCCAGAAAGAAGGCCTGCCGGGCATGGGCTACATGATCTTCGATGAAAACGAAGCGAAAGGTCCGCTGGCGAAAAACATCGGCCCCGAACGCTCGGAAGCAGTACGCGCGCAGCTCGGCCTGAAAGCCGGCGATGCAGCGTTCTTCCTTGCCGGCAAGCCGGCCGACTTTGTCGCCGTTGCGGCCAAGGCGCGCGTCGTTATCGGCGAAGAACTTGAGCTTACAAACAAGGATGCGTTCGAGCTCGCCTGGATCGTCGACTTCCCCATGTATGAGTGGGACGAGGAACACAAGAAAGTCGAATTCGGCCACAACCCGTTCTCCATGCCGCAGGGCGGGCTTGAAGCGCTTGAAGCGGCGAATACTGACGACGAACGGCTCGCCATAAAGGCTTATCAATACGACATCGTCTGCAACGGCTATGAGCTTGGATCGGGCGCGATCCGAAACCACCGTCCGGACATCATGTACAAGGCCTTCGATATTGCCGGTTACGGCAAGGACGTTGTTGAAGACAAATTCGGCGGCATGCTGAACGCGTTCAAATACGGCGCCCCGCCGCATGGCGGTTGCGCGCTGGGTATCGAGCGGATTGTCATGCTGCTTTGCGAACAGGAAAACATTCGCGAAGTGACGATGTTCCCCATGAACCAGCAGGCGGAAGATTTGCTGCTGCACGCGCCCATCGAAGCGTCGGACCAGCAGCTGAAAGACGTGCATATCCGGGTCGTCATGCCGATCACAGAAAAGAAAGACTGACAACGTCATCTTTCCTCCCCAGCTTGCGGGGGAGGTGTCAGCGAAGTTGACGGAGGGGGATGGCCCCCATCCTCCGTTACGCGGGTACTTCCCCCGTAAACGGGGGAAGAGAAAGGAAGACCGATGCTCACCATAACAAGCGACTTCGACAGCGGAAATATTGTTCCTCTCGACATTTCCGATCCGGCGAACCTGGCGCTTGAGATCAAATCGGACGGCAAGGCGGATTTCTTTCAGTGGTTTTATTTTCGTGTTGAAGGCGGCGAGGGCCAGCCTTTGACCATGCGCCTCAAAAACGCCCATGGCGCTTCCTATCTCAACGGCTGGAAAGACTACCGGGCGGTCGCTTCCTATGACAATGAAAACTGGTTCCGCCTGGAAACGTCATTCGACGGCCGGGAACTGACTATTCAGCATACGCCACATCAGGACAGCATTTATTTTGCTTACTTTGCTCCCTATCAGGCGTCGCGTTACCGCGACTATATAAGCAAGGTGAAATCCTCCCCAATGCTTGCCCATCGGGTCATCGGGCAAACGCTTGACGGACAGGACATCGACTATTTCAGGACCGGCACAGGAGAACGCCAGTTCTGGGTCATCGCACGCCAGCATCCGGGCGAAACCATGGGGTCTTGGTGGATGGAAGGGTTTCTCGATCGCCTGACCGATGAAACCAATGAGGATGCAAAGGCGCTACGGGAAAAAGCGATGCTGCACATTATCCCGTGCATGAATCTCGACGGCGCGAAGCGCGGGCACTTGCGCACCAACGCCGCCGGCAAGGACCTTAACCGCGCCTGGCGCAACGCCAGCATGGAAGAAAGCCCGGAAGTTTATCTGGTGCGCGAGGCGATGCGGGCGAGCGGCGTTGATTTCTTCCTCGACGTGCATGGCGACGAAGCAATACCGAACAATTTTCTCGTCACCGCGAAGGGCATTCCCTCGTGGAACGATGTCCATGACAAGCGTTTTAACCGCTATTCAGACCGGCTATTGGAAATCAGTAGGGATTTCCAGACCAAGGACGGCTATCCGGTCCCAGCCCCCGGCAAGGCTAATCTCGACATCGCCAACGCTTATGTGGCCGAGACGTGGGATTGTCTCTCCATGACGCTCGAGATGCCGTTCAAGGACGCGAATGTAAACCCGATGCCGGAAGAGGGCTGGTCGCCGGGCCGCTGCCGCAAGTTCGCCGGCGAGCATCTGAAGGTGATGGCCGAAATAGCGGACTTTGTCCGCTAAGAGGGCGATTTATCGCGGGGTCCGGCCTCGCGAAACGCGGCGATTTTCGGTAGAAGTCAGAGCTGATCAGTAGCGCAGTCCCTGCAGGGTTCCATGACGTCCGAAATCGGCCATTTCGCTCTCATTCTCGCATTCATGACCGCAATCGCGCAGGCGGTATCGCTGTTCATCGGCGTGAACAGCGGCGACGGACGGTTTTCGGTTTTCGGACAGCGCGCATCTATTGTGATTTTTGCGCTGGCGGCGCTTTCATTCGGCTGCCTGATGCACGCTTTCGGAACGTCTGATTTTTCCGTCGTCAACGTGTTTGAAAACTCGCATTCCGCAAAGCCGTTCATCTACAAGCTGACAGGCACTTGGGGAAACCACGAAGGATCGATGTTGTTGTGGGTGCTGATCCTCACCTTGTTCAGCGCGATGCTGGCGGCGCAGGGGCGCGCGGCGCCGGCGAAACTGCACATGCTGACGCTTGGCGTGCAGGCGCTGATCATCACCGCATTCATCGCGTTTATTCTGTTTACCTCCAATCCGTTCGAACGACTGTTTCCGGCGCCGCCGGACGGGACGGGATTGAACCCGCTCTTGCAGGATCCGGGCCTCGCGATCCATCCGCCGTTCTTGTATCTAGGCTATGTCGGCTTTTCGATTCCGTTTTCCTTTGCGGTGGCGGCGCTGGTGCTTGGCAAGGCGGATTCGGTCTGGGGCCGGCTGGTCCGTCCCTGGGCGCTTGCCGCATGGACGTTTCTGACCATCGGGATCGCGCTCGGCAGCTGGTGGGCGTATTACGAACTCGGCTGGGGCGGCTGGTGGGCATGGGATCCGGTTGAGAACGCGTCTTTCATGCCCTGGCTTGCGGGTACGGCGCTTATCCATTCTGTGCGCGTCGTCGAAAGACGCGATGCGCTGAAAGGCTGGGCCATCCTGCTTGCCATCGCGACGTTTTCCTTGAGCCTCGTCGGCACCTTTCTTGTCCGCTCGGGCGTTCTGACGTCTGTGCATGCATTCGCCGTCGATCCGGCGCGGGGCGTTTTCATTCTCGCCATTCTTGTTCTCGCGATTGGCGGCGCGCTGACGGTTTACGCCTTGCGCGCATCGGCGCTGACGCCAACCGGCCGATTCGAACCGGTCAGCCGGGAGGGCGGCCTAATATTGAACAATGTATTTCTGCTCGCCGCATGTGCGGTGGTGTTCTTCGGCACATTCTATCCGTTATTCATCGACGTTCTGACCGGCGACAAGATCACGGTGCTGGCGCCGTATTTTAATCTGATCTTCCCGCCGATCACGTTTCTGGCGATGGCGTTCGCCGCGTTCGGAACCTTGCTCGCGTGGAAGCGCGCCGACGCGAACAGCATTTTGCGAAAGATGATCCCCGCCGCCGCCGCCGCACTCGTTGCTGCGGTCATCGTTCTGGTCATTGCCGACCGCGCCCGCGCACTTGGCGCCTTTTCGATCATGATGGTGATCTGGCTTGCGGGCGGGGCGCTCACGGAAATCGCACAACGAATTAAACTATTCGGCGGATCTTTTGGCGATACGCTATCGCGGGCCAGGGGCCTGCCCGCCGCCGCCTGGGGTTCAACGCTCGCGCATCTCGGGCTTGCGCTCTTTGCATTCGGCGCCGCCGGCATCAGCCTTTGGAAATCGGAGGAAGTGGTGCTGATGGCTGAAGGCGATATTTCGGAAGTCGCCGGGTACGCCGTGACGCTCAAATCCGTTGAACGCCTGCGCGGGCCGAATTACGAGGCGGAGCGGGCGACCTTTTCAGCAGCGAAAGGCGGCGAGAGCTTCACGCTTTCTGGCGAGCGGCGTTTCTATCCAATCCGCCAGATGGAAACGAGCGAGGCGGCGATCCGCGCGCACGGCGTCGGCGATCTTTACATCTCCTTCGGCGAAAACACGTCGGGCCGCGGCTGGCCGGTGCGGCTGTTTTACAATCCGTTCGTCGGCTGCCTGTGGTGGGGCGCCGGGCTGACGGCGTTCGGCGGGCTTGTCGCGTTTGGCGATCGCGGCCGCAAACCAGCTAGACTAAAACGCAAAAAACCCGCGCCGGCGGGTAGCGCAGAGGCGGCGCCCGCATGAGAAAAGTTGTTCTCTTTGCACCGCTGATCGTGTTTGTGGTTGTCGGCTCGTTCTTTGCCTGGGGGCTGACGCGCGATCCGTCGCGCATTCCCTCGCAGCTTATCGACCGTCCGTTGCCGGAGTTTGACCTGCCCGCCATTCAGGGGTTTTCGGAAGGTCTTTCCACTGAAGATTTCAAGGGGCAGGTGACGCTTCTCAATGTGTTCGCGTCGTGGTGCGTCAGTTGCCACATTGAGCATCCGCTGCTGATGGAGCTGGCGGCGAAAGGCGACATTCCAATCTATGGTCTCAACTGGAAAGAAAAGCCGGGCGACGGCAAGGCGTGGCTCGACCGGCTAGGTAATCCCTATTCGATGATTGGCGACGACAGGCAAGGCCGCGTTGCTATTGATCTTGGCGTCACCGGCGCGCCGGAGACATTCGTCGTCGATAAGGGTGGCCGCGTTCGCTACGTTTTTATTGGCCCGATCACGCAACGGTCTTGGGAGGAAACACTGGCGCCTCTTATTGAAGAGCTGAGAAAATCATGAGGATTTCTTTTACCGCGTTGATCAGCCTTCTCATGGCAGTGTCGGGGTTCGCCGCTGAGCCCGATGAAATGCTTGACGATCCGCAGCTTGAGGAACGGGCGCAAGCCATCGAAACGCTATTGCGCTGCGTTGTCTGCCAGAGCCAGTCAATTGCGGAATCAAACGCACCGCTCGCGAAAGACATGCGCATCCTCGTACGCGAACGATTGACGGCGGGCGATACGGACGAACAAGCGATGCAGTTTCTCGTGGACCGTTATGGCGACTATGTGCTGATGAAGCCGCCGTTTCAGGCGAACACAATCATCCTGTGGTTTTTTCCCGCGCTTGCGTTGATGATCACAGGAGCTGCAGCTTTTGTTTACTTGCGAAATATCAAGAAAACATCTGCAACACCTGCACCCACGTTAAGCGACGATGACGAGGAAAAGCTGCAGCGTATCATCAATGAGCGCAGCCAATGATCTGGATATTGATCTTCGGGCTCGCGATTGTCGTGCTTGCCCTGCTTGTGGAGCCGTATTTCCGTAAATCGGCGGTTGTTCAAAGTCTGGACGATCAGGACTATCTGATCGCGCAGCTTGATGACGTGGCGCGCGACAGGACCGCAGGGTTACTGAGTGAAGAAGAGGCGAAAGAAGCCGAAGCCGAAGCGCGCCGGCGGCTTCTGGCGGCGAGCGAAACTGCTGCCGACGCCAAGGATGAAAACAAGGCGTTCGTTCCGCGTCAGATCAGCACCATGATTATTGGCGCCGCGCCGCTCGCGGCAATCGTTCTTTATGTTCTGCTTGGTAATCCGTCGTCGGAACCGACGCCGGAAGGACTGGAGATTGCACAGCGCGCTCAGATGACGGCGCCGTCTGCGGCAAATGCACAGCCGCTCGCCGAGTCGGTCAACGCGCTGGAGCAGCGTCTCGCCGAACAACCGGACGACCTTGATGGCTGGGTGATGCTTGGCGAAAGCTATGCGCGCATGGATCGTTTCGCGGAGGCGGCGAGAGCGTTCGGTCAGGCGAGGGAATTGGCGCCGGGGCAAGCTTATCTGCATGCGGCGGAAGGTGAATCCCTCGCCATGGCGAATGAAGGCGTCGTCAATGCGGAATCGGCGGCGGCGCTGCAGCGCGCGCTTGAACGCGACCCAACCGAACCGCGCGCGCGGTTTTATCTGGCGCTTGGCGCCTATCAGCGCGGCGAACGGGAAGAAGCGCTCGGCGCGCTGGTCGCGCTCGCCAATGACGCCCCGCCGGGTGTTCAATGGGCCCCGGTCGTTCGCTCGCAGATCGAGGTCATTGCTGCAGAACTAGGACGGCCATTAGATACGCTCGGCCTCAACGAATCAGCGCCGGTAAATGCGATTGAGACCCTGGAAGCGCAAATCGCCGGAGGCGACGCGCCGTATGAAAGCTGGATCGCGCTTGCAGATGCTTATGCGGCTGAAGGCGATAGCGCGAACGCTGAAAATACGCTCAATCGTGCGGCAGAACGATACGACGGTGCGCCGTTTGTTTTGCAAGAGATCGATGCGGCCCGTACGCGGCTCGGCTTGGCTGACGGTGGAACTCAACCCGGAACGCGCGGACCGTCGCAGGACCAGATGCAGGCGGCGGCGCAAATGAGCGAAGACGATCGTGCGGCCATGATCGAGGGCATGGTGTCCGGCCTCGCCGCCCGTCTTGAAAATGAACCCGATGATCTCGAAGGCTGGACCATGCTGGCGCGTTCATACGCGGTGCTTGGCCGAATGCAGGACAGCGCAGACGCTTACGAACGGGCGGCGGCGCTGGCGCCGGATGACGTCAATCTGCATCTTGGCCGCGCGGAAGCATTGTTGACGATCCTTCGTGAAGAAGGCGCGCCGATCAACGAAGAAGCAAAGGCAGCCATCGACGAGGTTTCCAGATTGAACCCCGAGCATCCCTTCGCGCTATACTTTCAGGGGTTGGCCGCCAGCCAGCGCGGCGATCCGGCGCGCGCAAAAAGCTATTGGGAACGATTGCTGGCGACCATGCCGGAATCGGCCGACGCCGCCAGCGTTCGTGAAATGATCGACGCGCTTTAAAGATCGATCTCGGCGCCGCCGCCAAGACGTTCTTGCGCAATACGCAGTATCTTTTCGCGAATGTCGGGATAGCGTTTGACGAACGCTCTGAAATCGCGGCGTTTCAATGCCAGCACGCTTGAAAAGCCGAGTGCTTCAACGTCAGCGTTGCGCGGCTGATCGGTGATCAGCGCCAGTTCGCCGAAGAAGTCGCCGGTGCCTAGCGTGACTTGGTTATCCGGCAGAATAACCTTCACCGCGCCATTGGCGATGAAGTACATTTCGTCGCCGACCTCGCCGCGTTTGATAATCATGTCGCCGGGGGCAAACAGGCGTGTTTTCAACAGCCGTGCGAGGCCTTTCTGCCGGCCTTTTCCGAGCCCCGCAAAGAACGGCACTTTTGCAACCAGTTCCGCCGGGTTGAGCTTGAGCTTCAGCGGCGGCAACCGGCCCTCGGCAGCGCCCGCACCGTCGAGGCGTTTAACAAGGTCGCCGTGAATTTCCGGACCGATGAGCGACTGTTCAAGCAGTCTGTCGTAAGCGTTTTCTTCTAACCGAAGCCCGGCAAGTGTCAGATCGCGCCGATGGAGTGCGGCGGCGTAATCAGGATACTGCAGCGCCAGCGCCTCTGCATTTTGTGAAACGATGGTGAAGCGTTCATCCATCGCTTGCCGGAATGCGGCGCGCGCGTTGTCGGGCAGCAGGGCTTCTATTTCGCTTATGCCGTGCTCGCGCTGTTCGCGCAAAACCTGACGCATGAAATCAAGAACGCCAAGCCGGCGCGCCAGCACTTTTGCGAGCGGGCCGGAGACGCCAAAGTTGCGTTGAAAGTCTAATGCGTTGCGAAAGCTGCTGCGAAAGGCGACGCCGGCATTCGCAGCCTGTTTCCAGCTTGCATTGCCGGATTTGAGCGCGTCAGTCACGTCATCGAGGCGCGTCAGCGCCTCCTGCAACTGACCCGTGGTTGTAAAGCCTTCGCCAAAGCGCGTGAGATACAGTTGCCGTTCCTGGGCGAGCGCCATGGCAAGTCCTGTTCGCACCCAGTCTTCCGAGCTGAGATGATCGCCCTTTGCTTCCGCTTTTGCCTTGGCGGCGGCGTCTTCAAATCGTTTGAGCGCGACATCGCGTTCGGCTTCGGTCACTTCATGAAAGCTGGCGAACCGGTCAAGTTCTTCTGATACGGATTGCAAGGCATTCGAGACAGAACGGTCGCGTACGGCCTGATCGGCTGGCGATAATTTATCGAGGCCAAAAACTTTCATCACAAGCTGAATAGTCGTCGCCTGAAACAGAAGCGTGAATAGCACGTAGCTGGTGACAAGAACGCCGACAAAAGTGCGGCTTTCTTGAGGGATAGCCTCCGTTTCAAGAACGATCAGCGCAAGCGCCAGCGAGACGGCGCCGCGCAGCCCGCCCCAGAACATGATGGTGCGATAGCCAAGGCTCACCTGCTGTCCCGCGCCGAACCGGCTCAACAGCGGCAGCAGGCCATAGATGATGAAGATACGCGCAAGTGTGGCTGCAACGAGAACAAGAAGAATGTCATCGACATAGTCGATGACGTGATCGCCGAGCATGCGCGGCACCGCGAGGCCCACAAGGATAAAAATCAGGGACGTCGCCCAGAAGCCGAGCTGGTGCCAGGCGTGTTCGACTTCTTCGAAAACCTGCGGCGGGATCAGGCGCCGGCCGATGGAGCCGACCGTGAGGCCGGCGGCGACGACCGCCATGACGCCAGACACATGCAGGAAATGTTCAGCGACAACGAATGCGATAAACGGCAGCGTCACCGTCAGCGTCAGAATAATCATCGTATCGCGGCGGAAGGCGCGCATCATCCAGACGGCCGGGCGCGCCACGACAATGCCGACCACGACGCCGCCGAGGAAGACGACGAGAAACTGCAGCATGCTGGCGGCGACATTGAGGCTCGTTTGCTGCGCGAGCATGGCGATGAAAATCGAGGAAACGACGATGGCGGTCGCGTCGTTGAACAGGCTTTCACCCTCAACAAGGACGGTCAGGCGTTTCGGCGCATTCAGATCCTTGAACAACGCAATGACGGCCACCGGATCGGTCGCGGAAACGATTGCGCCCAACAGTAAGCAAACGACAATCGCCATGCCTGACATGGCGGAGAGCGAAAACCCGACAATGGCGGTTGATATGACAACGCCGACGATCGCTAAAAATAAAATTGAGCGCATGTCGGCGAGAAGCTTGCGCAGATCGAGCGACAGAGCGCTTTCAAAGACAAGCGCCGGCAGGAACAGAAACAGGATAACATCGGATGTAATTGAAAGTCCGCCGATGGACTGCGCGATCTGTTCCCATATGGAACCGCCGCCATGATCGGCGTGAGGATCGTGTGCAACCTCGCCGGCGCCAACGCCGAGCTGTTGCGCAGCAAAGCCGAGGCCGATGCCGACCAGCGCCAGAATGACCGTGTAAGGAATGTTGCTGCGTCGCGCCACCGGCAGCATCAACACCGCCAGCGTCAGAACGCTTGCCAGTCCAAAGACTACGCCCCACATGGGCCTACCCCAAATTTGCGCTCTTTGAGGAAGTGAGAATTCTCAAAAAGCGCGCCCCAGTTTATTCTTCGCGTGGGCAGCCTACACTATCTGCCTTGGCTTTTCACGGTCGACTCGGATGAGCCGCCGCGCGCATTTTCCTCCACGGAATCCGTTACATAGTAAGGCTCGCCATTTTCTCTGAGGAACAGGCGCTCCATTTCGGGCCGCGTAAACGGACGCGAGCCGAGGCGGCCGAATACAGCCATCTGGTGTCCTGTTTCATCGACGGCGCGGTCGCGGTCGAGGCCTTTGGAAAGCGCGAGCGCCGGTTTGACGGTTTTACGCCACGCGATGATTTCAGGCTTCGGTTCCGGCGAGAAACCATAGAAATTGGGCTGCGATTCCGGGCTGGTCAGCTGCAGGACTTTCAGGCCGTTCCGGCCGTCGGCTACGTAAGCGAACAGTGATGCATTCGTCGTCGCGACGATGACATCGCGCGCGTCGTTGAGCGCGCCGCCGCCGGTGAATTTCTGATAGACGGACGGGTTCTCCGGGTTTTCAACGTCGATGATGACGAGGCCTTCGGACTTCGCCGCCACATAGGCATAGGTGCGGGCCACATAAATCTTTTGCGCATCGGCAAGCGAAACGCTCGCATTTTCAACCAGTCTTGGAGATGCGAGATCGGTGACGTCAAATACCTTGAAGCCGCCTGCGTCAGTAACGAAGAGATACCGGAACTGCAGCGCGCTGGCGCGTGCATCGTTCATCGCAATGATGGTTTCCGTACGCGGATTGAGCGGATCGTCGAGATTGATGACAGCGAGTCCCGCGTTCGTCGTGATGTAGGCGTAATGGCCACCCAGCGTAATGTGCCGCGCACCGTTCAGCACGCCACCTTCATTCCATGTGAGGGCGCGTTCAAAGAAATTGTTGCGCGGTTCTCCGTCGGCCAGCGTGTTGACATCCACGAGGATCAGGCCTTCCTCGGCGTCGGTGACGATGGCGTAATTGTAAATCGGATGGAACGGCTGTTCGTCATTCATCGCCTGCATTTCTTCGGTGTTTCGCTCCGGCGCGATCGGCTGGTTCGTCGGCAGCGCCATACAGGTGGCGTTTGTCGTTTTGACATGCGTGTCATGACCGAGCGGGGAGAACGGCGCCGTCAGGAAGCGTTCGGAAAGCCCCTTGTTGGCGATAGAGGCGACGTCATAGGCGCGGAACCCGCCCTTGCCCTCAGCGACGAAGAGATACTCGCCGCGAAGCTGCAGGCAGTTTACGGAGCCGCCTGTATCCTGAACCACATTGGCGATTTCTTCGAGCGCGCCGGTTTCCCCGGACAGGCCGTCGCCGAACGTGTCGCCGCGGGTCCAGTTTTTAAGCTCGCGTCCATTCTTTTCTACATGCGCTTTGTAGTAATCGGGATACGCGTATTTCTGGAGGTAAGAGCCGAACACCGCCTGCGGCTCGTCCCATTCGGTCACGCGCACCGCCTCAATGGCGCCGTCAAGGCCGGTATAGGCGTGCAAACCGACAAAGTTCACGAAGTTGGTGCCGAGCAGCATGAGCTGCGCCATGATCGCGTTATTGTCGTTATCGGCGGACAGGTGACAGTCACTGCAGGTTTTCGTCTCGGTTTTTCTCACCGTATGCGGGAAGTGTGGTGCAAACGCCTGACTTGAAAAACCGACAGCAGAAATCGGCGGCTGCTGCACATAGATGCGCTCGCGGTTGACATTGGTCGATGAGAGGATCAGCGCCGAGGACGACCGAACGGGTGCGATGGCGTTGTTCTTCGTGTCCTGGTGCTTGCCGAGCTGGAACATCTGGTCCCGCGCCACTTGCGGATTGTAGGTCGCGTAATTGCGGGTCGTGCCGCCTTCATATTTATGCGACTCCGCCTGCCAGTTCGCTTCGATGGGCAGGTGGCAACCGCCACATGATGTCGTCCAGGAGAGGTGGCAGGTATAGCACTCCATCTCCTCGTCCTTGTGGGCGAGGTTGGACTTGTCGGAGCGTACGCCCCAGTTGAGCGAGCCGTCGTCAGCCATGGATACGGTTTTCGCCCGCGCAGACTTGGCGTTGTAGTTCGCCGATCCCGGCGTCACGCTGTCCTTGACGAGCGAAACTTCCCATTCGAGCTCGGGATCGATGATGGAGCGCTGAACAAGAACGTCGCGTCCGCTGCGCTTCATCCATTCAAAACGGTTGCGTCCGTCAGGGTTTTTCAGGATCGCGAGATCGCGCCCGTTCGGGCCTGCGGCGGGGCCGGTGGTTTTCAAGTTCGGATACTCGTCGACCGTGCCGTGGCAATCCTTGCAGCGGATTTCGACAGCGTTGGCGACCTCGCCATGGATATAGCCGTTGCCGTGATTGTCCTGCGAATAGTGACAGTCTGCGCACTGCATGCCGACTTCCGCATGGATCGACATCATGTGCACGGACTTGCCGGGATTGACGCCCGCCTCGACAAACTTGCCTTCGTCGTCCTTGCGCCATTTCTCCGGATCGTCGTTGGAAACGATGTTGCCGTCGGCATCGAGCAAATTGCCGTCGCGGTCACGTTTCAGGATCGCGCGGAAATTCCAGCCGTGACCGTGATAGTCGGCGAATTGCGTATCGTTGAGCTGAGGGTTCAGGTCATAAACATCGCGCAGGAAGTCAAGCTTCGCCCATTTGCCGCGAACGGCGGCGCCTTCCGGGTTGCGATCAAGCACTTTGCGCTGCTCTTCCATGGTCGGATATTTCTGTTCCTCCGGCCACATGAACGGCGCGTCGGATTCATAATCCCACATGGTGTAGCCGAGATAGGTATTCAGGAACATGTTCGGCTGGTGCATGTGGCAGATCATGCATTGCGACGTCGGGATCGCGCGCGTGAACGTATGCTGTAGGGGGTGACCCGGTTCGTTTTTCGGAATCGTCGGGTCGGCGGTAATCGTCTCGCCGTCGCGGCCATACTGTGTGTACGTCAATGCATGACGCGGCTCGCGGTCATTGGCGTAAATGACGTGACAGGATGCGCAACCCGAAGAGCGGTAATCGCCCGGATTGTCATTGGTGCCGAGGAACCAGGTGAACGGATCGTTGAGGCGCGTCTTGTGAATGTTGAGTACTGGGATCGCGACGCGAAGGCCAGTGCCGGGACCGCGGTTCGACTGGCGAATGTCAGGACGGCCCGGCTCTTCCAGCCGCTGTAACTGACCCAATGGATTCGGCAGGCCGACTTCGGCGAATTGCGTCAGGATATTGCGTCCGCCGCGCTCGAACACGCGGAAAATATCCGCTGGCGGAATGACTTGCCAGGTCGGCAGGGGCGCCAAAAACGGCAACGCGCCGCGCGCCATGGCCGCTTCTGAAGGCTGCGTCGGGCACCCCATCGGTCCGTCTTCAACGGGTTCTCCCGGCGAGCAGATCGCCGCCGGTTCACCGTCGCGGGTGTAGGACTCGCCGAGAACATAATTCTTGAACGGCAGGATGCCGTTGTTGTACGCGGCGCCGCCCATGAACATCGCGCCGGTTGCCATCAGCGAGCGTTCGGCGGCGAGGATTTCGCGCATGTGGCAGTTGCCGCAAGCCTCGCGCGCCACGCGATAATCCGATGGGTTTACGAAGCGGATGAATTCCGGCGCTTCCTTATTAAGCAACGCATAGGAATGTTTCGGGTTCGCCGAATGCGGGAAATGCCAGCTTTCCGGATATTTCGGCAGCACATGGGCGCGGTCGCGGGCGTCATCATATTCCGGCGTATTATCAACAAGCCCGCGCGCGAAAACCGAAGCGTTGCCGCCATGGCAATCCGTACAGCCGATGCGCAGGTCGGCTGTCGGGCTGTGCATGGTAGGCGCGTCTGTCGCCGTGTGGCAGGAAAGGCAGCCGTCGCTTTTTGCTGCGACGTCTTCGGTAGTTTGATAAACCGGCGTTGGTTCGGCGCGTACGAGGGAATAATCGCGCTCGACGGGTTTTTCTTCGTCAGCGGCGAACGCGACGCCAGAAAGCAACGTTAACGCGGCCGCCATTCCGGCGCATATGTTCACAAGCACGCGCATCAGTAGGTCAGCACCACGTTGAAAAGAACGGAATAATAAAGATCGCGACCCTCATCGTTTTCAAAAAGCTGTTTAAAACCGTCGCCGGGTTTCAGCGCAGCGCCGGACAAACGGAAGACGACATTTTGAATGAAGTTCGGGCGATAGATGATCGCGCTTGAAGCGTCCCAGCCGATGTCGTTGTCGATGTTGCCCTGAACACGCAACGCTTCGAGCGTATCGGTCTTGTGGAACCACAGCCGGTTCAAGTTCGCGGAAACGCGCAGCTCCGGCAGAATATCGAAATCCGCGCCGGCCCCGGCGAGAATAAGTCCCGGATTGTTGAAGTTGGACTGGCCCTGTTCCTTCGTCGAACGCAAATCCGGCAACACGCCGTTACGGCCATTGACGCCGATGACGCGTCCGCCGCCAAGGAACTGCACGCCCTGACGGATCCAGTAGCTTGTGTCCGCGCCGGCGAATTGCGGGTTTTCGAAAATCGCATCGAAGCCGCGTTCGACATTGTCATAAGGATTGCCGTCGCCGCTGGCGAACAGACCTGAAAGCCGAACGCGAGCCCAGCCGCGATCATAGGACGGTTCAACTGCTACAAAGAACGAACGGATTTTCGCCTGTTGGTCGGTGAAAATGTTGTCGCGGTCTTCGCCGAGCGCGTAATAGGCCGATGCCGTCAGGTTGATCCTTCCGATCCGGCCGTCCGCATTATAGCCGAGATAGACTACGTCGTAGTCTCGGCCGCGCAGATTGCCGATCAGCGCCGGGCGCACCGGGAAACCGTTCTTGTCGATTTCGATGTCATCGCGTTCGCGGTTGAGATTGTAGACGACTGTCGCCTGACTGGTCATGCCGGGGAAGGGCAGGTCCTGACGGTAGAGGTTGGCGAGGAAAACATAATCGTCGCGCGGTCGCGTGGTGACGTCATTGAGGCCGGAGTTCGTATCTTTCTCAAGCCGTGTGAACGCTGCGAGATTGTACTGAAAGCGGTTGTTGTCGCGATTGCCGAAAACCCGGACGCCAAGCTGATTGTCCTGAAACAGAAAACCGCGGAAATCGGACGAGAAGGGCTGAATGCCGACGCGCACGGAGTCGAAGTCATAGCGTTCGGAGACATTGCGGATGTGATAGTCGACAAAGGCTTCCTGCAGACCGATGAAGCCGTCATGGCGTGTCAGTTTTTCCGACGGCTCCACGTAAAGGATGCGCCGTTCTTCAACCCGCGCGAAATTGTAGTTGAAAACCGGCGTCAAGCGGAATTCGAGATCCTGCGGCTTGTAAGCTGTTGAGCCTTTGATTAGCGAAAAGCTGGTGATGAGGTTCTGGTTAAAACCGAAACTGTCGCTGTCGCCGAAAACATCGAGATCGCCAGGGTCGGTTGTTGTCTGAATGCCGACGGGCAGCGGGAACGAGCGCGGCTCGACCACCGTGTCGGAAACGATTGCGGCGACGAAAAACCAGTCGTCGCCAAAGATTGGCCGGTCGCCCTTGATGGTGTTCTGGTTATAGGGGTCCCACCATTTCGTTTCGAGCAGCCCTAGGTTTTCGGCAAGGCGCCAGCGGTCGGGCACGGCGGGCGCGCATTCGGTAAACTCACGGCCGTCATCTCGGCAGTCGGGATATTCGCCGAGGCGCGGCGGCGCAACGGCCCCGGGGTTCAACGGCTCATCCTGCGCCAAAGCGGGCGCTGCAAGGACGCCAATAAAAAGGGATATGACCGCGCTGCGGATCATCTATTTCCCCTGACAGACATTTTGTTCATCGGAACCGACAAACGGATTGAACGGACAGTTGATGTAGCGCAGCCGCACCGGCGCGCCGTTGACGGATATGACGATCTGATCGGCGCGGATCGCCGACGGCGCGTTGTTGATCGCACCGCCGAGCCGCTCGCCGGCGTTATGCACGCCGAGGAAAGAAATCATGTCGTCCTGATCGATGCCGTCGCCCGAAACGCCGATGCCGCCGACAAGAATATCGCCGCGATAGATCGGGACCGAGCCCGGAAAAATCTGAATGCCGTTCTGCAGCCGGTTCTGCGTGCCGCCGAGGCTCGGAATATCCGGCAGCGCGGAACATGCGGGCGCCGTGTCAGGATTATTGCCAAGAACATGCCCCACATGTTGCAGGATGTTGTCGACGATGAGCGACGCCTGCAGGCCGGTGTCGAAAATACTCCATTGCGTGATTGGAAGGGAAAGCGGCCCGTTTGCGGTTCCAACTTCGCCATCCGGAAAGTACGGGCGGGAGAGATTGCCGCCGGAGCGGTCTGCGAATGCGAACGTGCCGGTGAGCGCTGTCGGATCGGGAATGAAATCGCGCACGTCCTGAACAAAGCTCGCGACTGACTTTGTCGTATTGAACCCGGCGATGGAAGGGCCCGGCGTGCCGGTTAAATCAGCGGCGGCGACATCATTCGAGAAAAAGGCGGCTGTGCGCGCTTTTTGGAGCGAAACATCCGTGCCGAAGATCGGCGCGTCCGGTCCGCGCACGATGCCGAGGATTTGACCGTTCGTGTCGACGATCGAAATCGAAACCTGCGCGCGGGAATTGAGCGGCTGCCTGATCTGGCCGCGCGCCGCCGTCATGATCGCGAATGCTTCTTCGAGAAGGGCGGTGACCTCCGCGGCGGTCAGGGGCGAGGCGACGCTGGCGCCGTCAGTGCCGCTAATCGCCGGGTAACGGTTGGTTCCGGCGCCATTGGTCAACACGTATATGTCGGAATTTGAATATTCGGCGCCTGTGGCCTCACGAATGCCGGAACCTTCCGCGCCATAGGCTGTCCCGGCGTAAACGCCGCCGCCCGAGGCGCCGTCGAAATAGGCGGTAACATCTACAAGATCACCGGCGACGCCGCCGGTAATGGAGGCGAAGGACGGCGCGGAACTTGGCGTACTCATCAAATCGCTGTCAATCGTATCCGTAAAACGCAATGTCGTGCCGTCCACGGCGATCCGGTTGGCGCGAATGGTCGCCGGCGCTTTAAACCCTGAGGTTCCCGCCCACGCGATCGCTTCCTCATCACTTGTATCCACGTCAAGAATGTTCGGGTCAAAGCCGTAATCGTCATCGGTGATGACGCCGATGCCGCCGACGACAAACCCGTCCTTGTAAAGAGGAAACCCGCCGGGGTCAGCCGCAAGGCCCAGCGGCGCGCGCTGCGGCCCGATGGTTGGCCCGCCGCCGATGGCGCGCGTGTTGAGGTCAGAGCAGGGGAGCTGTGAGAACTGCACGCCGAACAGCGGCCCGCTCTCAAGACCGACCGTTGTCGGCGCCGGCGGGAAATGTTCCTGCACGATCTGGCTCGCCGTGCGCGTTGAAAACGCATTGCCGCCGGACGAAAGATAGGCGCCAGTGATCGCTTTTGAAATTGCGGCGAGCGTCGCCGGCACTTCTACGCCTTGCAGCGAACTGCTTGGCGTACCGGAAGGACCGTCGCGAACAGTCGTTAATGTTCGAGCGCCGTTCATCTGGAAGACTGCGATCACGTTACCGACACGATCGACCACGGCGATGGTGGCGGGCGCAGATCGCGCCTGGGCTTCGCCGACCGCTTGCGCAACGATGGTTTCGACTTCGCTGACGGTGAGGCTTCTCAGTTCCGCCTTGAACAAGGGAGATGTTGCGGGCGGAGGCGCCGGGGTTGTTATCGGGGGCGGCTGCGTCGTGCTTTCACCGCCGCCACAAGCGGCAAGCGCCAGCATCGATGCTGCTGCGAACAATAATTTTTTCGCCGCCGGCATTATCTCTCCCTCAGACCCCGGTTCAGCCGCTTTACAACGACTTAAATGTATCCAAATGCGAGCATCGCGTCAGCCACCCGTGCAAAGCTCGAAACGTTCGCACCTGTCTGGTAATCGATTATGCCGTTACGCACAGGCGCGTATTCAACACATTGCTGGTGAATAGAGCGCATGATTCGCTCCAATTCCTGCTCTACCTGGTCACGGGTCCAGCTGAGGCGCTGGGCGTTCTGAGCTTGTTCAAGGCCGGAACACCCGACGCCGCCGGCGTTCGCCGCTTTCGCTGGGCCGAAGATGACATTGGCGTCTTTGAGGACGTGTATCGCCTGCGCGGTCAGCGGCATGTTGGCGCCTTCCGAAAGGCACATGATGCCGTTCTTGACCATGGTTGCGGCCATGTGTTCGTCGATCTCGTTTTGCGTCGCGCAGGGAAGGCCCACATCGCACGGCACCGTCCACGGCGACTTGCCGGCGTGGTAGGAAACCCCTTTTGCTTCATTCGCCAGGACAGAGAGCGATTCGCGACGGTTTTCCTTGACGTCCTGCAGGACCTTGAAGCTGTCATCGGTGAAGCCGTTCGGCGCATGCGCAAAACCGCGGCTGTCGGAAACGGTCACGACTTTTGCGCCCATGCGCATGGCGCGTTGCACGGCGTAGATCGCCACATTACCGGAACCGGAAATCGCAACGGTTTTGCCGTTCATGGTCTTGCCGTGCTTTTTCAGCATTTCCTCGGTGAAGACGACAACGCCGTAACCGGTTGCTTCCTTGCGGATTTCACTGCCGCCGTAAGGGATGCCTTTGCCGGTGATGACGCCGCCTGTGTAGAAGTGCGCAAGCTGTTTGTACTTGCCGAAGAGATATCCGATTTCGCGCGCGCCGACGCCGATATCGCCAGCCGGCACGTCAACGCTTTCACCGATGTGACGGTGCAGTTCCGTCATCATCGAATGACAAAAACGCATGATCTCGGCGTCCGAACGGCCTTTCGGATTAAAATTCGCGCCGCCCTTGCCGCCGCCCATGGGCAAACGGGTGAGCGCGTTTTTAAAGGTCTGTTCAAAGCCGAGGAATTTCAGAATCGACGCGTTGACGCTCGGGTCAAAGCGCAGTCCGCCCTTGTATGGTCCCATGGACGAGTTGAACTGAACGCGAAAACCTTTGTTGGCGTGCGGAACGCCCTGGTCGTCTTCCCAAGTGACGCGGAAGCTGACGATCCGGTCGGGTTCGGTCATCCGCTCCAGAATTCGGGCAGTCGTATATTTCTTGTGGTCGAGGTAATACGGCATCACCGTTTCGACGAACTCGAACACCGCCTGGTGAAATTCCGTCTCATGCGGGTTGCGATTAACGACGCCCTGCATGAAGTGATCGATTTCCCGGACCACATTGCCGCCGCCGGCGATGCCTACGCCATAGCTCGCTTTCGGTTGTGATGCTGACCGGGCCAGCGTTTCGCTCATATCCTGTTGCGCCTTAAACAGCGGCGCCGGCTTTTCCGCCGGCGGTGCTGCATGAGCCCCATCCTTTTTCTTACGCCAAAACATTATTTCTCCCTCCAGACCCCAAACCACCCAATGTTACGACACAGCAGGGGAAATTGCTTATCGCATGTTTCAAATTCTCAAGCCTCAATTCGACAGCATGGCGCGTATGTCGCCCAGCGCCGCGCGGAAACCGTTCTGATTGTACGAATAGGGGCTCTGCGCTTCCTTGCTGGCGCGATCGACCGCCGCCTTCATTTCCGGCCCCGCCATGCCGAGCGCATCCGTAAGCCGCTGTACGGCGAACAGCGCCTGTTCGGCGCCGGCGTAATTTGTGTAACGCTTCGTTCGCCCGTCGCTGACGACTTCGAGCAGGATCGCTCGCACCATCGCTGGGTCCGAAAGGTCAGCGCCGGTAATGATTGTCGCGGCTTCGCTGGCCGTGTTTTTCAACTTTTCAGCCGCATCGTGAAAGTAACCGCCCGAATGCTGGGAAGCGGCGTGCAGCACACGGCCTTCGCTCTCAAGCCTGTCGGCAAGCGCCGGATCGATCACGCGCATCGCCGCCTGCAGCATGATGAGGTTGGCGTCATTGAGGATCGGCGCGCCGGGCCCGAGCGCCCGCCCGGGGTTCGGCCGCCAGCTTAACTGGCCGACGCCTTCGGAAATCGGCTGATGACAGGAATGGCAATCGAAGAAGACGAGTTCGGGAAAAGCGCCGGCTGAACCCGTATCATTGTCGAGCAGGAGTTCAAGCGTGCGTTCAAATCCCATGGCCTGACCGATCGCCCAGACCTGCGCGCCCGGCGGAACGGTTTTGCGCTCGCGGTAATCGTCATCAACGACATGGTGCTTCTGAATGGTCGTATAGAGATCAAGTTCGAATTTCATGCGCGGGTGACCGGCGCCCATGAGCCGGTGCGAGACGAACTGATTTTCGTAGCTGGAGCCGAGATGGCATCCCATACAGAGTTTCGCGCGCGCGACCGGTTCTTCGGTCGGATAAAGTCCGGCTTCGATGTTTTGCTGATGACCGGCGCCGATGCGGTGGAAGGCGAGCCAATTCTGCGCGCCGCCGTGACAGGCTTCGCAACCGACGCCGTCGCTGATCTGGAACCGCTGCGAGCGTTTGTCGTCGGGTACGTTGTCTGCGTGGCAATCGAGGCAGACGGCAGACTCATGCGCAGGTCCAATCCCGAGATTGGCGGCGATGCGTTTGCCGTGCGGTTCCAGAAGCACCTCATAGGCGCGCGAGTGCGCGCCTTTCTCGCCGCGTGATGCCCAGTGGAAATATTCGTTTTGTCCGACAACCGGTCCGGCGCCTTCGCCGGTTACCTGGTCGCCATGGCATCCAGCGGTCGAACAACTTGGGACGCCTGTATGACTTAGCCCATCAATGAAGGGCACTGGCGGCGTCTGCGCGCGCGCCGCCGTCAGCGCCAACAGCACGGTCAGTATCGGGACTATGAAGCGCATCTTACTCATTACGGCGTTCTCATGGCTTCGCGGCGGCGGGCCGGCTGCATCAGCGGCGCTGTCAGGTCGTCATCATGGTAAGCATGGCAGGTTAAGCAATCCGAAGCGATACTCGTCCGGCCGCTTGTATCGTCATGACAGGCCCGGCAGACTGTGATTGATGGCATAAGGACATCGGCGGATTCCGACGAAACCTCGGCCTTATGGCAGGTCGAACAGTTGATATCGCCGGTCTCGTGCGCGGCATGGTTGAAAAAAGCCATGGGGTGATACTGGCTGGTGAGCCGCACCGGCGTGAAATCTGGCAACTCGCCGTTGGCCAGCGCTTCACGCATAGCGGGGTCTTCGTTCTCGTGACACTTCGTGCATACGCCGTCTTCGGAGAATATGCGCTGGATCATCGCGTCGGTATTGCGTTGGGCGTCGGCAAACGCCTGCGCGCGCAGCCGTTCGCGCCGGGCGCGGGCTTCGGCGCTGAGTTGCCGTTCCAGTACGCCCGCGGGCTGGTCGCCCAACAGAAGTTGCGTCGCTTGCGCCAGATAGAAGTCTTCCAGCGTTTCACGGACCTCTTCGGGCTCGCCATGCGGCAGGTTGCGCACGGTATTGTCGCTGGTGGCGAAAGCGAGCGAGTGACAGTCGCTGCAATGGGTTTCCATTTCAATCGGTTCGATGAGCGCCCCGGCAGCGTCAATCGTATGGCAGTCGGCGCAATCGAGGTCTGCCCCATATCGCGCGCGCAGATTGGCGGGAAGGGTTTCGAGTTTCCGGATTACCTCATCGTCGCTCAAATGAAAATCGTGCGGGAACTCAAGGCCGTTGTTTTCTTTCGGTCGATCGACAAGCGACACGCGCTTCATGGAGCCGTCTTCGGCTTGCGGATCGAGAACAATGAGCGGTTTGAATTCCGGGTGCCGACGCCCGAAGTTTGAAACATTGACGAGCGTCGTTTCGGTAAAGCGCTGATCCATTTCAGCGTGACAATCAACGCAAAGCTGCGAGTCGGACGGCAGAATGCCGTCGTCGCCATTATGCTCGAAATGACATGATCCGCAGCGGCCTTCCGGGATATTGAGACCCGATCGCAGGCTCGCCAGCCACTTTTCGCTGCCCTCAGTGATTGGGCGCGCCACATGCAGCGACAGCGGGTCTGCATGATCGCGCATTTCCTCGTGGCAGGTCAGGCAATCTTCGTCTTTCACGCGCGTAAAGGGTTCGACGTGACAGTCGCGGCAATCCTCGACGAGGTTCGCGTGCGCAGACGACATGCCGCCGGCGAGCCAGTGCTGGTTGGTAGCGAGCGCCATTTTCGCTGTTGTGCTGTCCGCATCGGGTTCCGCCGCCCTGAAATGCAGAAAGATTGGCGTCGCCAGGAACAGCGCGAAGATTAAGCCGACCAGCGCCCACGCAGTTATGCGTTTGTCCGGCGCATAGCCGCGCATGGAGAATACGGCTTGTTCATCGCGCTTGTCGCGGATCGGTGTCGGGGCTTCGACCAGTTCGATGGAAACCAGGAGATCGCCTTGCGTCTCCGCTTTTGTCACCGTCAGTTGGTAGGGGCCGATGCGAATGCTGGAGCCGTCGTTCAGCGTAATATCGCGGCGGCGGATCTGTGCATTGTTGATGCGCACGCGGTGGTCGCCGTTCGCTTCGATGCGCGCCTTGTCGCTGGAGAGCTGGATCAGCCGCGCATGGTGCAGGCCGACGCGCAAATCAGACAGATGCACATCGCAGTCCGTGGCGCGGCCGAGGGTGACTTCGCGCTTGTCGTAGATTGTCGGGCGAACGGTGACGCGTCCGCCGGGCCTTCTCCTGATGAATTCTACCCTGATCGCCATTACCGCCTCACCAATAGAAAAAGACGGAAACGATGTGCGCGATCAGCGCAGCGAGAAGGGCGAAGGAAAGCGGCACATGGAAATAAAGCCAGAGTCGCAGCAACGTCTTGTTGCGAATATGCCGTCGCGTACGCAAAAGAAGCGCCGACTTGCGCTCAAGGATCGCAACCACTGTTTCCAGCGGCCGGCGCATGCTTTCGTCGGCGGTTTCCATGGCGCGCCGCAAGCGCTTCGCCGCGCGCGTTGTCGCGCACTGACGCTGCGCGCTTGAAATTGAACTTAACAGTCCCGGTTTGATTTTCGTTTTGCGAATAGCGCGCTTGACTTCATTTACATATTTCGGGTCGAGCGGCTGTGCGGCTTCGGTTAGTTCACGGTTGAGGGCTCTGATCGCGTCGAGCAGGTCCTTTTGCGTTCTGTGAGCGCGGTTGTCGCTCATCCGGCGCGGCACGGTGGCATAGTAGTAAATGCCGAAAAAGCCGGAGACGATGACAATCACCATCAGCGCATAGGCGAGGGTGTGAATGTTCAGGCCGAACTGAAACCCGGTATGCAGCGTCGCCAGCACAAGCAGCGATGACCCAAGATAAACATGCGCTGACGTCCATCCCTTTAAGCTCCAGTGTCCGGCCGTTGCCGCGCGTTTGCGGATGCCAAGGAACATCAGCCAGACGATCAAAAGGGCGGAGATCGTGCCGAGCGCATAGCCAAGCCAAGTGCCGCCGTTATGACGCGCGCCGACATCGGCGACGAAATACACAATCACGCTGATCAGGATAAGAACGAGTGCGACTTTCAGATAGCGAAAGCGCTTGTGCTCCAAAAACCCTTCATGGGAGATCGGCAAATCGCTGGAGCGCATATGGGTGTTCGTCGCCATCGCTATTCCTGCGCCTCGCCGGCTAAAGAAAGATATTCGTCAGGCGATATGCGTACGGCGGCGCCGGTGGGGCAGGCGCGAACGCATGCCGGGCCGCCTTTAATTCCGGCGCACATATCGCATTTCACAGCGAGTTTGGGCGGATCTTCACCTTGTCTGTTTTCCTTGATCCAGTCCTGATCGGGCTCGCCGGGACCAGGACCGGTTCCAAACGCGAGCCATGACAACAGTCCCGGTTTTTTCGGCGGGATCGCCGCCATCTGAATAACGCCGTAAGGGCAATAGCGCTGGCAGTTGCCGCAGCCGATGCATTTTTCATCGATGAAGACCTCGCCGTCCGGACCGCGATGGATTGCATCCGGCGGGCAGTCCGTCATGCAGTGCGGGTGTTCGCAATGACGGCAGGATGTCGGCACGTGAATATATGCATAAGAGTTGCCAGCCTCTCGGTCGAGACGCGATATGCCTTCGTGAATGTCTGCACAGGCTTTCTCGCAATTGTCGCAACCGACGCACAGCGTTTCGTCGATGACAAGCGCGTCGGTTGCTTCCGATAAGCCTTCTTCCTCGAGCAGGAAGCGTGCAACGGATGTGTGCATGTCAACAACAGAAGAAAAGCTTTCACGTTTGGCTTCGATGTAGTCGTTGACTTTGCGGCGGCTGGCGACAAGCCGCTCGACCGAACGGTAAAGGTCAGGATTGTTACTTAGCAATCGTTCAAAAATTTGACCGGGAAGGCGCACGACTTCGGATTTGATGGCTGCACGCACGGTCGCGGTGCGCAGGCCGTCATAAAACAGCGACATCTCACCGACATAATTGCCGGCAAGCACATACGACAAAAACACGTCCTTGTTGCCGATATGTTTTTCGACAACGGCGCTGCCCGAACGGATGATGAAGATGTCGGTTGAGCGGTCGCCTTCCTTGATGAACGCGTCGCCGGCTTTAAGCGGTAAAATCTCGGCGTTATTGACGATTTCATCGACCGCCGATTGCGGAAGCAGCTGACCGAAAATCTGTCCGACCTGGCGCTCTGTAGAAATGCGATCCATGCGGCGTTTCACGCCCGGCACCGACGCCATGAGTTTCAGCGTTGCGTTGCGCGGGATTTCGAGGATCATGACCGGCTCGTCGGCGCGTACGGTCGCGGTGCGGCGGCGGCCGGAAATCAGTCCAAGCTCGCCAAAGATATTACCCGCCTGAATCGGTACGGTCTTACTGCGATTATTCGGGTCAACCTCAACCGCGACTGTTCCGTCAATGATCGCAAATATCGATGAACCGATATCATTTCGGTTCATGATGATGTCGCCGCGTTTTTTGTAATGAATCTGCGACGCCAGTAAAAATTCACGCATCTGCAGAGGCGATACGTCGTTCAGGAGTTCGACGCGATCACGGATGTGAACGATCCAGTCATCGACGCTGCGTTTGACCGGGGCATCCTTGAAGAGTTCTTCAAGCAGCGGCGTATCGGGCGGCTGTAATTCCTTGTTGCCGGAAATGAATTCGACAACGTCGTGGCCCTGGTTCATGCAGTGCTTGATCAGCGGAAAGCCAGCCAGCGCGCCAATAATATATAGCCCCGGCACCGTGCTTTCATATTTTGGCGACAGCACCGGAAACGCTTCGCGATCCGGCCCGGTGAACTCGACGCCTGCGGCTTCCACGAATTTACGAGGCGGTGCGGCGCCAAGGCGCGCAATGATCCGGTCGCAGGGGAGGCGCGCCTCGCCGTCTTTGGTGTCGACGACGGCGACCCACAGACTTTCACCGGAACCGCCCTGTTCGACCCGAATGAGCGAGGCTTCGGTAATGAAATCAAGGCGGCCCTGATCGCGCGCGGCGTAAAGCGCCTGCACGTTCGCTTCCTTGGAGCGGGGAAATCCGTCAGCGCGCTGCAACAGGGTGACGATATTGCCTTGCTGAGGATCAGCGAGGCCAAGCGCGTTTTCAATGCCGGCGTCGCCGCCGCCGATGACGATGATATTCTCGTCGTAATATTCTTTAGGGTCGTCCAGCTGGTATTGCACGAATGGCTGATCCGTGCCCGGATTTCTCAGCTTGTTCGGGTTTCCCTGCACGCCGACCGCAAGAACCACATACTCGGCCTTGATCGTGTCGCCGTCAGCGAGACTGATCTGAAAGTTTCCACGCGAACCTTGAATGGCGGTGACTTCCGAATGCAGGCGAACATTTATTTTTTGTTTCTCTGCATCATCGTCCCAGCGATTGATAATGCTTTCGCGCGAGCCCGCTTCAAAGGCGATGTCGGAACGCAGCGGCAACTGGTCTGGCGTCGCCATGATATATTTGCCGCGCTGATATTTGAAAATCGTGTCGGAAAGATGGTCGGTTTTTTCAAGAAGAACATGGGAAACGCCGCGTGCGGACGCGCGCCCGGCTGCACTCAAGCCGGCGGGTCCAGATCCCACAATGGCGATCTTTACGCTCTCCAACAAAACCCCCGGTTCACCCTCGGGTACTTCAATACAGAATAAAGTTAAGGCAATCTAGCATTGACCTTGATTCAAATCCTCAAAAAGTGGCGGAATTCCTTGCGATTTCTGTTTCTCGAGATCCGCCGAACGACTCTCCTCAAATCATCTGTAAAACCCGGATTCCTGATTTTTTAACTATCGAATTATCGTTAACGGCTCCTTGCGTCAGGGCGACAGATGAGCGTAACCTTTTGATCTGCGGCGGCGATGTGATTGTGCAATGCAATCTGTGCGCTGAACTGCATTTGGGGGAGCACAGCGCGCGGGGAAGACGCGCTGGTAAATATGGCGGATTTCGCCGGGGCGCCCATCGCGGGGGGGAGCGTTAACATATGGATTTTGCGGGATTATCCGACGTCCAGTTTATCTTTTTGATGCTGATTGTGTTTCAGGTGAAACAGCTGATCGGCGATTATGTTCTACAGACCGGCTGGATGGTGAATGGGAAGACGAAACTCGGATTCGGGTTTTTCCTTCCGTTAACAGTGCATGTACTTGTGCATGCGTTAACGACCCTGGCGATCGTAATGGTCGTCAACAAGGATCTGTGGGTGCTCGCGCTCATTGATTTTACAGCGCATTTCGCTATGGACCGGATTAAATCGAGTCCGATGATGCTGGGCCGGTTTACCGATATGACCAAACAGTCATTCTGGATCCCGTTTGGCCTCGATCAGATGGTGCATCATCTGACCCATTACTTCCTGATCTGGCAGCTTCTGGTTCATCGTTAAGATGCAGGAATTGCAACAATATTACGACGAAAATCACTTTGACGCGCGCCCAGAAAACGGTTGCGGTTGCGCTGCGGTAAGGGGCATAGTCGTATAAATCAGGCCGCCGCCAACAGAGTATAGAGAACGAATTGTGTTGGCGTAAAAAGGGAACAAGCGCTTTGTTGCAACGCAACAATCAATCGCCGTGAATGGCGGGCGCGATAGGGGTAAGGGGCTTTCAATATGCCGGTATTGCGCAACGCGGGATCCGTCCTTTTCGCTTTGCTTTGTTCAGCAGGCGTTTCAAGTGCGCAGGAACCCGAAGAGTCCGCACGCGAAGCCGTCGAACAGGATTTGCTTGAAACTCAAAGGCGGGAAAGCGAGCGCAGCGACAGCGGCGCTGTAATCATTCCGTTTGAGCAGATTCTAGCGGCCCCTGAGAATATTCAACTCAACATCGCCTATGCGCGTCAGCAGATCGCGGAAGGCGACCTTAAGGAAGCCGGCGCGACGCTCGAACGGATTCTCCTGATCGATCCGACCATGCACGACGTTCGGGTTCTTTACGGCCTCGTGCTTTATCGTCTCGGACTTTATGACCGGGCGCGTTACGAGCTTGAGCTCGCGTTAGAGGCGGATAATCTTCCACCAACTCTACGCGCGGAAGCGGAGACGTATCTCAACCGCATCAAATATGAGCAACGCACGACCCGCGGGTCGCTGACGCTGACAACCGGCCTCGACTGGGACCGCAACCGCAACCAGGCGCCGTCGAGCGGCAATATATTGTTTGCGGATATTCCGTTGCCGTCTGAAGCACGTAACGGCGACGCGGCGTTTATTTTTTCAGCACGGGGACAACTCGTTCACGATCTCGGCACGCAGGAAGGCCACACGCTTCATGCTGACGTGACTTATTATCACTCAGACAAACACGAAGTGGACAGACTCGATCTCGATGCAACGTCGATTGCGCTTGGCGGGACTTTTTACTCCGGCAACTGGTCGTTTACGCCCCGGTTACGCGGAGGGTTCTATTGGCTGGCGGGCGAAGATTATCTGGCGACATATGGCGGCGAACTCGAAGTTGCGTATCGCTGGAATCCGCAGGTTAAGTCATATGTGACTTTCCGCGGCGAAGACGAGGATTTCAGAGCGACAACAAATTTTGGATCGGCGCCCTTGCGCTCGGGCAGGCGACTTGGCGCCAGAACTGGCGTCGCCTGGCGGTTCAGCACGACGCAGACCTTTACGGTGGAAGCGATGTTCGCCGACAAGAAGGGCACCGTCGGGTTCGAGTCGTATGAGCGCTATGGGGTGAACGCGCAACACAGCTGGCTGCTGGGGCGGGGCGCGTTTTCCCTGCTTGGCGTATGGGCGGAAAACTCCAGCTACGACGCCGTCGATCTGTTTGTGAGCCCAAGCACGGTTCGCGACGAATGGCTTTACCGCGCCCGTGCGACCGTCGGCGCGCCATTATCGTTCTTCCTGCCGAATGCGCCGGAAGGCGTGAAGGACATCAACATCATTGCTCAGTATGAGTATGAAACAGTCGACTCGAATATCCTGAATTTTGATTACAAGACACACAAGGCGGCGCTTTTGCTGTCCAAGCGGTTCGCGTTTTAAGGGGGCGGAAATGACACGGAATACACCAATGAAAGCCCTGAAAATTGCAGCATCGGTTGCTGCTCTTTCCTTCGTTCCTTTTGCGGCGCAGGCGGCCGAGTGTTTTGACCGCAATACGGATGATCCAAAGGCGGGGAACGCCACGGCTGTCGTGGGTCCGGCGATTGATGTCGAGCGGGAGAACCGCGACGGCGCGTTCCGCCCCGCTAGCGGCGCGGACATGTTCACCGGCGACACGGTGCGGACAGGCGATGAGTCCCACCTGCAGCTCAAGCTGTGCGACTGGAGCACCTATACGTTCTCGCCGAATTCAGAATCCGCCATCAACGAGTTTTTCGATACGCAAGGCGCCGGCCGCCGGCGGGTCGTCAACTTTTTCCGCGGCGGTTTCCGGTTCTCTTCAGGCAGGGATACAGAGCCGGGATCGACCGAGGTCGAGATTCAGGAAAGCGGCGTCACCATGGGCGTGCGCGGCACCAATGTAATTTTGGTCGAACTTGACGGGTTCGTTTACGCGCTTCTCGAAGGCCCCGTGCGTGACAACACAGGTCTGACGCCAAAAGGGCTTGTGCAATTTTGGACGGACGACAATCGCGACGCCATCGAGGCAACCCTGAAACGGCCTGGCTTTGCCCTGCGGATTGGCCCGGAAGACCGAATTTCGGAACCTTTCCGAGCTGATGGAGAACTTCTCCGCCGCATTTATCAGGCATTCGTGCCCGTAGTTCCCGAAGGCGATGGCGGCGCGCTTGAATATGCGGGCAATGCGCTTGGCGATTCAGGACAGGGCGCGCAGGAAGGCGAAACCTATCAACAGGAAGCCGAGAACCGCAACGACGACAACGACGAACAAACCGAACAACGGCCCGAGGAAGAGGAAGAGCCGCAAATGCCTCCGCCGCCCGATCCGATGATCGAGGTAGGCGATATCCTGCCGCTGGCCCTGCTTGAAGATTTTGCAGGCATGCAGCAGGCCCCGGACGGGCACATTCTGGCGCTGGCGAGCGCGCAGCTTTTTCAGGATGACGGCAGCGGGCCGGTGCTGGTCGAAGAAGGGCTGTCGATTGTGCAGATCGAAATCGACTGGGCGACCCGGACAATCGCGCCAACGGGGCTGGCGTCTTTCGTGCAGTTCGATCCGTCTAGCGATCCAAACGATCTTTCGGTAATTGATCCGGCGACATTCCAGTTTCCGCCAGAGTTTTTTGACGCCTATAACGATGCACTAGTAAACAGTGTCGAGATCGCGTTTGGCAGCGGCGGCAATAGTCTCGCCGTTTTCGACGCTCCGCTGTTCACATTCACCATACGGCAAGGCGCCGGAGACACCGTCACCGTCGATGTCGATGTGGATTTTTCCACTAATGATGGCCAGGGCGGCACGCTGAATCTCGTTTCAACATTCCAGGATCTCCTGGTCATGCCAGGCCCGGGCGAACTCCTATATGGCATAACGAGTTTGTCGCAAACTCTGTCGATCGCTGATCTCGAGGCCGCGGGTGCAACGCGAAACCAGACTATAACAATGACCGGTGGTACAGGCGCTGGCGGGGTTGGCTTTGTCGCGGCGAACAATGTGACGGAGTTGCTCTTTGGCACAGGCTATGCGCAGCTTGAGGTGAATTTCGGCAATCGGACCGTTGGCGGAAGCAATTCATTCTTGGCTGTGACAGTGCCTCCAGACCCTGCCTTCGGCGGCGCCCAGATTTTTGAATATATTCCGCTCGATCAGCCTGTATCATTTGATGTCGGCTTCTTTGGCAAGGCGCTGTTCCCGGCGCCGCGATTGACGTCCAACCCTAGCCTGACCCACGGTCAGGTGTCGTTTCTAAACCTCCAAAGGCTTCTCGCTGTTGTGAACGTCTTACTGGATGTCGGGGCAAACGATAATCTTTATACATCATTTGGGCTGGGGGAAAGTGATTCAGATGTTTTCCCGCTCTCAACGATCGCCGGACTGGAAGGGCTGGCGGGCACGCTCGGCGCCGGTAATTTCTTTTACGACAGTACGGCAGACGTAAGCGGAATAAACGCGGTATCTTTCTTTTTTGATGGAACGAACGGCGCCAGCGGTGATGCAGAGATGCAGATCGATATCAATTTCGCCAACCGCACGCTCGGCGGCGGCATGTCGTATGTATCTGTGGATATTGACGATAGTCTCGCTGGAATTACTGTACAGTTCACGGAACTTCTCAATGCCGTCAGTTTCGACGATGCGGCGAGCGGCATGGGCGCCTTCGCCTTTGACGGCTCTGATTTCAGCGGGTCGAATATGGAATCGATGCTGCTGCTCATTCGTGATGGCCTCAACGGGCCCGGCGAGACCGCAGATGCGCATTTCCGGTTCACGGACGCCGGTAGCGGCGAGGGTGAAGGTCTGATTACCGGCGTGCCTTTGGGACAAGGCTCGTCATCGCCGCCAAGTCCGTAATCTGCAATGGCGGGCGGGCGCAGTATTTTCGGACCACGGCTTGCCGGCCTGATCGGCGCAGGGCTCGCGCTTGCCGTGGTCTTTCAACAGCCGGCGCTCGTCAATATTGCGCGCGACCGGCTGTTCGATCAGTTCCAGCGGCTTTCACCCCGCGACTATCAAAACGATCCCGTCAAGGTCGTTGAAATCGATGACGCGGCGCTGGAAAAATACGGTCAGTGGCCGTGGCCGCGCCACCGTTTTGCAACCATTGTCGATAAACTGAACGAGGCGGGCGCCGCGGCGATCGTGTTCGACGTGATCTTCGCCGAACCTGACCGCACGAGTCCGGGCAATGTTGCGTCAAGCTGGCTCGACTCGCCGGTGCTGGCGCCGATTGTATCGGAACTTGACGCGTCAGATCTCGGTCCCGTCGATCATGATGGCCGGCTTGCGGCCTCACTCGCGGCGGCGCCAACCGTTATGCACCTGACCGCGCGCGCAGGCGCATCCGACAGCACCTGTCCGCCGGCGCTTGAGGCTTCGCGGGTTCAGGGCATGCGCCCGCAGGATCTGGCGCGCGTCGTGCCGAGTTTCCGCAATGTGGTGCCGCCGCTGCCAATGTTGCGCGCCGCTGCGAGCGGCGAAGGGTTTGCGCGCGCAGCCCTTACCGATGACGCTATCGTCCGCAGCGTGCCGATGATTGCGCTCGCCTGCGACGGGACGGAAATTTATCCGAGCCTTGCGCTGGAGGCGCTGCGCGTCGCCGCGCCGAGACTTGATCCGACGCATGCGCCGCCCGAATTTATCAGCGCTGCTAAAGACGGCGCCTGCCGCGCGCATGTGACTGCGATCGCACAGCAGTCCGTCTCGGAAGTGGTGCTCTGCCGCCTGCGTTTTCCGACAACGGAGGACGGGCAGCTTTGGGTGCATTATTCGAAACCCGAAAGCGTCGCAAAAAGGCGGCTCTCTGTTGTTGATGTTCTCGAAGGCGATGCTTCGTCACTGAGCGACACGGTCAAGGGGCGCATTGTCATGATCGGGGCGTCGGCCGAAGGCTTGCGCGACGTTCTGATCACGCCGCTCGGCGATGAGCGTCCCGGGGTTCACATACACTCAGAGGTCATAGAACAGGCGCTCGCGGGTGAAACGCTGTTTCGAGCGTGGGACTTGATACGGCCTGCGGAAATCGGTCTCGCCATCGTTACGACGCTTATTCTGTTGCTGATCCTGCCCCGAATGCCGGCAATGATGGGCTTCACATTATGGCTTGTGCTAACGCTGGCGGCCTTCGGCGGCGCTTATTTCGCGTTCAGCGCGTCACGATTGCTGATCGATCCGGTAACACCCGGTCTTGTGGTGACATCGTCCTTTGTCGGCGCGTTTGTCGTCATGTTCCAGCAGGAGCAGGTCGCCAGAAAGTTTATTCGCGGCGCCTTCGGCAAGTTTTTGTCGCCGCTGATCCTGGAGCGGCTTGAGCGCGATCCGACGCTGTTAAAGCTTGAAGGGGAATCGCGGGAAATCACCGCGTTCTTCTCCGACATCCGCGGGTTTACGTCGATCTCCGAACAGATGACGCCGCCTGATGTGACGACGCTGCTCAATCAGTATTTCACGCCGATGACGCGCATCGTTACCGAGCACAAAGGTCTTGTCGATAAATATATGGGCGATGGGCTCGCCGCCATGTGGAACGCGCCGATCGATGTCGCCGACCACCCCGAGCAAGCTGCGCGCGCTTCTTTACACATGATCAGATCGCTTGCGGAATTAAACCGCGGTTGGAGCGCCAGGAAACAACTGCCTGTGGATGAAATCAAAATCGGCATTGGTCTGCATACGGCCGAAGCGCGCGTCGGTAATTTCGGGTCTGAAGATCACCTCGAATATTCCATGCTGGGCGATATGGTTAACCTGACCTCGCGCCTTGAATCGCTGACCAAGCAATATGGCGTGCCGATCATCATGTCGGAGAATACACGAGAGCGCATTCCGGACTTTGCCGCGGTGCCGCTCGGCGCCTTCACGGTTAAGGGCAGGACGGATGCGACGGTCATTTTTGCCCTGGTCGGAGATGAGACCTTGGCGGCGAAGCCGTCGTTTGACGCGTTCCGGCGGTCCTTTGAGGCCGGCGTCGTCGCGCTCGAGGAAGGCGAAGGCTTTCTGGCGCTTGAGCATTTCGGCGCCTGCCGACAGGGAGAGACATTCGGTATGGACGCCGCCCTCGATATCTTCTGCGAGCGGGCGGAGGCGATTAGCCGTTCTGCCTGATCGCGCTCTTTTCTTCTAACTATTTGTCGTTAAAGGGAAAATTGCGGCGCATTTCCGGAAAGTCGACCCAATTCAGAATTTATTTACCTAAATCACCCGGCCTGTGACGTCCATCACAGCCGGATTTCCGGGATTTTTCTATCTTTCTCTCATCGGCGGTCGATAGCGACAGGCCGGAAGAAACGGGAGAAAGACAATGGGTATCATCGAAATCATCCTGATCGGTTTCATCGGCATCAACGCCACCCTTGGCGTCTCCAGCCTCTTCACGGTTAGCCGGTAACCGCAACGCCTGGCTCAGCGTTGCGCTTAAGCAGCAGGGGGAGACCGCGGCGCGTCCTTTGGGGGAAGGGCGCGCCGTTTTTCTTTTAAAAATCAGTAACTTACGAAAAAGACAGAAGCTGTGACGCCCATCACAGCGGTAAAAGGAGACGAGCTCTAATCTCAAATCATCGGCGGTCGGGAGAGACAGGCCGGAGAAAACGGGAGAAAGACAATGGGTATCATCGAAATCATCCTGATCGGTTTCATCGGAATGAACGCAATCCTTGGCGTTTCAAGCGTTTTCACGGCTTCCCGCTAGCCGACCCTTCCCAACGGGACCTTTTAGCCTGCCCCGGCGAGGTCCCATAACTTGTCCCGGCGCGCCTTTGTCACCCCAAGGCGCGTCGTTTTTTTACAATAAAAGCCCCCGAATCCAGCCCATACAAGGAAACATGCCGGTCCTGTGACGCCCATCACAGCGGCAATCCTGATCCGCCTCTAGTCTTTGATCATCGGCGGTCGGGAGAGACCGGCAACGCAAGAAACGGGAGAGAACCATGGGCGTCATCGAAATCATCCTGATCGGTTTCATCGGAATGAACGCAGTCCTTGGTGTTTCAAGCGTTTTCACGGTTTCCCGGTAGCCGACACCCTCCTTGGGCCGGGGCATCGCCCCGCTCCGGCCCACTATTGCAAGAGACGGCGCGTCCTTCTGGGGGAAGGAGCGCCGTCTTCTTTTTTTTGTGCGGCGCGACAAAAGAGAATTTATTGGCTATCATCAGCTCAAGGACTGCCTGAGACGGGAGACAAGAGGGTGTCCGGGGCGAATGGAAAATCAGCAGCGAACGCTGGGCTCATCTGGGAGCTCAAGCGGCATCCTTTCTTTGAGGCCTTGTCTGACGACAAGCTCAAGGGGCTGCTGGATACTGCCCAGAGCGTCGTTTTTCCCGCACGCAAACAGATCTTTTCGCAGGGCGACGAAAGCGACTGCCTTTACATCATCCTGTCTGGAAGGGTGAAAATCTCCAGCTATTCTGACGCCGGCAAGGAAACCGTCCTCGCCTTCATGGGCGAGAATGAAGTGCTTGGAGAGATGGGCGTGTTCGACGGCGGCGCCCGTTCTGCAGCCGCAAGCGCGCTGCAGGAAACGCGCGCCTTGCGGCTTTTCCGGCGGGACGTTCTCGACTTTCTCGAACGCAATCACGGCGTCGCTCTGCAGATTATTTCAGCGCTTTGCACGCGATTGCGTCACACCAATTTTCTGCTCGAGGATATTGCGACGCTACCGGCGGGACCGCGCCTCGCGCGGGCGCTGTTGCGGCTTGGCGAATATTACGGCCATACGGACGATGACGGCTCGCTTTGCATCGACATGAAATTGAGTCAGGGCAATCTCGGCGCTCATGCGGGACTGATGCGTGAAAACGTCAATCGCCAGCTGAAGCTTTGGGAATCCGAAGGACTCGTTCGTCAGGAAGGCGGCGTCATTACCGTGCTGAAGCCTGAAACGCTCCGCCATATCGGTGAAGAATAAACCGCTGGAAATTTTCCCATGATGAATATCCGCATTGACGACCGCCATGCCTATGTGGAGGTCGAGGTTTTCGGGCAATACCAGCTTGAACGGATGCCCGAACTCCTGAAAGCGATGCGTGATCTGGCGGTCCGCCACGGTCATTTCAGCGAGCTCGAGATTCATCACGGCAAGCCGGACAATTTGTTGAAGGCGATGTCGAAGCTTTCGCAGGCGAGTAGCAGCACTGAAGATTACGCGTTCATGCAGAAGATGCGCAAATATGCGCTGGTGTCCGATAATCCTGCGATGGTTATCCGTCTGGCGGCGGCGTTCAAGAGGCTCGGAAACATTGAGATGAGGATTTTCCCGATGCATGAACGCGACCATGCGCGCCAATGGATCGAAGAGCCGGTGCATGACTATCAGCCGGTTGCGAGTGAACGCTGAGCATTGCGATCCCGGGTTTTCGCCCGTCTGGTTTACCGCTCTTTCCCTATGCGCGACAAAGCCCTAAGTCTGGTCAGGCTAATTCGTAAGTCACGCGGTTTCACAAATTGACCCTTCTTGTTTTCTATCTTCTTCTCGCCATCCTGGTCTCCTTCTTTTGCTCCATATCCGAGGCTGTCATCTTGTCCGTCCGGCCCTCCTATGTGGCGACGCTTGAGCGGAAAGGCGCGCGCGGCGCGAAGTCGCTAAAACGTTTGCGCGGCAATCTAGACCGGCCGCTGGCGGCGATCCTCACCGCCAACACGATTGCGCATACGGTCGGCGCTGCTGGCGTCGGCGCCCAATCGGCAATCGTATTCGGCAACGCTTATGTGGGCGCCACATCCGCAATACTGACGCTCCTCATTCTGGTTTTTTCCGAGATTATTCCGAAAACGCTGGGCGCAACTTACTGGCGGCAACTGGCGCCGGGCATGGCGCCGTTGATCGAAGGCCTCACCACGCTTTTGCTACCCTTCGTCTGGCTGTCGGAACGGCTGACGCGGCTAATGTCGCGGTCAGGGGCGACGGCGTTCACTTTCAGCCGCGATGAAATTGAAGCGATGGCTGAAATCGGCGAACAGGAGGGGCTGCTGCAGGCAAAGGAGCAAAAGATTGTCTCCAACCTGATGCGCCTTCAGAACCTGTCGGCGCGGGACATCATGACGCCGAGATCCGTAATCTTTTCTGCGCCGGCGAAGATGACAGTGCAGGACTTTTTCTCGCGCTATTCGACAAAACAGTTTTCCCGCATTCCGATTTACAAAGCCAATCCTGACGATGTGACCGGATTTGTATTGAGGACCGATCTTTTGATGGCGCAGGCGAAGGATGAGTTCGACCGGCCACTATCTGACTTTCGCCGGGACTTTGTCGCCATGTTGGACAGTTTTTCCGCGTCGGACGTCTTCGACAGGCTGATGCACGAAAAAAGTCATATCGCGCTTCTGGTGGATGAATATGGAACCGTGCAGGGGCTGGTGACTCTGGAAGATGTCGTTGAAACCCTGATTGGCCTCGAAATCACCGACGAACTCGACACGGTCGAAGACATGCAGGCGCTTGCCTATCGGCGGTGGCGCGACCGGATGACGGCGCTTGGTATTGATCCCGACAGTCTCGATGCGAAGAAAAACTAGAGCGCATTTAGGAATAGTGTGAGCGGTTTTCTGTTAAAAATGCGCGCAAAAAAATACTCTAGACCAAGTGAGCGATTCAAAGAATCGCGAACACGGTCTAGACGGCCAGTTTTCGCTGATCCTCACGGCCCATGGCGATCAGGAACGGATCATCTTTTTGCACGGCGGCGAAATCCGCCTTTGATTTAAGTCCGAGCCAACAGTGACGGATGAGTTCCTGCGCGACCGGTGCGCCGAGCGTCGCGCCAGGCCCGGCAAGGATGAGTTTGTCAGGCGCGAATTCCTTGATCGCTACTTCGATGGATTTCGAGAAGTCATAGGTTTCAACGATTTGGTGCCCGAACGTGTACTGATAAAGCGAATGCACATCAGTGCTGTGCGGAGACCAGACGGCGCCGCGCCCGTCAATCATCGGAATCTCAGGCGACTGCATGGTGTCTGGTGAAAGAGCGTCGAACGCTTTTTGCGAGACATGATCGAGCAGCGGCGTGTGGAATGCCGCGTGGCGGGCGAGCCGGAACGGATAGCGGCCTTCCGCCTGAGGCAGGACCTTTTCCATGGAGGCCATACCTGCGTCGTCTCCGGCAAGGACCGCCATACCGCCAAGGCGAATGGAAAGATAGGCGTTTCCTTCGGTGCGGCCTGCGTGCAGCGCGTCGCCGATGCGCTTCTGGTTTATTTCGGACGGCGCCCAGTTTTCATCGACAAAAGGATAGATCAGTTGCCCGCCAACGCCTTCCGCTTCCATCAGCGACCCCATCGTATCGACAATGCGGATCGCGTGTTCCTCGCTGGCGGCGCGCGCAGCCGCGAGCGTCAGGTACCAGCCGAGCGAGTTCCCGCAGACGGCGACAATGTCGAATTCCTCGCGATTGATCGCAGCAAAGTCGGCCAGCGCGCATGTATAGATCAGCGGCGACGCATTGATGCTGGATGCATGTTTTGCGGCGGAATAGGTGCTGGCGCCGTCGAGCGCGCTGACAGTGTCGCGGCCATTGGCTTCACGCCAGCGGTCGACGTTGGCGATGAAATCCTTCCTGTAGGCGTGATAGCGGCTCAGATATCCGAGTTCGTCTTTGCCGTAGGTCCCACGGCCCGGAAAAATAACAACGGCGGATTTTTTCATTACTCGGCGGCTCGTTTATTCAGTTTTCCGCATAATGAAAGCGCTGCGTCCACAATGCCTTCCTCGCTGACCAATACCTCATTAGCGGCGGGGCCAAGGGGAATGAATGTGTCAACGCCAGTAATGCGATCGATGTTGGCGTTGACGCCCCGGTCATTGAGCGCAGTAACGATTTCTTCGCTGGGCGAGCCGGTTTTGCGGCATTCATCGACGATGAGAATGTTCCGGCAGGCGCCGGCAGCGTCGATCATCGCATCAATCGGCAGCGGCGTCAGCCAGCGCAGGTCAATAATGCGCGCGTTGACGCCTTGTTGGGCAAGTGTTCTGACGGCGCGCCGGGAAAGATATGTCCCGTTGCCATAAGTGATGATCGCGAGGTCTTCGCCGTCGCCGATGGTGTTGACGGAGCCGAATGGCGCAGTCTCTTTGATATCGTCGAACACCGCTGACATGGCGCCGTCGCCGTCTTCATGCAGGTCTTTCGTTCCGTAAAGCGCGATGGGCTCAAGGAAGATGACGATGCGGCCTTCTTCGCGGGCGAGGCGAAACGCCTCGCGCATCATCATGACGGCTTCCGCGCCGCTCGACGGGCAGGCGAGAATGATTCCCGGAATGTCACGGAACACCGCAACGGAATTATCGTTGTGAAAATGTCCGCCAAAACCTTTCTGATACGCGAGGCCTGCGACGCGCACCACCATGGGATTTGTGTACTGACCTTTGGAGAAGAATGATAATGACGCCGCTTCGCCGCGCAACTGGTCCTCTGCATTGTGGACGTAGGCGAGAAACTGGATTTCCGGCACAGGCAGAAAGCCGTTATGGCCGAGCCCGATGGCCATGCCCAGAATGGATTGTTCGTCGAGGATTGTGTCGAAAACGCGCGCCGGCCCGAATTTCTGTTGTAGCCTGGTCGTGGCGCCGTAGACGCCGCCTTTCTTCGCAACGTCTTCACCGAACACGGCGACATTGGCGTCACGTTCCATCTGTTCGGCGAGCGTGATCGAAATCAGCCGCGACATATGCTGCGGTTCTGACTTTGCGCGAACCTCGTTAGGCGCGGTGGGCAGGATGTTGCCGGGGCGCTGCGCGCGTCTAGGGCGCGGCGGCGGAACCAGCGACGCTGTTACGTCCGCTGGGGTGGTAAGCTTCGGTCTCGCCGTCGCCTGTTCCATGGCGCGGCACACCCTGCCGCCAATATCCGCATAAAGCTTTTCGATGTCTTCGAGGGACATGACGTCTTCTTCGACAAGGCGGCGCGCGGTGTGCAGCAGCGGATCCTGATCCGCCTCTGCATCGATTTCCGCGCGGTCACGGTACCCGCTTTCAATGTCCGAGCCTGCATGGCCCATCAGGCGCACCGTGCGCAGGTGCAGGAAAACCGGCATCCGCGCCCCGCGCACGCATCGTTCGGCCACTCTTGCTGCGCGCATGGCGTCAACTGGATCGCGCGCGTCGCCATAGATGTAACGCAAACCGGGGCGTGCGCCGTAGCTGGAGGCGATCCATCCATTCGGTGTTTTAACGGAGATGCCAATGCCGTTGTCTTCGCAAATGAAAACCAGCGGCAGCGGCAATCCGCGATAGCCGGTATGCGCGGCGGCGTTGATGGCCCCGAGGGCGGTCGAATGGTTCGCTGACGCGTCGCCAAAGCTGCACAGGACGACACTATCCCGCGGCAATTCGGCGTCGTGTTTTTTTTGCGTGCGTGCGAGCGCGATCGAAAAGGCGGCGCCCATGGCTTTCGGCAGGTGCGACGCGATGGTCGATGTCTGGGGCGGGATGAACAGCGACTTGGAGCCGATAACCTTGTGCCGCCCGCCGGAGATCGGGTCTTCGGATGAAGCGACAAAGGAAAGCGCCATGTTCCAGACTGGCGTTTCGCCTGGAATTTTGGACGCGCGCTCAACATAGAACGCGCCGCTACGATAGTGCAAAAACGCCAGATCATCGACGCGGAAAACCCGCGCGACGGCGGCGTTGCCTTCATGGCCTGCGCTGCCAATGGAATAAAATCCGCGTTTTTCAGCGCCGAGGCGCCGGGCTTCGAGGTCGAGGCGGCGGCTCGTCAGCTGGCTTTCGAATAGCGCCGCAAGATCGCCCGGCGACGTTCCGGCGTCATCGAGTGTCGCCGAGCTGACCGGCCGGGGCAGGCGGCCAGCCTTCAGCCGCTCGAGAAATCCATCCGATGATGCCGCGATTGCGCCCGCCATAGCCTCGTGTTTCCTTGCCGCCCGGTTCGTATTGTCTGGCGCGCCCTTGAGGTGGAGGGGCGCTCACGTCTATCTCCATAACAGGCGCAAATTCTTTGCCAAGGCGTTGAGCCTATCATGAGGAGCGGTATTTTGAACAAACCCGAGCTAGGCGAAACCCTGCCGTCTGCGCACCCGAGCGAAGACGCCCTGACCCTGTTGCGGATGCGGCGCTCCACAGCGGCGGATTTTCTGGGCCCGCCGGGGCCGGACGCGGAGACGCTTGCCGACCTTTTGGAAATCGCCGCACGCGTGCCGGACCATCGCCGGGTCGTGCCATTCAGGTTTATCGTCTTTGAGGGCGAAGCGAGAGACCGGTTTGGCGAAGTGCTGGAAGCGGCGTTCAGGAAAAATGAACCCGAAGCCGATGAAACAAGGATTGCGTATGAGCGCAACCGTTTCCTGCGCGCGCCTGTCGTCGTCGGCGTGATTTCATGCGTGAACAAGGATCATCGCACGCCGGAGTGGGAACAGGTTCTGACCACAGGCGCGGCGTGTCAGAATTTGCTCGTTGCTTCTTCCGCCCATGGTTTCGCGGCGCAGTGGCTTACGGAATGGTATGCTTTCGATGCGGATGTTGCTGACGCGCTCCAATTGGATGACAATGAACGGGTTGCGGGTTTTGTCTATATTGGCGCGGCGCGCGAGGGTCCTAAAGAACGGGGGCGTCCTGACATGGCGTCGATTGTTTCAACTTATTGAAATGATCACGTATGCGTGACCGGCTTGGGTAAATCTGCGGCTCCTCTATATTGGGCGTATGAATGGACGGACGAGCAAGAAGGGAAAGTCATTACATGCAACTTAGAACTATTGCGATTTCAGCCGTCGCAGCGATCGTTGTCGCCGGTTGCGGCGAGGCTGCGAACAGTCAATCAAATGGCGCAACAGATACTGTCGCCGATACTGAAGCCGCGGCCGGGTTTGACGCCATATCCGGCGAATACAAAACAGATCCGCGCCATCGCTACATCACGTTTTCCTATTTTCACCAGGGCTTTTCCCGGCCGTGGGTGCGCTGGCGGAATTGGGACGCCGTTCTCGACTGGGACGCCGAAGAGCCGGAAGCATCATCCGTAAGCGTTACGATTGATGCGACTTCGGTGGATTCCGGCGTCGATGTGTTTGACGAGCATCTGCAGGGCGAGCGGTTTTTCGATACCGCCAACCATCCGGAAATCACTTTTGAAAGTACATCGCTCACCAAGACCGGCGACGCCACGGGCACAATGACCGGCGACCTTACAATAAAAGGGATCACAAAACCTGTCACGCTTGACGTCACCTATAACAATTCGGCGTTCAGCGAACGGGGTAATGAATACAAGATCGGTTTCTCCGCGAAAGGTTCCGTAAACCGTTCGGAGTTTGGCATGGACTACTTGGTTCCGGTCACCAGCGATGAGGTTGAGATCGTCATCGAAGCGGAATTCGAAATGCCGGCTGAGGAACCTGCGGAAGAATAGGTTTTGGACAGCGCGCGCTATAGTTCAGTTGCGGTCGTCCTGCATTGGGCGATCGCAATTTTGATTCTCTGCCAGATCGCCGGCGGGTTTTACATGCACAACCTGCCGAACACGTCACCGCTGAAGTTCGACCTTTATCAACTGCACAAATCTTTCGGACTTTCCATTCTGGTTCTGTCGCTCGTCCGGCTCGGCTGGCGCTTGGGTCATCGCCCGCCCGCTTTGCCGTCAGCCATGGCGGCATGGGAAAAGCTTGCAGCGCGGGCCGCCCATTGGGGCTTTTACGTCCTGATGATTGCGGCGCCTTTGGTTGGATGGGCGATTGTGTCCGTGTCGCCGACGGATATTCCGACGAAATATTTCGGGTTTATCCCGATACCGCATTTGCCGCTCGCGCGAGGCGAAAGCGCCGAAGAATTTTTTGAAGAAGTGCATGAGCTGCTCGCTTACGGTATTCTCGGACTGCTGGCGCTGCATGTAGGCGCGGCGTTGAAACATCGCTTTTTCAACAAGGATCACGTGTTTCAAAGCATGTCGCCGTCTCGCTTCGCCCAATGGGCTGGTGTCGGCGGCGTGATTGGAGCGCTGATGATGGGCGCCGCCCTTTATGGTTTGGCGCCGCCGTTAAATGCGAATTCAGGCGCGGCGGGTGTGAGGGCGGGCGCCGGCGAAACCAACTGGCAAGTCGCTTACGATCAAAGTACGCTGAAATTTATCGGCGAGGAAAAAGGCCGGCGGTTCGAGGGCGAGTTCAGGAACTTTCATGCGGAGATAATATTCTTTCCTGACGACCTTGCAGCTTCCTCGATTGAAGTCGCGGTTTCAACTGGCAGCGCTGCAACCGGCGATGAGCTTCGCAATACGATACTCCCCGGAGAGGAGTGGTTCGACGTCAAGGCGCATCCCGAAGCGACATTTACATCCGGTTCGATCCGGCAAACGGGCGACGGCGCTTATGAAGCGGACGGCGTTTTGACGATCAAGGGTTTCGAAAAAGACATAACGCTAGCCTTTACACTGGAGAATGATGGCGACCGGGCTGTCGCCATTGGCGGCGCTGACCTTATTAGGACTCAGTTCGGTCTCGGGACTGCGGCTTCATGGCTGGAAGAAGAGGAAGTTCAGCTGGGCGTGCGTGTCGAGTTCGAAGTTCATGCAACGCGTGCGGATTAAGCCGCCCGGCCGCGACGGTTGGCGCGCTGTTGTGCTTCTTCGTCGAACAGTTCCGCCAGTTTGTCGATGATGGCGCCGCCGAGCTGGTCCACATCGACTATTGTCAGTGCACGCCGGTAATAACGCGTTACGTCATGGCCGATGCCAATGGCGAGCAATTCAACCGGCGAGCGGTTCTCGATGTAGTGGATAACCTCGCGCAAATGCCGTTCGAGATAAGCGCCGCCATTCGCGGATGATGTCGTGTCATCTACCGGCGCGCCGTCGGAAATCACCATCATGATGCGCCGCGCTTCGGGACGTCCGAGAAGGCGCGCATGCGCCCACATCAATGCTTCGCCGTCGATGTTTTCCTTAAGCAGCCCTTCTTTCATCATCAGGCCGAGCGAGGCGCGCGCGCGCCGCCAAGGCGCATCGGCGGACTTGTAAATCACATGGCGCAAGTCATTGAGGCGTCCCGGCTTGGCGGGGCGCCCATCGGCGACCCATTTCTCCCGCGCCTGACCGCCTTTCCATGCGCGTGTCGTAAAGCCGAGAATTTCAACCTTGACGCCGCAGCGTTCCAGCGTGCGGGCGAGAATGTCGGCGCATATGGCGGCGATGGTGATCGGGCGGCCGCGCATGGAGCCGGAATTATCGATCAGCAGCGTCACCACCGTATCGCGAAAGTCCTGTTCCTTCTCCATCTTGTAGGAAAGCGGCTGCATCGGATCGACAATGATGCGCGCTAGACGGGCCGCGTCGAGCACACCCTCGTCAAGATCGAACGCCCAGCTGCGGTTTTGCTGGGCCATGAGTTTTCGTTGAAGCTTATTGGCGAGGCGCGCGACAACAGCGTGCAGGTTTTCCAGCTGCCGGTCGAGCGAGCGCCGCAGGCGCTGCAATTCTTCCGGATCGCAAAGATCGACCGCGTCGGCGATTTCATCAAATTGCGTTGTGTATGCGCGGTAGGCCGCACCGGTGTCGCCTTCGAACTGGGTGCGCAGAGACGAAATCTTGGCGTTTTCCGTGGCGCCGTCATCTTCCTCGAAGCTTGTTTCCATATCCTGATCGGAAAGATCGGCGTCGCCTTCTGACGTTTCCCCGGAGCCGGGGTCTTCAGGCATTTCATCGGCGCCGGTTTCGTCATCGTCAGAGTCATTCTGATCGTCAGAATCGTCCTCGTTTTCCTCGCCCTGACTTTCATCCTGGCTGTCCTGATCGCCCTGATCGTTATCATCGAGGTCGAGCTCGCGGATAAAATTGCGGGCTAGCGCAGCGAACGCGGCTTGATCATTAAGCGATGCAGCATCAGCGAGCGCGTCGAGAGAGGCGCCGGCGCGGTCTTCAAGATCGCCGCGCCACTCATCCATGACGCCTGCGGCGGCGCGCGGCGCGGGCCGTCCGGTCAGGCGCTCGCGCAACAACAGCGCTGCAACATCCGCCATCGGCGCGGCGTCTTTCGAATTGAGCCGGTCATAGCCCTTGTCGGCGAATGTTTTTTCGAGCGATGCGGCGAGATTATCGCCGACGCCTTTCAGCGCGCGTGCGCCGATGGCTTCGCAACGGGCGTTTTCGAGCGCAGCGAATATGGCGCGCGCTTCAGCGCCTCTTGGCGAAAGCTGCTGATGCGCGACGGCGTCGTGATGGGCGAGGCGCAGGGCGGCCGCGTCGCTTTCGCCGCGCGCAATGGCGGCAGACGCTTCGTCGAGTATGCGCGCAGGCAGGGGGATACGCGCAGACTTTCCCTGCACGGCGGCATGATCGCCGCCGAACGCCACCTCAACATCGCGCTGCGCGGACAGCGCCCGCGTCGTGTGCAACAGCGCGCGCTTGAAGGCGTCCCGGACCTGCTCCTTGTTCATCATGGGCTGCTTATAGGGCGGGGCAGCAGAAAACCAAAGGGGCCTGCGCGCCTGTCGCCACCGTTCACTGCAATTTCTGGCGTTTCCCGAATCAGCTGTAGCGCGCTACGGTGGCGCTACCATCGGCTGCGTTCCTAGCCTGCCCAGAGAGTAATAGAATGATGGAACAGAATTTGCCGGTGCGGCAGGATAATATCGCTTTGCACATGAAACGGGTGAGCTTCTGGCTCGCCCTTTTTATCAACGCAGGCGCCGCTGCCGTGCTGTTCATTGGTTGGGGATTGGACGTTGAGGCGGTCCGGCGGATCAATCCGTCGTTTGCTGCGATGGTTCCAAGCACGGCGATGTTATTTCTCATCGCTTCGGCGCTGGCGATCTGGTTTTCCGCGGCGAAGGGTAAAGTCTCCGGAGCTGTTACAATGGTTGCAGCTTTGGTGATTGGCGCCGTCGCCTTTGCGGATATTGCCGTTATTCTGTCCGGCGCCGCAAACGGGATTGATCTCTATCTCGCGCCTAGCGTCGCGGCTTTACAGCGCGCCAGTATGGCGACAGCAACCGCCACAAACTTTTTGCTTTTCGCTGCAGCGCTGGTTTTTCTCATATTGAATCGGAAATGGTCTGATTTTTTCTTTGTCACCGCTGCAACAGCCGGGCTGGTTCTGTGTTCAGCCGCCGTTGTTGGATATGCCTTTGACGCTTCCGCGCTCTATAGCGTGGCGCCATTTACGGCGATGGCGCTGCATACGGCGCTCGGATTTGTCCTCCTTTTCGCTGCTATTTTGTTGATGCGCCATGATATCGGCTGGGTCGGCATCATTGCTGGCGAAGGCGGAGGAAGCGCCGGCGCAAGACTGTTGCTGCCGGGCGCTGTCCTGTTGCCGCTGGTACTGTGTTACATCGCACTTGAGTTTACCACGGTCGGCGCTGTAAGCGCCAATTTTCGCCTGAGCTTGCTTGCGACCGTCATGATGCTTTTGCTATCGGCGAGTGTGATCTGGTACGCGCGTATCCAAAACCGCATAGAGAAAAAGCTGAGAACAGCGATTGCCGACCGCGACCTTCTTCTGCGGGAAGTTTATCACCGGGTGAAAAACAATCTTCAAATGACTACAGCACTGCTGACGACGGGCGCCATTCGCGTAAAAGATAAAGAGGCGCAGAATCTTCTTCAGGGCACGACAAGGAGGATTGAGGCGCTTGGAACAGTCCACCGTCTGCTGATTTCATCACACTCTCCTTCGGAAGTGAGCGCAAAATCCTTTTTAGAGGATCTATGCCAGAATATTTTCTCAGGCCAACAGGATGGCGGTGAAAATATTAAATTGGATCTCGACGCAGATTCAGCAGAAATCGACATAGACCTCGCGGTATCATTGGGACTGATCGTAAACGAACTTGTTACAAACGCCCTGAAATATGCTTTCATCGGGCGTGAAAGCGGGGTCGTGACGGTACGGTACAGAGCAGAGCCTGAAGGAGGCGCGTCACTGACTGTGGCTGATGACGGAATTGGCGCTGAAGGGCTTTACGAAAGCGAAGGGCGCGACGGGGCGGGCGCTCGAATTGTGCAAGGGTTGGTTCGGCAGTTGCAGGCGGAGATGATTGTGGCGTCGCGACAGGGGGTGGTTGTCGTTATCAATATACCGGCGGAATATTTTAAAGGTTCATCGAAATGAGAGTGCGCAAGGCTGTAATCGTTGATGACGAATTTCTGATTACTGACTATTTGACGGTCATCTGCAAGGGCGCGGGCGTTGAAGTGGCCGGCATCGCGCACAGGCCGGACGAAGCCTATCAGATGGTAATGGAAAAAAAGCCGGACTTTGTGTTGATGGATGTCCGATTGAAAGCGGAAGAAGACGGCGTCGACGTATCCAACAGAATTCACGCGGAATTGCCCGAGACGAAAATAATTTTTATCACGGGATCAAATGAGCCCTCTACTATTCAGAAGATTAATTCCGATCATCCGTATCGGATATTGATAAAGCCGATCAACCCGAAGGATTTAGTCGAAACTCTGCAAAGCGTTTGAATAAAAAAAGGCCCCGCTTTTTTGGCGGGACCCTTTTTACGCATACGCTACTGCTTGGGGAATTTACCAGATCTCTACGCGTTCTTCCGGCGGCAGGTAGAGATCGTCCTCTTCCGTCACATTGAAGGCGTCGTACCAGGCGTCCATGTTCCGCACGACGCCGTTGACGCGGTATTGCGCCGGCGAGTGCGGGTCGGTGGCGACCTGGTTCTTCAACGCCTCTTCGCGGTTAAGTCGCTTCCAGACCTGCGCCCAGGCCATGAAAAAGCGCTGATCGCCGGTGTAGCCGTCAAGCACCGGCGCTTCTTCTCCGTTCAGCGACAGCTTGTATGCGTGATACGCCATGGAAAGCCCGCCGACGTCGCCGATATTTTCACCCATGGTGAGTTCCGGATTTACGAAAAAGCCCGGCACCGGCTCGTAAGTCGCATATTGCGCGCCGAGCGCATCGGCGAGCTCCTGAAAGTTTGCTGCGTCTTCGGCCGTCCACCAGTCGCGTAAAATCCCGTCACCGTCAGACTTGCGGCCCTGATCATCGAAGCCGTGACCGATCTCGTGACCGATCACCGCGCCAATGCCGCCGTAATTAACAGCCGGGTCTGCGTTCGGGTCGAAGAACGGCGGTTGAAGGATCGCGGCCGGGAACACGATTTCGTTGCGCGGCGGCGAGTAATAGGCGTTGACCCGTTGCGGGGTCATGCCCCATTCGGTTTTGTCTACCGGCCCGCCAAGGCGCGAGATTGACCAGTTCCAGCCGAATTCGTTTGCGTTGGCCGCATTCTGATACGCGTCGCCCTCAACCACCACAAGATCGGAATAATCCCGCCACTTGTCAGGGTATCCGATCTTTGGCGTGAACTTTTCGAGCTTCTCATGCGCCTGCGCTTTCGTATCTTCGCCCATCCATGGCAGGGTATCGAGACGTTCATCTAACGCTGCGCGGAGATTGTCGACAAGCGCCTGCATCTGCACCTTGGACTCAGCCGGGAAGTGCCGATCGACGTAAATTTTGCCGACAGCTTCGCCCATGGCGCCGTTTACGCTGGCAACGCCGCGTTTCCAGCGCTCGCGCTGTTTGGGCGTGCCGCGAAGTTCAGTGCCGTAGAAAGCGAAGTTCGCTTCGTCCATCTCGGCTGGAAGAACCGCCGAACTGTTTCTCAGCTGATGAAACGTCAGGTAAGCCTTAAGGGTATCAACTGGCGTATTGGCGAAGATTTTAGCGGTATTGGCGATTGCGTCGTCTTCGCGCAGGACAAATTCCGTCTGGTCGCCAAGGCCTGATGCTTCAAGTGCTGTGTTCCAGGGAAATTCGGATGCAAACGCTTTCAACTCATCCAGCGTCTTCTTGTTGTAAGTGAGGTCGCGGTTGCGGCGTTTCGCCGGCTCCCAGTGCACTTCAGCCAGGCTCTTTTCGAAATCGAAAATCGCCTGTGCTTTTTCCGCGCCGCCTTCAAGCCCGGCAAGATCGAATACCTGTTCGATATAGGCGATATACTTTGGCCGTTTGTCGGCGAACTTGTCATCGAGATAATAGTCACGGTTCGGCATGCCGAGACCCGCTTGTGTAATATAAAGGATATACTCGTCGGTCTGCTTTGCATCGACATTGACGAAAATCCCGATCGGCGTGCTCACCGCTAGGCGCGGATCGCCGATGACGCGGGCGACATCCTCATGTGTTTCAATGGCGTTGATCTTCGCGAGGTCATCGGCAACGACATCGTAGCCCTTCGCATCGATAGCATCGGTGTCAACAAAAGCGGCGTAGAAATCGCCAATTTTTTGCTCAAGAGAGCCTGCGGGCGCATTGCCTGCTGCAGCGTCCTCAATGATTTTTTTGACGCGCTCTTCAGAGCGTTCGAAAAGGACCGTGAAGGAGCCGTAGCTCGAGTACTCCTCGGGAATCTCGAACGTATCCAGCCATTTTCCGTTGACGTGGCGGAAGAAATCATCGCCGGGGTCGGTTTCCGGATCTATGTCGGCGATTTCGACGCCCCAATTGCCAAGCTCAGGTTCGCTTGCCTGCGCCGCCGGTTTGCTGGTTTCCGATTTATCGGTCGTTGCCGCACCGTTCGACCCGCTTTGCTGCTGGCCGCAGGCGGCAAGCGCGAATGCGGCCGCGCCGCACAATAATAGTTTCTTCACGGTTATTCCTCCTCGCGTGAATTCCGGTATTCCCAATGGACACTTTTCCCCGGCGCGCAGTCTCGCGATTTCGCTTCAAAGGGCAAGGCAGGCGGGACGAATTGAGCCTGGAGAGAGGTGAGGCGTTGCACGTGACAGCGACTTTGTCTGAGCCCGTGACCTCGCTGCAACGCAACAATGCGCCTTGCCGCTTTCTTGAGACTCCGCCATTGTGGCCATGCAGGCGCGAGGAACAGCGAGAGGGGCGACGTCATGGACCTGAAATCCGTCATCCGCACAATTCCGGATTACCCGAAGCCCGGCATCATGTTCCGGGACATCACGACGCTTTTGACCGATGCGCGCGGGTTTCGCCGCGCAGTTGATGAACTGGTGCAGCCCCTGGCGGGCGCCAAGATCGACAAAGTCGCCGGTATCGAAGCCCGGGGCTTCATCCTTGGCGGCGCGATTGCCCACCAGCTTTCCGTTGGCTTCATCCCGATCCGCAAAAAGGGGAAGCTCCCCTATGAAACTATTGGGGAAAGTTACGAACTCGAATATGGCGTCGATGAAGTGGAAATTCATGTCGATGCCGTCGATAAGGGCGACAAGATCCTGCTGGTTGATGATCTGATCGCCACGGGCGGGACTGCGGGAGCGGCGATCAAACTGCTCGAACGCGCCGGCGGCGATGTTGTCTTGTGTTCGTTTATTGTCGATCTGCCGGATCTCGGCGGTTCGAAAAAATTGCGCGATCTCGGTAAAACAGTAACAGCGCTGGTTGAGTTCGAGGGCGATTAGCGCGTCGCTGACAAATAACCACAAGAGGCGAGCATGACGCTTTTCATCGCGGGACTGATCATCTTTTTTGGCGCGCACCTGTTTTCGGCGTTGGCGCGGGATGCGCGCGGCAATCTGATCTCGAAACTCGGCGAGGGACCCTACAAGGGGCTTTATTCGCTGGTTTCGCTCGCGGGCTTTGCGCTGATCATCATGGGCTGGCGCGGGGCGGATGCGAGCGTTCTTTACGCAACGCCGTTGTGGATGCGGCATGTTACTTATTTGCTAGTGCTGATCGCGTTTATCCTGCTGGCCGCCGCCTATTTGCCCGCAGGAAAAATAGCCGCCTCGGCAAAGCATCCGATGCTGGCGGGTGTGAAACTCTGGGCGTTGGCCCATTTGCTGGTCAATGGCGAAGTTCGGTCGGTCATGTTGTTCGGCGCTTTTCTTGTTTTCGGCGTCATTGACCGCATCGCCGTCAAACGCCGCGATGCGCCGATGCGCGCCGCCGGGCCAGTACTGAACGATGTTATAGCCATTGGTGTCGGCATCGCCGGCTACGCAGCGGTGGCGTTCTATCTTCACCGGTACATTGCCGGCGTTGCGTTATTCTGAATCTGAAGGGAGTTCCTGTGGTGCGTTATCTGTTGTCAGCTGTGATTGGCGTTATGTGTATGGGCGGCGTCAGGGCTGCGGACCTCGATGAGATCAAGGAGCGCGGAACCTTGCGAGTCGCGGTGGCGGCGCTTTCCCCCTTTGTCATCAAGGCGGAGGACGGAACGCTTTCCGGTTTTGAAATCGACTCGACGAAGGGGCTCGGCGAGCACCTTGGCGTTGAAATCGAATATGTCGAGAAGCCGTTTTGCGAGCTTGCTGAAGCTGTGCTTTCCGGCGAGGCGGACGTCATCGCGTCCGGCTATTCCAATATGCCCGAACGGCGGCGTCTCCTTGATTTTTCCTTGCCGTATCACGACACGGAATATTTTGTGGTCGTGACCAAAGCCAAAGCCAAAAAAGCGAAGACCCTGCGCGGCATGAACCGCAAGGACGTCGCCATCGGTTATCAGCATGGCGGTGTTTCCGGCATGGTTGCGCATGGAGAGTTTCCGGGATCGACGCTCAAGGGATTTAGCTCCTTCACCGAAATCCTCGACGCCATGGAGGCTGGCGAGGTCGACGGCGCCGTCCTGTTCGATCCATATCTCGACATGGCGAAAGATCTCGACGGCAGGAAGTTCACGGTGCCGCACGAATTCGCGTTGACCCGCACAATCGAAGCGTTCGCCACTGATCAGAATTCCGACGCGCTGCACGACGCGCTGAACGAATGGGTGATTGGCCAGGATTTGCAAGGCTATTGGGACGATCTTGAGAAGAAATGGTTCTCAGATGAATACGCCATTGCATCGGCCCCGCCGCCTTACGCCTGCGCCGCGGCAATGCCGGTGCAGTAAGAGTTCACAAGTCGGCGGATAAGAAAAGGGAAGATAACAATGAAAGAAGCGCTGAAATTTTCGATCGTCGGCGAGGATGACGAAGTCTACGAAGTTTCGATAGAACGCGACACGGACGATCTCGGCAATCTTCAGGCGTTGTGCGCCTGCGGCCATGCAAAGGACGGCGATTTCTGCTGGCATCGCTTCGAGGTGCTGGAAGGCGAAACCGCGAACATGGTCTCCGACAATCTTGATGATGTTCATGCGCTCCGCGACTGGATCAAGGGATCCGATATCGAAGTCGCCATGCAGAAACTTTCAAAGGCGAAGACCGAACTCAAAATCGCCCATGAACGGGTCGAACAGTGCCGCAAGCTGCTGGTGCGCCGGATGCTGGACTAGGGTCGGCGGTAAGCTTTCCTTTTTGCGAGTCGGGCTAGACTGCCGCAAAAAGGGAAGATGCAATGACCGAATACGAATACGCTGATCTCTTCGCCTCGTTCCTGAGCGCGCAGAATTCCGTGTTCGCCAATTACATGACCGTTGTGTTCGCCATGCTGACCGCAAGCTGGTTTCTGGCGAAGCGCCTGACCTGGCGCATGGCGGCCGTGCTGCTTTTTATCTACACCATCTGGTCGCTAAACATGATCGTCGCCGTATGGGCGGCGTTTGGCGACTTTGCCCGCCTTGGCCTTCAGATTTATGAGCTTGGCCAGAACCCGGATACGTCGCTTGGATGGATCGGGCCGGTCGCCGCCGGTTCGGCCGACTATATGAAAGCGCTGCCGACGCAGATGGCCGTGATGTGTTCAATCGTTTACATCGCTTCCATGGTCTTCTTTTTTATCGCGCGGCGGCGCAAGGACGACTGAACCGTCAATTACCCGCTAATCGCGCGATAAATCTCCGTACGGAGTTTTTCTTCCGGCGTTTTCGTCGGATCGTCCACATAGATTTCCCAGACAGGCATGGCCTTGCCGAGATTATTCTGTTCCACATAATCCCACAGCGCCTTGTGGCTCTGGTTGAGGTTCCCGTAGGGCCCCTGATGCGTGCCCGTCACGGCGTCGCCCGCTGGCATGACGCCCGCCTTGATGTTGCCTTCGGCCTTCGCCGCGTCATCGGCGCTGACAAACACCGCGGCGCGGAACGCCATTTTATCGCCTGACGGCATATCCAGGTAGATTGACGACGGCATGGTCAGCGGCGTTACGCCTTTTTCTTGCGTAAAACCGAACACCTCGCCGAAGCCGGAGCCCATGGCGTCGCCGATGGACTTCGCATCCATCGCCGTTTCGCGGTCGACGTAAAGGTAGTGCTGTTCAGGCAGTTTTTTGCGCGTGAATTCCATGGGCTCTCTTCCTGATTGCGTTGCATAAAGCTAACCGCCCGGTTGCGAAAGGCAAACCCTAGCTTGCCGTCGTGCGCTTCAATGCCCATATTATCAGCAAAGGTTGGGGAGGGCGCTGATGTCCATCAAGGAACGCCCGCTGATCAAGACGGTGGAGCGGTTAGGTCCGTTACCTGGGTTCTTGTTTGCACATCCGATTGTCGCCGGTTTTTTCGCGATGGTGATGCTACCGGTGTTCGGCGCTTTTGTGATGATGTTCTGGGCCGCCTTTGGAACGACGTCAGAGGTTTACGAGGCGGCGCGCCTTGGCGCTATCGTTCTGACTGCGTTCGGCGCCATGATTTTTCTCGGGATATTTCTCAATGCTTTTCGCGATCCCGATGAACTGGCCAATCGCCTGCAATTTGTGGTCGGCGGCGTCCTCGGTATCGCGTTTCTGGCTGGTTTTGACTATTTCGCGGCGGACCCATTGCGCGAATATTTTCAGGGCGGCTACCTCATTTGCACATCTATGTGCAGTCCGTAGGGCAACTGCGCAAATAATTAAGCCTCCTCATCCTGCATGCCGACAAAGAGCGCGATCACGCCGATCATGCCGCAATAACGGAAGGCGGATTGAAGCGCCTGCTCGCGCAACAGGTCAGAGCGCCATGCCTCGAACCAGGTTTCGGCGATGACGATCCACCCGGCAAACAGCATGAACATGGCGACAGCGCACCCCGTCAGCGCAATGGCCTTGGCTTTTTGAAACGCCGCCGCGTCATGACTGGCAGGGTATGATGCTCTGTACAAGTGAGTGCACTGGGCGTTAAATTAACAGAGCCGTCAGAAAAATGAGGTTATCATGAAACTCGTTCGCCTGCTTGCTGCCGCTATGTCGCCATGCGCTGCCATCCTTGCTGGTTCTTTGGCGTCGGCCGACGACGGCGCTAAAAACCTCGCCAAATACAATACCTGCCCGGGCGGCTATTGGGTGGCGAAAGAGAAGCTGACCGACGGCGACGGAAACGATTTCGTACCTGTTCGCACATGCGAATGGACGCTCGACGGCGCCGCTATCGCATTCAAGCAGGAGTTTCTTTATGCCGACGGCGTCCTGCGCACGGAGAGCGTGGGCCTCAATGGTTGGGACGCTTCAGAAAACACCATGCGCGTTTTCGGCGCCATGTCCCACGGCGGCATGATTTATGACGCGACATTTATCCCGGAGACCTTGCGGGAAAAAGAAAAGATCATGGAATTCAAATTTGTTTCCGGCGCCACGGGCGATGTTTCCGAATGGCGCAGTGTCGAAACGCATATTGACAAGGACAATTATACCGAGGCGGGCCTGATGCGCGTCGATGGCGAGTGGAAACAATTGAGCTTTCTAACGTTTCGCCGCATTGAGACCCTTGATCACGAGGCGGTGTTTAACGCGGGCGAGAAACAGTAGGGAGGGCAACTCCGGCTATAGCGGCACACCCCGGCGAAAGCCGAGGCCCATGGCCTCGCCGATGGACATCTGATCCATCGCCGTTTCGCGGTCGACGTAAAGGTAATGCTGCTCCGGCAGTGATTTACGCGTGAATTCCATGGGCTCTCTCCGTGATTTGCGATGCGCGAAGACTAGCCGTTGAGAGCGAAACGGAAACCCTCGCGTGTGTCGTTAAGCCTCCTCATCCCGCATGCCGACAAAGAGCGCAATCACGCCGATCATGCCGCAATAGCGGAAGGCGGATTGAAGCGCCTGCTCGCGCAACAGGTCAGAGCGCCATGCCTCGAACCATGTTTCGGCGATGACGATCCAGCCCATGAACAGCATGAACATCGCAACGGCGCACCCCGTCAGCGCCAGCGCCTTGGCCTTGTGAAACGCCGCCGCGTCACCGCTGCGCGTATTCACCATGCGCCACGCCCCGGCGAGGCATAAAACCCCGGCGATAATTTTCAGGGCAAGGATAAAGACCGCGCCCGCGAGAATAAGCGCAGGGTTCTCCGTCGCGCGCCAGTCATCAGCGCCGCCCTCAAACGTCGCCATCGACGTTGTCGCGCCAACCGCGCCGATGGTCGCCTCCCAGCCGATGACATTGCCGAACGCGCCGACAAGCGCCCATGCGCCGACGCTTATGACCAGCACGATTTTAATGATCCGCAGCATAACAGCCCTCCCTCTGGTTGGTGAAAGGGTGAGGGTGTGTTTCGGCAGGTGTCAAGTTGGGGAATGTTTGCTGCACAGCCGCACGACAGGGGTCTGGTTGATCGGTATAGTGAGCATGAACCTTCAGGAGCGCAGCCGATGGACCAGACTGTCATAACCGCAAAGACCGCCGATCGCGACCGCGTCATTCAGACGATTACGCTCGGTTTCGCCGCCGATCCGGTCTCGCGCTACGTGTGGCCCGAGGCTGACGTTTATCTCGCCACCATGCCGAAATTCGCCCCGGCCTTCGGCGGCCGCGGGTTCGCGGATGGCACGGCGTTCATGACCGAAGGCGCGCGCGCCGCGGCGCTCTGGCTATTGCCCGGCGTTGAGCCCGACGGCGACGCGATCGAGGCGTTGATCGGCGAAACCGTCGAGGCGGAAAAGATCCCCGACGTCGCGGCCATGTTCGAGGAGATGGAGAAATATCACCCGAGCGAGCCGTGCTGGTATTTGCCGATGATCGCCGCCGATCCGGCCCATATGGGGCGCGGTCTTGGCGCGGCGCTGATGAAACATGCGCTCGCGCGGTGCGACGCGGATGGCATGACGGCTTATCTCGAAAGCTCGAACCCGCGAAACATTTCTCTTTACGAACGGCACGGCTTCGAAGTGATGGGCGAGATCCGGTCCGGCAAGATTCCGGTCATGACGCCGATGATCCGCATGGCGAGGAGGTAGAGGGCGCCGTTCTCGGCTCGCCCGCGCGCGAAGGCGCGCTAATCATAGTAAGATCGTATTCGCGATCGGCCGGAATCCAGCCCAAGAGATAATGACGGGCAAAGCCCGGCTTTTTTTAACTGGATCCCGAATTACGTTGCCATGAGCGAAGGAGAGACTTAACCCCACCCCGATCATCCCGGCGCCCGTCGGCGAAGGCCGACAAATCATGAAGCCGGGATCCAGCTAGTGATTGATTGTCTCGTACAAATCATTCCAGTCAGGGTTCGCTTTCTCAATCAATTCCAGCTTCCACACACGCTTCCATTCCTTGATCTGGCGCTCCCGCGCATAGGCGTCTTGGCGCGTTTCATGCGCCTCGAACCAGACCAGTCTGTCCACGCCGTATTTCGATGTGAACCCCTTGATGATTTTTTCCTTGTGCTCCCATACCCGTTTGCCGAGATCATCCGTCGAGCCGGCGTAAAGGGTTCCGTTTCGCTTGCTCGCAAGGATGTAGACGTAGAAATATTTCATATTTTTTGTCTGTTGTGTTTCTTAAAACCTATCCACCCGCTCGTTCCGGCGAAAGCCGGAATTCAGCAAAAATAATAAAGCCGGGCGAAGCCCGACAAGTTTTTATGACTGGGCCCCGGCTTCCGCCGGGGTGAGCGGATGAGGAGGCTTATGCGCAAAACCATCTACCGCTCATCCCGACGAAAGTCGGGATCCAGAATGGAGGATAATACATAACTAACCCGGACCACACCTGCTGAAACGAGTTACTTTCTTAATAGCTCTAGTGCCTTCGCGGCGACCTGAGTTGCGGTGTCGTGAGCAAAGTAGTCTTGAAATAAGAATTTAGAGTTTTCTGAAAAAGGAACTTGATCCGGCTTTTCAGGGTTCAGAATAATAATTTTCTGTGAATCATTGCCGTATCGTTCGCAAACTTGATTGATGTATCCATCACGAAAGGCAAACCCAATAAAAACGCAAACCTTTGAAGAAGCTAACGCTTTACCAAAATGGTCGTGTAAGGGTTTGAATATTGGGCCTTCAGCTGCTCCTTTAAATCCCGGATAAATAATTACTTGTTGATCATCTCTAGATCCGGGAATCGCATCACCAACCAAGACTTTTTCATCTTTATTTTTCCAGTTTACAGAACCATGAAGTTTGGTCAGCATTCCATTTTCAGCTGCCGTTGATGTATCATCATACCAAGCATCAATATCCAGAATGCGTTGCGCGCGACCTCTCCATCCGGTGTCTATTCGTAACTTTAAGTCATATTCAGGGTTGAGGATTTCGACAGCCTCTTCGAGAACAAGGTCGTAGTTAGTTGTTACCAGTTCAATCTTATGACCCTCATTGAGAATAGGAGTAAGCAGAGGAATCCAAGTTTCGCGGAGCTCTGCTTCACTTGGCGGATCAGAATATAAATCATAAACTAGCTTGTTGGTTTGTTCTTTTAATCTCTTAACCTCGGCAAGACCTTTTCCAAGTACATCTGAAAGGTTTCCAAAATTTGCGTTGACGCCGACGGCGTCGCCCAGATTGTTACCGCCGAGAAAATACCCACCTATCTCAGCTGTTTGTGTAGCTTTTATTAGAAATGACTCAAATTCGCCTAATTCCCACAGGAACATTTCTACATCAATCACGTTAGTTTTGTGTATTGACTTTAGTCGTTGAATGAGGCGTTGAAAAACTTTGGATTTAGTTATTGTTCCGGGGAGCAGTTCAAAAAACTCTTTTGTAGTCGGATATTTTTCTTCTGATACACCCTTTGATGCTCCCGCACCTGCAAATATTAGAACTGTTTCACGTTTTCCCATTTTAAAATCTCTCAGTGCAATGTTTAGTCTGAATTCAAGCCGCCCGTCGTTTCCGCTTCACCGTCTTCTTCTTTGCTGTAGCCTTTGCGGTTACTTTCTTCTTCGCAGCCCCCAACATCGGCTTCAAAAACTTGCCCGTGTAGCTTTTCGCGACTTTCGCGACATCCTCCGGCGTGCCGGCCGCGACGATCTCGCCGCCGCCGTCGCCGCCTTCGGGCCCTAAGTCCAAAATCCAGTCGGCCTGTTTGATCACGTCGAGATTATGTTCGATGACGATGACGGTGTTGCCGCCGTCGGTCAGTTCCTGAATGACTTCCATGAGCTTCCTCACATCCTCGAAGTGAAGCCCGGTGGTCGGCTCGTCGAGAATGTAGAGCGTGCGGCCCGTGGCGCGTTTCGACAGTTCCTTTGACAGTTTCACCCGCTGCGCCTCGCCGCCCGACAGCGTCGTCGCCTGCTGCCCGATCTTGATGTAGGAGAGGCCGACGCGGTTCAGCGTCGCCAGCTTGTCGCGGATCGACGGCACGGCTTTGAAAAACTCCGCGCCTTCCTCCACCGTCATGTCGAGGACGTCGGCGATAGACTTGCCCTTGAATTTCACTTCCAGCGTTTCGCGGTTGTAGCGCGCGCCCTTGCAGACGTCGCAGGTGACGTAAACGTCGGGCAGGAAGTGCATCTCGATCTTGATGACGCCGTCGCCCTGGCACGCCTCGCAGCGCCCGCCCTTGACGTTGAACGAAAAGCGACCGGGTTTGTAGCCGCGCGCTTTCGCTTCGGGCAGGCCGGTGAACCAGTCGCGGATCGGCGTGAACGCGCCGGTGTAGGTGGCGGGGTTCGAGCGCGGCGTGCGGCCGATGGGAGACTGGTCGATGTCGATGACCTTGTCGAAGTTTTCGAGGCCGGCGATGTTCTTGTGTTCCGCCGGCGCGTCTTTCGAATTGTAGAGCCTGCGCGCCGCGGCCTTGTAGAGCGTTTCGATAATCAGCGTGGACTTGCCGCCGCCGGAAACGCCGGTGACGCAGGTGAGAAGGCCGACGGGCACTTCCGCCGTGACGTTTTTCAGATTGTTCGCCGTCGCGCCGGTGACCTTGATGGTTTTCCGCTTGTTGAAGGGGCGGCGTTCGGCGGGGACGGGGACTTCGCGGCGCCCCGCGAGATAATCGCCGGTGAGCGAGGCTTTCGCATTCATGATGTCTTTCACGGCGCCTTCGGCGACAATCTGGCCGCCATGGACGCCGGCGCCGGGGCCGATATCGACCACATGGTCGGCGGCGCGGATCGCCTCCTCGTCATGTTCGACGACGATCACCGAATTGCCGATATCGCGCAGGCGATGAAGCGTTTCGAGCAGGCGCGCATTGTCCCGCTGATGCAGTCCGATGGACGGCTCGTCGAGCACGTAAAGAACGCCGGTGAGGCCCGAACCGATCTGTGACGCAAGCCGGATGCGCTGGGACTCGCCGCCGGACAGCGTGCCGGAATTGCGCGACAGGGTGAGATAATCGAGGCCGACATTGTTCAGGAACGCAAGCCGCTCGCGGATTTCCTTCAGGATGCGCGCCGCGATCTCCATTTGCTTCTTGGTCAGCTTCTTCTCCAGCCCGTCGAACCATTCGCCCGCACGCAGAATAGAGAACGCCGTCGCTTCGGAAATCGAAAGTTTGTCGATCTTCACCGCCAGCGCCTCGGGCTTCAGGCGCAAGCCGTTGCAGCTTTCGCAATGGGTGATGGACTGGAACCGTGACAGCTCCTCGCGCACCCACGCGCTGTCGGTTTCGCGCCAGCGGCGCTCGAGATTGGGGATGACGCCCTCAAACGGCTTCACGGTTTCGAATTTGCGCGCGCCGTCGGCGTAGATGAACTTGATCTCCTCATCGCCGGTGCCCCAAAGGACGACATCTTGCGCTTCCGCGTCGAGTTCGTCCCACGGCGCCGTCACCTTGAACTTGTAATGCCGCGCCAGCGCCTGCAGCGTCTGGGCGTAATAGGGCGACGTTCCCTTCGACCAGGGTGCGATCGCGCCGTTATTGAGCGCCAGCGAACCGTCCGGCACGACGAGCTCCTCGTCGAAGATCATTTCCGTGCCGAGGCCGTCGCAGGACGGACAGGCGCCCGCCGGCGCGTTGAACGAAAACAATCGCGGTTCGATTTCATCAATCGTGAAACCGGAAACGGGGCAGGCGAATTTCGCGGAGAAAATTGTGCGTTGCGGAATGTTTTGCGCGTCTTTTTTGTCCGCTGACTCCGCAATGGCGATGCCGTCGGCGAGTTCGAGCGCGGTTTCGAACGACTCCGCCAGGCGGGATTCAATGCCCGATTTGATGACAATGCGGTCCACAACCACTTCGATGTCGTGTTTGATCTTCTTGTTGAGTTTCGGGACGTCTGCGATTTCGTAGTACTCGTCATCGACTTTGACGCGCTGAAAACCCTTTTTCTGAAGTTCGGCGAATTCTTTCCGGTATTCGCCCTTTCGCCCGCGAATGATCGGCGCAAGGAGATAAAAACGCGCCCCGTCGCCTTCTTTCATCAGGCGATCGACCATTTCCGTCACGGTCTGCGAGGTGATCGGCAATCCCGTTTCGGGTGAGTAAGGAACCCCGACGCGCGCCCAGAGCAGGCGCATATAGTCGTAGATTTCCGTGACCGTGCCAACAGTCGAGCGCGGATTGCGCGATGTCGTCTTCTGTTCGATGGAAATCGCGGGCGACAGACCGTCAATCTGGTCCACATCCGGCTTTTGCATCATTTCCAGGAACTGGCGCGCATATGCGGAAAGACTTTCCACATAGCGGCGCTGCCCCTCGGCGTAGATGGTATCGAAGGCGAGCGATGATTTGCCGGAGCCGGAAAGGCCCGTCATCACGATCAGCTTGTCGCGCGGCAGCTCGACCGTGATGTTTTTCAGATTGTGCTCGCGCGCGCCGGCGACGCGGATCGATTTCAAACTCATGGGGACGTTCGTCTCTTTATATATACAGGTACGGCGTGAATTCCGGTTCGGTGTTCTTTATATCGGCGTTGACAGCAAGAACAAGGTGTGAACATTTGTCCGAAATTCAAGCTGTTGCGTTGGGGAGAACCAATCGTTGAGCGGACGCCGAATCCGCGCGATGAGCTTTGAACATTCGAATTTCGAGGAGAGCATTATGGCTGGCAGCGTCAATAAAGTGATTTTGGTGGGTAATCTGGGCGCTGATCCGGAAATTCGTCAGACGAAAGACGGAAGACCGATTGCAAATCTTTCCGTTGCGACTTCAGACAGCTGGAAAGACAAAAACACCGGCGAACGGCGCGAAAAAACCGAATGGCATCGGGTAGTTATCTTCAATGAAGGTTTGACGCGGATTGTCGAGCAGTTTCTTAAAAAAGGCTCGAAAGTGTATCTCGAAGGCCAGTTGCAGACGCGTAAATGGCAAGATCAAAACGGTCAGGACAAATATACGACCGAAGTCGTACTGCAGGGTTTCAATTCCAATCTGACGATGCTCGATGGAAAAAGCGGCGGAAGCGGTTCTTACGATCGCGGCGATAACGGAATGTCAGACCAAGGTCGTTCTTCGGGCGGACAAAGTTATGAACTCGACGACGACATTCCATTTTAATCGCTGAAACGAATCATAAATCGCAAAAATTAAAATGCGCGAACGCAACTTGTTTCGCGCAGACAATACTTTTTTAGGAAATTCGGTTATGGTTCTACTTTCGAATCATGATTCGGAGGTGAACCATGGCGGTCAAAAGAAAAACGACCAAAAGAAAAGCGGCGAAGAGAAAAACCGCGAAACGTAAAACGACTAAGCGTAAGACGACAGCCCGCAAGACGGCGAAGCGCAAGACGACAAAGCGCAAAACCGCTAAGCGGAAAACTGCAAAGCGTAAGACGGCTAAGCGGAAAACCGCGAAAAAAGCCACAAAACGTAAGGCTACCAAGCGGAAAACCGCAAAGCGCAAGACTGCGAAGCGGAAGACTGCAAAGCGGAAAACTGCGAAGCGGAAGACTGCAAAACGCAAGACGGCCAAGCGTAAAACCGCCAAGAAGGCGACCAAGCGCAAGACTGCAAAGCGTAAGACCGCGAAGCGGAAAACCGCAAAGCGCAAGACAGCAAAACGTAAGACGAAGCGCCGTTAATCGGCGTTTGATTCGGGCGAAAGCCGCCTGAATTGCGCAGTTTTGTCAGTTTTCTCCTCGCAAAAGTGATGTTTTGAAGCATCACTGGAGCAAAAAAAGAGGAGGCTTTTCATCGGGCCGGCGTTTTACGGGCCGATGACATGCGGGGGCGCTCCGCAGCAGGAATATCCGGACGCAGACATGTGTTCGAACGACAAGAATTCAACTTGAATTCGTCAAAAGCCCCGGCGCGCATCGCCGGGGCTTTACTTTTTCCACAATTTTATTTTGGAGCCGAACTGTTTTGTGGATAATTTCGTGCGTGCGCCGCGTTTTCGCCTTGCTTCGAATGTTCAATGCACATGGATGAGGAGGCGTCTTATGACTCCCGATTGTTTATCGACGAAGCGCTTCGGCGCCGGATTATTTCGCAGTGCAATAATTTTCACATTGTCGGCTGCATCTGGCTGCGCGACGCAGCATGACGTATATGAAGAATGGACGGCGCAAGGGTATTTATCGCCCGCGCCGACCGGCACCCCGGAAATTATCGGCGTTTATGAAACGGAAGCCGAATGCGTTGCGGCCGGCGAAGCCTGGATGAGCCGTCAGGTTGTCGGCAACCCGGTTTACGCGGACTGTCTGCCGACCGACCGGAATTGAGACGCAGCTAGTCCACCGGAAATGGGCCATCTTCAAAAACTTCGTCGTGATAGCCCTTTTTACCGATATCATCCATCAGATTGCTGAATGGGTTTTCGCCGGCGCAAAGGCGCGCTAGCGCCGTTTGAAAGTCCACTTTCGGCGCCCAGCCAAGATCCCGCCGTGCGGCTTCATTCACATACACCCGGTCGATAGACGGAAACATTTTCCATCCACGGCGGGCGAACTCTTCCTCAAATGGCGCATTCCGGCGGACAACAGCAGGCGCGTTTGTACGCAGTTCCGCGGTTTCGTTTTCAGAAAATGGGGCCGTGGCGCTGATGATGTACCGGCCGAACCCGATATCAGCGGCGCGTTCGATAGCGCAAAGATGTGCGCTTGCAGCATCTTCGATATCAACGCGGCGATAGAGCAGTTCATTCACCTTCGCGTTCAGGTCGTCATAACCGTCGCGGATGGCGCGGCTGTCGTCTTCCTCGGGGAAGAACCGCGAGGTGCGCAGGATGATGGCGTTGAGTGCGTATTTCTCATGGAACAGACTGCACAGATGTTCCGACGCCAGTTTCGTAATGCCGTAGATGTTTTTCGGTTTCGGGCGCAATTCCTCCGTCACCCAGGCGGCGGGCGCGCCTTCCTCGGGGCGCAACACATGGCCGAAGGCGCTGGTGGTGCTGGTGAAGATGAATGCGCCAAGCCCGTGTTCGCGCGCCGCTTCGAGCAGATTCAGCGTGCCGGTGATGTTGGTGTCGACAAAATCCTGCCGCGAATGGGTCGCCACATGGGGTTTGTGCAGCGTCGCCGTGTGAATGACCGCATCCATGCCGCGCACGCATGTTTCGGCGAACACCCCATCGGCGATCGATCCCACAAGGGAAGTATAAGGGCCGGGCTTGATGTCGAGCCCGCGCGCGTCATGCGGCGTACCGCCAAGTAGGCGCATCAGCGCCTCGCCAAGATGGCCGGACGAACCCGTCACAAGGATTTTCATGAGCCCGGTTTGAAGCGCAAGGCGAGACGGGCGTCAATTCCAAAAACCTGCCGTTTTAGGTTTGGCGCTCAATGAACAAAGGCGTATCCTGAGCGCCACCCAATTCAATCGGGGAGGGTTCCCATGGGAGTACTCAAAGCTATCGGCGGATTATTGGTTCTTCTGCTGGTTATCGCTGTTGCGTTTTACGGCTATCTCGGCGGCTTTGGTAAGGTCACCGTTGAACGCGGCGCCTACGGGCCGGCGGAGATCGTCTACGCAACCCATCGCGGCGCCTATGAAACCATCGGCAAAAGCTGGGAACAGTTTCAGGCGAATTGGGAGGCAAAGGGGCTCGACCGCTGCAACTCTCTCGCCGTTTATCTCGACCCGCCGGATACGCGGAAGGAAGACCTAAGATCCGTGATCGCCTGCCGTATCGATGGGCTCGCGGAAGAAGAACAGGCGAAGTGGCGCGGCGCGTTTCCGGGCGTGATGCTGCCGCAGTCGGATGCGCTGATCAGCCCGTTTCCCTATAAAAATTATGCGTCGTTCATGCTGGCGCCGATGAAAGTCTATCCGGAAATGTCAAAGCGCATGATCGCCGAGGGTCACGACGGCGCCGTCGCCATCGAGGAATACGGCGTTATCGGCGAATCCAAACAAATCCGCATCATTCTGCCGGTCGGCATCGACCGCGCGCAATACCAGCCGCTGATGGATGCGTTTTAAATCTCAAACCGGTCGAGCGCGGCGCTGGTGGCGTTGCCGCCCGCTTGTGCGGCGCCGCCCATAACGTAAATCGCTTCGCCAATAGAGACGGCGCCGAGTCCGTGGCGCCGTCTGGGCATGGCGGCGACGGCGCGCCATTTATCCGTGTCAGGATTATACTCCCACGCCTCGGCGAAAACCCCGCTGCCGCCGGTACCGAAATATTCGCCTCCGAAGGCGTAGATCTTTCCATTCAGGACTGCGGCGGCGAGGCCGCCTTGCGCTTTCGGCATAGGGCTCGCCTCGGCCCAGCGGTCGGCGAGGGGGTCGTAAACCTCGACGGCGTCTGTGTTGCCGCCCGCAACCGTGCGCCCGCCGAGGACGTAAAGGACGCCGTTGACGGAGACGCCCGCGGCGGAGTTGCGCGGCGTCGGCATCGGCGCCAGGGAGCGCCAGCGATTGTCCGCAGGGTCGTAAAACCAGTGCGCATCCGTATCGATATGATCGGCCCATTGCGCATTGAGACTGCCCGAGGGCGCGCGCCCGCCCACTGCGTGAATGTATCCGCCAAGCGAAATGCAGACCATTTCCGCCTGCGGATGCGGCAGCGGTTGCATCGTCTGCCATTGTCCTTTGAGATCGCGCAGTCGCCAGCAATTGGTGCGCATCTGCCAGCCGCCGCGGGCGTTCCGCGCAAAGCCGCCGACAGCGTAGAGAAAGCCGTTATTGTTGACGAGCGCAACGTGATGGCGTGGCTCGGGAAGCGCCGTGCCGTAACCCCACGCATCGTATGCCGGATCATAGAAGGTGACAGCGTCGGTGACGTTGAACTCGCCATCGGGAAGCAGCCCGCCGGCATTGACGATGAGGTTCATGGGCGACGGTTTAAGGGACGGGCCGGGGTCAGCCGACTTGCGGAACGGCGCGGGGTAAATTTCCTGCACTGGAAACGGCATATCAGCGAGCGGTGTCCATGCGCCCATAGGCTCGTCCGCACGCGCAGGAATCGGCGCCGCGGCAAGCCCGACGCACGCCGCGCCGCTTGTCAGCACCGACCGTCTGTTCATGGTTTTCATTTTCGCTCCCCTACGCAACTTGCCCCACCGATAAGTATCATCCCGAACTCACAGCCGCGCAAGCCACGCGCGCGCCGGCGCCGCCAATCGGCTGCGTCATGTGATCGTCGGGATTTTCATGAACGACGACGGCAAAGCCGTCCGCATCCAGAAGATTATAAAGCCCGTCTTCCGCCGGGCCTTCCGCGCCGACGCCCAGCGACAGACCGGGCGCAAAAATTTCTGCGGTCGCGCGACCGTCTGCCCCCGCATAAATATTCGGCATGTCGGCGCGCTCATGTCCTTCGGGGTTTAACAGCCCATGCTGAAAACCGTCCGGATTTACATGGCCGCCCGAAGCCTTGAAGCCGTCGGCGCCGTCAGTGCAGTCGGCGACTTGATGCAAATGAATGCCGTGCCAGCCCTGCGCGAGAGAATTGAGTTCAACGCGGATCATGACGCCGCCTTTGGAAGCCTGCTTGAACTCAGCCGAGCCCGCAGGCGCGCCCGCGGCGTCGACAAACAGCACAGCGGCGTCGGCCCATCCGGCAGGCGCGAGGGCCGGCGGTTGCGAATTCGAAGGCGCCGCGTTTTCAGCCGTCGCGCCATTATTTCCACAGGCCGTCAGAACCAGCGCCGACACCGTTGAAATCGCGAGGTATTTTGCCAGTGAGATCAACTACTTCTCCAGACCATCTCCAAAGCCGATCTTAACCTAAGACACCCGGCGAATAAACTCGCCCGAAACCGGCGCAGATGCTTGGCTTTGAGGGGGGCGAATGCTAAGCGGGATCGTTCTTTTCCGACTGATTCCAAAAGGTTTTATACGTGGCCGACAATAACGGCGATAACCCCGAAACTCCCGAAAATCCGCCCCAGATACCTCCTTCGGATGGCGTGACCTCCGTCTCCATCGAAGACGAGATGAGAAAGTCCTATCTCGACTACGCCATGAGCGTAATCGTGAGCCGCGCGATCCCCGATGCGCGCGACGGACTGAAGCCCGTGCACCGGCGCATTCTCTGGTCGATGCATGAGAACGGGTATGTATGGAACAAGTCCTATCGCAAATCCGCTCGTGTCGTCGGTGATGTAATTGGTAAATATCACCCTCATGGCGACCAGTCGATTTACGACGCGCTTGTTCGTATGGCGCAGGATTTCGCCATGCGCCTGCCGCTCGTCGACGGGCAGGGTAATTTCGGTTCCATTGACGGCGATACCGCGGCCGCCATGCGTTATACCGAGTGTCGCATGGAGAAAGTGTCGAGTTCGCTACTCGACGACATTGAAAAAGACACTGTCCGATTTCAGACGAACTATGACGGCTCCGAGCAGGAGCCGACGGTTTTACCTGCAAAGTTTCCAAACCTTCTCGTTAACGGTTCAGGCGGCATCGCCGTCGGCATGGCGACCAATATTCCGCCGCATAATCTCGGCGAGATTGTCAATGCGACCCTCGCCATGGTCGATAATCCCGACATCTCCGATGAAGAGTTGATTGAAATTGTACCGGGTCCGGACTTTCCGACTGGCGGCACGATTTTAGGCCGCGCCGGCGCAAAAGCGGGTTTGTTGCTTGGGCGCGGTTCGGTGGTCATGCGCGGCCGCGCGACCATCGAAGAGGTGCGCAAGGATCGATACGGCATTATCATCACCGAGATTCCGTTTCAGGTGAACAAATCGCTGATGGTCGAGCGCATCGCCGGTCTGGTGCGTGAGAAAAAGATCGAAGGCATTGCCGATATTCGCGACGAGTCCAGCCGTCAGGGCATTCGCGTCGTGATCGAACTGCGCCGCGATGCGGCTGCGGATGTGGTGCTCAACCAGCTCTATCGACACTCGCAACTGCAGACGAGTTTCGGTGTCAACATGCTGGCCTTGAACGGCGGAAAGCCCCAGCAACTGGCGCTGCGGGATGTTTTGAGCGCGTTCATCGACTTCCGTGAGGAAGTAATTACCCGCCGCACGAAGTTCGATCTCAACAAGGCGCGCGATCGCGCTCACATTTTGGTCGGCCTCGCGATCGCTGTCGCCAATATAGACGAAGTCGTCGCGCTCATTCGCGCCGCGCCCGATCCGGCGACGGCGAAAGAACAGTTGATGGCCAAGGACTGGCCGGCAAAAGACCTTGCGCCGCTGGTGCTGCTCGTCGCCGATCCGCGTCACATGATGAGCGACGGCAACAAGCTCAAGCTGTCCGAGGAACAGGCGAAGGCCATTCTCGATCTGCGCCTGCAGCGCCTGACGGCGCTCGGCCGCGATGAAATCGGCGATGAGCTGAAAGGTCTTGCGGAGAAGATCGAGGATTATCTCGAAATCCTGCGCAACCGCGACCGGGTGATGACGATCATCAAGGAAGACCTCACCGCCGTACGCGATGAATTCGCAACGCCGCGCAGAACCGAGATTGTTGAGGCCGAAGGCGAGGTCGAGGACGAAGACCTGATCGCCCAGGAAGACATGGTCGTGACGGTGACCCATGCGGGCTATGTGAAGCGCACGGCGCTTTCGACCTATCGCGCGCAAAAGCGTGGCGGCAGAGGACGCGCCGGCATGAAGTTCAAGGACGAGGATTTCGTCAATCAGCTTTTCGTCGGCAACACCCACACGCCGCTCCTGTTCTTCACGTCTACGGGCATGGCGTACAAGCTGAAGCTCTGGCGCTTGCCGGAAGGCGCGCCGACGTCGCGCGGCAAGGCGTTCGTGAACTTGCTTCCGCTTGGACCTGACGAGCGCGTGACCAACATCCTGCCGCTGCCGGAGGACGAGTCCGCCTGGGAGCAGCTGCACGTTATCTTCGCCACCAGGTCGGGCAATGTGCGGCGAAACAAGCTTTCAGATTTCCAGCGCGTCAACCGCAACGGCAAGATCGCCATGAAGCTTGACGAGGGCGATCGCATTATCGGCGTGCGCGTCTGCCGCGAGGACGAAGACGTCCTGCTGACGACGGCGCAGGGCATGTGCATTCGCTTCCCGGTTGACGCCGTGCGCGTCTTCGCCGGACGCACATCTACCGGCGTGCGCGGCATCAAGCTTGATAAAGACAACACCGTAATTTCCATGGCGGTGCTGCGCCATGTGGACACAACTTCCGATGAGGCGAAAGCGTATCTGAAACACGCCGCCGCCATGCGCCGCGCCGCGGGCGAACAGGATGTCGAAGAACCCGAAGATACGGAAACGCCTGATGTTGCGATCAGCCCCGACCGTCTCGCCGAACTTGGCGCTGCGGAACAGTTCATCCTGACTGTCACCGAAAACGGTTACGGCAAGCGCACCTCGTCTTACGAATACAGAACCTCCGGCCGCGGCGGTAAGGGCATTATCGCTATTCAGACGACGGACCGAAACGGACCTGTGGTCGCCTCGTTCGCAATCGAGGACTCCGACCAGATCATGCTGGTCACCGACGGCGGCCAGTTGATCAGGACGCCGGTCAATGACATCCGCATCGCCGGGCGTAATACGCAAGGCGTGACAATATTCCGTACGCGTGAGGACGAAAATGTGGTCTCCGTCGGCCGGATTGAAGATGTGGACGGCGAAGATGAAGGGGATGAGTCCGAAGAGTGACGGCTTCGCTGCAACATTTCGGCATTCTCGCCCATAGCGCAGAAGGGGCGGCGCTCTGTTTCCGCACCTTTTGTCTTGAGGCGGAAGAAAAGCTCGGCGAGCACATGCACCCGGACGTCACGCTCGACTGCATCGCCATGGGGCGTTCCATGGCGGCGTGGGATGCGGGCGACTATCGGACAATCCGTGAGATTCACGCGAAGACGATTGACCGGCTGGCGAAAGCGGGGGCGGCGTTCTTCGCCTGTCCCGATAACACCAGCCATATTGCCCTCGAAACACAGGGACCTGAATTCGCGCTGCCTGGGCTGAACATCGCCGATGTCGTCGCCGATGAGGCCGTGCGTCTTAGTATGTCGAAAGTCGCAGTGCTCGGCACAAAATATACGATGGAGGGGCCGGTCTATCGCCGTGCGCTGCCGGCGCGCGGGATCGAGGCGGCGTTTCCAGACGCCGATGAACGCGAAGAAATCAACCGGATCATTTTCAGCGAACTGGTGAAAGGCATTTTCACTGATCCGTCACGGCAGGCTTATGTTGATATTATCAACCGCCTGAAAGGTGAGGGATGCGATGGCGTTGCGCTGGTGTGTACTGAGATACCGCTGCTGATCACGCCCGATATTTCGTCGATGCCGACGCTTGATTCAACAAGGCTGCTGGCGCGCGCCGCGCTGGAAGTTGCAACGGGCGAACGTGCGTTGCCGCTATGGCGCGGCGGCGTCATGGCCGCAGCGGCGTGAGCGAACAAAGGATGCGAGGTCCAAGATGACCAAACTAATCGGCCTTTACCCCGGCACCTTCGATCCCCTCACTATGGGGCACGTGGACATCGTCGAAAGGGCGATAAAGCTGGTGGATGAACTGGTCATCGGCGTCGCCATCAACCGCGACAAGGGCCCGCTGTTTTCGCTCGAAGAACGCGTCGCCATGGTCGAGCAGGAAATGGCGCGCATCTCAAAAGCGAGCGGCGTGCCGATCCGGGTGATCCCGTTTGAATCGCTATTGATGAAATTCGCCGAAGAGGTGAAGGCGAATATCATCGTGCGGGGTTTAAGGGCCGTTTCCGATTTCGAATATGAATTCCAGATGGTCGGCATGAACCAGGCCCTGAACGATGAGATCGAGACGGTGTTTTTAATGGCAGACGCCCGATACCAGTCCATCGCCTCGCGGCTGGTCAAGGAAATTGCAAGGCTTGGCGGGGATGTTGCCGCTTTTGCCCCGGCCCATGTGGTTGAACGGCTGAAAGCCAAGTTCGCCGGGACTTAATTTCATTTTTCGTCGAAGACGGGTTATAGGGCGGGAATCGCTGAATGGCTGGGATGGGCCGAACAGGAGTGAATATGCGTAAATTGGCCATAATGACGGCGGCTGCGACGGCAGCGTTCGGATTCAGCGCTGCTGTAGCTGACGATGATGACGAGACGCCGCAAATCACCCCCACTCAGTTCCTTGAAAATGCGCCGGACGACGTCTGGCGGCCGCTCGATCCTGAAAATACCATTTACATGGATCTGCCCGCCGGTCTGGTCATCATAGAAATGAAGCCGGACCTTGCGCCGAAGCATGCCGATCGCATCAGGCAACTCACACGCGAAGGTTTTTACGACGGTCTCACGTTCCATCGCGTTATTGAAGGTTTCATGGCGCAGGGCGGCGATCCGAAAGGCGACGGCACCGGCGGTTCGGACAAGCCGAACCTTGAAGCTGAATTCACCCACGACGCGAGCGAAATTCAGGGCTTCACACAGATCGGCCGCGATCGCATTGCGCCGCGCGTTGGGTATATCGACGGTTTGCCCGTCGGCGCGCAGCCTGAGTCCCTGCGTTCATTTCTGACGGCGCGTTCGGCGGAACTCTGGCCGCTGCACTGTCCAGGCGTCATGTCCATGGCGCGGACGACTGACCCCAACACCGCCAACAGCCAGATATTCCTGATGATCGGGGACCGGCGCCTTGATCTCGACAAGAGATATACGGTCTGGGGCTGGATTGTTGACGGTTTCGAAGCATCGCGCCGTATCGTTCGCGGTGAGCCGCCCAGCCGCCCAACGCCGATGATCCGCGTACGGGTTGCTGCTGATGTTCCGGAGGCGGATCGTAGAGATATTCGTGTACTGCGTACCGACAGTGAAACCTTTCAGGAATATCTGAAACTGAACGGTGATTTGAACGATGAAGGCTACGTAAAGGATATCTGCGAAATCCGCGTGCCGATCAAAGTAAACGGAAACATAGAACGATGAGCGATAAACTGATCTTGAGCCTCGAAACCGGCGACGTCACCATTGAAACCTTCCCGGACAAGGCGCCTGGCCATGTGGCGCGTATCAAGGAACTGGCCGAGGAAGGGTTTTACGACGGCCTAACCGCGCATCGCGTGATTGACGGGTTCATGGCGCAGATGGGTTGTCCGCGCGGCGACGGCACCGGCGGCTCGGGCCAGAATATCGATGCGGAGTTCAACGACGTCAGCCATCAGCGCGGCGTCTGCTCCATGGCGCGGGCGCAAAACCCGAACAGCGCCGACAGCCAGTTTTTTATCTGTTTTGACGACGCCTCGTTCCTCGACGGTCAGTACACCGCATGGGGCAAGGTTGTGGACGGCATGGAACATGTGGATGCGGTCACCAAGGGCGAGCCGCCGAAGACCCCGACGAAGATCGTTTCGTTCCGCGTCGCTGCATAACGGCTCCCGCCTGGTCTTGTGCAAGCTTTTGTTCACCTGCGCGCGTCATGCTGGCGCGCGCCTTGCTGCGTCTCAACCGGTACAACGATAACGAGCCGCCACTGTGAACCTTGCCTATCTCATGAACACCTACCCTCTGATCTCGACGACGTTTATTCGCCGCGAGATCGAGGCGCTGGAGCGGCAGGGACAAGAGGTCAGGCGATACGCCATGCGGCGTTGGAGCGAGGATGTCGTCGACCCGCTCGACAAGGCCGAGATCGACCGAACCGCCTATATTCTTACCGGAAACGCGGCCGGACTTTTGGGCGCGTTTTTTCGCATGCTGGCTTCAAATCCGGTAGGGCTTGCGAAAGCAGCTGCCGCCTGCTGGTCCCTGTTGAAAAACGCCCGCGGCGGCGTGATCCGGCATGCGGCGTATCTGTTGGAGGCCGCGTATTTTCGCCATCAGGCCGCCCGCGACGGCGTCGATCATGTGCACGTCCATTTCGCCACCAACGCCACCGCGGTCGCCATGCTGGCGCGGATCATGGGCGGGCCGTCATATTCGTTCACGGTGCACGGCCCCGATGAGTTGACCGACGCGCCGCAGTTGAGTTTCCCCGAAAAAATCGAACATGCTTCATTCGTCGTGGCGATTTCAAACTTTTGCAAGTCGCAGATCATCCGTTTTTCAACGATTGCAGCGGCGGAGAAAATCAGGATCGTGCATTGCGGTCTCGATCTGACCGACTTTGCGGTGATGCCGCCCGCCGCCAACAACACGTTTGTCTGCGTCGGGCGTTTGTGCCCGCAAAAAGGGCAGGTGCAGATACCGGCGGCGGTCGCGGCCTTGAAAAACGAATTTCCAGACATCAGGGTCACACTGATCGGTGAGGGGCCCTCGCGCGCAGAAATAGAATCAGAAATTGACCGTTGCGGCGTCGCCGCGAATGTCGAAATCACCGGCTGGATGGAAAATGCGAAAGTGCGCGAAGCAGTGGCGCATGCGCGCTGCTTCCTGTTGCCGACATTCGCCGAAGGCCTGCCCGTGGTGATCATGGAGGCGCTGGCGCTCGGCCGCCCGGTCATTTCCACCTATATCGCGGGCATTCCCGAACTGGTGGATCAGGACTGCGGCTGGATCATTCCGGCGGGCGACACGGATGCGCTGATCGCCGCCATGCGAGATGCGCTCAACGCCAGCGAAGGCGTGCTGACGGCGAAAGGCGCCGAAGGGCGCCGTCGCGTTGAAACGGGCCATGACGTGGACAGGGAAGCAGCGAAACTGAAAGCGTTGTTTTCTGATGTTACCGGAAGCGGCGCTGACGGAAAATCTGCACACGCATAAAGCGAGCGCCGCGCCCGAAAATACAACATAACTGATGAAAATTTAAAGGAATCCCAGTGTTGGTGGATAGATATCCACGGGGTTCCGGGAGGCCTTATGATGCCTTCCATGAAATTATATTCGGCAATTACTGTTGTTCCGGATCGCGCGAAACCGCGCGCATCCGGAATCGATGGCATGATCACAAGGCCAGCGCAGAATATTGATGCTGATTCATGGATTCCGGGTTCGGCCCATGGCCGCCCCGGAATGACAAAACGAGTTCAGGCAGGACTGCGTCAAATTAAAATGTTGCACAAACATTGTGGCGAAGTTGCACAACTTTCGGCGGAACGCCTTGAAACAAGCGGGATACGCAAATCGCGGGAAGCCGGGTTGCACAACTTTTCTTCACGCGCCTTTTCTTCCGCGAGCCGCCTGGTGCTCTGCATCCACCTGCTTCGTCAACTTATCGAGTTCCCTGAAAAGTCCCGGCGCGGCGCTGTCTCCGGCCGCTTTCAGGCGGGCCACAAGGCGCGTCATTTCTTCAAGCTGCGCCTTGCGGCGAAAGTGTTGAAATTCACGAAAAGCGCCGGCGGAAATGAGATACGCGGCGGGGCGGTTATAGCGCGTAATGGCGACCGGTTCCGTTCTCGAGCGGTTCAAAAGAACCGAAAACCGGCGGCGGGCGTCATAGGCGGAAACAAACTGCATTCGATACTCCTTACTGATGCGTCTCGCATTATTGCGAGCTTGAATACGCATCGAAAGGAGTGGGAACTCTATGGCGCCTTTTCAAGCGCAACCGTTCGCAGGCAGACGAATCCGCGCCTTGCGCCGTTAAGCCCCAAGCCCGCCGAAGAGGCCGTATTTGATGTTGAGGTAATCTTCGAGACCGTATTTCGAACCTTCGCGCCCGAAACCGGATTCCTTGACGCCGCCAAAGGGCGCAACCGGCGTCGAGAGAATGCCTTCGTTGACCGCAACCATGCCGTATTCGAGCGCCTCCATCACGCGCCAGGCGCGGCCAAGGTCCCTCGTATAGAAATAGGAGGCGAGGCCGTATTCGGTGTCGTTCGCCATGTGGACCGCCTCTTCTTCGGTTTCGAACCGGAACAGCGGCGCCACAGGGCCGAAAGTTTCGTCCTTTGCAATAAGCATTTCGGACGTGACGTCGCGGAGCAATGTCGGCTCGAAGAATGTGCCGCCTTTTTCATGTCGCTTGCCGCCGGCGGCGAGGGATGCGCCCTTGCTTGTCGCGTCTTCAATGTGTTCTTCGACTTTGGCGACGGCGCTGTCATCGATGAGAGGGCCCTGTTCGACGCCGTCCTCAAGGCCGTCGCCGACCTTGAGCGCGCGCACGCGGTTCGCAAGCCTTTCAGAGAAAGCGTCGTAAATGCCGGACTGGACGAGAATACGGTTGGCGCAGACGCAGGTCTGACCGGAATTGCGGAACTTGCAGGCGATGGCGCCGTCGACCGCGGCGTCGAGATCGGCGTCATCAAAAATGATCAGCGGCGCGTTACCGCCAAGTTCCATAGAAACGCGTTTGAGTTTCGCCATGGCTTTTGCGGAAAGGGATTTGCCGATTTCCGTGGAGCCGGTGAAGGTAATCTTCTTGACAGCGTCGTTTTCGCAGAACTCATCGGCGATCGCCGCCGCCGAGCCGGTGATGACGTTGATGACGCCCTTCGGCAGGCTCACGTCTTCGGCGATCACGCCAAAGGCGAGCGCCGAAAATGGCGTCTGGCTCGCCGGTTTGCAGACGATTGTGCAACCGGCCGCAAGCGCCGCGGCGGCCTTGCGCGCAATCATGGCGTTCGGGAAATTCCACGGTGTGATCGAGCCGACAACGCCGACCGGCTCCTTGGTGACGACGATGCGCTTGTCGGCCCATGGCGAGGGAATGACGTCGCCGTAAACGCGCCGCGCTTCTTCGGCGAACCATTTGAAAAACGCCGCGCCATAGGCGATCTCGCCTTTCGCTTCGGCGAGCGCTTTGCCTTGTTCGATAGTGAGGAGCTCGCCCAGCGCCGCCTGGTTGTCCATCAGCGCGTCATGGATCGCCATGCAATATCGCGCCCGCTCGTCCGGCGAAGAGGCGCGCCAGGCCGGAAACGCCGCGGCGGCGGCGCTGATCGCCTTGCCGGTTTCCTCGCGCCCGAATTTCGGAACCGAACCGATGATCTCGCCGGTGGCCGGGTTTTTGACTTTGATTACATCCCCTGAGGCGTTCGCCCAGTCCCCGCCGATGAAACAGGCTTCGCGGAAAAAACGGGTGTCAGGCATTTTGCGGGCTCCTCAGGTTTCGCCTGCCAATTGCCTAAGCACTGCGAACCGGCTTTGCAATCGGCGCTGACAGGAGCGATGATAGCGATGCCAAGTCCATGATCCGCCAGAGGAAATACAAATGACCGTCAAATATGAAACGCCGCGTGAGCACGTTGCCCTGATTACGCTCAACCGGCCGGAAAAGCTCAACGCCTATGATCGCCAGATGCGCGCCGACATGGCCGACGCGACGAAGCGCGCGGCGAGCGATCCGGACGTCCGTGTTGCGGTGATTACCGGCGAGGGGCGGGCGTTTTGCGCCGGCGCCGATGTCAGTTCCATGGATGAACAATACAGCATCGAAGAAATTCTGAATACGGAATATTCCGCGTTTCTGACAGCGATCCAGACAATGCCGAAGCCGGTGATCGCCGCCGTGAACGGTCCCGCCGCCGGTATTGGCATGACGACGGCGCTCACCTGCGACCTGCGCGTGATGAGCGAGGACGCGTATCTGATGAGCGCGTTCGCCAATATCGGCCTTGTGCCCGATGGCGGGCTGTCATTCCTGCTGACGCAGCAGGTTGGCTATGCGCGCGCCTATCAGCTCGCCGTTGAAGCGGAAAAACTCGACGCGGCGCGGGCGCTTGAATGGGGTTTGGTCAATCGGGTGACGCCTGCCAGTGAAGTCTTGGCGAATGCGCTCGACTGGGCGTCGTCGCTGACTGAAAGGGCGCCGCTGGCGCTGGCGCAAACCAAACGCGCCTTTCGCGCCGCGTCGCAACAGGGTTTGCATAACGCCATGGCGTTTGAAGCGATGGCGCAAAGATCTCTTGTCGCTAGTGACGATTGCGCCGAAGGCGTCCGGGCGCTGTTTGAAAAGAGAAAGCCGACGTTCAAAGGAAAGTAAAACTAGTTCCAGATATTTGCAGGCAGGTGCAATCCGTTAAGGATCATCGCGATTGCCCCTGCGCCGGCGAGCGCCGGACCGAAAGGGATCGGCGTTTCGTTCGAGACGGTCTTTCCGGAAAGGCGCATGGTCCCGACAGCGGCTAAAGCCAGCACCGCCCCGGCGAATACGAGCGGCGCCAAAGCCTGCCAGCCGAGCCAGGCGCCAAGCGCGCCAAGCAGTTTCGCATCGCCCTGGCCAAGCCCTTCGAGCCCACGCAGGCGCTGGAATACCGCGCCGATCAGGCGAAAGATCAGGTACCCCGCAGTTGCGCCGATCAGCGCGTTTGGCAGCGTTGCGAAAAGATCAATGGCGTTTGCGACGATCCCGAGCGCAAGCAGCGGAATGGTCAGCGCGTCAGGCAAGAAGCCTGTTTCTGCGTCGATGAAAGACAGCGCGATCAGCGTCCAAATAAACAAGGCCGCAAGCGCCGCCGTGACAGTGAAGCCAAACAGAATAGTTGCGATGACTGCCGCTGCGGCGCCGAGCAATTCGACCAGCGGATACCGTAATGAAATGGAAGCGCTGCAGGACGCACATTTTCCATGAAGCATTATGTAGCCCAGAAGCGGGATCATATTGATTCGTTTGATCGGCGCTTTGCACGATGGACAATAGGATCGGGGCGAGACGAGATTGCCGGGCGAATCACTTTCCACGAGATTCCACATCTTTGGCCCGCGATAAATCACGACATTGAGGAAGCTGCCGATCAGCAACCCGACAAGAACCCATGTGACTAATATGACCCAGTAAGACATGTTTGAGGTTCTGCGTTATTTGAGTGATTGAAATCCAGCGGCGGTTTTCGGAAGTCGTCGTTTCATCGGTCTAACAGATTGAGTTGTTAGCCGGATTTTCCACTGTTGCGCAACCAGTGCATCCAGCGAAGCGCAATCCGTGCGTTGATTGACATGCACGCCGTGCGCATACGGAGGAATGTGCGGGCCGAAATGTCACTGAAGTGAAATAAACCTGTCACGCAGGTGTCAAACCCCTCCACTAATCGCCAACCCGGCCGGCGCGTGGGGCGCCGGGTTTCGTGTGCAATTTCCCCCGGGGGTCTCCCAGATGAGCCAATTCTCCAATATCAAATCAATCCTTCTTGCCGGCGCAGCCTGCGCGCTCGCCGCCTGTACGCAAGGCGAAAATATCACATCACCGGGCGCGACGAACCCGGGAACGCCGCCAGGCGGCGGCGGAGGCGGCGGTGGAGGCGGCGGGACCTCCATGGACACCTGCCCAACAGGATTTTCTACGGGCACGGCCGTTGGCGGCGTGGTCACCTGCGATATCTCCGGCACCATTCTTTCAAATCTCACACTGCCCTTCAAAGACGATGACGGCGACGGCGTCGGCGTCGCATACCGTCTTAACGGCCGCGTTGACGTCGGTGTCGATTGCGGCGCCAACGGCGCAGGCGGCACATCGGCCACGCTGACGATTGATCCGGGCGTCGTGATTTTCGGCAATGCCGGCGCGGACCACCTCGTGGTCAACCGCTGCTCGCAACTCATAGCGGACGGCGAAGAGAATGCGCCGATCGTGTTCACCAGCCAGAATGATCTTGAGCGCCGGGCCATTGACCCGACCGATACGGGTGGCTCGAACATCGGCGAGTGGGGCGGGCTTGTGGTTCTCGGCCGCGCGCCGATCAACCGCTGCATCGCCGGCATGCCGGGTACCGTGGACTGCGAACAGACCATCGAAGGCGTCACCAATCCTGAAGCGCTTTATGGCGGTGCGGTTTCTGACGACAATAGCGGCGTAATCCGGTATGTGCAGGTTCGATTTGCCGGTTTTGCGCTGAACCAGGACGGCGATGAACTGAACGGCCTGACGCTGGGCGGCGTGGGCGACATGACGACGATTGATTACGTCCAGGTCCACAACAACTCAGACGACGGCATCGAGGTGTTCGGCGGCACGGTGAACCTCAAGCACGTGGTGCTCACCGGCAATGACGACGACAGCTTCGATCTCGACAATGGCTGGAGCGGCGCGACGCAGTTTCTCGTCATCAAGCAGCGCGATGATGGTGGTGACAACGGGATGGAGCTTTCGAGCGCCGGGACCGTCACCCCGCCGACCAATCAGACCATCGCCAACTTCACGCTGGTTGGCGCGCGCACCAACGCATTCCGGATCAACTCCGGTCACGTCGGACGCTTCCTCAACGGCGTCGTTTCCTACGGCGCGCCATGCTTCCGCTGGGAAGACTCAGCTGGCAACGGCACGCCGGCGTCCTATGACGGCGTTAACGTCGATCCGACCTTCAATTCGGTCCTGTTCGACTGCACGGCGCTCACCAACGCAACGCCTGACACGCCGGCCGCCGCCGGTTCCGTCGGGGCAGACGCCAATAACTCAGAGATGATGAGTACGCTTACCTCGATGCTCTTCCCGGGCCCGAACGAACTTGGCGTCACGGCATTCGATCTGACGACGCTGCCAGGTTCTTTCTTCGAAGACGTCGATTACATCGGCGCCTTCGGACCGGACGAAACGGAAACCAACAACTGGGCTACGGGCTGGACATTTGGCCTGTTCCCTCAACCTGACTGCCCGGCCGGTACAAGCCTGACGGGCACGCTCAACGGCCGCAACGTCTGCGAAATCGCCGGCGTCAAGACCAGCGACCTGACGCTCATTCGCGGCAACTTTTATGAGCTTGGCGGTCGCGTCGATATCGGTATCGACGTCGGCGCTGACGGCATGGGCGGCACAGCAGCTGACCTGACGATTGAACCGGGCGTTGATATTTTCGGCAACAGCGGCGCAGATCATCTCGTCGTTAATCGAGGTTCCAGAATTTTCGCAAACGGTACCCCTCAGAACCCGGTTATCTTTACGTCTGAAGCTGACCTGACCAACTCGCAAGCCGATCCGGCGAATGCGATCGGCGAATGGGGCGGCGTTGTGGTTCTTGGCCGCGCGCCGATCAACCGCTGTATCGCCGGCATGCCGGGGACAGTGGACTGCGAGCAGACCATTGAAGGCGTCACCAATCCGGAAGCGATTTACGGCGGCGCGGTTTCTGACGACGACAGTGGCGCGATCCGTTATGTTCAGATCAAGCACGCCGGATTTGCGCTGAACCAGGACGGCGACGAGCTGAACGGCCTGACCCTCGGCGGCGTCGGTGATACGACGATCATTGAGTACGTTCAGGTTCACAACAACTCAGACGACGGCATCGAGGTGTTCGGCGGCACGGTGAACCTCAAGCACATTGTGCTCACCGGCAATGACGACGACAGCTTCGATCTCGACAATGGCTGGAACGGCGCGACACAGTTCCTGATTATTGTCCAGCGCGCCACAGGCGGCGACAACGGCATGGAGCTTTCGAGCGCCGGGACCGTCACCCCGCCGACAAACCAGACCATAGCCAACTTCACGCTGGTCGGGGCGCGCACGAATGCATTCCGTATCAACTCCGGCCATGTGGGCCGCTTCCTCAACGGCGTTGTTTCATACGGCGCGCCCTGCTTCCGCTGGGAAGACTCAGCCGGCAACGGCACGCCGGCGTCCTATGACGGCGTCGACGTCGATCCGACCTTCAATTCGGTGCTGTTCGACTGCACGGCGCTCACCAACGCAACGCCGGACACGCCGGCCGCCGCCGGTTCTGTCGGTGCGGACATGAATAATAATGCGAGCTTCTCGGACACGTTAATCAACGGCTTCATCAATGGTCCGTCGGAAGGCGCGGCGACGCCTTTTGCAGGCTTGTCAGGCCTCGATCCGTTCTTCGAGGACACCACTTATGTCGGCGCCGTCGAAGACGCCAACGATCGCTGGTGGGCTGGTTGGAGTTGTGGCCTTGAAACAAGCACGCCCTGCTAATTGAGCGTTCGGGCGGCGCGAACCCGCGCCGCCCGGCTTTTTGTTCGCACCCAGATTTAAGGTATTTATCATGAAGTCCTATCTCAATTTAGGCAGCGTGCTTTTAGGGACGACCATGCTGATCGCTCCGTCGGTCGCTTTCGCCCAGGATGAAGACGCAGCGCTCAACATCCAGCCGACCATTACCGACCAGATCATCGTCCGCGGCCGCAACATTCCCGATCCGCAAAGGGCGACGTCTCAGGTCGCGACCTTTCTTTCAGAAGACGACCTTTCCCGCACGGGCGACGATAACGCCGCTTTAGCCCTCACGCGCCTCAGTGGCCTCAGTGTTGTCGGCGGCAAATTCGCTTACGTCCGCGGTCTTGGCGACAGATATTCGTCGGCGCGTCTAAACGGGTCCCCTCTACCGAGCCCGGAACCGCTGCGCAGAACGGTGCCGCTCGATCTCTTTCCGTCAAACATTCTCGGCGGCGCAACCGTCCAGAAAACGTTCTCGCCAAACTATCCAGGCGAATTCGGCGGCGGTATCATCGACCTGCACACGCTGCGCGATCCTGGCGAGCCTTTCCTGAACGCCAAAGTGGGCGTCGGCATGAATACGTTCACCACAGCGCATAACGGAATTTTCGTTCGTGGCGGCGACCGCGATTGGCTGGGTTATGATGACGGATTGCGGGATATCCCAGATCCTATTCAGGCGCTGATTGACGCTGGAGAACCGCTGCCAGCCGATGACGCCGCGCGTGAAGCTGTCGGCGAGAGCCTTGTCAACTCACCGCTCTCAGTCATTCAAAGCGGAACGCTCGGACCTAATTTTGAAGGGTCCCTTGACGGCGGTGTTTCGTTCGACATCAGTTCGGATGCGACGCTGGGGCTGGTCGGCGTTGTCGGGTACAAGCAGGACTGGACGACTGAAGAAGCCATTCAGCAGCGTGTCGCCGGCGACACGCTCGGCAACGACTATACGTCAATCGAAACCAGCCTTGATGCAACGGTAAACGCGCTTGGGTCTGCTACTCTTGGCTGGAGCGAAAGCGTCGTACAGGCGACACTCCTTTATATCCATTCCGGCCGGAAGGAATCCCAGATTGTCGAGGGCTTCAACACCAACGCCCCCGGCACCGGGCAGGTCCTCGATGAATCGAGCACATGGCTTGAGCGTCAGTTGACCTTCGCACAACTGTCCGGAGAGCATGGTTTTGGGGATTTTGAAGTAAACTGGCGGGGCTCATACGGCCGCTCCACACGGGACACGCCATACGATCAGTTTCTACGTCGCATCAAAGACGCTGACGGCGCGCCGCTCTATTCACAAGCCAACAACCGGACAATCAATTTCTCCGATCTTTCGGATGAAGCCCTTAGCGGCGGTATCGATTTTCTGTATCACATCCCGCTTTCCGGCGCTCGCGACGCAACCGTTTCGGCCGGTTACGAATATTCCGACAATGATCGCGAATACAACCTGATTGCGCTGCGTTTCGCCGGCGGCAACTCGTTGCCGCTGGACGTACAGATGGCGCGGCCGGACTTTCTTTTCTCTCCGGACAATATCGACCCGGCGCGGTTTGTACTCATCGAAACGTCGACCAGTTCCGATTCTTATGCCGGTAAACTGCAAATCCACGCCGCCTATGCGCAGGTCGATGCTGAAATGATCCCCACCGTCCGCACAACAGTCGGCGTCCGGTATGAGGATTCCGATCAGACGGTCACAACCTTCAATCGTTTTGCGGCGACGGATCCGATGAATCCGAACAATTTCGGCCCGTTCACCGAATTGCAAAATGATTATTGGTTGCCGTCGGCTACGCTGACCTGGAACTTCCTTGACGACATGCAGTTCCGTCTCGGCTACTCACACACGATCGCGCGTCCACAATTCCGCGAACTCGCCGCCTCGCTGTTCTTCGATCCGGAAAATGACCGTTCCTATCGCGGAAACCGCTTTCTGGTTGACAGCGAGTTCAGAAACTATGATGCGCGCTATGAATTCTATCTGGGGCGCAACCAGTTCCTCACTTTAGCGGGTTTCTACAAGAAGATCGAAAATCCGATTGAAGAGATCCAGTTTGAATCGACGCAGTTTGAATTCGATACGACGTTCATCAACTCACCGGAAGCACAGCTGTATGGCGGTGAGTTTGAGTACCGGACGAGATTTGACTCTCCGATTTCCGGCGCGTTTTTCGAAAACCGTGAATGGCTGTTTTCGGTCAACTACAC
>MRWG01000275.1_pt1 | contig 80734 bp, 91 predicted proteins | sample 1013341 | NCBI WGS metagenome assembly MRWG01 (sample SAMN06117577, study PRJNA244670) | biofilm metagenome | biome: Water; feature: Cathode Biofilm; material: Biofilm; isolation source: microbial consortium enriched at the cathode of a solar microbial fuel cell | place: USA: District of Columbia ...
GCCAGATGGTGATCGTCTTGCTGTCCGAGGCTGCCGCGACGGCGGAACCCTGCAGAGGCGAGTTCGCCGAACCCAGCGTCCAGTAGGCGGTACCGCCAACGGCAACCAAGGCAACGACGGCTGCGGCAATTGTTTTCCTGTTCATGACATTCTCCGTTATGCGCGCGCGAGCGCGGTCCAGTTCGCGCCGCCATCGCGGCTCTCAGTGAGGCCGTCGCCGGTGATGGCGACGACATGATTGGCATTGGTGGGATGGACAGCGACGGCCAGTGCGCGCGTGTTCGACTTTTGCGACCACACGACTCCGGCGTCCTGCGATACCCAGATGCCCGAAGGCAGAGCGGCGTAAAGCCGAGTGGGCAGCGAAGCCGCGCTGACCAACGCGTTGATCGTCTCGCCTTCGGGAAGGGGCGCCACCATTGGTGCCGGTTTCCCCGAGACAAGCGCGTCCATCGCATCGCCCGGCTGCACGTCCTGCCAGCGGCAGAAGCAATCCGGCACGCGGGTGAGGCCGTGCTCGGTTCCGGCATAGATCCAGATGCCGCCCATACCCGTTGCCAGATCGACCGAGGCCAAGGCCGTCAGATCACGCTCGGCGTCTGCGAGCCACGGCCGATCCATCGCGAGGACCCATGATCGACCGGCATCCTCGCTTTTCCATAGGCCGTCGCCGCGAATGGCCGCATAGAAGGTATCCGGTTCACCCGCTGCCACGGTGACTGCTGTTACCGCGGCGTCGGGCAAGCCCTGGCTTCTCGCCTCCCAACCATGTCCGCCATCTTCGGAGAGGGTAACGCCGCCGCCCGCAACACCCGCCGCAACCCAGCCGGGTCGGACCGGATGCGTCGCAAGCGAAAGGATGCCGCCCGCCGCCGGAGCGGACAGCTCTATCCAGCCGCTGGCGCCATCGCGCCGAGAAAGGGTGCCATCGGCCAGGATCAACGCATCGCCGTCGAAGGCGATCGCGGGACCGGTTGCTCCCGGTGCGGCGCGAAGGCTGAACGGCAGGCCGATCAGCCCGGCGCCCGCGGCAAACGCGCCTAGGAAGGCGCGTCTGGAAAGACGAGCGGAATATTCGGGCATGGTTGTCATGTTGGTGCCTTTCATGTTCAGCGCGCCTCGCAGCTTTCCGTGACGAGATGATCGAGGTCGGCGAGGCTGGAGAAAATCACCGAGAAGCGGTCACCACCCATGCCGGCTCCAAGGATCACGGCGACGCCGGCCGGCGGGCCGGTCTCGACGCTGTCGATCTTGAGCCGAATGTTCTTCTCCCAGTACGGGGTTTCCCGGTCGTCGCCGGTGGTGATGAAATAGCTGTCGCCGCAATGGCGGATTGCCGTGACACGCATTTCAGGCGGCGCATCTCCGATCGGCTCCGGCGCTCCGGCCCGCAGCCAGCCGGCCGGGATGAGATCTTCGTCGACGGCTTTCCTGCCGCCGCCGGGCTGGCCGGCGATTTCGAGGAAGGCGACGAGGTCCGCGCGCGCCTGAGGTTCGTCGATTCCGCGGAACGTCATGTAGGTGTCGGGGATCATGCTCGCGGGATCTTTCAGCCAACCGTCGAGCGCGGCCGCATTCCAAGAGAACCCTGCCTCCTTCAGTCCCGTCGAATAGCGCACGAACCCCTCCGCCGTGCCCGCCATGCGCCCCAGGAAGCCGTCGAGGCTCGGACCGCTGAGGTGCAGGCCGGGTTCGAGGGCGTGACAGGCGACGCAGGCGCGATAGACCTGCGCGCCACGCCGCGCGTCCCCGTCTGCGAGTGCGGTAGAGCTGACCGAAAGGCCGGCCAATGCTACGAGGCAAAGGGCTACCCGGCTCATATCCGCTCATCCTTCCCGGAAACGCGGAACACCCCCATCATCCCGGCGGCCTGGTGCTCGAGGATGTGACAGTGGAACATCCAGTCGCCCGGATTGTCGGCGACGAAGGCGATCTCGACCTTCTCGCGCGGCGCCATCAGCACCGTGTCCTGCCACTCGCGGTACGCCGTCGGCTGGCCGTTCCGCGACAGGACGCGGAAGGAATGTCCGTGCAGGTGGATGGGGTGATGCCAGGCCGTCGCGTTGGTCATTGTCAGGACGCACGTGCGGCCGCGCGGGAGCGTCAGCAGCGGGTCCATGACGTGTCCGGTTGCGGCCTTGCCGTTGATGAACCAGATGCCCTCGCCATGCATCATGGTCATCATGTTGCCCATCATGCCGCCGGACGACGCGTCCCCCATGCTGCCGCCCATTTCGGCCATGACCATCTGGCCCATCATGCCGCCGTTGAACGTGACTTCGTGGCGGATCGCGTCGCGTAGGTCCGGCTCGGCAAGCGGATTGGCCGGTAGTTCCACCGGCCAGTCCGGAGCACCTTCCCTCAGCGCTGTTTCCGCATAGGCGAGTTCGACCAATCGGTACTCCAGCCCCTGGTAGAACCGATCCACCACAGTGGTCCGGTTTCCCGGCCGGTCGGTCATGTCAAGGATCATATCCATCCGCATGGCCGGACCGAGCGTGACGACTCCATCTGACGGTGCATGGGGCGTGACCGGCTGTCCGTCGAGAGCGATCACGACCGGCTCGAGGCCGGCGAAATCGAGGCCGAAGATGCGGGCATTGGCAGCATTGATCAGACGCAGCCGGATCCGTTCGCCCGAGCGGACCACAATGCTCTCAGGCACCAGGGCATTGATGGTGACCGTGTTGCCGACGCGGCCGTTGTGCATCAAGTCATGCCGGTTGTCGAAATCGTCGCTGATCGCAGCGGATTTTGTCAGCCGCCAGTCGTCCAGCACCCAGGTCAATTCGCGGTCGACGCGAACGGGCTCGGCCTCCTCGATGATCAGCGGACCGTAGAGACCGCGCCCCACCTGCACCGTGCTGTTCTGGTGCGGGTGATACCAGAAGGTGCCGGCATCGACGGCGTCGAACTCGTAGGAGAAGGTCTCACCGGGAGCAATCGGCGCCTGCGTCAGATGCGGCACGCCATCCATGGCGTTGGGCGTGCGCACGCCGTGCCAGTGGACGGTTGTTTCCTCATCAATACCGTTGTCGATCACGACGCGCATACGATCGCCCTGACGGACGCGGATTTCCGGGCCGGGCACCGCATCGTTGTAGGCCCAGACCGGCGTTTCTCCGTAAGGCTCCGGAACGAGATGCGTTCTTCCCGGTGCTGCCCTCAACCGGAACTCCTTGACGGAAGCGGCGTGAGCGGTCCGGAATCCGGACACCGGAAGCACCGTACCGGCCGCGAAAGCCGCGGCGGATGTGAGAAATGTCCGACGCGTCGGCGTCGGCAGATACAAGACCATGTTGTCGACCATCCTGAGAGGGCGCTTGGGCCCGCAGCGCGCTAATCGCGCGAAGCGAAGCGGGGTCACGGGCGGCCAGTGTGACCGCGCATGATTTCAGGCGCCGCGAACCGGAGGAACTCCGGGCGGCGTCAGCTCAGAATGGTGGTTCGGGGTGGATAAGGATCCGGCGGTCCGGTGCGCCCGGTCACGTTTTCGAGAACCGGGTTTTCGGTCGTCGTCTCAGCCCCCGGTAGACTTGGTTGGCCCGACGGCACGACGGCCAGGATCGGCGATACGCAGACATTGTCGCACGAAGGCATATTGCCGTTACCGTCCGTGCAATCCTGGCAGTCGCTCATGTCCGCGCCATCGATCGCGGCAAGCGTCATCTTCGCGCTCATGGTGGTGGCATTCGCGGCATGCACGACCGTTCCCGCCGCGAATGCGGCAAGCATCAGGATCATGAAAGTGCGGACATACCTTGCCATCTCACATTGAATACCTCGAAGCCACTGTGCTGTCGATACGCGTTCTGTCGCAATCGCGACGCGGGTCCGATCGGCGATCAGGAAGACTAAGGCTATCGTTTCGTTGGATACGCATCCTGAATTCAGCTGTTCGCTTTCATCCAAGGAACCATGCACTCAACCTGATCCTTGTCTCCTTCACATCCTATTTCACAATTTGGTTGCGGGGGTGATTTGAACCTGCATGCTAAGCTATTGATTTTATGGAATTAATACTTTTGTCGCTTGCCTTGACAAAACAAAACCCCAGCAACTCGTTGAGTTAACTGAGGTTTTTCGTATCGATTGGTTGCGGGACATTCGCTTATCCGCGACAAGCTGGGTGACCTTCCGGGCCGGATCGTTGATTCCCAGCGCCTGCGCGCAATGCTCGCGCATCTCGGGCGCACGCTCCACGTCGGATTGCTGGCGGATTGCTTCTTCGATCCCGACACCGCGCTCTGCCTCGATCGCGAAGAGGCCCCGGTCGAGCGTAGCGCACCGGCGCTGTCCCATTGCCGTCCGGACCGCTGCCCGAATGCCTGCATCACAAGCCGTCACCTGGCGCCTTGGCAGGCGTCAATCGCCGAGAGCGAGCGATTATCTGGCGAGCGCTGGCTCTCACCGCTTCAGCGACAGGCCCTGCTGCAGGATAACGAGCGCAAGCGCCGTCTCACCGCGCCGCTCATGGATGGTGAAGCATGACCGCGCTCGGCCCGGAGAGCGAAGCTGCGCTGAAGGCGGCGATGGAGCGGCTGTTCACCGGTCGCCCCGAGTGCACCGACGGAGCGCTGACCATCGCCAATCTGGCGCGCGAGGCCGGCGTCAGCCGGGCAACGGCAAACCGGGCCGGCGATCTTCTCGCGACGTTCCGTGCGGCCGAGGCCGGCCAACAACGGTCGTCTCCCAAGGACCTCAAGGAACGCATCCGCGCTCTTGAAGCGGAACTGCGCGCCGCACGGCGTGCCGAGACGGCCGAACTGCGGGCGCTCGTCCGCACGCTCGCGCAGCATGTCCAGGTGCTGACGTTGCAGGTCGCCGAACGTGACGCCGTGATCGCCGATCTACGGGCGCAACTGGCCTGTCCGCAGGAAGCCAGAATCGTCCCGCTCCATGGCCGACCTCGAGATGCCGCCGGCTGAGAGCCACGCATCATGCCGACCGAGCCGAACTCATTCGACCCATTCTCCACTATTGACTCCGTACCAATGTACGGAGTGCATTGTCTTTGGAGGTGAGGCACCATGGCAATCGGAATGACGATCAGCCGCGCGGCCGAACAGGCCGGCGTCGGCGTCGAGACCATCCGCTTTTACGAGCGCCGCGGCCTGATCGAGCAGCCGCCACGGCCGCGTGGTGGCGGCTATCGCTTCTATGACGACGATGTGGTTGAGCGCATCCGCTTCATCCGGCAGGCACAGGAGCTCGGCTTTTCCCTGCGCGAGATTGCGGAACTTCTTTCGCTGCGGGCCGATCCGGCGGCCGATTGCGCCGACGTCCGCGCCCAGGCCGTGGCCAAGCGGGTCGAGGTCGACCGCAAGATGGCCCAGCTTCGGCACATCCGGGCCGCGCTCGACGAACTGATCGCCACCTGCCCGGGCGGTGGCGCTCTCAGGGCCTGCTCGATCATCGATGCCTTGGCCGGACAGCCGGGCAAGGATGCCGACACGTTGCTTTTGAGCGAACCACACGCATCAGACGCGCAGCGCCCGCGACAGACAAAAAAGGGAAGCAAGGTGAAGACAACAATCTTCAAGATCGACGGCATGCACTGCGACGGTTGCGCGCGCGCCATCGAAGCCCTCGTTTCAACGGAGCCCGGCGTGCGCAAGGCAAGCGTGTCGTTCAAGGAGCGCGAGGCACGGATTCTGTTCGATCCCCTGGCCGTGGACGAGGATCGCCTTGTAGCGGCGATCCGCCAGGCCGGATACTCGGTCGCAGACCGGACGTAATGGAGCTGACCGACCTTCTGCTGCTCGCGGCCGGACTCGGCCTGCTTGGCTTCGTCGAGCCCTGCTCGATCGGCTCGAGCCTCCTTTTCATCAAGTATCTCGAGGACAAGGAAGCGCCGCGGAAGGTCGCCGAGACCCTGCTGTTTGCGCTCACGCGCGCCGTGTTCATCGGTCTGCTCGGGCTCGTGGCAGCGCTGTTGGGCGCGGCGTTCCTGGGGGTGCAGAGAGGAGCCTGGATCCTGCTCGGCGCAGGCTATGCCCTCATCGGTATCCTCTACGCCGCAGGGCGGGCTCGCGCGCTGATGATCTCCCTTGGACCGGGCATCAAGCAACTTTCCGGCCTACGAGGATCGGTCGGCCTCGGGGTCCTGTTCGGCCTCAACATCCCGGCCTGTGCGGCGCCGCTGTTGCTGGCGCTTCTCGGTACGGCCGCCGCCGGCGGCGCAACGGGGGCGACGCTCGCCAGCGGATTCGTCACGCTAGCCGTGTTCGGCTTCGCACTTTCGCTGCCGCTTGTGCTTGCCGTGCTGTTCGCTCCGGCGAGGGCAGCGCTCGACTGGCTGGCAGGTCTCTCCCACCGCGTGCCGATCTGGACGGGTCTGGTGCTGGTGGCGCTCGGCCTCTGGTCGATCGGATTCGGCCTTTTCGCCACGCTGCCTGAGTCGGCGTGAGACAGGCCTGCTCAAATTCGCCTGGCCACCGCTACACCCTTGACTCCGTACGTTAGTACAGGGTGCACGGTGCAATGGAGAATGCCCGGATTGCTGGCCGACAGCACCTCTGCCCGGGCAATTGCCTCACGGAGGCCGCCATGACCATAGCGACGACAACAGCACCCACCGCCCATCAACTGTGGACCGATGAGCCTGCGGGCCGGCCAGGCCGGGCACGCATCCGGGCGCGCATCGGCGGGCTCCACTGCTCGCTCTGTACCAGCACGATCGAGAAGGCGCTTAGCCGCAAGCCCGGCGTCGACAAGGTGGCCGTGAGCCTGACCCACGAGCAGGCGCTGGTCGAATACGATCCGGCCCGCATCGGCGCCGTCGAACTCCTGCAGACGCTGCGCGACATCGGCTACACGCTGCACGATCCGCGCAAGCTGCGTCCCTTCGAGGAGGAGGAGCGTGAGCTCGTGCGCGAAGGCCGCCGGTTCCTTGTCGCAGTGACATTCAGCCTGATCGCCATCGCGCTCATCGCGACGCCAGCCGGCATCGGGACGATCCTGCTCCCGCTCGTTGCCGCGCTCGGCCTGATCGGCTTCATATTCCTGGTCCTCCGTGCACAAGGACTCCTCATCGCATCGACGAGCGCGGCCGCGCTTGGTATCCTTGCGGCGGCGCTGCTGATCTATCGCGAGACGCTGGGCCTGGTGCCGGCCACGCCGTGGCTGGTCGGGGGACTGGCCGTCGGCCTCGTCTTCGGCGTCGCTCGGCATATCCTCTCGATGGCGGTGCAGGCCTTGCGCCGCGGCATCCTCAATCAGCACGTGCTCTTGGAAGCCGGCGCCTTCGCCGGTCTCGCCGGCGGCGCAATCGGACTCATCTTCGATCCGCCCGGTTACCCGACCGCGCCGTTCTTCGCGGTCGCGGTCATGGTCGCGACCTATCACCTCTTCTCAGAATGGTTGTCGCTGATCGTCAAGACGCGCAGCTCGCAGGCGGTCAAGCGCCTGCTCGACCTGCAGCCAGACGTTGCCCGCGTCCTGCGCGACGGACGGGAAGACGAAGTCCCCATCGAGGCTGTCAGGATCGGCGATCTCGTGCGGATTCGGCCCGGCGAGCGCGTGCCCGTCGATGGCGAAGTCGTGGAGGGCCATTCCGCGGTCGACCAGGCGCTCGTCACCGGCGAGCCGATCCCCGTCGAACGCAGCATCGGCGACAGCGTCATAGGCGGGTCGATGAACGGCATCGGCACGATGCTCGTCCGCGTCGCCGCCATTGGCGAGGGAAGCTTTCTGCAGCGCGTCGTTCGCGAGGTCGAGGACGCCCGTGCGTTGAAGCCCGGACTTCTCCACCTCGTCGACCGCATCCTCGTCGTCTACACGCCGGCGGTGCTCACGATCGCCGCGCTTGCGACGCTCGCCTGGGCGACCATTCCTTGGTTCTTCGGCTACGAGCCCGACCTGCAACGGGCGGTCTTCGCCGGGTTGAGCGTGCTCGTCATGGGCTATCCTTGTGCTGTCGGCATCTCCGCGCCGCTGTCGATCGTACGCGGCGCCGGCGAAGCGGCCGAGCGCGGCATCCTCATGCGCACCGGCGAGGCCTTCCAGGGCTACCGGCTGGTCCGGCAGGTCGCCTTTGACAAGACCGGAACGCTGACGCAAGGGCGACCACAACTCATCGAACTCGAACCGATCGGCATCAGCCAGGACGAACTGATCGCGCTTGCCGCTGCGGTCGAAGCCGCATCCGAGCATCCGCTCGCCGACGCGATCGTCACGGCGGCCTTCGAGCGGCACATCACCCCGTCCGAGGTAGAGCAGTTCGAGGCCGTGCCGGGCAGAGGCGTCCGGGCAGAGGTCGGCGGCGGAGTGGTTCTGATCGGGAGCCCACGCTTCCTGGCCGACAGCGGCGTTGAGCTGGCGCCGGCGACCGACCGCGTCGCAGCGCTGGAAGGGCTCGGGCGGACCGTGATCGCTGTCGCCCGGGGTGCTCAGCTCGTCGGACTTCTCGCCCTGGCCGATACTGTCCGGCCGGAGGCCGCGGGCGCTGTAGCGGCACTCAAGCGGGCGGGCATTCGGACCGTCTTGATCACCGGCGACAACGAAGGCAACGCCCGACGCGCCGCGGCCGAACTCGGCATCGATCAGGTCCACGCCGGCATCCTGCCCGGCGAGAAGGCGGAGCTTATCCGCCGGCTCCAGCAGAATGGCCGCGTCGCAATGGTCGGCGACGGCATCAACGACGCACCGGCCCTGATGCAGGCGGATGTCGGCATCGCCATGGGCGGCGGCACGGACATCGCCATCGATTCGGCCGACATCATCATCCTCTCGAACCGTCTCGACGCCGTAGTGACCGCCCACGAGATCAGTCGGCGCGCCTATCGGAAGATGGTGCAGAACGTCTCGCTCGCCTTCCTCTTCAACGGTATCGGCGTACCGATCGCGGCAACCGGCCTCCTCTATCCGGTCTGGGCAATGGTCGCGATGGCGGTGAGCGTGACCACAATCTTCTTCAATTCGCTCTGGGGCCGCCCATCGCTGTTCTTCCAGGCGATCTTGAGCGTCGGCAAACCGGTGGAGGCAAGCCGTTGAGCGCAGTCGAGCCGTTGATGTGGCAGATCACGGCGCTCACGCCCTACACCATCGCGCTCGTAGCATTGGCCGGCCTGATTGTCGGCATCGCGCCGAGTTCATTTCCGCTGATTTCGGTCGCGGTCGGCCTCGCAACGGGACGGGGTACGACGTCATCGCGCGCGCGCCGCATCGAAGGACTGTGGCTCTCAGCGGGCTTCGTGCTCGGCATCGTAACCATCGACACTCTGCTCGGCGCTACGTTCGGGCTCGCCGGCTTCGCCGTGCTGCGGTTCCTGGCGAGCTATCTTGCTCTCACCTATCTCCTGCTCGCGATCATTCTGATTGTCATGGGGTTGGCACTCCTGCGTGTCATTCACATCATTATCCCGACGCTTGCACCATCCGCAAAGCCGACCCGCGGCTTCATTGGCAGCTATCTGCTCGGTCTTCCCTTCGGCCTGTCGACGTGTCCGGCCTGCACCCCGATGCTGTTCCCGGTCGTCGCCGCGGCAGCCGCAACCGCCAGTCCGCTGATGGGAGCCGTCCTCATGGCAACGTTCGGCCTAGCCCGCGGCGTCCCGATCATGGTCGCCGCCACGGTGGCGGGCAGCGTTGCGCATTTTAAGCACACGCGCCCATTCACGCTCTGGGCCGAGCAGATCGGCGCCGCGCTCGTGTTCGCGGCCGCGGTCTATTTTCTCTATCAAGCCGCGCTCTATGCCGGATGGGTGAGCGCGTAGGGGTGTCGTATAGCGGCATCTTGCTCCAGCCCCGTCGGCTTCAGTTGGCCGGCGCCTTACAGCTTCAACCCGAGCTGCCGCCCGATTCATTCGGCGTGGTGCCGCTCGCCGTGCCAACCTCGCGTTGACGGCCTTTTCCCCGGGCCGCTTGCGCCTTGCGGCTGCGCCAGCCGCGATCCGAGCGGATGAAGGCCTCGATCATATGCGGGATCAGAGCCGCTGCTTCCACGGGCTCATACAAGCGGCTGTATTCCGCCGCGTAGCGCTCCAGTTCCTCCTTGAGCGGCTCGGGGAGCGCGATCGTGATACGCACGGTCCCGAGCTTCGGCAATGGACCAAGTTTCAGATTCGCCATGCGCCGCCTCCCATAGAAAATGCGACTGAGACAGTTTGACTGTTCAGATAATCGGCATAGTCGAGCAGGTCGCGGTGAAGCGCCGCGGGCAGCTCCACCGTCACCTTGACGGGCTTGTCGTCGGGCAGCGGGCCGAGTTTCAGCTTGGTCATGGTCAACCTCCTGTCGGCTCGAACACAAGGTCGCGGGTAACGATGATCCTGACCGGGAAACCGGGCCGGATGGTGAGCGTCGGCGCGACCTGCAACTGGCGCTGCACGATCTGTTGGCCCGCCTGATTGACGGTATCCTGCGCCCCGTCGCGGATGGCGCGGATCAGCCGATCCTCGTCGCTCGCCGCCAGTTCCGTGCCGACCGCGAGCAGCGTGGAGAGGCCAGCGGCCTTCATCAGATCCCACCAATGATAATCGACGCCATCCTCAAGGCCGGCATAGCCGCTGGCGTCAGCGCCCGGCAGGCGCTCCAGAACGATGGAATGGCCACCCGGCAGGATCAGGCGATTCCACACCAGCAACACGCGGCGCTGGCCGAAGGTCACACCGTCATCATATTGGCCGATGATGCGCGTGCCCTGCGGGATCAGGAGCAGGCTTCCGGTCGGGCTGTCATAGACGTTCTCCGTCACCTGCGCCGTGATCTGGCCAGGAAGATCCGACCGGATGCCGGTGATGAGCGCGGCCGGGATCACCGCCCCGGCCTGGAGGATGTAGGGCGAGGCCGGTGGCGTGACGCGATCCGGCGCGACGGTCTGCCGGTCCACGGGACCGCCCAGGAAAGCGGCATGGCGATTCTGACCGATCGTACCCTCTGGTTGCCCGCCGAAACCGGCCAGGCCGGGCATGGTCGTTCCTGGTGTCGATCCGGGGCGCGGGCCGGTCTGGAAGAACACATCGCTCAGGCGCGCGGCTTCTTCCTCGGCGCGGCGGCGTTCTTCCTCTGGATCGACGGCGGGCGTGGTGATTGCAGGCGTGGCGACCGGCTGGCCCCTGTTCTGTGCATCGAGAATGGGACGGCCGAGATCGCCGGGCAGCGCGGGGCCGAGCACCGGGCCGGTATAGTCGCGCGGCAGGCCGGACAAGCCGTCCGCCGTAGGCCGGTTCTCGGTTGAATAGAGTTCTTCGCCTCCCGGCCCTGCATCACGGGTCTGGAGCGCGTAGATCAGTGCGCCCCCGATGCCGAGAAGCGCGACGGCTCCGACGCCTGCCAGCACCTTGTGCGATAGGCGGGTGACGCGGGGCGGCTCGGCGCGCAGACGCATGGGCGCGGCGGTGTCGGTGATCGGGTTGTCTGTCATGACGGGGAGCCTCCGGTGGCTGCGGGTTGGGTGGCGGCCTGCCGTTGCTCGATACGGACGATCCTGATGACCTGCTGGCGGTTGCCGCTGCCAAGGCGCAGCTCGGCCGCGCCGAAGAGGCGGTCCACGATCAGGACGTTCCGGTAGATGCGCGAATTGACAACCTGCGGTTCACCGTCCGATCCGAGCACGAAGATCGGCGGCATTTCACCCTGCACGATCCCGCGTGGGAAGACGACATAGACGCGGCGTCCATCGTCGAACACCGAGACAGGACGCCAGGGAGGATTATCGCCCTGCACCCGCAATCCGTAGCGATAATTCCGCGCCGCTTCGGCCGGGATGATCGGCGCGGCCGGAACGGCCCGGCGCTGGCCCGCCGGTGGCGTGGGATAGGCCCAGGCAACGGCCGGCATGTAGAGCGCTTCCCGCGCGCGCAACTCGATCAGGTAGGTGCGCCGGTCGGTGGTGACGACAAGGTTGGTCGTGATGTCGTCGCGGGCCGGTTTCACGAGGATATGGACACGGCGGTTTGCACCCGAGCCGGATTCCGTGTCGCCGATGATCCAGCGGGCGGTGTCGCCGGCCGCAATCGGTCCCGCGCCGGTCAGGCTTTCGCCTGGCTCAAGCGCGATATTGGTGATCTGTCCCGGTGCGGCATAGACCTGATAGAGTGCGCCTTCCGACCACGGATACACCTGGATGGCGTTGTAGTAGCCCTCCCGGCGCGGCTCGACGCGGGCGGCCGCATTGGCGTTCTCGACGCGGCCGGTCGGCGTGCCTGCCCTCTCGCCGCCGCGCGCGACGGTCCATCCCGGCGGGACATGCAGCGGCCGGGGCCGGTCCTCGGTCGAAGTCGCGGGCGGAGTCAGCAGCGGCGGCACAGCGTCGTCGTAGGAGAATTGCGGCACCCGGTTGGTGGCGCAGCCCGCCAGCATGGTGGCCGAAAGCAGCAAGGCCGGAAAGCCGAGTTTACGGAAAACCGGAAACCCGGCTTTACGGAACATCGTGCGGGTCATTGGCTCATCTCCCGCGACCATGAAATTGCATTGACATAGATTCCCAACGGATTGGCGCGCAGCCTCTCGGCGGTGCGGGGCGGCTGGATCACAATGGTCAGGATCGCGGTCCATCGCTCGGTGCCGGAAAGCTGGCCGTTTTCGTAATGGCGTTCGGTCCAGGCGATGCGGAAGGAATCCGGCGACGCCCGGATGACGCTGGAGACCTCGACGGCAACTTGCTGGCGTCCAACACGGGTGAACGGGTCGTTGGCGCGGGCGTAGTCGTTGAGCGCCGCAGCACCCCGGTCGGTGGTGAACTCATAAGCGCGAAGCCAGTTCTGGCGGACAATGATGGCGTCAGCCGGGATCGCGCGGACCTGCTCGATGAAGTGGCCGAGATGAAAAGCGATCTGCGGGTCCGTCGGCCGATAATCGGCGTTCGCGGGTGCGACGGTCTGCGCCTGTCCGAGATTATCGACCTGCACCACCCAAGGCACCACGGTCCCGAGTGCGGACTGCCACACTAACGCCGAGGCGAAGCCAGCCGAAAGGATCAGGGAGCCGAAGGCCATGAGCCGCCAGTTCCGAGCCTGCACACGGGCCGAGCCGATGCGCTCGTCCCATACCTGCGCGGCCTTCTGATAGGGCGTCTCGGGTTCCGGAGATTTGCCATAATGGGTTGCTGGTCGTTTGAAGATGCTCATGTGCGGTCACTTTCGGAAAGGTTGACGGAGGAACCGGAACCGTGGCTGTCGCCGGAGCGCACCGCATGGGCGGCCATGGTCGTGCCGTGGTTCATGGCCTGCGAGCGCCGCATCTGCTGTGCCCACGCGGGAGGGCTGCCAGCCGATGCGGATGGTGCTGCGGCCGGGGCGGCGCTCGCGCTGCCGACCGTGCCCATCGACGATGCGCCGCCGCCAGCGGCAAAGCCTGCGCGCGCGCCTTCGGTGAAACTGGACTTGACGGAATCGCTGGCGCGCGCAGCGGCACGCTTCAGAGGTGAGATGGCGGCCGATCCTGCGGCGCGGGCGGCGCCGCCAAGGCCGGACGCGACACCGGCCGCGCCGGACCGGCCAAGCGAACCGAGGCTGTAGGTTGCGGAAGCCGCCCCTGCGGATGCCGCACCGCCGCGAACGGCTGCGGCTCCGCCGGATAGAGCGGCAGCGCCACCTTTTGCGCCGAGCATCGCCGCGCCACCCGCCGCCGCACCGCCCGCCAACACCATGCCGCCGGCGGCAAGGCCGGTGCCCACGGCCGCGCCCGCGCCCAGTTGCGGTCCGCCCGAGACGAGGCCGGTGGCAATACCAGGTCCAAAGATGCCGAGGCCGAGCAGCGACAGGGCTGCGAGCACAACCGCCATGGCGTCGTCGATGGTCGGACTCGCCCCGCCGAACCCGGCCGTGAATTGCGAGAACAGCGTCGAACCGATGCCGATGATGACGGCCAGCACCAGAACCTTGATGCCGGAGGAAATCACATTGCCCAGCACACGCTCGGCCATGAAGGCGGTCTTGCCGAACAGGCCGAAGGGGATCAGCACGAAACCGGCGAGCGTGGTCAGCTTGAACTCGATCAGCGTGACGAAGAGCTGCACGGCCAGAATGAAAAACGCCAGCAGCACGAGCGCCCATGCGAACAGTAGGCAGGCGATCTGGATGAAGTTTTCGAAGAACGACCAGTAGCCCATGAGGTCGGAAATCGAATCGAGCAACGGCCGCCCGGCATCGAGGCCGATCTGTGCCACCCGGCCGGGCCGCATGAGGTCGGCAGCGGAAAAGCCCGTACCCGACGCCATGAGACCGAGACCAGCGAAGCTGTCGAAGACGATGCGGGCGAGATTGTTCCAATTGCCGATGATGTAGGCGAAGACACCGACGAACAGGGTCTTCTTGACCAGCCTTGCAATGATGTCGTCATCCGCGCCCCAGGCCCAGAACAGCGCGGCAAGCGTCACGTCGATGACGATCAGGGTGGTGGCGATGAACGCCACCTCGCCGCCAAGCAGGCCGAAACCGGAATCTATGTAGCTGGTGAAGACCCCAAGAAACGAGTCGATGACGCCGGTTCCGCCCATGGATCACTGTCCCTCGTTCTGTTGCGGAGCGGCTTGCGCAGGCGTTCGGCCAAGAAAGCGGTCGCGGCTCTCGGCCCATGCGGCGAGGCAGGCCGGATCGCTCGTCGCTGCTTCCCCAAGCTGCTGGCACCGGCGGAGCGTCGCGCGGAGCGGATCGGCCTGCGGTTGCAGGGCCGGTGCGGTGCTCGCCGGCGCGGGATCGTCCTTGCGGGTCATCTCGATCACCGTGGCGGTGATGGCGATGGCGACGAACACCACGGCCCCGAGGCGGGCCAACATCTTGCCGTCCATGGGCGGCCCCTCCCGTGGTCAGCTGTTGCCGTTGAACATTTGCGCATTGCCCGGCTGGTAGCCGCTGCCGGGGGTCAGGAAGCGCTCGCGCTGGACGCGGCCCTGTTCGGCAGCCGTCGCACGCTCGGCTTCGATCAGCGCGTCCGACCGGCCGTTGGCGGCAAGCATGGCGATCAGGTCGGAAAGCTGCTGCGACTGGAGGGCGAGGATCTGATTGCCGGCCTGCGTCGCCTGCAATGCGCCGACAGCATTCTGGCTTTGTCCGACAAGCGCGGCCATCTCGGCGCGGTTGGCGTCGATATTGCCGACGACACCGGTTTGCACCTTCATGGCGTCCTGCAAGCCGCCGACGGTGTTCTGCCAACGATCGCGTGCATCGGCGACGAGTTGGGCGTCGGTCGCCGACAGCGAGACATTGCCGTACTGGCTCTGGAACGCCTGGTCGACCTGCCCGACCTCGAAGGCGATGTTCTGCGTCTGGCCCAAAAGCTGCTGCGTGCGGCGGACGTTCTGCTGGAGTTGCTGGAGCGAGCTATATGGCAGGCTCGCAAGATTGCGGGCCTGATTGATGAGCATCTGCGCTTCGTTCTGGAGGCTGGTGATCTGGTTATTGATCTGTTCGAGCGTCCGGGCCGCCGTAAGCACATTCTGCGCGTAGTTGCTCGGGTCATAGACGATTCGCCATGCATGAGCTGGGCTCGCCAGAATGGGTGACAGCGCGACAGGAACGGCGAGAACCGCCGCCGCGATCAATGCAGCGCGAGAGGTCGAGGATCGGGTAGTCATAGTGTGGTCTCCTTCTCGAACGTGGGAGCAAGATTGGTGAGGTTGGGGATCAGGTCGGCCGCCCAATCAACGCCGCGCTCATGCAGCCAGGCGGCGAGGAAGCCGTCGCGGCCGTGTTCGGCAACGATCTGCACAATGAGCGCTTGGTCGGATTTGGCGGATGCGGCGCAGAGGGCGAGGCCGACTTCGGACAGGCCGAGCTCGAACAGGCGATTGCCGCGCCGTGACTGACAGTAATAGTCCCGCTTGGGCGTGGCCTGCGCGAGGATTTCGATCTGACGGTCATTCAATCCGAACCGCCTGTAAATCTCGGTGATCTGCGGTTCGATGGCGCGTTCGTTCGGCAGCAAGAGCCGCGTCGGGCAGCTCTCGATGATGGCGGGCGCGATGGTGCTGCCGTCGATGTCGGACAGGCTTTGCGTGGCAAAGACGACGCTGGCGTTCTTCTTCCTGAGCGTTTTCAGCCATTCGCGGAGCTGGCCGGCAAACCCCTCGTCGTCCAACGCAAGCCAGCCTTCATCTATGATGAGCAGCGTGGGCCGCCCGTCGAGCCGGTCGCCGATACGATGGAACAGATAGGCGAGCACGGCGGGAGCCGCGCCGGTCCCGACAAGCCCCTCGATCTCGAACGCCTGCACGTCCGCCGATCCCAAATGCTCTGTCTCGGCGTCGAGCAGCCGGCCATAGGCACCGCCGACGCAGAACGGGCGGAGCGCCTGTTTCAGATCGTTGGATTGCAGCAGGACCGCGAGGCCCGTGATCGTGCGTTCCTCGACCGGCGCGGACGCCAGCGAGGTCAGCGCCGTCCAAAGATGCTCCTTCACCTCCGGCGTGATCGCCAGCCCCTCGCGCATGAGGATGGCGGCGATCCAGTCCGCCGCCCATGCGCGTTCATAGGTGTCGTGGATACGGGCAAGCGGCTGGAGCGAGACGGCGCTATCTGCCCCTTCCGTCAACCCGCCGCCAAGGTCGTGCCAGTCGCCGCCCATGGCGAGCGCGGCAGCGCGGATGCTGCCGCCGAAGTCGAAGGCGAACACCTGCGAGCCGGCATAGCGGCGGAACTGCAAGGCCATGAGGGCGAGCAGTACGGATTTGCCCGCGCCTGTGGGGCCGACGACAAGGGTGTGGCCCACATCGCCGACATGAAGAGAAAACCGGAACGGGGTGGAGCCTTCGGTCCTGGCATAAAGTAGCGGCGCGTCGCCGAAATGCTCGTCCCGTTCCGGCCCCGCCCACACCGCTGAAAGCGGGATCATGTGGGCGAGATTCAATGTGCTGATGGGCGGCTGCCGGACATTAGCGTAGGCATGTCCGGGTAAACTGCCGAGCCATGCGTCAACCGCGTTGATGGTCTCGGCCATGGCGGTGAAGTCACGGCCCTGAACGATCTTCTCGACCAGACGCAATTTCTCGTCGGCAAGGCGAGGATCGTCGTCCCATACCGTCACCGTGGCCGTGACATAGGCCATGCCCGCCACGTCCGCCCCAAGTTCCTGCAGGGCCATATCGGCGTCGGCGACCTTGTTTGCGGCATCGGTGTCCACGAGTGCGGATTGCTCGTTGGTCATTACCTCCTTGAGGATTGCAGCGATGGACTTGCGCTTGGCGAACCACTGGCGGCGGATGCGGGTCAGCAGCCGTGCCGCGTCGGTCTTATCCATGAGAATGGCGCGCGTGCTCCACCTGTAGGGGAACGGCAGCCGGTTCATTTCGTCGAGCAGGCCGGGGGTCGTCGCGGTCGGGAATCCCACGATGGTCAGGACGCGCAGATGTGCGTCGCCAAGGCGCGGCTCCAGCCCGCCGGTCAATGGCTGGTCGGCCAGCAGCGCGTCGAGATGTATCGGCACTTCGGGCACGCGCACGTGCTGCTGGTTCGTGGAAATCGTCGAATGCAGGTGGGTCAGCGTCTCGGTATCATCGAGCCAGCGGCATTCCGGCATGAAGCCGTCGAGCAGCGCCAGAACGCGGTCGGTGCGGTCGATGAAGCCGCGCAGGAGTTCCCATGGATCGACCCCGGATTGCTCACGCCCTTCGTAGAGCCAGGTTTCCGCGCGGACCGCGTCTTCGGCAGGCGGCAACCAGAGGAAAGTGAGATAGTAGCGAGACTCGAAATGACTGCCTTCTTCTTCGAACTGCGCCTTGCGCTCGGCATCGGTCAGCGCCGATGCGGCATCGGGAAAGGTGCTGTCGGGATAGGTCGCGGCCTCGCTGCGCTGTGCCTCAACAAAAATGCTCCAGCCTGATCCGAGACGGCGGAAGGCATTGTTGATGCGGCCCGCGACCGCGACCAGTTCGGCGGCAACGGCGGAATCCAGATCGGGCCCGCGGAACTTCGCGGTGCGCTGGAACGAGCCGTCCTTGTTCAAGACGACGCCGGAGCCGACCAGTGCTGCCCAGGGCAGATAGTCGGAGAGACGAGCGGCAGTGCGGCGATATTCGGCAAGGTTCATCATGGACGCCCCCTCACACAGACAGATGACCGAGGATACGCAGGTGCCTGCGCCCAACTTCGACAAAGAGCGGATCGCGCTTTGCCGCCCAGACGGCGGCAAAATGGCCGATGGCCCAGATCACGATACCGGCCAGCCAGAGCTGGAGGCCGAGACCCACGGCACCGGCCAAAGTACCATTCATGATGGCGATGGAGCGCGGAGCGCCGCCGAGCAGGATCGGCTCGGTCAGCGCCCTGTGAACCGGGAGGGTGAAGCCTGGCACCGCGTCGAGTTGTTCGAGGACGACCGTCATCAAACGAGCGCCCCGCCGCCGAAGGAGAAGAAGGACAGAAAGAAGCTGGATGCCGCAAAGGCGATGGACAGGCCGAATACGATTTGGATCAGCCGGCGGAAGCCTCCGCCGGTATCGCCGAATGCCAGCGTCAGGCCGGTGACAATGATAATGATAACTGCGACGATCTTGGCGACCGGCCCCTCGACGGATTCGAGGATGGATTGCAGCGGCGCTTCCCACGGCATGGACGAGCCGGAGGCATGGGCGGCGGGAGCCATGAAAAGGTTGACATAGGTGAAGGCGGCTGCCGTCGCGACGTGACGGCGGAAGCGCATGACATTGCGGATCATGAAGGGTCTCCAGTGTTTGTGGTGGCTGGTGTGATACGGTAGTCGCCGTCCGATCCGAGTCCGTCGACGCGGGCGAGTTCGGAGAGCCGGCGCGCGGAACCACGGCCGGACAGCACGGCAACGATGTTGATGGTTTCTGCGATCAGCGCGCGCGGAACGGTCACGACAGCTTCCTGAATGAGCTGTTCGAGGCGGCGGAGCGCACCGATGCCGGAACCGGCATGGATGGTGCCGATGCCGCCCGGATGGCCGGTTCCCCAGGCTTTGAGTAGGTCGAGCGCTTCCGATCCGCGCACCTCGCCGATGGGAATACGGTCGGGACGCAAGCGCAGCGAGGACCGCACCAGATCGGAGAGCGTCGCCACGCCATCCTTGGTGCGCATGGCGACGAGGTTTGGCGCGGCGCATTGTAGTTCGCGCGTGTCCTCGATGATGACGACGCGATCCGCGCCCTTCGCCACCTCGGCGAGCAGCGCATTGGTGAGCGTGGTTTTCCCGGTTGAGGTGCCACCGGCCACAAGGATATTGGCGCGTGTCGCAACATTCAGGCGCAGCACTTCAGCCTGAAGGCTGGTCATGATGCCGGCCGCCACATAATCGTCGAGCGTGAACACCGCCACGGCGGGTTTGCGGATGGCGAAGGCAGGCGCCGCCACAACTGGCGGCAAAAGCCCTTCGAACCGCTCGCCAGTTTCGGGAAGTTCGGCCGAAACGCGCGGGCTACGGGTATGCACCTCCGCGCCGACATGATGCGCGACGAGGCGGATGATGCGTTCGCCATCGGCGGACAACATCAGCTCGCCCGTGTCGGCCAGCCCTTCCGACAGCCGGTCCACCCAGATGCGGCCGTCCGGGTTCAGCATCACCTCGATGACACCCGGGTCTTCGAGAAGCTGGCCGATAGACGGACCGAGCGCGGTGCGCAGCATGCGTGCGCCTCGTGTCATCGTTTCCGGTTTGTGATGTGTGGCAGTCATCTCGGCCCCGTTTTCTGACGGGGCGCGACAGACGGTCCCCGCATCGGGGTCGATTAAGAAAGCCTGAAATCGGGCTGGTTCAACATCTATTTACGCGCGTGCGGCCGCCGGCGGTGATCGGCGGCAAATAGGATGGGTTGAAAATTCAGGAGCGGTCGCTGTTCGCCTCGGATTGATCTTGCGATGGATTGTCACCAAGCGAATCGATATCGCGTGACAACTCTTTCAGGAACCTGTCACCCGTCGCCAGTTTCCGGCCGAGGCTCTGCATAAAGCCCTCGAACCGTTCAATCCCCTTCGCGCGCGCCGAAGCCTGTGCGCCTTCCGGCAGCGGCGGGGTGATCGTCAGCCAGAAGCGGATGAACAGCGAAAGAGTCTCGCCGAGCACGGCGAGATCTTCGTCGAGCCCGTCGACCTGGCGGCCGAGCCTGTCCAGACGGCGCGACATTGCCGCCTCGAGTTGCTCGGCGGAATCGCCGGACAGGAAGGATGCAACGGCCGCCTCGACAATGGCGGACTTGGAAACCTTGCGGCGCAGAGACAGCGACTCGACCTGCTTGAGCAGTTCGGGATCGAAATAGACATTCATGCGAGTTCGGGTTGTCATGATGCCTCCCTCAAAGTTCGATGCCGTCGTCGGGGTTCATCGACGCCTGCCGTGCAACAGTGCGCATGCGGGCGCGCATGGCGCGGGCTTTGTTCGTGTCGACGTCGGGTTCGTCGTCCAGCATGTCGAACTCATGCGCGGGCGGAGGAGACGGCGGGACGATTTCCTCATGTTCGGGCAGTTCCGGCTCGCGGCGGATACCGGCATTGGCGGGATCGGCTTCGGTACGGCTCACCGCAGCCGTGCCGGTAGCACCGGTCGTGTTGACGACACGGTTCGACCAGTCATCCAAGGAAGGCTTCAGAACAACAGGCTCGGAGGCCAGATCGGGCGGCGACAAAACCCGCTCGGTGAATCGCATATCCTCGAAATATCGCGCCTTCTTCGCTCGGATCGGCGAGGTGCCCGCGACCATGACGATCTCGTCGGCAGGCGGGAGCTGCATGATCTCACCAGGCGTCAGCAGTGGCCGCGCGGTCTCCTGCCGGGACACCATCAGATGGCCGAGCCAGGGCGCAAGGCGATGTCCGGCATAGTTGGTGGAATCGCGCAGCTCGGTCGCAGTGCCGAGTGAGTCTGACACGCGCTTGGCCGTGCGTTCGTCGTTGGTGGCGAAGGCGACGCGGACATGGCAATTGTCGAGGATTGAGTTGTTCTGCCCATAGGCGCGCTCGATCTGGTTGAGCGATTGCGCGATGAGGAAACTCTTGAGACCATAGCCTGCCATGAACGCCAGAGCTGACTCGAAGAAGTCCAGCCTGCCGAGCGCCGGAAACTCGTCCAACATAAGCAGCAGGCGATGCCGCTTGCCGGCTATCTCCAGTTCCTCGGTCAACCTGCGCCCGATCTGGTTGAGGATCAGGCGGATGAGCGGTTTGGTGCGATTGATGTCGGACGGCGGCACGACCAGGTAGAGGCTAACCGGCTCCTTGCTTCTGACAAGATCGGCGATGCGCCAATCGCAGTGTCGCGTTACCCTGGCGACGACAGGATCGCGATAGAGGCCCAGGAACGACATGGCCGTGCTGAGCACGCCCGATCGTTCGTTGTCTGCCTTGTTCAGCAGTTCGCGCGCCGCCGACGCCACGACGGGATGCACACCGACCTTGCCCAGATGCGGCGTGTCCATCATCGCGCGCAGCGTCACCTCGACCGGCCGTTTCGGGTCGGACAGGAAATTGGCCACACCGGCCAGTGTCTTGTCAGGTTCGGCATAGAGAACGTGCAGGATCGCGCCGACCAGCAAGGCATGACTGGTTTTTTCCCAATGATTTCGCTTGTCGAGGCTGCCTTCGGGGTCGACAAGAATATCCGCGATGTTCTGCACGTCTCGGACTTCCCATTCCCCTTGCCGCACCTCCAGCAGCGGGTTGTAGGCGGACGATTTCGCGTTGGTCGGATCGAACAAAAGGACGCGGCCGTGCTTCGCTCGGAAACCGGCCGTCAGCGTCCAGTTCTCGCCCTTGATGTCGTGGACGATACAGCTTCCCGGCCAGGTCAGCAGCGTCGGCACCACCAGACCGACGCCTTTGCCGCTACGGGTCGGGGCAAAACACAGGACATGCTCAGGTCCGTCATGGCGCAGATAGTCGCGTTCATATTGGCCGAGCACGACGCCATCGGGGTCAAGCAGACCAGCAGTGTGGATTTCCTTATCCTCGGCCCATCGTGCAGAACCGTAGGTGGCGACGCTCCGGGCTTCCCGTGCCCGGATAATCGACATGAGGATCGCTGCGACGATAGCGATAAATCCCCCGGACGCGGCAATGATCGCGCCCTCGACAAAGATCGCCGGCGCATAGGCGTCAAAGGAGAACCACCACCAGAAGAACGCCGGCGGATCATAGATCGGCCACCCGGCCAGGTCGAACCACGGATTGCCAAGTTGCGGCTGAAAGCCGAGCCGCCATGCGGTCCATTGCGTCGCCGCCCAGGTCATCATCAGAACGATGGCGAAGACGACAGCGATCTGACCCCAGAGTATTCGGCCTCCGCGCATACGGGCTCCAGTCTGCAAAAAGGGACGGAGCCGATCAGTGAATAGGCAAATCCACGACAGGCAACAGTAAAACGAATGCGGGAGGGCTGCCGGATACCATCGGCGGCAAATGGGATGGGTTGTCTCTTGATGCAGAACCAAGCGGGAGAATCAGTTTGGTCGGGGGATCCGTAGCATCTCAGCGGCGAGCATGAAGAGATACCTAAGAGCAGGCTTGCTGTTTTTGGGCGACCAAACGGCCGAAAACGGAGTGAATTCAGGTTCGTCGCCAATTGGCAGGAAAGCCACATTGGGTGCTGTGACCGCTGCACTTTCCTCAACAAAAATCGAAATACCATAGCCTGCTGCGACCATTGACAGAAGAGTATCACGTCCGACGTCAAAGCGGATAACATTGGGTGTTGGCCAACGGCCGGCTGAACGATCCCTGATCAGATCATGCACTTGGGGCCCAACGCCGCTACGGCGAACAAGAAAATTCTGATCCGCGAGTTGGGACCATTCAATTTGCTGCATTTTCGCCAGTGGATGTCCCACCGGGAGAGCTACCATCAGTCGGTCTCGCCAGAGTAATCGGGAACGCAGATCCGATACCTCTCTGGCATATGGCACAAAGGCAACATCCAGTTGTCCGTCGCGCACTTGTATCTGAGCTTCTCTAGCCGACGTCTCCGCTATCTCCAGTGTCACATCTGTATGCGACTTCCGAAAGCGTTCCAGAAGCACATCGAGTATTCCACCCGAGACGAGAGCATATACGCCGATGCGAAGTGTGCCTTGTTCACCACGCGCGTGCATTCCAGCAGTTTTGATAGCACGATCCAGAATCTCAAAAGCAGCATCAATCTCGCTGACAAACTGGCGGCCAGCATCCGTCAGCCTCACGCCCCGTGTGTTGCGCTCGAACAGAAGAACACCGAGTTCTTCCTCCAGTGCTTTCACGCGTGCACTGACGCTCGATTGGCTACTGCCGAGTGCAGCAGCGGCACAACGAAAACTAAGATGTGCTGCGACTGCACGGGTCTGAATGAGAGCGGCCATCGGAATGCGACCACTGAACACCGAGCGCTCAGCAATTTCGCGGCTGCTCCTGCTGGAGGGTCTTCTGCGCATAGCTTATTCCCTAACAAAATATCGGCGAAGAGATTCCACGGTCACCACCAATAGATACCTATGCGGTGGCATGGAGACGCCTACACGGTTGGGGGGAACAAAATTGAAGCTCCGCGACACTACATATCGCGGAGCTTATGTGTGTTGACTCAGTGGCCAGCGATGCCGACATCTTCCGCGCCGGCACTCCTTCCGGCAGCGCGCATGCCGTTTGTAATCGAGAGGGCAACCGGAAACGCCAAGAGTGGTGCGATGGCGAAAAGCAGGAAGAGCCAATGGGCGGCGTTGGCCGCTCCCTCGACACCGCCGGGGTTGGTCAGCCCGGCCAGGTTGGCTATCATTCCCGCCACGGCGGCGCCGAGCGCGGTAGCGAAGAGCTGGATCGTGGTGATAGCCGATGCAGCCAGATTTTGCTCGTCCTCGGGCGCGACGTGCAGGACGCGAGTCAGAAGATGCGGCCATGCGAGTCCAACGCCGAAGCCTATCAGAAGCAAGGCAACGACGAGCGCTGCCAGCAGCTTGACTTCAACGTCGCTCTGGATCGGCGTGAGCCAGGCCATGCCGAGAAAGCCAACAATCATGATCGGGCCCGCCAACAGGATTGCCTTCCGCGCTCCGCCGCCCTTGAGGCCTGCACCACCAATCTGCGCAGCGGTCCAACTGGCAGCCATCACGGCGGCCAGATAACCGGCGGCAAGCGGTGAAAGCCCATGCAGGATCTGGAGAAAATAAGGGACGAAGATCTCACTGCCCGGAACAGAGAAGACGAGGAGAGCAAGGGCGGCGTATGCGGCACCGAGCGGGGAAAAGACATTGAGAGCACGATGTGGAAACAGGCGCGTCGACGCCCGTCCCTCGATCACGCACAGGAGGATAATCAACACCAGCGCGACAGCGATGCCGGTGATGTTGTGATTAATGGCCTTGGAGACGCTGCCGATCGATATGGCCAGCACCGCTCCGGCGAGCAGGACAAGTTGCGCGAAAGCTATCGGTGCCTGTCTATCCTCGTCGGTCGTCCGTTTTGGCAAGACTGCGAAGGCAAGCAGCAGGAGCAGGACTGCGATGCCGGCCACGGTCCAGAACGCTGCTCGCCAAGCATCCATCTCGGCAAAAATGCCACCCACGGCCGGTCCGAATAAGGTTGAAATGCCCCACATGCCGGAGACCAGCGCCATGGCGCGCGGCCACAGGGCTTCGCTGTAGATCAGTCGAATGATGACGTAGGACAGCGCGAAGACCAGGCCACCGCCAAAGCCCTGCAGTGTGCGGCCCACAAGCATGACCTGCATGGAAGGAGCGGCGCCGCAAACCAGAGAGCCAGCAGTGAAAAGCAGCAAGGCGAGGCCGAATGCTCCACGGGGCCCAAAGGTCTGCAACGGCCGAGCCGATAGGGCCGAACCGACAATGGAAGCGACCACGAACAAGGTCGTGTTCCAAGCATAGTAGTCAAGGCCGCCAATGTCGCGCACCACAGATGGCAGAATCGTGGTCGCTACATAGACATTGACGGCGTGCAGTCCGACGCCGCCCGACAGGGCAATGGCCTGCAACGCGGAGCGGCCGCTGAATAGTTCGCCCCAGGATCCTTCAGTCGCCATTCAATTCTCCGTCTTTGGAGTTTTTCGTTCGAGCGGAGCACAATCGATGCGGTTAGCGGCACCACCCGTGGTTCGTGGTCACGGAGATCGGCTCATCCAGCCCTGGGGCTTGCGCCGAAATCATGAGTAGGATCGTTATATTTTTCCAAGCAGCCGCGATGCAAATTATAACTCCTCACGACCCCATGAGATGAATTCATGCGACATGAGGTGATAGCCGACCTTGGTTGCTCTGCCGTCGGCCTGGCGCAGATTCTGGAGGTCGCCAACCGGAAGATCTACCAATTGACTGGGGTTTGGCCTCCTAAGCGCGCGAGCATGGCAAGCTATACGTTCAGAAGCGGAAGCCCGATCTGGGGTCAAATCTGCCAGTGATGTCCGAAGCGGTGTCAGGCATTATTTACCAACCCATTACTTGACAAAACTAGATGCGTATTCACAAATGAGCACTTGGAAAAGCATCCATCAACGAAGGTGGGATGGTACGTCTGGACTCCAGCGTCATGACATCACTCACCTTCAGACTTCTGAAAGGAGCCAATTGTGGCATTCGAACTTCCCGCCCTTCCCTACTCCACCAGCTCCCTAGCCGCTGCCGGCATGAGCCAGGAGACGCTGGAGCTACATCATGGCAAGCACCATCAGGCCTATGTGACGGCATTGAACGGCTTCGTGGAAAAGAACGACGCGTTGAAGGATAAATCTCTCGAGGACATCATCCTCCTGGCCGCTGGTCAGGCCGACCTCGCGCCGGTGTTCAATAATGCCGGTCAGCACTGGAACCACATCTTGTTCTGGCAGGCGCTTTCGCCCAATGGCGGCGGGATGCCGGGGTCGCTCGAAAAGAAGATCAGCGAGGATTTCGGCAGCGTGGAAGCGTTCAAGGACGCGTTCAAAACGGCGGCGACCACGCAGTTCGGTTCGGGCTGGGCGTGGCTCGTGCTTGGCGATGACGGGAAGCTGAAGGTCACCAAGAGCGCCAATGCGGGCAATCCGCTGGCCGCCGGCCAAGGCAAGGCACTGCTCGGCCTCGACGTGTGGGAACACAGCTACTACGTGGATTTCCGCAATCGTCGCCCCGACTATGTGACGAACTTTCTCGACAGGCTTGCCAATTATGAGTTCGCGGAGGCTGAGCTCGCACGGGCCTGAAATTGGGGCCGACTTCCGGCAAACCGCGAAGTTGGTTCAAACAATGAGGAGATGATCTCGTGTGGAACGCCTCTGCGACTTCCTATCGCTCGGTCCCACCCTTGACGACGTTGCGGACATTTGAGGCGGTCGCGCGCAAGGGCAGCTTTACACTTGCTGCAGGAGACCTGTCGCTTACACAGAGCGCCGTGAGCCACCAGATCAAAGCGCTCGAAGAGTTTCTCGGCGCTCCGCTGTTCTGGCGCCACAATCCCGGGATCGAGTTGACCACGGACGGAAAGATCTTGCTGGAGGCCGTACGAGCCGGGCTCGACGTGATTCTGCGGGCGACGGACCGCATCCGTTGCAAGAGTCAGTCCGGCATCCTCACCATTGCGGTTCCAACCGCTTTTGCGACCTGGTGGTTGGTACCGCGCCTTGGTCGGCTCGCCACGCTTCATCCCAACATCGAGATCCGATTGTCGATGCTCGACTTTCGTGCACCGGATTTCGCGCGCGACGGCTTTGACGCGGCGATCGTCGCGCATCCCGCCGATCAGCCGTCAGCGGAAAACGAGTTATTGCTGTTTCGCGAGGAGAGCTATCCGGTCTGCAGCCCCGCACTCCTGGATCGCAGCGGAGGAAGCGCGGAGAAGTTCGATCTCACGGCCCACACCCTCATCGAGGAAGAGCCAGCTCCGGACCAGGCGATGGATTGGGGATTTTGGCTGAAGCGCTTGAATGTGGATACAGGTGCGGCACAACAACCGCGGCTGCGCTTCAGCCACTATGGCGTGGCGCTTTCCGCGGCGATCGATGGCCTGGGAATCGCGCTTGGCCGTTCACCGATGATCAACGCCGAACTCGCGGCAGGCCGACTTGTCAGACCCTACGGCGAAAAGTTCGTGGCGCTTGCATCGCATGTTTATGCGCTCACCTGGCCGGAAGGGCAAATAAAGGACCAGCGTCTGGCCGCGTTTCGTGATTTCATCCTCGATGAAGCCTGCGGTTGCGAGCTTGCCGCAGGACCATGTGGCGCGCCTCCGCTTGCCGATGACGCGGCGGTGGACTGGTCCGGCGATCGCGCTGCCCGCCGTCAAGCGGCTGCGACTGCGGTCCAGTGAGAAGCATGTAGTGAAGGGGCGGATGTTCATCCGCCTCTCTGTTTTAGTGTTCAGTGCGCTCCAGGGAGTCATTCCCGAGTCTTGAAGCGCCAGCTTTCATTGCCGATTTCGACGATGTCGCAGTGATGGGCGAAACGGTCGAGGAGCACGGTCATCTTGGCATCGCCAAAACCAACGCCGCGATCGATCTTGAAAGCTTGGCCTTGCCGCAATTTTGTCGTTTCCACCCATACCGAGCCGCAGAACAGCCTTGCAAACAAGTAATCCGGCCTCAAGCATGTGGGTGAGTAGAACAATGTGATCCTCGCCGGTCGCCTCTAATCGGTCCTATTCGACCACAAAAGCCCCATAATCTGTACATCCCAAAAGGTGTCGCCAAACGGAGATGCGTCCCGGAAAACGCCTTCCGTTACAAAGCCAACCTTCTCGTAGACGCGGATGGCTGCGACGTTGAACGTGAACACTCGGAGTTCCAAACGATGGGCACCGTTCGCGAAACCCTCTTTAACTGCGAGCCGGACCAATTCCGTCCCGGCACCCGCGCCTCGAACTCTTGGGGATAATGCCACGCGTCCCAAAACGGACATTTTTAGCAAGGGATCGAACGCGATCTGAAAGTGACCCATTACATCTGGTTTTTCGCCTTCAAATACGGAAAATGCCCTCCATTTGGTTGCCCCATTCAGGATCTCTTCCAGCTGCAGCGCAAGATTAGATAGGGAAAGCGAAGGGCCGGCCCATTGTTTGACGTCATGATCAGAGGTGAACCATTTCAGCAATGGCGCAATATCCTGGCGCTCGAAAGGCCGGCTGCGCAGCACGGGCCTCACCGCGCGAGGCGCGTTATGCTGCGACATTGGCAGTTCCCCATTAAACTCGATGTTGTCGATCCTTCGATCATTTGACTTTCGTACACATTAGGCCTCTTTTCAAAGTCTGTGACGCGATTGAGGTCGGCCTGAACCGAGTGTCTCGCCGCAGACGTCATATCCGCCAGGCTTCGGCGGCCGGAGAACCGGGTCAGCGCCATAAAACGCTGTAGTCGGAGTATCCGGTGAAGACTCTTCGGTCGATACCTCAGCATCATGCCAACCGCCTGCAGGGAGAGTTTCTATCAAATATTTTGCTCCTCTGTCGGGTGCCTCACCAGATAGTCCGGTCAGATCAACATTGCACGGATCGAAACTCAGGATACCACCCGAGTGTATCGCGCGCCTTTCGATTGGCCACCGGACCGTTGTCATCAACGATATTGAAGACACCGCGCTCGCCGCTTTCGATGGAACGAAGCGCGGCATAGGCGGCTGCCTCGACGTGTAATGTGCAAGAGCCATTCGGGGTCTCGCTGCTGGTACCCGGCCCGTAGAGCAGACCAAAACGCAGCACCGTGCCTTCAATCGGCTGCGTGTTCAGTACACGGTCTTCGAGCACGGTGATCGCATCCAGTGCAATTTTTAGATCCGGCTCGGTGACGCCGAGGGGATCACCCTCCTCGTGCGGTTCCGGGCCCGGCGCATAAAGCCAGGCCAGGCTTTGCGCAATTGCCCGCCGTGTGCCGGCCGCTTTGGCTGCCCCCATCAAGTTCGGCGTCGCCTCGCACCATATACGCGCATTGCGATGCTTCCCCTCGATCATCGCCTCTGGCGACAGATCCCTCGGCAGGTCCGTCAACATATGGACCAGGATGTCGGGTCTGATCCGCTGAAATGCCGCATCGACGGCCGATACGCCGAACACGTCCAGGATAACCGGTTCCACACCCAGCTTCTCAAGCGTTCCAGCGCGCTCGCTGCTTCGCGTCGTGCCAAACACACGATAGTCCGCCCCGATCAACAGCGGCACGAGTTGACGCCCGATCGCGCCGCCGGCGCCCGCCAAGAAAACCGTTTCGCTCATCGAACTCTCCTTCGTATTATTTACAAACCGATCGGGCACCTTTCATCTCTCCCGGCATCGACTGGCCCGACGATCGGCACGACGTGACAGGGCCTAATGGTCGGCACTGCTGCCGGCATCCGGAGCGCATTTCTGCAATCTCGTCTCCAGACGTTTCAGAAACACGCGCATTTGCCGAGACGCCTGGATGTCGCCATTTCGATCCGCCACAGTCGTTCCGATCCGGCATGCGTCCAGTGCATCGTGATCCTTCCCAGCCTCAGCATAGGTTTTGGCCAACATGGCCCAGGCGGCCGAGTAGTCGGGATCCAGTTTCACCGCTTCTCGCAAATGGTGCAGCGCCGACAGATGGTCGCGATCTTTGCGAAACGCACAGCCCAGGATGAAGCGCAAAAGAGCACTGTCTTGTCCGGAGGCAATGCGGCCCTCGAGCCTAGACCGAAAGTTTGTCATGCCTGCCTTGCGGGACCGCTGCACCATCCTGCCGGGAACCCGCTCCCTTGATTGAACTCGAAACACGCTATAAAACAAGCCTTTGCTTTGAATAAAGACCAGCGCAAATATGTCAAGCATAGACTTGGAAAACGAGACCCCACCCAACCGCTCCCCTTCACAGCGGCTCCTGCTCCTTTTGAAGACCCGCGGGCCGCAGACGGCATCCGATCTCGGGCAGCTGCTCGGCACGACCGGTGAGAACGCGCGGCAGCAACTTACGAAGCTTGCAGCGGAAGACCTGGTTGAAACCGAGGCTGTTTCGCGTGGGGTCGGCCGGCCGACCCAGTTCTGGCGCCTGACGTCGCATGGGCACGCCCAGTTTCCCGACACCCATGCCGAAATCACCGTCAGCCTGCTGCGCAACATCCGCGAGCTTCTCGGCAACGACACGCTCGAACAGTTGATCGCCGCACGCGAAGACGAAATGCGGCGCATCTACCGTGCCGAGATCGGCAAGGCGAAATCCCTGGAAGAACGCCTCGCGGCATTGGCCGCGCTGCGCACGCGCGAAGGTTATATGGCGGAGTATTGCAAAGCCGACGACGGAGACGGCTGGCTGCTGGTCGAGAACCATTGCCCGATCTGCGCTGCGGCCACCGCCTGTCAGGGCTTCTGCAGATCCGAGCTGGCGATATTCAGGGAAATGCTGGGGCCCACCTGCGATATCGAACGGACCGAGCATATCATTCAAGGCGCGCGCCGCTGCGCCTATCTAATTCGCCCTGTCTGATCGGCCACTGGCGTCACTTCGCCCCCTTTAAGATGGCGGCACTTCTGCTGATGGTTGGAAGTATGTCGAGTTTACGTTCACAGGAACACGATCAATGCCCGGGCCCCATTGTCATAGCGTTCAAGTCACTCCACCTATACCGAAGGAAGTTGTTGACGTCCTGAATGGCGATCGTCAGGGCATTTTTCCCCGATTTGAGTCACAGATTGCCATTTGTGCCCCACTGCGTCCCGGCTCGCCTTTTCCACTGCCAAAGGGCAAGCACCATATTTGCACCCACCGCGTGGGTGCGCCACTTCGGCCGTCGCCCGTCGGCAAGTCCGGCACCGAGCGGGCGATCACTCAATTTTCCAGCCACGCGGCGAGGCCGTCCAGCGTCTGCAACCCGTATTCAACCGCGCCGAAGCTGATGACCGCCTGACGCCGCGCGCGGCTGGGGTGAAGCTGACGCATCGTCAGCACCGTCTTTCCATCGGCCTGTTCATCGAACGTCACCACCATGTGGAAACGATCGGGATCGTCGGGGTTGGGCGTACCATAGTCCATCACAATCCGCTCGTTTGGCGTGATCTCCACAAAGCGCATCAGGTTCTCGAAGCGCTGCTCCTGACCCTCGAAGATTCCCACCATGTCGAACCTCCAGACCCCGCCTTCGCGTATGTCGGCTTCGCGGGTCTCGATGCTGAGTCCTGCCGGCCCGTACCACTCAGCCAGCGCCTTGGGATCCGTCCAGGCGGCAAACACCGTTTCGCGGGGGTGATTCAACACCTTCACCAAAACGATTTCGCGTTCGGGCGACCAGGTCTCAAACCATTTTGCTGTATCCGTCATTCTTTATGGCCCCCATTGTCCAGATAGACTTCCAACCGATCCAGCCGCTCGGTCCATCGCCGACGCTCCGTCTCCATCCAGTCCGCCGCCTCTTCGAAGCGTGTCGGCACCAGTCGGCACCAGCGACTGCGGCCGCGCTTCTCGCTTTCGATCAATCCGCAATCCTCCAGCACTCTCAAATGCTGTGAAAATGACGGGAGCGCCATATCGAAAGGCTCGGCCAAGGCACTCACGGGCAATTCGCCCTCCACGAGCCGGGAAATCACGGCTCTGCGGGTCGGGTCGCTGAGAGCGTGAAAGGCCAGGTCGAGCGGCGCTGAATGGTAAGGCATGTGAGTTGGTAATTCGGCCCGCGATCCTCGTCAAGGATAAAAAGGTACTTGCCTTTGTATCGGCTTCCGAATACATAGGCACTTACCTTAGTTTAATATCCTGAGGTTCAACCACGATAAAGGAGGACTTCGGTGGCAGTTCGTGTGGATCTTCTCATTTCGCTCGATGGTTTCGCGACGGCGACGGACCAGACGCCCGATAACCCGTTCAGCGAGGACTGGTCGCGTCTCGTTGATGCATATGTGGCCACGAAGACTTTTCACGAGCGGGTTTTCAAGGACACCAGCGGCAAGGGCACGACTGGCATCGACGACAAGTATGCGAAGGAGTATTTCGAGGGTATCGGTGCGGAAATCATGGGGGCTGGCAAATTCGGCTTCCACGACCACCCCGATGACCCGAACTGGCGTGGTTGGTGGGGTGACGAGCCCCCATTTCATTGCCCGGTTTTCGTCCTCACCCATAATTCACGGCCTTCCATGGAAATGGCAGGTGGCACGATATTTCATTTCATCAACACCTCGATTGACGACGCGCTCCAGCAAGCCACGGACGTTGCCGGGCAGGAAGATGTGCGGATTGGAGGAGGTCCGACCGTCGTTCGGGAATATCTCAAAGCCGGCCTGATTGACCGTCTTCATGTGGCGATTGCGCCGATCCTGCTTGGGCGAGGGATCAGGCTGTGGGATGACCTGCGCGGCCTTGAAAAGAACTACGCCGTGAAGTCGGAAACGGCAGAAAGCGGCACTATCCACCTGACCCTCCAACGCTAGCCAGGGACGCAGGTAACTGCGGATTGTCGGCAGGCGGACAATATGCTGGCATCTCAAGCTGCCGCTCTGTGTTGAGCGTCTGCTTCATCTGGATCAGTAGGCTACTCCGAACGCCCAGCCTGAAACCATCGACCCGACCGCGGCCAGTCCGAGGTAGAGCAGGAACGGTTTCAGTTTGAGCACCGGGAAAATCGCCATAGCGCCCCAGACACTGACGATGCCGCCGGAGACCAGAAAGGCCATGGCCGCGCCGGTCGACATGCCGTGCTCCAGCAGAGCGCGCGTCAACGGGAGCGCCGCATATCCATCTATGTAAGCCGGTCCACCGACAATGACTGCCAAGGGAATGGCGAAGGCACTGTCCTGGCCGACATATGCTGCCACGGCATTCGGTTCGAGCCATACGTTCAGGAGATATTCGGCAGCGAAGGCTGGTGTCAGGACCAGCAGGATCAGGCGTGTGATCGCCCAGCTCTCCCGGACAAATCTGGCGCAGCGTGCCGGATCGTGCCAGATGTACGGATCGAACCCCGGCGTATCCTCACCGCATGGGCCGCATTGCTCGCCAAGGGACCCGACGATCCCGTTTGAGCGCAAGGGGGACATGGCCCAATCGCGGCTTGCGACCAGAGCGGTCATCCCACCACCGAACAACCCCAATCCAATGGCGGCCACCGCCTTGCCGATGGCGAATTCCCATCCCAGGGTCGCGAGCGTCGCCGATAGCATTGCCGGACCCGTGATCGGCGAGGCCAGCCAGAACGCCATGACCGGGGCCAGCGGCACACGCGCAGCGAGGAGCCCCGCCATCAAAGGCAGGACGGTGACACCGCAGACCGGGAGCAATGCGCCGACGAGCGTGGCGCCGATGACGGTCTGCACGGTTCGGCCATGAAATACAGCCGCCACGTGGTCGCCGGCGCCGCTTGCCGTGATCCAGGCCGCAAGCAGGATGCCCGGAATGACGAGTGGTGTCACATGGATCATGCCGAGAATGACGAACTGGGCCGTCTCGAGTGCAAAGCCGGGCCGCCAGACGATCAGCACGACCAGCGTTGCGACCAGCAAGACGTAGGCAAGCCTGGCGCCCGGGCGGGCCATCCGGATGATTTCCGAAACTGACATGGCGGTCAACTACCCTTTGAGGGAAAGGATAGCGCCTCGACAGCCATATGAGAAACGAGTAGATTTGGATGCAGCCATCGGGAAATTAAATGGTGTGATGCATCTCAACAGCGACCACCTGCGCACTTTTCTTGCTATCCAGGAAGCCGGAAGCGTGACGGCTGGTGCCGCGCGCATCGGACGGTCACAATCCGCAGCCAGTCTACAGATCAAACAGCTGGAAGAGGTCGTCGGACAGTCGCTCTTTCGACGGCACGGTCGGGGCGTTTCCCTGACGCTCGCGGGAGAGAAGCTGTGCCCGGTCGCAAGAAAAGTCGTTCTGACCCTCGACTCGACACTTTCGGACCTTCGTCGTGAAGGCCTCAATGGCAAGCTGCGGATCGGAATACCCGACGATCACGGCAGGTCCGAGCTGGCAAACATCATATCGTCCTTTGCGGCGCTGCATCCCGACGTCGAACTGGAGGTTCATTGCGCCCTGGGAGCCGGATTCTCGACCGCGCTGACGTCCGGCGCGCTCGATCTCGCGGTTTACGAAGTGCCCGAGCCGGACGAGGACGACATCATTCTCAGGAGAGATCATCTGGTCTGGATGTGCAGCCGGGATCACGATGTCTCCACTTCGGAGATCCTTCCCGTCGCCGTCTTTGATCGCGAATGCTGGTGGCGCGATCTTGCCCTGTCCAACCTGAATGAGCGAGGTCGGCGATATCAGGTCGTCTTTACGAGTGAGAGTGCAACGGGTGTTCGCGCGGCCGTGCATGCCGGGATCGCGGCCGGCCTGCTAAGCGCGTCAGAGAGGACGGAGGATTTGCTCCCTCTACCGGAAATGAAGATTCGCTATCCGACGTACCTCATCTTGCAGCGGGCCAGCGGAGCAACTGGCCCCATTTGTGACGCAATGTCCGATGCGATCCAAAAGGCATTCTTAAAGCGAGCCGGATAGCCGATTGCGGATGATGGCAGCACAGTCCGCACGGCAGCGCTTGATCTTACGAATCTGCCGTACACAACACGCAACGACTATCTCATCCCCGTTTGGCGGTCCGGGAATCTCAATCGCTTGGCAGGCGCCGAAGGATCAACCTGGCTGATGCGTGATGGGGTTGAGAGCTCTTGATCCAGAGCAATCAGCGGCAAGTCTTGAGGGGTTCCGCGCTCCTGCGAGAGCTTGTCCCCACCATACAAGATCCTCGATCATGGAGACGGCGCTTGCGTTGAGGAAGTCGAAATCTCCGACCTGCTTCTCGCCATTGGCGACAGCGAGATATTGGTCCATCGCGATATGGACTGCATTGCGCAAGGGGACAAGTTGCAGTTCGACGGAGATGAGCCGCAGTTGCTCGATGGCACGTGCGGCACCCACCCCACCGTATCCGACAAAAGCAGCCGGCTTCTTGTTGAACTCGCGATAGGCGTAGTCCAGGGCATTCTTGAGCACTCCGGGGATGCTGCGATTGTACTCGGCGGTGACGAAGACGAAACCATCCATCTCGGCAATCTTGGCTGCCCAGCGGCGAGCTATATCGCTGCCCGGACGCGCATAAGCCGGTGATGTTGTCTCTTCGAAGAACGGCATGGGATAATCCCGTAGGTCGATGATTTCGGTATGGATGTCGTCATGCTTCGACAGGTGCTCGTTGATCCAGCCGGCAGGAATGTCGACGAAGCGCCCTTCCCTGGTCGTCCCGAGGATGATGCCGATATGCAATTTCGTCACGATGATGTTCCTTTTTCTTGAATGGACGCATTGCCGCTGACGGAGAGCCAGGCAGCGTTCAATTGGGCTTCCGGCCCAGCAAGGCGATCACCACACCGCCCACGAAGCAGAAGCCCGCGGCAATCTGAAACGTGGTCGCGACACCAGAGGCGTCGACAAGACGGCCGCCGGCCCAAGCCCCGAATGCGACTGCGATCTGCAGTATGGTCACGAGGAGAGCCGAGCCGCCCTCGAAACGATCGGGTGCCGCCTCATATAGCCAGACCTGCACGCAGATCGGCATCAGCCCAAAGGCGAAGCCCCACAGGAGCACGATCGCGAAGGAAACGGCACCCGCCGATTGGACCAGCGCAGCAAACGCGATGGTGAGGCAGAGGGAGAAGGCCGTAGCGATGAACGTGCCGCGGCTATTCCAGCCAACGAAGCGTTCACCGGCAAAGTTGCCGATCAACCCGGCGACGCCGTAGCCAAGAAGGACTACACTCAGGGCAGCGCCGGCAAAGCCCATCGGACCGGTGATCAGGACTTCGAGATAGGTATAGGCCATGAACTGGCCCGAGGCGATCAACCCGACTGCAATCAGGCCCGTTCGCGCTCGTGGAATGGTCATGAGGCCGAGCAACGTATTCAGGGTGATCGCTCTGCCTGCAGTCACCGATGGTATCGAAAGAATCTGAAAGATGCATGCCGCGGCAGCCAGGGCGGCAACACTGCCGAATGCGGCGCGCCAGTTGAGCACGTCGGCGATCAGCGTGCCCGCGGGTACGCCAAGGATCGTGCCGGCCGAGATTCCACCCATGATGATGGCGGTGGCGCGGGCTCCCGCATTTGCCTGGACGAGTTGTCGTCCAACCGGTGTGGAGAAGGTCCAGAAGCCTCCGATACAGACCCCAAGGACCAGCCGCGCGATCAGCAGCATCGCAAAGCTGGATGCCACGGCCGAAGCCATGCTCGAGGCAAAAAGGAACAAAGACAGCACAATGAGGAGCAGACGGCGGTCGAGCCTACCTGCCACGAGAGTCGCCAAGGGCGCCACCACCGCCGCAACCAGACCTGGCAACGAGATCAGCAACCCTGCGGTGCCATTGGAGACAGTAAAGTCACGGGCAATCTGGCTAAGCAGGCCAATCGGCATGAGCTCGGTGGTAACCATCACAAATGTGCCCATCGCGATGGAAGCCACGGCCGGCCATGCATTGATGTTCTTCCTGATGGCAATGCTCATTCTTCGCCCTTCCGTACCGTCTCACTCAATCAAACTTGGCCGCGAAAGGGAGTGACGGGTTCTGCCTGACGCGGCCTGTTCGACGTTGGCTTCGTATGAGCGATTGCATATCAGCAGAAACAATTACATTGTAGATCGGCACAAATAGACAAACTATCCATATGTATGGACAATTAGTGAGATTCATGAAGCTCAACGACCTCTTCTTTCTCGTCAACGTGGTGGACAGGCAGGGTTTCGGAGCGGCTGCCAAGGCGCTGAACGTTCCGAAATCAAGCATCTCCAAGCGCATTGCCGAACTGGAAAAGGATCTTGGCGTGCGGCTAATCCAGCGCACGACGCGGCGTTTCGCGGTAACGGACGCCGGAAAGGATTTCTATCGTCACGCGGCAGCGGCGCTGGTCGAGGCAGAGGCCGCCGAAGATGCCGTCAAGCGCCGCCTTTCTGAGCCCCGCGGTCTGGTGAGGATCACAGCCGCTACGGCGACCGTACAGATGGCGCTCGCCGATCTGCTGCCTGAACTGACGAGGCAGTATCCCAAGCTTCAGATCGGACTGGTTGTAACGAGCCGTTACACCGACCTGGTGCAGGAAGGCATCGACATCGCGATCCGTGCTCATCGGCATCCGTTGCCAGACTCCGACTATGTACAACGGCGGCTTGGCTATTCTCCAAACTATCTTGTTGCGGCGCCAGAGTATCTGGCCGCCAACGGCAACCTCTCCCGCCCGGACGAGTTGGCGGAACATTTTGGAGTTGTCCCTGAGAGCTCACCGGGCTCTCTCACATGGTCGCTGAGAGACGCGAGCGGTGGAGTTGTCGCGGTACAGCCGCGTCCGAAGCTGTTCACTGATGATCCCCACCTGATCGTCAACGCGGCGCTTACGGGAATAGCGATCGCCAACCTGCCGCACGGCCTTGCGTGGCCGCATATCGAACGCGGTCACTTGGTACGTCTGCTCCCCAAATGGGATGCGGGCGGCGCAACGACGACATTGCTGATGCCGCACCGTCGGGGACAGTTGCCCTCTGTCCGTGCGGTTGTGGAATTCCTCGCCGTCGGAATGGCGCAGAAGATGGCTTTTCGATGAAGGCTACCAAGGAGGCTTTATGGTATACTGCGCGGTGGCCTGCGAGGGATGGTCACAACGGGTTGCATGACGAGCGTTGTTTATTGGACGGTCGAGAGAGCCCCTCTCCTTTCAACCGATCACACTCGTCCTGTCTGGGACCGCACTTTACAGGGGTACCCGAGTGTTCTGCACCGCACGGATGCGCCACTGTCCGTCGAGATTTACAATCACCATTGTAAGTATGCCTTGGCGATCTTCCGGCGCCGCTTCGTCTTCGACGAAAGCAGGCCAACGCCAGCAGGCGTGAACCAAGGCAACTGCCGGCGCTAGAAGTTCGATCTTCTCTACGGTGAGCACATAGTTGGGCATCTGATCGCGAATTGTCCGCGGGAACGACTTGTGGCCTGCAATGTTCTCCTCCCGCGAGGCCCACCACGCACCGCGCCATGTGATGAAATCAGCGTCGGGTGTGAAGAAACTGCCCCAGCGTTCGATGTCGCGATCTTGCCACGCCGCCTGGAATGACGCCAGCATTGCTGCGATGGATTTGATTTCAGCATTCGACATTGCAGCTCACCTTCAGAGAAACGAAGTTGCGTGCGTAACCATCTCCGAAATAGACAATGCGATGGTCCGCTGGGAGACCCGTGAACGTGGACAGTTCGTCTATGTAAGCGGACAATTGCGACGTGCGACCACAGCTCTACTGCGCGTGCACAGGGCTGAATGGAACACAGGTGGCGCAATGGCGACATTGCTGATGCCGCACCGCCAGGACAACCGCAGTCTGTTCGTGCGGTCGTCGAATTCTTCCGCGGAGATGACGATGAAGTTGGCCTTTCGATGTAAGCTACGAGGTCGCTCCGAATGCGCGTCATGGCGTTTCGCACCGCTGTCACGCCACACAACGACGATCATGGCGGTGACAATGGGTTGCATGATGAGGCATAGGATTCCGGCAACGATCATTGCCTGTGACAGGTTTCCCTCATCAACCCGGTTTGGCGATAGCGGGAACGCCGCGCCAATGGTGGAAATACGGCCGACACCGGCCCTCCCGGCGGACACCTCGACTAGCAATAGTCTGTCTCAGACTGTCCGTTCCGCCATGTCAATTGCAGCACCGAGGTCTGTGGGCGCTTGACGGAGCCGAGGTCGCCCTGACTTTGCGCTCATCTGGGCAGAGGGCCGGTGTGTCTCACGTCACACCCCATCACCATGCTGCCTGCGGTGATAAACTGCGATGGACGCTGCAATTAGCGCGGCCCAGAAGACAATGCCTCCAAACGCCCAGAGATAGCCAACCGTTGTTGCGCCCTCGATGGAAGCAAGTATCGACTTCACCGTCCATGTGGCGGGCGACAGCAGCAGGACCTGCGCATACCAGGCATCCTGTGGGATGAAGAGATAGAGCGCGGCGACCTGCACGTATAGATTTAGGCCCTTGAACAGGCCGAGAGCCTGCACCTTGTCGCGCGACAGTGTGGGGATAGTGATTGTGGTCCAGACGCTGGCGAGCGACAACGTCAGCAAGGGAAGCAACCATTCGAACAGCGGCAGCTCGATCATTCGCGTCACCAGCACCATGATGATCCCGTAGGGCCAGACGAAAAGGATACACATGGCGATACGCAGGGCGAGCACGTGACTCCACGGAAGTGGGGACACGTGGAGCGCCCGGTCGACACCACTGTCCACCTCATCGACGATCAGCATGGCCGTGAGGTAGCCTATGCCCGGCATATAGCCGAGCAGCAGGAGGAGTTGGATCGTCACCCACCAGTTGGAAAAATAGCCGAGGGCGCGCACCAAGACGGCAATGGCCACCATCATGAACATTAGCCCAATGATGTTCAGCAACACCTGATCGCGGCGAATGCTAGCGAGATCGTGGATAGCAAGACTCATAAGCGGAGACATCACATCCATCCTAGCTTTCAACATGGCCGATTGTGCGCGTGTGGAGGTCGAGCGCCCAGCGAAGCAGAATGACGCTCAGGAGCGCCATGTAGCTGAAGGCGTAAACTGTCCTGATGGGCGCCACTGCGGACGGATCGGCCGCCCACAGCAGCGCGCTCAACATGGCGTGGCCGGGATTGATTCCGAATAAGGCCCAGGCCAACCAGCCTTCGACCACCCCGAAATGTACGAGAAAGGGCAGATACAACACGACCGAAATCGGAAATGCGCGGGCAATAACATGGTTCAATGAATTGGCCGTCGCCACAATCACCAAGCCACCTAGAACGGCGAAGAGGCCAGTGAAGGCGAGCGCCAGTGTCATGCGGAGAAGCAGATTCGACGAAGGCGGCCAGTAGGCTACGGCAAGGATAGCCAGCCCTCCAGCAATGGTTAGCATCACAAAGGTGATGAGCTTGGCCAGAACATAGTCAACGGGCGAGGCTGGCGTGACAGCCAGCGCGGGCGGAGTGCCTTGCGATCGTTCCAGCAGCACCATGCCTGCAACAAACCCCGCACCGACCACCGCCGGGTCGAGGAACAGGATGGCCGTGACGACCGTGGCCGGTGCGCTATCTGGTAGCAGCGCCACGGCGATCGCGAATATGCCGGTGCTGACCACAGTGAAAAAATAGATGCGCTCGCGCGCTTGGGCACGTACATCCCAGAGCACCAGTCGCAGAACCAGGGACGGGTTCATGCTGCTTCTTCCATTAGGTCGAGCGAGGTGCCGGTAACTTTGCTGAACACCTGATCGAGGCTCGCTTCCTGGCTGTGCAGCGTGCGGACCGCACCTGAACGGAGGATGGCGTTGAACCGCTGATCGTCGGCCAGCCCGTCGAGCGGAAATTCGTCCGTCTCGACGACATCGTGACCGTGCATGATCCGGACAGTGCGTCGGCCGTACTTCGCCTTGAGCGTCTCGGGCGCATCCAGCGCGGCGAAACGACCGCTTACCATGAAAGAGACGCGGTCGCAGAGTTGGTCGACGTCGTGCATGTTGTGCGTGGTCAGCACGATGGTCTTTCCGGCGCGGCGCAACTCTGCGATGATGCGCTTGACGATGCGAGCGTTGATGGGATCGAGACCGGCGGTGGGCTCGTCGAGAAACAAAATTTCAGGGTCGTGCTGGATTGCCCTGACGAAGTTGAGGCGCATGCGCATGCCCTTGGAAAAGGTCTCGACCTTCTTGTGTGCGGCATCCTCAAGTCCGACCAGCGCCAGTAGTTCGAGAGGGTCGCGGCTATCCCGTTTATAGAGCGACGCGAAGAACCGAAGGTTCTCGATCGCAGTAAACTTGACATAGTGGTTGGGAAGCTCGAACCCAACGCCGATGGCCTCGAAATAGTCCTGTCCCCACGCTGCGAGGGGCTTCCCGAGTATCTGCACCGCCCCGTCGAAGCGACGTTGCTGTCGTGTGAGCAGTTTCTGTAAAGTGCTTTTACCCGCACCCGATGGACCGAGCAGACCGAAAATCTCGCCATGAGCGACAGAGAAGCTCACCCCTTCCACTGCGGGTCTGGCCTGTCCGGGATAGCTGAAGATCAAATTCTCGACGATGATGGCATCTTGCGCCGTTCCAGACAGGCGCGTTTGATCGGAAGGCAGTGCCTGGACTTCGGATGTCATCGCAGTTCCTTCGCGTTTTACGAATGATCGCTCTGCAGCGGGACTATTGCGTAGCAGAGCGTAGACACCTATAATTCAAACCGACGGTCGGTTTCAATGGGAAAAGTAGAAGTCATGCCGAGATGGGTGAAGAAGAGGCCTGATGTTCGGCGCAACGAGCTGCTCGACAGCGCACAAACCCTTTTCTTTTCGAAGGGTTATGAGGCAACGACCGTTGCCGACATCATGGAACGGGCGGGTGTCTCTAAAGGCGGCTTCTATCACCACTTCTCGGCCAAGGAGGATCTGCTCGAAGCGCTCGGCGAGCGGCTTGCGGCCGAGACTGTGGTCCAGCTCCAACCAATCCTCGACAAAAAGGACCTCGACGCTGTCGCCCGAATGAATGCGGTCCTCGCACAGGGCCGCCGCTTCAAGGTCGAGGATGCCGCAGCGATTCGTGCGGCGTTCGATACCGTCTTTAAGCCCGAGAACATCGTCCTCTATCACCGCCTCAATCGCGCAGTGGGCAAGGTCATGCTGCCACTGTTCGTCGAGATCCTTCGACAGGGGACCTCGGAAGGCCAGTTCCGCATAGACGACCCAGCGACAACCGCTGAGATCATCCTACAGATGGGCACGTCGACGCACGATGCGGTGGCCCGCGCGATCGAGGCTTCCGGCACGCCGCAGGCCGAGCGGGCTGCGGCCGCGCTGGACGAGCGCTTACGCCAGCAAGGCGTTGCGATCGATCGCATCCTCGGGCTCCCCGACGGAACGATCGTCTTCTCGGAACCAGGTTTCTCGAAGGCGGTAATGGCCGTGCCAACGAGCAACAAGAACTGAATCGGACCGCAAGTTCCGGGATGCGATTCTATCGCAATTTTGCTTCAGCCCATCGGCAGCGACATTAAAGGCCCTCTGTTCGCGAAAATAGCAAGGCGACCTGAGTGTCGGTCGACTTCCGTCAGTCGGACGCACCTTGCATGGCGCTCGAACAGGAGAATGCCAAGGTCTTCTTCCGTGCCGTCACACGGGCGCTGACGCTGGATTGTGCTACGCCGAGCGCATTGGCCGCGTGGCGGAAGTTGAGATATTCGGCGACAGCAAGCGTCTGGATCAGCGACACCATAGGTATCCGCGATCCCCAGCAAGGTGACCTTCTCCATCGCCCATCATGCTTATCCTTTGAATGCCGTCTGCACATCGCACTTTCTCACGAATCTTGACGGTCCTATCGACGGGCCAGTTCATACGCCTTGCCGAGAAGGACCCGGCATCGGGCATAGGTGCTGTCGGGATTCACGACGCAAACCCAGTGCATTCGTCCATAGACGGGATGCGGCAAGATTTCGTCGCGAGCGGCGTAATCGAAATTCGCGGCTTCGAGAGCAGAGCGAGAGGTGTGATCGGGGAAGAGTTCCCCAAATGTCTCCCGGTTAAGCGCGATATTCAGCCGGAACGACCCGTCGCCATCAAGGCGAGCAAAACTGTCGAACTCGGTGTCTCGTGTCACAATGGTGGCGAAGGGCATGCGCCTCTCTGAACCTCTGAAAAAGAAGAGATCGGGGGTGCTGGTATCGACGTGAACATCTGAGCCAAGGGAAGCGATGTCAGACTTAATAGTTTCCAGTGATAGCATACGTGACTCCTATTTAGCCAAATTTGGCTAAACAGTTGATAGCGCGTTTGACCAAGTTTGGCTATAGGATTTTGTTGGAAGGCTGGAGCATCATGAACGTCACACGTCTGCTCGTTCTGGGCACAATTCGATATCTCGGCGCGGCACATGGATATGCGTTGCGTCGACAGTTGGATGATTGGCGCGTGGAAACATGGACGACGGTAAGGTCAGGTTCGGTTTATCACGCGCTCGGGCAACTACACAAAGAAGGGAAGCTAGCGACGTGTGGTAGCGAGGCCGGTGCCCGGGGAACGGAACGGACTGTTTTTTCTTTGACCCCTAGCGGGGAAACAGAGTTCTTTTCTCTATTGGAACTAGCGCTGGAGAGTTTTGACCTCCCTCAACTGAGCGCTGGCATTGCCTTCCTCGGGCAACTTCCTCCCAGCCGCGCCCAAAGCCTCCTTGCTTCCCTGTATGAACGCCTCACCGCAAATAAGGTGTTTCTCCAAAAGCTGGCAGAGAACACGGCAAATGACCAAGCGGTGCCGCGCACTGCTGATCTTCTGGACCTTTGGGCCGGCAATCTTGAGGCGACGGCTCAGTCGGTGTCTCGACTTAAATCAAAAATCGCTAACGAGTAGCCAGACTAACACAGCTCTAATGCGAGGCACCAAAGAACAACCTTGCTACCAAACACCAGATACTAAATTCCCAGCCCTCTCTGACGCCCCAACTGCCATGACACCGATCCGCCCTGCACGACGCCCATGACCTCGTGGCCGAGCTGGCGGTCGATGACCGGCCGCCATGGGACAAGCGTGAACTCATGGCTCTTTTCCACGATCGCGAACTTGCCGCTGGATAGCTGGACGGTGCCGGTGAACCTGCCACTGACGCTCTCGCCGTCCCTGGCTGCGCGAAACGGCAGCGTCTTGCTCTCCGCCATCTCCGCGCCGACGCAGGTAACCTCCCGCTCGCGCAGCGTGACGAGAAGGTTCCGCCGGTAGAACACGCGACCGTCCCGCGTTCGGGTAGCGTCACCTTGTTCAACGTGATGCTCACGGCGGCGGTCGATGACCTCGCGCACGTCCTGACCGAAACCCGCAGGCGCAAGGTCGGCGGTCTCGCCTCGGATCATCCGCCGGTCGAGCCAGGTCGCGCCATCCGCGCCGACCTGGCTTTCCAGATCGAAGGCCGACAGCACGCAGACGCTGGCCTGCCGGTTGCGGCCCGCATCATAAGTGGCGGCGCGGCTCTCGAAATCGTCCGGGATGCGCCACTGGTCTGCGTCGATCCGCTCGACCACGCGCGCGCGGCGCAGCGCCTCCAGCCGCCGGACATGGGCATCGACAAAGCCCTCATAATCGCCACCCGGAACACGGCCCTCGAACTTTGCCTGTTCCAGATGACGGCTTGGTCGATAGATGCCACCCTCGGCGATGGAGGAGATCCCGCGGTCGGACGGTCGGGCCGTCGCCTCGGATCGGCCAATCTCGATGATGCTGCCGATCCGGGCATCCTCCAACTGCATGGGGTCGATATTGGCGATATGGTGGGTTCGCCCGTCGATCCCGTCCACGACGACGGTGAGATTGTCGCCCAGCTCTTTGGCGAGGTATTTGTCGAGCACGCGGCCCGTGACGGGCGCAGCCGGTGCGCCCTCATGGATACGGAAGGTCAGAGGATCGCGCTCCAGCCCATCGGCGGCGAGTGATCTTTGCATGGTGCGGATGATGTCGCCGCGCTCGCTCAGTTCCCGCAGGGTCGGTTCCAGCTGCTCGTTCAATTCCCAGACGCCGGGCGCATGTTCGGTGGCAAGGCCCATCCGCCCCAGCTTGGCGAGACGTCGAAGGCGAAATGTGCGCTCGAGCTGGCGCTTCGGCTCGCCAGGCTCATGACGCAGATCGAGGAACCGCGCGTCGGCTTCCTCCACCATCGCGCGGTCGATCCGAGTAAATCGATCCTGATCGATCTCGGCGGTGAGCTTGCGTGTCTGCTCGATCTCGCTGACATGGCCGAGTTCCAGCGTCGCCAACTCGCAGGCCCGCTCGCGAACACCATGAACGATGTAGTCGCCGTTGATGACCAGATCCTGCCCCAGATCGTCCTTGCCCCGGACGATGACATGCACATGGGGATGGCCGGTGTTGTAGTGATTGACCGCCACCCAATCGAGCTGGGTACCGAGATCGGCTTCCATCTGTTTCACGAGGTCGCGAGTATAGGCTGTCAGGTCCGTTAGCTCCGCGCCATCCTCTGGCGAGATGATGAACCTGAATTGGTGGCGGTCGTCCTTGCCGCGCTCAAGGAAGTCGTCGGCATCGGCGCGGTCCTCATGCGCTGAATAGAGCTGGCCGCGCTCGCCGTCGCGCGAGGTTCCGTCGCGCTGGACATAGCGCAGATGGGTTTGTGCCTTTCGGCCTTTTCCGGGGTGGAGGATGTAACGCTGCTGGACCATGACGCGGCGCGTGCCGGGCTGCCGATGATGCCAGCCGCCGCCGAGATTGCGGGTGCGGACGAAGACCGCGCCGCGCCCGCGCTTCACACCTTTGCCGCTCGACAGAACGACATTGGAACCGGTCGGCGCGGCGGGTGTGAACGCCGCCGTTCCGAAACCGACGCGGGGCGACGTGCGGCGCTGCTGCCGGGCGATCTTCTTCGCTTGGGTGAGAAAGCTCATGGTCTTGCCCGCGCGTGGCGTGTCGGAACGAATGTGGCCGGGCTTCGGCCGGAAGCGGTCTTCGTCGTCGCCGCTCATGGACGCACCTCAGGCCGAAACCGGGAAAAACCGGGCAATCGGCGGCCATGGTGCCGGTCGAAACCTAGCAAGGCCAAGGAGTTGCGCGAAATTGCGGCACTCCGCCGCTCAAATCCATGGTGCCGGAATCGGCCGCCTAACCAGTGTGCAGACAACAAGAATTTCCAGAACTGGCCCCCTGTGGTGCCGGTTCCTTCAATCTTGCCCTCCCTTCTTTTCGCCCTTCCCGCTCTTCCTGCCGAGATTTCAGCCAGGTGCAAACCTGCCTGACTGGACACTGGAACGGCGCGCACCGAGCGCGGAAACGCGATCCTCATGACGCTTCTCCTTCGCTGTCGCGGGCCACGAAAATGCTGTCGGTTTCCGGCTCCGTATCGTCAGGATTGTGCGCAGGAACGGATGCACGGGTGCGAGCCGAATGCGCCGCGGACGGCGGCGTGGCGGCAGTTCGCGCGTCGGTCGGGCGCGTGACGAAGAGCGGAGCTTCACGCCAGTCGAGCGGTGGTGGCGGTGCGTCGGCGGCAGCCATACCGTCCAGAACCGGAACGAGGGTAGACACATAGGCGCGCGTTTCGGGGGGCAATGGGCGGCCGGTCGCAAGGTGGTCGTCGTAGCGCGCGGGTCCGGCATTGTAGGCCGCCAGCATCGCCGCAACATTGCCGTAGCGGTCGAACATCTCGCGCAGATAGGCCGTCCCCGCGAGGATGTTGTCGCGCGGTTCGTAAGGATCGCGACCAAGGCGATAACGGACGCGCAGGCCCGCCCAAGTGTCGGGCATGACCTGCATCAATCCCATTGCCCCGGACGATGAGATCGCGTGCACGTCGCCAGCGCTTTCGGCACGCAGCACGGCGCGAATCCAGCGTTCGGGAATGCCGAAGCGCTGCGATGCCTCGGTAATCTGCGTCGCATAGGGATTGCTCGCGGGTGTGGCGATGGACGGTGCTGGCTGAGCGAAAGTGGGTGCTTCCGGCGCTACCGAAAGCGGAAAGCCGGAAAGGAGAAGCAGCGCAATGCGCCGGGCGGCACGACGACGCCCGAACGCATGCCGGTGACGCAGCTGGATGCGCAAGGGCGGCATCGCTCAGTCCTTTCCGCCACGCCGAGGCGGACGGTTCCACTGCAACGACCACGCTGCTTTGTCGTCGCCATCTTGAAAGAGATTGGCTCGGATCGCCTGCGGCAAGGCGGGGTCGTCGATCAGGACCGAAAGATATTCGCCGGCCTTCTCGCCGGTCCGTTTCCAGGCCGCGCCGATCTCCGGTCCATCGTCCGCACCGTGATGAACGCGATAGTCCGGCGCGTTCTCCGCGTCCGACTGTTCGGCGGGAACGATGGTGAGTTCGCGGTAGAGGGTAAGCGTGTGGACACGCCCGACGAAGTGCGTTTCCTCGCGCGTGAATTGACCGATCTGGGGCATGGTAAGTATCCCGTGGCTTGGGGGTGGATGTGCGGGCTCAGTGCGATGGCGCGCGCCATACGAAGCGGCCGTCGCCGTCCTCATCGGTCCAGAGCGGCTGCGCCCGGCCGATGACGGAACTTGCGGGAATGGGTCCGAAGTAACGGCCGTCGAGGCTATCCGGGACCTCCCAGTTCATGAGAAAGAGTTCGCCGTCGCGGATGACGCGGCAGCCCTGCCAGACGGGCAGTTCGCGGCCCACGCGGTCGCGGTCCAAGGCCGCGCCCATCTCGATTCCGTCAACCGTGATCGTGAGGCCGATACGGCACACACGCTGGCCCGGCAGGCCAAGAACGCGCTTCAGGAGCGGCACGCCGCGCCCGATATAGCCGCGCTGCACCACGAAGCGGGCGAACCGCTTGGGCGGCATCACGACGACCAGTTCAGTTACCTCGATCGGGTCCGCTGGCGCGATGGTGTAGAAGCCGATGGGTGCGCTCGCTGTGGCGTTCCAGATGAGTTTCGTCGGCCAATCGACGGCGCTTGCGGCGGCGATGCCGATGACGGCTACCGTCGCCACCGTGAGGATGCGGCGGCGCGTCATGGGGCGATCCTCCGGCGGTGAAGCCAGGCGGCATGCCGTTCGGGCGAATAGGCGTGCGGCTCCAGACCGGCGGTCAGACGGTTGTGGACATGCCGCCAGTGCTCTGGCGAAACGTCGGCGGCATCGAGGCCGAGCGCTTCAACAGCATCGATGGCCGCAAGGGCACGCTGGACCTTCGCCCAGCTATGGAGGCGCAACAGGATCTCACCACCGGGACGAACGAAGGGCAGCGTCTGAAACGGCTCGCCGCGGTCGATGGCCCGCACGATGTCGATGCGCGAGACGATCGTGCCGTGCTCGCCGGCCGCCCATCTGACAAAAGCGAAAATGCTGTTCGGCGCGAAGCCGACGACGCTGCGGCGGTGGTCGATGATCCGTTCGTAGTGCTTCCGGCCGAAGCGTATCCAGTGCTCGACCTTCTGCTTTTGGAAGGTCAGTTCAACCAATGTGGTGAAGGGTGGCGGCTCGTCCGGCAGCGGACGGCCGTGCATGCGGCGGACCGCTTTGCCGGTCATGTCGGGTCTCCATCGGTCGGCGGAAATTCGCGGGCGAGCAGATCGCGCAGCATGTCGGTGACAGTGATGCCGCGCCGGAAAGCCATGACCTTGATGCGCCCACGCAGCTCGGGCGTGATGTCGATGGTCAGGCGCGCGGTGAACGCTTCGCCGGTAGCCTTGCCGTGCTGCGGCGTCTCGGCCGCCTTGATCCAATTTTCGGGATCGCCCGGCCGGGATGCGAATCCGCGTTTGCCTGTGCGTCCGGTCATGGCGCCCTCCCGACGTGAAGCTGGTCGATTTCGTCGGTCAGTGCCGCGACCTCGCGCGCGGCCGGGCAGTCGGCGTCGATTTCGCTGACAAGCCGGCCGGATTGGGCGGCGTCGGCAAAGACGACGCGCTGGCCAATGGTGGCCGCGAACACCGGCGGATCGTGATCGGCCAATGTTTCGGCCGTCTCGCGGGCGATGACGGTGCGCGCGCCGCAACGGTTGAGAATGAACCGTGCGGCCAGCTCGGGCCGGTAGATGCGGGCTTCGTTGAGAAGCGACAGCATCTCGGCCGAGGCCCAACCGTCGAACGGCGAAGGCTGCACCGGGATCAGCACCAGGTCGGCGGCGAGCAGCGCGGAGCGCATGAGGCTGGCGACACGCGGCGGCCCGTCGATGACGACATGATCGGCGTCGCGGGCCAGCTCTGGCGCTTCGCGGTGCAATGTGTCGCGGGCCAGACCGACGACGCCAAAGGCGCGCGGCAAGCCCTCATGGCTGCGGCGCTCCGACCAGTCCAGAGCCGAGCCTTGCGGATCGGCATCGATCAGCGCGACCCGCTTTCCCTTCCCGGCCCATTCACCGGCGAGATGCAGCGCCAGCGTGGTCTTGCCGACGCCGCCTTTCTGATTGAGGAACGCGACGATCATGGCGCACCTCGCCGGGTGGCACCGGCACCACGGATCGCGTGCGCGCGCGTCAAAGAAGAAGAGTTAGATTCTTTGTTAGATTCTTCTATAGAGTCCGGCGCGCGATTTGCGCCTAATGTCCCGATACTGTGTGCGCCTAATGTCCCGATAGGATTCACAGGCGTTTCCACAGGCACTGTGGACAGGTTTTCGGGCAGGAAACGCAGCAGTTCCCGCCCGTCCTCCCATTCGATCTGGAGCCGATAGCCGGGCAATGACTGGCGGGCTGTGAGCCGGCGCAGATCGAGTGCGAAGTCGGACGGTCGCGCCAGGCTGCCGGACTTCTGATGGAGGTGGGAAAACTCGAACGCCCAACCTTCGGGCTGGCGTCCGGCGTGCTTGCGGGCGACGCGATAGAGCCAGCGCTCGATACCGCCGGTCAGCCGGAAATAGGCGGGGTCGATGGTGAGCACCAGCGAGCGGTCGACGACGCTGTTGTAGAACCATTCGGGCAGGACGAATTCCATGCCTTCGACGCGGCCCGTGCCGGTCGTCATTTCTTCCCATTCGTTGATCCAGGAGAACTGCCGCCGCCGCCAATGGCGGCCGCCCCGGATGGTGGTGGCGATGACCGTCGATTGCAGGCGGGCGAGCGCGGCCTTGAGCAGAAGATAGTCACGGTTGCCGGTGGCGCGCCCGACAGCGCGCAGGAGCTGGTATGGCATGAAGCGGAAGAAGCGCGATGTGGTGAAACCACTGTTTTCGGCCGCGACGATCTGCGAGGCGGCCCAGATCAGGACATCGGCATCCCATATGGTCGCCATGCCATGCTCGGGCATGGCAAAAACCTGCACCTCGACATCGGCGGTTCGATACCGGATCGGCTTTGTGCGCGGCCGCTTGGCTAGCGAGAAGAAGGGCATTTCCATCAAATCGCGCTGGTCGCGTGGCGCAGCATCGCCGGTCGCGACCACGAAGGGATCGAGACGGCTGCGCTCGCTGTCCCCGGCGGGCTGCGTGCAGTTATGGCGGTCCTCGCGCAGCATTCAGCGCTCGCCCCGTTCTTCGGGTGTCAGCGGGCGTGCGGGAAAGACCGTCCCGGCATTTGCGTCGCTGGTGGACTTGCGGACGCCGATCTCGGTCCAGGCTTCCAGATCGCGGAGGGCGTAAAGGACACGGCCACCGATCTTGCGGTAGACAGGGCCGGTTCCGTACGTCCGGTGTTTCTCAAGGGTGCGCAGTGATATGCCGAGGAAGCGCGCGGCTTCCTGTGTGCGTAGCAGGCGCGGCGGCAGGTCCGCGTTGTGGCGGTTGGCCATGGATCACCTCCGGTTCGTAGATCGATTCCGTTGCCGATGACGGCGGCGGCTGTCGCGAACCATGGCGAGGGATCGGCGGCCCGTAGCGTGCCGCATTTGCGTGTGTGCGCTCGCGGCACCCCTTCCGGGCGGGGATCAGACTGAAAAGACGAGGAAATTCAGCGCGTCGTAGTGTTTCGTGCCAATTCGGCAAAGACAATTCGGTGCGCGTCGGTTAAGACTGGAGGTGGGGCAGACGCGCTGCTCTGGGGCTTAGTAACCCCTCACGAATGGCTGGTGCTGGCCACGATAGCACCACACTCCTTGACCTTATGGTCGGGGAGCCCGTGGCGCATGTCCAGGGCTGCCCGCCTAAAGGCCACGGGGCCGTTTCGTGACGGTTACTAACTCCCCGATCACCAGGTCAGAGGGGCCATTTGCGGGGGCGTACCGCAAGCCAGGCTCCTCCCGGCAGAAGGGGAATGACGATGCAAACGCCCGTCGAACTCGATCCCGATGTGGAGGACGAAGCACCGACTGGAAACGACATCACGCCGTATGACGAGCAGCATTTCGTAACCTATATGCGCCTGCTCGACGCGAAGGCGGAAGGTGCGGACTGGAAGGAAGTGGCCGAGATCGTACTACACCGCGATCCTGTCGTTGAGGAACTGCGAACCCGTCGATGCTGGCTAAGTCATCTCGAACGCGCGCAATGGCTTTCGCGCGAGGGATACAAGCGGATACTGGAACAGGCTGCGGCGAATAAGGCGTGAAAGGACAAATTATGGCCGCTTCGCTGGCCCGAAGCCATTCGACACGACTGCGATAACGCCGAATGTCCGACAGATCGGCTAGTAAGCCGACATTCGTTGCGGTTACCTCTAGGTGTTCAGCTGTGCGGACCTTCCTGCCGCTCGGCGTTGTGAACTGAAGGTCCGTTCCACGACGCGTTGGAGACGTTGCGCTGCCGGCTCCACTTCGATTGCACGCTTTCAGTCGCGCGTCGGTCCTCCATGACAAACTACGCTTGGATCTGCCTTCGAGCCTCCAATGCCTCAGGGCACAGCGTAGAAATGATGTTTCACATATCACGATTCATTTGTTATGTAGCCATTATCATATTTGGGATAGGCACCATGATCACAGGTCCACAGATGCGCGCAGCGCGCGCCCTTCTCGGCATAGACCAGAAGACGCTGGCCCAGCTGGCTGGACTTTCCGTGCCAACGATCCAGCGCATGGAAGCCGGCAGCGGCAATGTGCGCGGCGTCGTGGACAGCCTGACCAAGGTAGTCGCGGCACTTGAACTCGCCGGCATCGAACTAATCGGCGAAGGCTCTATCAGCACGGCAAGCGGACGCGGCGTGCGACTGAAGGCGCCTTCACCGAAACACTGATCCCTCAACCCGCGACGGCGACCGCCGACACCAAGCCGACGATCCCGCCGCGTCCTTCCCAAAGGTGCGGCTACAGATGAAAGACCAGACCACCAGGCAGAGCGGAGCTCCCAGTTTTGCCGAGCTGTTCGCCCCCAAAATCCTCACCGTTCTGCGCGAAGGCTATGGCCCGGTGCAGTTGCGGGCAGACGCCATCGCCGGACTGACCGTTGCCATCGTTGCGCTGCCGCTCTCGATGGCCATCGCCATAGCCTCGGACGCGACCCCGGCACAGGGGCTCTACACGGCTATCGTCGGTGGCTTCCTGGTCTCGCTGCTGGGTGGATCGCGGTTCCAGATCGGCGGGCCAGCCGGAGCCTTCATCGTGCTGGTTGCCGCGACTGTGGCCCAACACGGGATGGAGGGGCTGATCCTTGCCACCTTCCTCTCAGGGCTGATGATGGCGGCCGCCGGCTTCCTGAGGCTTGGCGCCTTCATCAAGTTCATCCCCTATCCGGTCACGGTCGGGTTCACCGCCGGGATCGCTGTGATCATTTTCGCTAGTCAAGTCAGGGAGCTGTTCGGCCTGACGCTGGAGAATGAACCGGGCGAACTGCTGGCAAAGGTCCCGGCTCTCTGGGACGCACGGGCCAGCGTGACGCCAGCCGCGCTTGGTGTTTCCGTTGCAACGGTCACCGTAATCCTCGCTCTGCGACGTTGGCGCCCGCATTGGCCGGGGATGTTGATCGCCGTCGGCGTTGCCGCGGCCGCGACCGCAATGCTCACGTTACCGGTGCAGACTATTGGCACGAAGTTCGGCGGCATTCCCTCGTCGCTTCCGACGCCGAGCCTGCCTTCGCTCTCGACGGACGCCATCCTCGCAGTCCTACCGGCCGCAATGTCCTTCACCTTGCTGGGCGCCATCGAGTCGCTGCTGTCGGCCGTCGTCGCCGATGGCATGACCGGACGCCGCCACCGATCGAACTGCGAACTCGTGGCCCAGGGCGCGGCCAATATCGGATCGTCCCTCTTCGGCGGCTTCTGCGTGACGGGCACCATCGCGCGAACTGCGACCAATGTTAGGGCCGGGGCGCATGGCCCGGTGGCCGGCATGCTGCACGCCACGTTCCTGCTCCTGTTCATGCTGGTCGCCGCGCCACTCGCCTCATACATCCCGCTGGCCGCGCTCGCCGGCGTGCTGGCCGTCGTTGCCTGGAACATGATCGAGAAATCGGCCATCGCGATCCTCGTCCGCTCAGGCTGGGGTGAGGCGACGGTGTTGGGCGCCACCTTCTTTCTGACCATCTTTCGCGATCTGACTGAGGCCATCGTCGTCGGCTTCGCACTCGGATCGGTTCTTTTCATTCATCGCATGAGTCGGACTACAGATGTTGTGACAGACAGCGCCTTTGTCGGTCGCGACGAGGCCGACACCGCCCACCCGCGCGGCGAATACCATGAAGAGCAGGCCCAGAACCCCGACGTGGTGATCTACCGGATCACCGGTGCGCTGTTCTTCGGCGCGACCGCCTCCATCGGCTCTGTGCTCGATCGCATCCAGGAAACCCACAAGGCGCTGATCGTCGACTTCTCATCCGTGCCCTTCCTCGATTCGACCGGTGCCAACATGATCGAGGGACTTGCCCACAAGGCGCAGAAGCAAGGTGTCGCGCTCTGGCTTACGGGTGCAAGCCGGGACATCCAGCGTGTCTTCGCTACCCATGGCCTGAAGCCTCCGTGGGTCCACTATGCCAACACGGTCGACGAGGCTGTCGCGCAGGTGCGCGATCTCGCCAGCACTGATAAGTAGGCGACCTGATACCCGGATCCGGCAGGGACGAGGCGCGGCGGCGCTAAGTTTCCGAGGTCCTCGAACGCCCCGGACGCAGGCGGAGCTGCAGGATGCCCTCGGGATGAGCAGTAGCGGGGTCTTGCACCTTCTGAGGCGGATGGAGCGCGACGGGCTGGTGCGGCCCGCCGAACGGTTCGCTTGGACACGGATTTGGGAGCGCACGATCACGTCGGCAACGGGTCGACGGTCATGACGTACGAAAGGCAGGCTTAATGCGGCTGAGGGCATTGGCGTGCTCCGGAGCATCTGGCACGCTGGGTTCGAAACGGACCTCCGCTGCGCGGAGCGCGAAGGTCCGCAGCTTCGGTTATCGTCTGTGAAGCACTCCTTTTTCATCCTAACCGTCGTTGCCCTGAGAACCTATCTTGATCGGATAGTGCAGCAACAGCCGGTAGCCACCCCACATCATCTTTTTGCCATGCGCGACGAGACGACGTGCCTTGTTCTTTCTCGGGTCGCTCTCGAAATCCTCCTTCGTGCCGCGAAAACCAAGCAGGACTTCGGCGATGGTACGATAGCTCTCGCCTCGCAAGCGTGCATCGAGCGCACGCAAGGACAGAATATGCCACTGCCGAAGCTGGTCGGGAATATCGCGGAAATCCCGCCCGGGCGTGCGACCTTTGAGGGACCGCCAGAAGCGCCGCGCCGCATGTGCGCGAAGCTCCATGAAGTCGTCCAGCGGCAGCGTGACGGCATAGAATGCCGCCGCATCTGGGACGGGTTCGGGCACCCAGAATTGATGCTCGACGCCATTCACCTGCCAAATGCCGTGCCAGCCATCGGCTGCGCGGCGCAGGACGAGACCGTCGAGATGTGCGAGATCGATGGTCGGCTCAGTCCTTGCGGCCGTGGGTTCGGCCGGGACCAGTTTGATGGCCTGCGGCTGGAATCGGGGCGACCAGAACAGCGGATCGCGATCAGGCGGTTCGTCGGGGTCGTGCGGGAAATCGCAACCCCCAACGCCGAGCGAAGGCTTCCAGTTCGCTTACGTTCGGCCGTCCTGCCCGCACAAGAAGCTGGAAGTCCTGCCGGTAGTCGTGATTGCGACGGAGATATTCCCAGGCGAAACCGGCGGCGGGGATGGTCTTCGTATGCACGTAAGCCGCCGGCGCCCGCCAATCGATCTTCAGCATGGCGCATCCTCCCTACTCACGGACGCACGGGACAGCGCCCGGACTAAAGAGTTTCGGCCGGCGCCTATACTGAAGGTAGACAGAATAATCTGAAACGTCGTTCGCGTAACCAGATCACTTATAGTTATTTTCTTCTTAACTATGTTTCCGTGATTCTGCGAGCTACATCTAAATGTCGGTCAATAATCAGCTATGCTGCTATCCTTGGAAAACCGCCCTGCATTTAGACGACCCCAAGGATCCGCGCGGAGATTGACCTTTCGCGCGATCCTTTTGTTTCAGACGGCGCGTCCCAATGGCAGGTTCCTTGGCCATATTGCTCCACCGAGTGAGGCTCCCGGCAAAAGGAGGGCCGCTTGGCGACAAGGCGGCCGCCCATTACGGACAGGTCCGGGCGGGAAACCGGGTATAGGGGCGCCGTGGGCGAAAAGGCTTCCCACAGGCATGGGAAAGGCTCCGACCTTCCGGCCGGAGCCTTTGTGCGTTTCACTCGCCGTTTCGGCGGGTGGGGCGGGACCAGATCAGCGCGTAGGTCTCGCCGTCCTCCTCGTCGAAGAGGTTGGCGTAGATCGGGGCGGTGAAGCTCGGATCGTCGAGCTTGAGGCCCAGATAGTCGCGGCCCTCGTTGGAGCGCTTTGACCAGGCGGCACCGATCTCGGCGCGGCCCACCAGGACGCGGTGGCTGGGGGCGTTCTCGCCGGTGGCGCGGGTGTCGGGGACGATGCGCACGCCCTTGGCCTGGACGCTGAGGGTGACGATTTCGCCGGTGAATTCGTTACCGGTCTTCTTGAAGGTGCCGATGGTAGCCATTTTGAGTCTCCGTTTTCCGTTTCCGGGTCCGCACCATTGCGGCCCGATGGCGATCGACAGGCCGGAGACGACCGGCGGTGCACCCCCGGTTTGCCGGGGGCTGGACAGCAAAGGCAGAACTTTCTTGTTCCGCGCGGAATGGGCGTAGCCCAGGGGAAGAAAGTTATGGCGGCGCTGTTGCGCCAAGCCGGTCGAGGCGTAGCCGGTCTTCGGCCAGATCAGGCCATTGAAGGGGCCGTATGGAGCGGTCATGGGACGGGCGAGGAACGGAGACGATGGCGGCTACGGACACCCATTGTTCTGACCGGCTGTTCGCCGGCCGGTTCACTCACCCGCGACAGGCCGCGCGCATCTTTCTCCATGCGCCCCCCGCCGGCGCCTCCCCCGATCACAGCTGTGGTCTGCCGCGCGAACGGTTGGTCCTCAACCGCACGACCACGGGCCGCGACGGGGACCTCATGCCGATCCGCACACCACCCCATACCGGCATCCTGATGATCGGGATGGCATTCCAGCGCTGATCTAGGCCCGCCTCATCGGATCGTCGGCAGTGTCAGGCGCGCACGGGAGAGCTACCCGAAGAGTCGGCGGCCATGCCGGCAATGCGGAGGAAGGCGGAAACGCCCACGGCGCCAGCGCCAATGACGGCGAAGATCATCTGCCATGTTTCCGAGGGCATCATGGCCCTGGTGATCCCGAGGGTTGCGTAGAACCCGGCGAGCGCGGCCGGCCCCACGAAGATCAGCGCGATGACAAAGCGCGCCCAGAGCGGGCGAACGAGCATGATCAGCGCCTGACCGATGGCAAGCGTCAGCCCGGCCGCGAAGCCGCCGACGAGGATTGCACCGAGCCAGCCTGCGCCGGTGCCATAGGCCCATATGCCGGTATGAAGTCCGATGAGGAACGGCAGGGCGAAAACGGCCAGGTTGAACAACAACCAGCACATGGCCGCAATGGCGGCGAATGATGCAAGGATTCCGAGAACGATCATGGTGGAGTCTCCCGTTGAATCGGAACGGTCGCGCCTTCCACCACCACCATGGCGCAAGGCGAACATAGCATGACATTGCCCGGAATGGCGAGATGCCATGCGCGTTGGCGCGCGCGCGGCCGATTTGTCGATTGCTGGCTGGCAGCGCTCACGCGCTGCCCTCCGCCAGGCGATAGACCGGGATGCCCAGCTTGCGGGCCTTGTCGGCGAGATTTTCCTGAATACCGGTGCCGGGAAAGATGATGACCCCGATCGGCATCGTGTCGAGCATCCGGTCGTTGCGCTTGAAGGGCGCGGCCTTGGCGTGCTTCGTCCAGTCGGGCTTGAAGGCGACCTGTGGCACCTTGCGGTTGTTCGCCCAGGTGACGGCAATGCGCTCGGCGCCTTTCGGCGATCCGCCATGCAGGAGCACCATGTCCGGGTGCTTGGCATGGACCTGATCGAGCTTGGCCCAGATCGTCCGGTGATCGGTGGTGTCACCGCCCGAGAAGGCGATCTTCGGCCCGGCGGGCAGCAGCACCTCGTTGTCAGCCCGGCGTTTGGCGGCGATGAAGTCGCGGCTGTCGATCATGGCCGAGGTCATCTGGCGATGGTTGACCCGTGAACCGGAGCGCGGCGACCAGGGCGTGCCGGTGGTGCGCAGGTAGATGTCGGCGGCGGTGTCGCGGAACGTTTCCATGCTGTCACGGCGCTCGATCAGGCTTTGACCGATTCCGATCAGGGTCTCCAACTGGACGGATTTGACCTCGCTGCCATCCTGTTCGCGCTGAAGGCGCTTCTGTGCCTGCTCGTTATCGTCCAGTTTGCGCTCGATCCGCTCGACAGCGCGGTGGAAGGTGTTGACGGTGGACCACATGATCTCGTCGAGGTCGGAATCGAGGCTGGTATCGGCCATGGTGGAAATCAGGGCGTCGAAGATGTCGGCGACCGCGCCCTGGATGGCGGTATCCTCAGGCGTAATCCGGGGATCGGCCTCATCCTCGGCGGGACGGTAGCCATAGAGTTCGAGGTCTTCGATGACATGTCCGGTCGGGGACGTGCTGTGATCGGGTTCAAAATCGTCATGGGCGTACATGGGATGCTCCGTCGGCTGGACCGCGACCGTCGCGGCCTTCATGGCGACGAAAGCCCACGGGCGGTCCGGTCTGGCAGCCCGAGCCCTTTGCGAGGGCCTTGATGGACGGGTCCGGCTAATTTGTTTCGCGCCGTAAAGCCCCGAAGGGGCGACGGAAATTAGCCGGACGCGGCCATTGCCGGGCCGGAGCGTTTGTGGGCCGCTCGCCCTCTGAGAAGGCCAAGGCGCGGTCCTCTGCCGACGATGGTGCAACGTTCGTATGCGCGTGACAGGATTGATCTTGCCCGATCACGGCCCGGGTGCCGGCTATAGCGTCAGAGCCATGAAGCGGCTGACGTCCTCGGGGGCGATCTGCACCCGGACCTGCGCCCGAAGTGCATCCAGACTGCGGGCGGCGAGATCGTCATTGAAATCCCCCAGCATGGGCGAAAGCGTGATCGCCTCGATCCCGGCTTCGATGGCCCGGTCCACCAGGCTGTCCCGCGCGCTGTTGCCTGCCGGATCGTTGTCGCGGACGATATAGAGCCTGCGCAGATGCGGCGGGAATAGGGTGACTGCGAGATGCCCGGCCGAGAGTGCGGAGATCATCGGCATCATTGGCAAAGCCTGTCGCAGGGACAATATGGTCTCGATGCCTTCTCCTGCCGCCATGACATCCTGCGCTTCCCCGAAACGGACGGCGTGTCCGAGCAGGTCTCCCATCGCCTTCCTCGGAGGATCGACAGGCGCCTTGCCGGAGCCGTCACGGACCAGCCAGGTGCGATGGGCCCCGGTGATCTTGCCATTGAGGTCTGTGACGGCGGCGATCATGGCGGGCCAGGTTTCAGTTGGCCCATCGCCCTCGGGCCGCCAGTAACAGTTCGGATGGAAACGCAGATTTGCGGTCCTGCGAAAATCCGTAATGCCACGTCTGCGCAAATACGTTTCCGCGACACTGCCGATAAACGGTTGCGTCATGCGCCAGAGGCGGCGTGCAGCCTCGGATGATCCCGATGGCGCAGGCGGCGTTCGGGTCTGGCGGAGCTGCGGTTCCGGTTCGGGATGCGGCAGGCTGAGGAAGCGCCGGGCTTCTTCGGCAACATCGGCGAAGTCGATCAGGCCGAGGCTTTCGCGGATCACGTCGAGCAAATCGCCATGTTCGCCGCTCTGTGCATCGGTCCATTTACCCGCCGCGCCCTTGCCTGATTCCGGCCCGGTCAGGCGTACGAACATGGAGCGACCCGGATTGTTCTGCACATCGCCGACCTGCCAGTAATTGCCCTGTTTGCGCCCGTTCGAAAGATAGCGACGGCACACCGCCTCGGCCTGTCGGCCGAGACGCTGCGCCAGCTCCGAAGCATTGAGACGAGCCATTACGCTGCCTCCCGCTCGGAGATGCGCTCGATCGGGAAATGGTCGAGGAGCTTGGCCGTAATCTCCGTGCCGGCCGCCCCGACCGGCACGAAGAAGCGCAGCTTCCACGAGATGATCTCGCTGAAGAGACCATAGGCCCGCAGCCGCTCGGGCATGGTGTCGGTGAAGCCGGTCAGTTCGATCCGGTTCGCGCCCATGACGCGCAAGCGGCGCAGTTGAAGCCCCTCGGCCAGATCGAAGATCGTCCGGCCTTCTACTAGTGCGGCATAGGCTTCGTCCGGCGTGATGCTGGTTGCGACCCCGCTGGTGGTGGCGTTCGCCGCCCATGCGGGCGAGACACGACGGCCGATGATGCGTTCGCCCTCATCGGTCTGGAGTCGATAGACGCGGGAGGAGTCCTGCGGCAGGCGCTTCCAGATCGGCAGGAGCAACCCCGTCACCATATGCAGGATGCTGTCGGTGAACTCCGGCACCTCGGCCAGTTCCGCGTTCCAGGCCGACGCAAAGCCCGCACGCTCGGCCTCGACCCAATGGGTTTCACCCATCGCCCGCACGGGCATGTTCATCCCCTCCATCGGCCGGATCAACCGGATACGGCGTTCGATCTCGCCATCGTCCAGCATGACGCTGGTGGTGGGGATCTGCACCGCTGCCCGACCCGACCGCTCGTTGATGAGCAGCTTCGCCCGCGGATCGTCCAGTTCCGCCAGGGCGGCATCCAGCGTCAACGGCTGGTTGCGCTTGCGCTCGGTCAGGGTCAGGAGCCGGGTTTCCGCGCCGGTGCCGGGATGGGTGTGGATCACCTGCCGGTCGGTGACGATGAAGCTCTCCGCGCGCAGCGTCTCCAGCCCCATGTCATAGGCGCCCGACGCAATCGCCCCGTCGATCCGGGCCTCCAGCAATTGCTCGAAGGCAGAGAACAGGATGCCCTGCAATTCGATGGTCAGCGCCAGCAGGCGGTTGAGGAAGGTGGTGATTGGCGGCAACTCGTCCTTGATGCCGTTCGAGTCCATCAGCTTGAGGCCGGTAGCGGATTCAAAGCGTTCGAGCGAGCAGCCCTCGACCTTGCCGCGCACGATCAGGAGGTAGAGCTGGCGCAGCGCATCGCGGGCATAGGCGGATTCCAGATTGTCCTCGGGCCGGAACAGCCCCTGACCGCCGGTCTGCCGCTGTCCGCGCGTGATGGCACCGAGCGTGTCGAGGCGGCGGGCGATGGTCGAAAGAAACCTCTTCTCGGCCTTCACATCCGTGGCGATGGGCCGGAAGAGCGGCGGCTGCGCCTGATTGGTGCGGTTGGTGCGCCCGAGCCCCTGGATGGCGGTATCGGCCTTCCAGCCCGGTTCCAGCAGATAGTGGACGCGCAGCCGCTGGTTCCGCGCCGAAAGCTCTGCGTGATAGCTGCGCCCGGTGCCGCCGGCGTCGGAGAACACGAGGATGCGTTTCTGGTCGTCCATGAAGGCCGAGGTCTCGGCAAGGTTCGCGGACGGCGCCCGGTTCTCGACCGCGAGGCGTGCCGCTGCACCTTCGCCCTTGCTCACAATGCGGCGTGAGCGGCCCGTGACCTCCGCCACCACATCGGTGCCAAAGCGCTGGACGATCTGGTCGAGCGCGCCGGGGACCGGCGGCAGCGAGCCGAGTTGTTCGAGCATCTCGTCGCGTCGCGCCACGGCCTCGCGGCTTTCGACCGGCTGGCCGTCCCGGAAAACCGGTCGCGAGGACAGATTGCCTTCGCTGTCGGTGAAGGGCTCGTAGAGCTGCACCGGGAAGGAATGCTGCAAATACGAGCCGACATATTCCCGCGGCGTGACGTCGACGGAAATATCGTTCCATTCCTCGGTGGGGATTTCCGCCAGCCGCCGTTCCATCAGCGCCTCGCCGGTCGAGACGATCTGGATGACGGCGGCATGGCCCGCCTCCAGATTGGCGTCGATGGACCGGATCAGGGTTGGCGTCTTCATACTGGTCAGCAGGTGGCCGAAGAAGCGCTGCTTGGTACTCTCGAAGGCGGAGCGGGCCGCGGATTTGGCCTGCCGGTTCAGCGTGCCTTCGCTGCCGGTGATGTTGGCGGCCTCCATCGCCGCGTCGAGATTGTTGTGAATGACGGCGAAGGCGCCGGCATAGGCATCGTAGATACGGCGCTGCTCATCAGTAAGCTGGTGCTCGACCAATTCATATTCGACGCCATCATAGGAGAGCGACCGCGCGGTATAGAGGCCGAGAGACCGCAGGTCGCGGGCCAGCACCTCCATGGCTGCGACGCCACCGGCTTCGATCGCCTCAACGAACTCCGCGCGCGTGCCGAACGGGAAATCCTCACCGCCCCAGAGACCGAGACGCTGGGCATAGGCGAGATTGTGAACCGTGGTGGCGCCGGTCGCCGAGACATAGACCACGCGCGCTTCCGGCAGGGCGTGCTGGAGCCGCAGGCCCGCGCGGCCTTGCTGCGAGGCGGCAATATCGCCGCGTTCTCCCTTGCCGCCGCCGGCATTCTGCATGGCATGGCTCTCGTCGAAAATGATCACTCCATCGAAATCGGAACCCAACCATTCGACGATCTGCTTGACGCGCGAAACCTTCTCGCCACGCTCATCGGAGCGTAGCGTGGCATAGGTGGTGAAAAGGATGCCTTCCGTGAGCGTGATCGGTTTGCCCTGCGGGAACCGCGACAACGGCGTGACGAGCAGACGTTCCATGCCGAGGGCAGACCAATCGCGTTGCGAGTCCTCGATCAGCTTGTCGGACTTGGAGATCCAGACCGCCTTGCGCCGCCCGCGCAGCCAGTTGTCGAGGATGATCCCGGCCGATTGCCGACCCTTGCCCGCGCCGGTGCCGTCGCCGAGCATGAAGCCCCGCCGGAAGCGGACGGAACCGGCCGCGTCTTCAGGTGCAACACTCGCATTGTCGAAATGCTCGTCCACGGTCCATGCGCCGGCGAGGTGATCGGTATGGGCTTCCCCGGCATAGATCACCGTCTCAATCTGGGCGTCCGACAGGCGCTCGCGGATATCGGCGGGTAGCATGGGCCGGTAGGAGGGTTTGGGCGGCGCGACCGAGGCCATGGCGGCGGATTGCACCAGCTTCGTCGGATGCGGCTCAGCGCCCGGAATGCGCAGCGATTGCAGCGCATACTCCTCGTAGATCGCATCCGAGAGGCGCGCGCCCTCGGGCGGCGTCCAGTCCACCGTCTCATAGGAGAGTTCCACGCCCTCGGGGTCACTGTCCGGAGCCGCAACCGGCCGCGTGGTAACCGCCCGGGCGAGATAGCCGCGCACCGTCTTCGGCGCAGTCGCCGGAACGGAGCTTGGTTCCTTCGGCAGAAACACCGGGAGACGCGGCGGCACCTGTGCCTCTATCCACCCCAGTAGCGTGGCGACATCGGGTGCGATGCCCGGCGAGGCCGGGAAGACGGCCGGATCATCGGCGGGCAGCTTGTCGATCACGGTCAGCCGGGTGTCGATGGTGGTGCCGTGCTTCGCATAGACCGCGCCATCGATGGTGGCGGTGAACACAACGCGCCCGCGCTCCTGCAAGCGGATGAAGGCATCGCGCCATGCCGGAGCCTCCGGGCCGAAGCCCGCGCCTGTGATCGTGACCAACCGTCCTCCGGGGGCGAGCCGGGCTAGCGCCGAGGCGACATGTCGGTATGCGGCATCCGCCATGCGCCCGGTCACATTGGCCATGACCGAGAACGGCGGGTTCATCAGGACCACGGACGGGACGGCGTCCGTGGACAGATGATCGTCGATCTGCGCAGCGTCGAACCGGGTGACGGGAAAGGCCGGAAAGAGGGAGGACAGAAGATCGGCGCGGGTCTCGGCCAGTTCGTTGAGGATCAGCGAGCTGCCGGCAGTCTGCGCGAGGATCGCCATGAGGCCTGTGCCGGCCGAAGGCTCCAGCACCACGTCATCGGGCGCAATCGCCGCCGCCGACAGCGCAGCAAGGCCGAGAGGCAAAGGCGTACTGAACTGCTGGAAGTTCTGGCTTTCCTCGGAGCGGCGGGTCTGCGTGGGCAGCAAGCCCGCGATCTTCACCACCGAATCGAGCCGTGCAACCGGAGACGCGGCTTTGCGGAAAAGCGCCTTGCCGTATTTGCGCAGGAAAAGGACGGTGGCGACCTCGCAAGCCTCATAGGCCAGCTTCCAGTCCCAGGCGCCAGCGGCGTCGGACGCGCCGAAGGCGGTTTCCATCGCACCGCGCAGAATCGCGGTATCGACGCGCTGGCCGCGTTCGAGATGGGGAAGCAGGAGATTGGCGGCAGCCAGGATCGCGGGCGCAGCCGCTAGCGGCGTGGCCGGCTCGGCCACGGAAGACGCCATGTTCATATCGGAAAACCTCGGGAGAGCGGGAACGGGAAAGCCCGGACAGCGCTCTCTCTCAACCGCCCGGACTCACCTCGTCCCGGCGGGCCTCTTCCTCTGGATATGGCGACATGAAAAAAGCGCCCCGACCTGACGGTGGGGCGCTTTCCGATCACCCGAAGCGGCGACCGGACCCGGTAAAGGTATAGTCGTTGGCGATGATGGATTCATCGACCACCTCGTCCGAGGACAGGTAGTCGTATTCGCGCTCGAGCTGGCGATAGAGCAAGCGCGCGAGATCGCGCAGCGCCTCGACAACGGTATCCTCGGCGTCTGCCGTCATGTCCTGATATGTCGGACTGTCGCGCTCGACCGAGATCGCCATGCAATATTCGTGATAATAGTGACTGCGATGGCTGGCCTCGGCGCGAAGCTGGTAGAAATTGCGTCGCTGGATCGCCTGCAAGGAATCGGCGATACCATGAAGCGTTCCGTCCAACGGAGCGTAGGACCGGATCTCGGTCGAGGCGTTCTTGCGGTAGGAGTAGAATCCTTCCCAGCAAGCACCGTCCCCTTGCGACCAGAAGCCCCGGAACCAGATGCAGGGATCTTGCCGCGTGCCACCGCCCATCAGACGGACGGTGCGGGTCCTGAGGCGAATGCCGAGGATGTCCGTGATCCGCTGGAAATCCTCGTAGACGGCGTCATACCAGTCATAATCGAACCCGCCCTCCCGATACCAGGCACGCGCCTTGTCCTTCGCATCCCCGGAGAGTTCATTGAGGCGATAGACAGTTGTTTCGATGACCTCAGGCATCGGGGTCACCTCCATCCAGCACTTCGGCGAGCCAGCCATCGGTATAGGTCCATGCGACGGTCTCTCCGGTGGCGACATCGAGCACATGCGCGCCGCCGCCGAAGCCGTCGATTCGCGGTCTCGAACAGGTGTTGGCGTACTGAAAGCCCCATTTTCCGGTCAGGCTGAACTCGGCTGCACAGCGCTTGACGAACTGGATGACATGCTCGGGATCGCCGGTGCCGTCATCGCGTATCCAGAGCTGCGTGCCGCCATGCTCGGGCTGGATTGAGAGAAGAAACCCATCCGAGGGCGGGTCTTCGGCGGCGTTTTCGTGCACCAGCGTGTTGTAGATGTCGAGCGCGCGGGTAGCGTTCTCGGCCGTGCCTACGTCGAGCAGACAGGAGAAATGCGTGTAGTAATCGGCCATGGCGGTCTCCAGAAATGTAATGGCCCGGCGCACAACCGGACCAGATGGACGGGGGGAAGAAGATTAGGCTGCTCGTGGCAGGCTGAGCAGGTCGGCGGCGATTTCCCGCCAGAAGGGGGATCGACCAGCCTGGCCTCAAGCGTGGTGGCGCGGTAGCGCAGGTTACGGGCCTCGGCGGGGTCCGATGTGCGGAAGGCGATGCCGCGCAAACGGCTGGCCTCAATCACGATCTGGCGGGCCTCGGCGTCCGACGCGACCGGTTGCTGCCAGAAAATGATCCCGGCGCGGATTTCTCCGGCGAGGACCAGGCCGTGCTCGCGGTCCTGGATGAGCATGATGCGCGGGCGGAAATGCAGAACCTCGTCGGGATCAGTGCCGATATCGCCGCGCGACAGGCGCAAGACCGCGAAACGCATGGCTTCGTCGGGTGACGGGCTCTGCCCCAGCGGAATGGTGCGATCGAAGCTGCCGGCGTTGTCACTGCCCCCATAGCTGGCGATGCCGATGCAGGAGATGCGCAATGGCAGCTTCTGGGTGCGGTGCAGCGCGGGCAGCACCTCGGTCGCAAGAATCTGACCAATCGGGCGGAAGGCGTCAGGGTGGGAAAAGGTCATCGGATCACTCCATGACGGGCACCGGTGAGCCGCTCTCTCCGGCAACCAACCCGTCACGGTCGAATGGCCCGAACTCTTCCTCTCTTGCCGGGGCACACCCCGGTTCCGCTGCCGGCGATGGGCTTCCTCGCAGCGCTGAAGGCCCGGTCGCGGATCTACCGCGCGCCGGGCCGTGGGGGATGAGGCGCTTTCGCGCCTCAGGCCCATGGGTCCAATTCCAGCTTCACCATGTCGTCGTCGCCATCGAATTCGTTTGCGGGCATGGCGCCGTGGGTTCCGTCTCCGGCTTGGAATACGACAATCGAAACCATCAGCGTGGCGGCGAGGCTGGCGGCGAAGGCGGTGGCATCTGCATAGGACATCGGGATTGGCTCCTGTCTTTGGAGGCGGGGGACCATCCCCCGCGCGACAGGCGCCGAAGTGTCTGACCGGATCTGCAATCACCCTCGTGCGTTCGGGCAAGTCCCGAATCCGCGAGGGCGGCACGCGTGCGTAAGCCGACCCCTCCGGGGTTGAATGCCCAAGAGGCGGATCAGACCAAGGTTTGCGAATGGAAGCGGGGGTGGTGCTTTGCCTCTGGCAGGTGCCGGATATCCCGTCGCAGATGCTTCACCGCGCCAGCCTTGTCGCTATGCTGGCATCAAGAGTGTGTTCGCTCAGGTCGGATTGGAACCCGCTACCCGACAAGTTTAGCGGCATCATGGTGAAGCTGGAACTGGACCCATATCGGTGGATGCCAGATCATCCGCATGGAGCCGGACCGCCTCGACTGACTTCAGCCCCAAAGCCCATCGGCGATTTCGCGGGCGATCATGACGCGCGCCTTCATCATCACGTCATCACCGCAGGTGTCGATATGACCGTAGAACCGGGCACGACCACCATGCGCGGCCCAATCGGCATAGCGGCAGTATTCGCGTACATTGAGACGGAAGGCGCGCATGTCTTCCGCCCAATGGGGTTTGGGTTCCACGACTACGGTAATGCCGTCTCGGATCTCCTCCCAGGGCAGCGTGCGTTCGGAAAGCGGGTTGGCACGGTCCTCCCTGAATATCTGGTCGATGTCTACGTTTGCCGGCATGAGGTATCTCCAAGGAAAAAGCCCGGTCACAGGGACCGGGCGAGTTGCGGAAACGGAAATGAGATCAGTAGCCGAACCGCCAGGACGGCCATGCCTGTCCGTCATTGGCGTCGGTGACAGCCTGTGCAAGCAGATCGCCATCACCTTCGATCAGCCTAGGATCGCGGATCGGGGTTTCGTCGATGACGACGACATCGGCGACGATGCCGTCCTCGACCTCGACATGCACGGGGACGAGATAGGAAAAGACGATGCGCCGATCCGGCGTGTTGCGTTTCAGGGTCATGTTGACCTCCTGAAGTTGAGGAAAGAAATGCGGCGCGACGCTGGTCGCCCCGCGTGGACGTCATTCCGCAGCGACCATGCTCTCCGGCTCTTCGTCCTCGGTGACATCGTCCTCCTCGCCGTCTCCGGCGAGGAACTCGGGCAAATCGTCCGCCCCTGCGTCGATATCGGCATCCGCATCAACCTCGGCATCGGGGTCCACCATGCGCAGCGGCTCCGGCAGCCAGCCGGTTTCGGCCAGCAGCCGCTCGGCTTCATTGGCCATATCGCCCTTCTTCAGGTGATCAATGAGCTGGGCCGCCCGCTGGCCGGCGCCTTCGCGCACCGCCTCGATGATGCGGGGCTTGGTCACGCGGCCGAGATAGTTGGAGACGGTCGGCCGCCAGCCCACGGCCACCATGTCGAGACCGGTCGCCCGCGCCAGCCGGTCGGCCTGGGACAGGCGCACATCGAGCCCGTGCTGGCTGACGCCCATGCCGCTATAGGGGTTGGGCTTTTCGTGCAGCGCGTTGACACCGAAGCTGACGCAATGGGCGAGCAACTCCATGCGGGTGTCGTCGTCCTGATCGGCGAGCCAGTCCCAGAGCGCCGCATCGTCGGCCGGGATGTGATCGCCCCAGCGTTCGTGGCGGTCGGCGATGGCCCGCGCCGAGGCGCTCTCGCCCAGATCCTCGGCCTGCGTCGGGAAATGAACCTCGCGGACATGGGCCTCAATGCAGCCTCTGGTAGAATGCGGCAGGAAGCAATCGGTGATCAGCCGATGCAGCAGAGCCGTCATCGCTACATGCGGGTTCGTCGCCACTGCATCGCGGAGCGCGAGCGTGCGATGTGCGGTCAACTCGCTGACGAGGCGGTCGGGCAGAGGCCGGATGGTTTCGGCTTCATCCTCCTCATCAGTCTCCGCCGAGGTGCCACCGACGGTGATGACGGCCCGCTGGACGTTACCGTCCTCGCCGCCTTCGGGAGACGTGCCATCGGCATCATCGCCCTCCTGGCCTTCCACCACCTCGTCTTCGGGACGGACATAGCCGCGCTCGATGGCAAGCTGGCCGTCGTGGCGGATGCTGACGAAGACACCGGCATGAGCCATCTGGTCCGCGTCATAGCGCATCGGCCGGGCCTCGAAAGCTTCCAGCGCGTCCTCAATCTCGCCGAGCCGTGCATCCACCTCGTCGGGCAGTTCATCTGCCTCGGCATACTGCGACTCCAACTCGTCGAACTCGTCGCGGAGCTTTTCGCGCTCGGTGCGTTCGTCATCGGTCAGATCGACGGTGGCGCCAGTCAGACGTCGCATCCCGCTGGTATGGCCATAGGGGAAGTCGGTGTCGACCTCGATCCACTTCCAGCCTCCGGCGGCGATGGTTTCAGCTTCCGCCTTGAGCTTTTCCCCGACAAGCCGGTCAAGCAGCACCGGGTCCTGGAGCCAGCCGCCATCGTCCTGCTGGAAGAGATCGCGCAGCACATGGCCGCCCGCCGCCTCATACGCCTCGATGCCGACGAAGAGCGCCCGCTTGTCGGAGGCACGCACCGTGGTTTCGGTCAGCATGCGGCGGATGGTATATGGCTCCTTTTGCCAGCCATCCTTGATCGCCTCCCAGACCTGTTCCTGGCGCGCGTGATCCTCCGAGACGGTAAAGGCCATGAGCTGTTCGAGCGTCATGCCGTCCTCGGCATACACGTCGAGCAGCGACGGCGAGACCGAGACCAGGCGCAGGCGCTGCTTCACCACCTTGGGGTCGACGAAGAAGGCGGCGGCGATTTCCTCCTCGCCCATGCCCTTCTCGCGAAGTGCGTGGAAGGCTCGGAACTGATCGAGTGGATGGAGCGGCGCGCGTTCGATATTCTCGGCGAGCGAGACCTCGTCGATCAGGATGTCGCCCCCAGTCTCCGAGACGACGCACGGCACCGGCGCGGTCTTGTTGAGGCGCTTCTGCTTCACCAGCAGTTCCAGTGCCCGGTAGCGGCGGCCACCGGCGGGCACTTCAAAGAAGCCGGTCTCCTTGCCTTCGGCACCAAGTTCGGGCCGGACATGCAGCGACTGGATCAGGCCGCGGCGGGCAATGGACTCGGCCAGTTCCTCGACCGAGATACCGGCCTTCACGCGCCGGACATTGGACTGGCTGAGCGCCAGCTTGTTGAAGGGAATGTCGCGCGAGGACGACAGGGTGATCTTCTGAGTGGCAGTGGCCATGTCAGTTACTCCATGACGGACGCCGGGGAGCCTCTCTCTCCGGCCACCAGCCCGTCACGAAGCGAAGCGCCGCCCTCTTCCTCTGAAGAGAGCGACGCAGGACCGTAAAGCCTGAAACCCGGAAATCAGGAACGCCGGGTCTCCGTATCGGAGGATTTCCGGGTCAAGTGACGAGCTGAGCGGTATAGCAGGCGCTCGGCATCGCGGATGCTGCCGGTCTCCCGCGCCGCATCGGCCCAAACCGAGATCGGGAAGTCGCCGATGAAGAGCAAATCCCGCTCGATACCCATGCTGAAGGGTAGCCGGATCGAGCGCAGTTCCTCGAAACTCCACGAGCCAAGCTCGGGATAGCCGATATCGGCAAGACCGAACATGGTGTCGCCGTCCGCCTCGAGTTCAGTCGCGAGCCAGACGCCGGCGCCGAACGGGTTGAAGAATTTCACGATGGGGACGTGATCGACATCCGGTTGGCGACCATTGGCGAGAAGTTGCGTGCGCTGTGCATCTGTCAGGAGGATCATGCCGCAGCCCTCCTTTCGATCGCAGTTTGCTGTCGCGCATCGACGTCGCCCTCCGGCAGATGGGACAACAGCCAGTCGGTCGCCTTGCTCGCTTGGCTGGCCGCACGCACGATGGCCCGGGAATCTTCGCGCATCACCTCAAGCCAGGAGCCAATATAATCGGCATGGCGCACCGTCGGCACGATACCGAGCGAGGCGCAGCAGAAGGCGGCGTTCATCTCCGCAACGAGCTCCTCGAAGGCGTATTTCTTGGTGCCGAAACTGCCCGAGAAATCTCGGGCGAGCCGCGACGCATGTCCTGTGGCGTGTCCCATCTCGTGCAGGGCCGTCCGGTGCCAGTTGATCGGCTCGAAATACGCCTGCGGCGGCGGCACCTGCACATAGTCATGTGCCGGGACGTAATAGGCGCGGTTCCCGCCGATGCGGAAATCGAGGCCGGTCGCCTCGATCAGCGTCTCGACCCTCGGCTCGATCATGCCGGGAGGCGGCGGCGGCGCCTCGATGGCGATGTCCTCGGGCAGGCCCTCGCATTGCGCGGCATTGAACACGGTGAAGCGCTTCAGGAACGGGATGCTGCCGGCTTCCTCCCCGGTCTCACGGGCACGACGTTTTTCGTCCTCCGGGGTGAAACGATCAGCATAAACGACGGTGGTGCCGCGCTCGCCCTTGCGAACATTGCCGCCGAGCGACAGCGCCTGGCGGAACGTGAGCCAATGCTGTGTGGGATAACCATGCTGGACCACGGCGCCCCAGAGGATCAGGATATTGATCCCGGAATACTGCCGGGAGGTCGCTGCGTTCTTCGGCATGGCGAGCGGCGCCTTAGTCGCCGCTGTCCCCCAAGGCTGGACCCAGGGAAGCCGCCCTTCCTCCAGCTCGGCGATGATCTTGTCGGTGATGTCGTCGTAAAGGCTCGTGCGCGTGCCGCCTTTGCGGGCCGCGCGATGCTGTCTGGCCATCGGGATGATCTCCGCGACGGGCGCCGGAGGCCTCTCCTCCGGTCCTCAACCCGTCACGGAAAACCCCTCCGCACTCTAACTCTCGGGGGCGTTGCGGGGACCGCCCCGCAGAAGGGGGTGTGTCGGCAACGCCAGTGCCGGCCAGGGGAAGGCTTTCCCCCAACAGGGTCGTTGCATGCATTCCCGCACCGTCTCATCTGGCGATCGATTGCAAGATTGGCTGGCCCGCAAACACGGCACCCTTGTGCCGCACCAGGGGCAGCGCCCCTGAGCAACCGGTCCGACCAAAGCGGAGCGGAGGCCAGGCATCTGAAGCAGATCAAGATACGGAGCTTTGAAATGCGGACGGGGTGACTATTGATGCGTTCGTAGCAATGACTTGTCCGGGCTGGGTCGTGACTCTTGCTCAAGGGGAACAAAGTAGCCAAAATAGATCAAATGCTGTGGTTGGAACCCAGATGAAAACGATGTCTGCAAAAGAAGCCAAGAATGGTTTCGGCCTGCTCTTGGATACCGCACAGGCGGAGCCAGTGACCATTACAAAGCACGGGCGTTCTGTGGCAGTCGTGCTTTCAACCGAGGCGTATGAACGGCTTGTCGCCCGCAAAGGACAAAAAGAAAGGGGCAGGCAAGTTGGCAACGATGAAGGGGACGGGCAGTGACGCGAACAGGATACGAGCAAGGTGGGTCTGAATGACGCTCCGACTGATCCATACGTCGGACTGGCAGATCGGGAAAGTTTTCCGGTTTGTTGACAGCGCGACGATGGGTTTGCTCCAGGATGCGCGCCTGCGGGCCGTCACCAGCCTCGGCGAACTGGCTGTCAAGCATGGCGCGCGGCATATCGTGGTGTCGGGCGATGTCTACGATATGGAAGCCCTGTCGCCGCGTTCGCTTAACCAGCCGCTGGAACGGATGCGCAACTTCCCCGACACCCACTGGCATCTACTACCCGGCAATCACGATCCGCACCGCCCCAACGGGCTTTGGGATCAACTCCTGCGCAAAGGGCTTCCTGCGAACGTTCATATTTATACGGAACCGGAGCCTGTCACCTTTGGCGATGATGCGCTGTCGATCCTTCCGGCCCCTCTCTATCACCGTCGGCGGCTTGATGATCCGACGGCCTATATGGACGACGCGACGCTGCCGGATGGAATGTTCCGTGTCGGGATTGCCCACGGCACGGTGACCGGCTTCGGATCGGAGGATCGTGACGTTCCCAACTTCATTGCGCCAGACCGCCCGGCCCGTGCCGGCCTGTCATATCTCGCATTGGGCGACTGGCATGGACAAAAGAAGATCAACGAGCGCTGCTGGTACAGCGGCACGCCGGAGACCGACGCCTTCGATGTGACCGGCGGCGGCCAAGCGCTTCTGGTGGAAATCGACGCCCGGGATCGTGCACCGGAAGTCACGCCGCTGCCCATCGGGCATTACCAATGGCTTACGCAATCGGAGCAGATCAACAGCCGCGAAGATATAGACCGCCTCGCCGAAAATCTGCGAACGGTCGCCGACGATCTTGATCGCGTGCTCATCCGTTTGGCGGTCGAAGGCGCGGTGTCACTCGACGACCGCCGGTATTTCGAGAGCGAAGTGGTTGATGGCGTATCAGCGGCATTTTGTTTCATGCGCGTTGATGACCGGCGCTTGTTCCCGCGCCCGACGGCGGAGGATCTGGACCAGATTGACCGCGGCGGTTTCGTTCGTGCGGCAGCGGAAGAGCTGAAACGCAAAGCTGAGGAAGGCAGTGACGACGAACGGGCCATCGCTGCCGAAGCGTTGCAGCGTCTTTATATCGAGCACATGAAGCTCCAGGCGGGCCGCCAATGAAACTGCGGTCGCTTGCGCTGAATCAGTTCAAGAAGTTCACCAGTCCGGTGCGGCTCGATGGCATTGAGGGCGGGCTGAATGTCATCGTCGGTCCCAATGAGATGGGTAAATCGACGCTGCTTGAAGCGCTCCGGGCGGCGCTGTTTGAGAAATACAGCTCGAAGGCTCAGCCGATTACGGCGTTGCAGAACGATCGCAACCAGGCCGGGCCGGTTGTCGAGCTTTCCTTTGAGCTGGATGACGGCGTGTACCGCATAACGAAACGCTTCGTCAAAAAGCCCTATGCCCGATTGTCGTGCCCCGATGGGCGAACGCTGGAAGGCGATGCTGCCGAAGATGTTCTGCGCGATTTGCTAGGGTTCGATGAGCCGGGAAAAACTGGCGCCAAAGCGGAAACGCTTGGCATGTGGAATGTGCTGTGGGTTCAACAGGGCCACTCGTTCGGTGCGCTCGACCTGCCGCAAAGCGCCAGAGCTAATCTGCATAGTGCCCTGGAATCCGAGGTTGGCACGGTGCTCGGCGGCCGTCGCGGCCGGGCGCTTCCGCAGGCCATCGAAAAGCAGCTTGGCGAACTGGTCACGAGCGGCGGCAAGCCACGCGGCGCGTACAAGGAACTGATCGACAATACCGAAACGTTGGCATCCGATCTTGCGGGTTTACAGGGCCGCCGCGAAGAGCTGTCCAGAACACTCGATCAGCTTGAGCAGGCGCAGGAGACGCTGGCGCGCCTGTCCACCGGCGATCGCGACGAAGCCGATGAGACGGAACTGGCGGATGCCCGGAAGCGCCACGGTCATTTGGCGGAACTGGAAGCGCGTATCGCCGCAGCAGACAGCGATCTTGCTCTGAAACAGCGCAACCTTGAGCAGACCAACGAGGCCCTGGTCGCGCGCACCGCGTTAAGACAGGCTATTGCTGACGAAGAAGCCGCCGTGGAAACTGCCCGCAAGGGGCTAGACGATGTACGTGGCCGGGAAAAAGAGGCCCGTGCGCGGCTCGACCAGTTGCGGACCGCGGTCCGTGAAGCCGAGGCCGGCGTTACCACGGCAGATGACGCGGTATCTCATCAGCGGCGTATATTGGCAGCCGTCGAACGCCAGGGCCGCATTCGTGAACTCGAAGGACGGCACGAAAAAGCGGCGGCGGCGGAAGAACGGCAACGCAAGGCCCGGCAAGAGGCTGCCGCCATTCTTGTCACAGACGAAACCCTGACGGAAATCCGCGATGCCGCGAAAGCTCTCGAGACCATCGACAGCCGCCTAAGCGCCGCCGCCACGCGCATTACGTTCGATATGGCAGCCGATGCCTTGTCGGGAATTGAAGTTGATGGCCGCAAGGTGGCCATCGATGACCCGCCCGTTCAGGCAATCGGTCCGACGACGATTACGATACCCGGGCAAGGCCGCATCACGGTCGAACCGGCGGTCAAGGACCGGGACAAGCTGCGCGATCAGCAACGCGAAGCGAGAACCGCTCTTGAGACCGCCTTGCAGACCGGGGGCGTGAAAACTGTCGATGACGCCGACGAGCAGCACAGGAGACGGCAGAAGCTGGTGCAAGATGGAGAACTCGCCCGTCAGGAAGCCGTGTTGCATGCGCCGGCCACGGACGATCACGACGCCGGGGCCGAGGCGCTGGCGGGTCATATAGAGAGTTTGCAACTCATCCTGACGCGCGATCTCGCCGATCTTGAAATCGATACGCTTCCCGCAAAGCAGGAGGCCGACACGGCGCTGCGCGCCGCCCTTGAACAGGCCGAAGAGGCCCGAAGCGCCGTGGACATGGCCAGGGCAGCCCTCGGCGGTCCCGAAGATGCGTTGGGCGCACTTCAGACTGAACTCGGAACCGTCAGAACGCGATATGACGACAGCGGCGTCCGGTTGGAAAAGCGGCGCGCAGAGTTGGCGGCCGCCGAAGAAAATCAGGCGGACACCGCCCTGCAAGCCGCGATCGACGTCGCCGAAAAGGCAGTGTCAGACCAGGAAGATGCCATTGCCAGTCTCAAGGATCAGCGGACGGACGAAAGCCTTCCTCAACTCGAAGCCCGCATCGGCCGTCTCGAACAGGCGTTAAGGGATCGCCGTGAAAAACGTGGCAACCTCAAGGAAACCATCGCCGGCCTGCGTTCTCATATCGAAGTCCTCGAAGGTGCCGGTTTGGACGAGGCCATTGAACAAAAAGCCCGTGAACTGGAACGCGCGACGGACGTGCGTCACCGCGCCGACCGGGAAGTCCAGGTATTAAACTTGTTGTTGACCACCCTGCGGGCTGCCGAACAGGAGGCGAAGGAGCGTTACCTGTCTCCCGTGCTCAACCGCGTGCGGCCGTATTTGCAGCTCCTTTTTCCGGGCGCCGAAATCACAATTGATGAAGACCTGCGTATCGTCGGCGTCACCAGGGAGGCCGGATACGAGGAAGCCTTCCATCATCTAAGTATGGGGACCCAAGAGCAGATCGCGGTTCTGATTCGGCTGGCTTTTGCCGAAATGTTGGTCGAACAGGGCCATCCGGCAACGGTCATACTGGATGACGCGCTCGTGTTCTCCGACGACCACCGCATGAACCGAATGTTCGACATACTGAATATGGCCGCGCGCAACGTTCAGGTCGTCATCTTCACATGCCGCGAACAGCTCTTCGAGGAACTGGGTGGACAGCAGCTCTCGCTGCAAGCCGGAAGCGCGGAGGAACTGGTTTCCGCGTGACAATGAGCGGATTGTTGAACACAGGTAAATATAGAGAACCATTGTAATGCGATAGCGCGGCGGGTGATACGTGACATCACCCGGACCACGATACCACCCCGGGGCAGGGTCAGGGGCCATACTGTCGAAGACCTCACCGGCAACGACAACAGGGTGAGCAATGCACTTCGGTCACCCGTTCAACCGTGTCGGTTACGACGAGGAGTACATCTATCTGTGCCGTCCGCACGCTGTCTTGGAATGGACCGAACGGCTTTCCCAAATGCTAGTCAGCGGTTTGCGCAACCCGGATCAAAGGGCGCAACCGCTAGGACTCCGGCCAGTGAGGCGAAACGCGTTATATCCGCTCATACTGATATTGACCCTTGATGTTCTCATTTAGATAGACGCCGTGTGAGGGAGCGGCCATCAGCGCTTCGTAGACGAAGTTGGGCACGTTGAAATATTGGTAGACGCTGTTGTCGAGAAACTCGACCTCCAGCACCTCTGTGGCCGGTTCATAGCCGATCGAGGCGATGTTGCTCGAACTGACGGGCTTCCTTTGCATTACGATTCCTCCATTTTCGGTTCCTGTCCCCACTTCGGGTCTTGCGATCGCCATGCTGCGGTGAGCCGCCCATAGTCCTCGTCTCCGCGCGGCTGTGCCCAAGCCTCGCTGACTCTCGGGTCTTCGCTGTTCGGCCGCTCGCCAGCCGGCGGCAGGTTGATACGGCACCTGATCGGCAGTCGCGCTGCTTCGCCCATGATGATCGCTTCGCCGGTTCGCAGAACCGGCAGTGTGTCGACAAGTCCGCTCAAGCTGTCCGGCAGCGCGGCCTTAACCTTGGCCTGATCGGCGCTGTTCGAGAGGCGGAGCGCCATCAGGGTTCCGCACTGCGAAAGGATGGTCTCGTCGATTTCGGAGGGGCGTTGGCTGACGATCATCGCCCCGACCCCGAACTTACGTCCTTCCTTGACGATCCGCTGGACCATGTCGCGCGCAGGATTGTCACCGTCCTTGCCCAAATATCGGTGCGCTTCTTCCATGACAACGAGTTCGGGCCTTGCTCGCCCGCCCTCGGGCAAACTTCGGCCCCAGAACAGCGCCTCGTAGGTGATATTGAGGATGCCGCCTATCAGGCGCACCAGCACCTGGCTGGGTACGCCCGACAGATCGAGCACGGTGATCGGTTTGTTATGGCCGAACCAGCTTTGCAGTAGGTCAGGCAAATCCTTACTGGGTTTGCCCGCGAGATCGGGTTCCCAGTCACCAGGGTGAAGCATAAAATCATATTGCCGATCGAGCAGACGCGAGCGCATTTGCGCGAGTTGGCGGCGAATGCCCAGTACCCCGGTCTGATTCTGGTCCGGCAACGCACTCCCGGCCCCTGGGGGCTGATATTTCGGTGCTTTCAGGGCTTCCGCATCGCCTTCCTCGTCGATCGCCCTCTGCGTGCGCTCCTTGTCAGCCCATGTCTTGTATTCGGGATCGATCAATTCGAACCACAGCTGCTTGAGGCTGAACGGTAAGGGCGTGCTAGCCGTCAAGGCGTTCACATCAACACCGGTGACACCGTCTGCGACTGACAGCTTGGCCGCCTGTATCTTGTCCAGCACCCCGGTGTAGGCGCTCTCCGAGAGCGGTCCCATCAGGAAATCTAGCAGGGTGAGAGTGTCGAGCGCCCAATAGGGGACGTGGAGTGGCTGCTCATCCTCAGACGGATTCACCCTGAAAACCTCAGCGACCGATTTGAGCGCGTCGCCATATTCACCATGAATGTCGAGCAGCAGAATGCGGGAGCTCGAACAATACTTGCCGCCGCTGGCCTGACATATCGACCGCAGAAGGCTGGCGATCGTTGTAGATTTGCCGGAGCCGGTAGATCCCAAGACAGCGCTATGGCGTGTGACGAGACGATCTAGATCGATCTGAACCGGAATGCTTTCGGCGCCCGCCAGCCGTCCGATTGTAATTTGGCCGGTGTGTTCGACGCCATAAATGCGCCCGAGATCGTCCTCGGTGACGAGATGAACCTCATCGTTGATGCCGGGGTATTGACTGATGCCGCGCTCGAAGCTCGTCTCGACAATTTCTCCCACCAGTTGCACTGTCATCCAGCTCTCGCCGCGTTGACGCGCATCAATGAGGGTATCGGGCGTGGCTTGCGCGCCCACCTCCGAGATTACTCCATAGAGATCATGATAGCCCTGCGGTATGCGCACGAAGCTTCCAACCTGAGCCACCCGGTAGCTGCGGCCCGCAATGATCGCGATTCCAGACGCGACAGATTCCGCCTGCCTGACGCTGATGGTCGCGCCCGCGACGCTCCCGACGCGGCCAAGAAAGGTCGGGCCGGTCACGGGGTCGGCTCCGAGGTGGCGGGGCCCTCGACGGCCTCGAATGCTTGGGGGGAGCGCGAGTTGGCGAAGAAGCGGGTGAAATCCTCAATGGCGCCGAGCTTGAAACCGCCATCCAGGCCACCCGTCGGCGTTGACCAATAGCTCTTGCGAATCGGCCCCCAATCCTTGGTCGGCAGCTCATTCGGCGCCTGCCAGTCGGCCGCGACGCCGTTCACCACCGCCTTATCACGCGCATAGACGCTAAAATTGGAGCGGCGGGAAGCGAGTTCGGCGGCGTAGGTTTCCTTGTCCAGATTCTGAAACTGAAAGGCGAACACGCTGGCTGCGGGGTTGGCGTCAAGCGCCTCGCTGATTCGGTCAGTGATATGCGCATCGGCGTAGGAGAAACCGATCGAGATCAGCAGCGTGTCCTCGATCGTGAGAAACGTGCGCAGACGTTCAAGCAACGCGGAATAAGGCGCCTTTTGAGTCTGGTCGTATTTGAGATGCTCGGGAAAAATGAGGTGTGTTGCATCATCGCGACCCGTTCGAATGACCTCGCCGTCTTCATTGGCCTTCCACCCCAATGAGCCATGAACCTTCCAAAGCCGTGTCCACCGGGGGGAAAGCTGATCGGTGGATACGGAGGCGGGATCGAAGAACGCTTCCCGCGCACCAGTGAAGCCATCAAAGTAAGGCGCTTTGACGCGTTCGAACGCCTCTTCGAACAGCAGGTCATAGTTGGTGGTGAAGATTTCGACGGCGTGAGCACGCGGTGCACCGGTAATCCAGTTAACCAATTCGCTGTATGGAGTAGGACCGGTAGGAAGGCGAACCTTCACAATGCGACCAATCTCGGCACAAACGGCGTCAGCCATCTTTTTGTAGCCTGCACCATCCAGGTCATGAACTTTGGTCTTGCCAATGACGCCGCCAAGCGAACGGATCCGGGAAAGCAAAGTCTCGATGTCGTGGCGCTCAAGATCTTCTTTAAGGCCATCTATCTGAACCTGGTAGGTTGGCTTGATCGCGGTCAGGACTTGATCGGTGAGACCAGCAACGGCGGGAATGAGCGGGCGGGTGCCGTCGGTGTGTGCCATGCCAGCAGGTGCACCTGCGCCAACTAGGAGGCCGACACGCTTGCGACCTTGAGCAATGATCGTCCGCAGCGCCGCCATATATTGGTCAGGATTATGAAAACTGATGCTCAAATAGCTTGCCCCCAACGTTAGTCCCCAAGCTGTATTAGTCGATCACAGCAGGATTATCGTCAAGGTGTTTGAAACGGCTCGTTCCTAACCACTATCGCCTGGTCTGATGAATCCGAAGATATAGCGAGCGACTGGATCGACAGAGCCCAGTCGCAAGCGGCCATTCCCTGCTTCGAGTCAGGGCGGCGATTCCAGAACGGTGATAGCAAGCCCCATCCTTTTATTGGGGCTTAGAGGGCTATCGAGTAGATATAGTTCTCATCGCTATCCCGTATGCCCCCCGCCAAGCGGAATATACGGTGGTGGTGGAGCACGCGGGATTCGAACTCGGCCAAGGATGAATGATACTGTCGGCCGCGATTGCCTCTGACTGATCCATCCCTTTTCTACGCCAGGGCATCCTATTCACCGCAGGAAAGGCCACAAGACCTTCCCAGCTATGACATTCCGCGCTTCCATCATTCCTGCCCCGTTCCGGGCGCGGGATTTTGGAGACGATGGCAGTCAAACAGAACAGGATCACTATCGAGGTCACGCCCTCGACTGGACCGGAAACGGACCAGAGTGATTCCACGCGCACCGACACCGCCCTCCGCTCACTTGCCCGCCTGATCGGTCGCCAGATTGCTCGCGAGCGGTTCGAACGGAAACTGGCAGCGGAACGCAAGGCGCAGCACCAGCGCCGCCCCTGATATTCAGTTTCTCTTGCATTTATACGTGTAACACGTATTCTATGACAGAAGCATCCTAATGGAGCCTGTCATGCCGACTGCAACCTCACTCGAATTCCAGCGCAAGTTCGGACAGTATCTGAACGAATCCCACCGCGAGCCGGTGGAGATCACGCGCCATGGTCGACGAGAGTTCGTGCTGATGTCAGCCGCGCAATACGATGAGTTGCTGACGGCGGCGCATCGCGGACGCGAGACTGCTTCGCCCGAACGGAAGTGAATGCTGTCCCGAACTACGGAGTTTTGAAAGGACTGTCCCGATGACCCGCGTTGCTCTCTATGCCCGCTACTCCTCCGACAATCAGCGCGAAGCGTCGATCGAGGACCAGTTCCGGATTTGCCGGGAACAGGCGAAGCGGGAGACGTGGAAAATCGTCGGGACCTACAAGGATGCGGGAATCTCCGGGGCCAGCATGATCCTGCGTCCCGGTATCCAGTCACTGCTCCAGGATGCGCAGGCCGGGAAGTTCGACATGGTGCTGGCCGAAGCGCTGGACCGGGTCAGCCGCGACCAAGCCGATGTCGCCACCTTCTACAAACATCTGACGTTCGCCGGCGTGCCCATCGTCACCCTCTCGGAAGGCGAAATCAGCGAGTTGCATGTCGGGCTCAAGGGCACGATGAACGCGCTGTTCCTCAAGGACCTCGCTGCAAAGACCCATCGTGGCATTCGTGGCCGTGTCGAGGAGGGCAAATCGGGCGGCGGGCTTTGCTATGGCTACAAGGTCGTCAAACAGCTCGACGCACGCGGCGATCCGATCCGCGGCGATCGCGAGATCGACGAAGGGGAGGCGAACATCGTCCGGCGTATCTTCCGGGAATTCGCCTCTGGTGTTGGCCCGCGTACGATCGCCCGCACCCTGAACGAAGAGGGTATTCCCGGTCCAAACGGCAAACCATGGGGCGACACCACGATCCGGGGCCATGTGAAGCGCGGAACCGGCCTCATCAACAACGAACTCTATATTGGTCGCCTGATCTGGAACCGGCTGCGCTATATCAAGGATCCATCGACCGGAAAGCGCGTGTCGCGCCTCAACCCCGAGAGCGAATGGCTCACCCGCGAGGTGCCTGAGTTGCGCATCGTCGATGATGAGCTCTGGCAGGCGGTGCGTGAGCGGCAGGCCGCGATCGCGGATAAATACGCGAATGTCACCGAGGCGGTGCGCAAGCACCACAAGAAGAACCAGCTCAACGGCAAGCGCCGGCCTCGGTCTCTTCTGTCCGGCCTGGTGTTCTGTGGCTGCTGCGGCGGTCCCTATTCGCTGCGCGGTGCAGGCCGCTTCGCCTGCTCAAACCACATCAGCAAGGGAACCTGCGACAACAGCCGCACTATCCCACGTGAGGAGCTGGAGCGGCGCGTGCTGACTGGCCTGAAGGATCGGATGATGGCACCTGAGGTCGCTGCCGAGGCGATGCGCGCCTATGCCGAGGAGACTAACCGCCTAAACAGGGAACGCCGCTCCAGCGGTGATGCCTGGAAGGCCGAGCTAGCTAAGGTGGAGAAGGACATTCGCGGTATCATCGAGGCGATCAAGGCCGGCATGTTCCATGAGAGCATGAAAGGCGAGATGACCGCACTCGAAGCCCGCAAAGGGGAACTGAACGCCCTGCTCGCCGATGTCCCTGAGGACAAGCCCGACCTGCTACCCGCCGCCTCGGCGATCTATGCGAAGAAGGTGGCAAAACTGACGGAGGCGCTTAATACCCCGACCGAACGGCCGCAGGCGGCCGAAACCCTGAGAATGCTGATCGAGAAGATTGTGCTGACGCCGGGACCGGAACGGGGCGAGGTCCTCGCCACGCTGCATGGCGAACTAAGCACCATCCTGGAATGGACGGAGCGGCAAGTCGTTAGAAAGGCTGGCAAAAAGACAAAACCCGCCGTTGGTGCGGCGGGAATGTCGTTATCAGTGGTTGCGGGGGCAGGATTTGAACCTGCGACCTTCAGGTTATGAGCCTGACGAGCTACCGGGCTGCTCCACCCCGCGTCAACCGCGCCACAGGAAAGGCCCTGCGACCCGTAAGCATGAATCGAAAAAGCCGCCCAAAGGCGGGTCTTTCACTGCGAAGATCGAAAAGAGAAGCTTTGTGCGTTTTGCAGACCTGGCAGCGACTTACTCTCCCGCGTCTTAAGACGAAGTACCATCAGCGCTGGAGCGTTTCACGGCCGAGTTC
>MRWG01000276.1_pt1 | contig 80320 bp, 81 predicted proteins | sample 1013341 | NCBI WGS metagenome assembly MRWG01 (sample SAMN06117577, study PRJNA244670) | biofilm metagenome | biome: Water; feature: Cathode Biofilm; material: Biofilm; isolation source: microbial consortium enriched at the cathode of a solar microbial fuel cell | place: USA: District of Columbia ...
TATTCGTTTGCCCACGGAGAACATCTTCGCCACACCGTCGTAGGCGGCCTGGAGTTCGGCGTACAAAATAACGACGAGTTCCGCAATCTACCGGTCTTCGGCATGCCCGGTTCCGGTATCTTCACCATCGACGTGCCGGCGCTCAATCCGACGATCTTCACGCCGACACTCTTCAATCGGCCCAACCGCCGCCGCTTCACCGAACTCGACACGGCGAGCGCCTTCATCCAGGACCAGTTCGAGATCACGCAGTATTTCGAGCTGATCGGTGGGATCCGCTTCGACCGGTTCGACGTGAACTTCGAGGACCGCCTCAACGATTTCCAGACGTCGCGGGTCGACGACGAATGGTCGCCGCGAGTCGGTGGCGTCCTCAAGCCTTGGGAGCAGTTCCACCTCTATGCGAGCTACGCCAAGTCGTTCCTGCCGGCGAATGGCGACAACTTCGGTGCGCTGTCCGTCACTGCGGAGGAGCTCGAGCCCGAGACTTTCGAGAACTACGAGACCGGCTTCAAGTGGACCATCCAGCCCCGCCTGCTCCTGCAGGGCGCGATCTACCGGCTCGATCGCGACAATCAGCCGGTGACCATCGGTCCCGACACTTTCGCGCGCGGCCTAACCAGGACACGGGGTCTGGAGCTCGAGGCCAGCGGCTACCTCACCGACAAATGGCAGGTGTTCGGCGGCTACGCCCACACTGACTCCGAGATTCTGTTCGCAGGCGATAATACGGCGCTGGTGGGCAACTCCGTGGAATCGGTGCCGGTCGACACCTTCTCCATGTGGAACAAGTACCAGCTCACCCAGAAATGGGGCGTCGGCCTGGGCATCATCCACCAGGCGGGCTGGTTCGCCGAGGCGAACAACGCCGTCAAGGTACCGAGCTATACGCGGTTCGATAGCGCCGTCTTCTACGACTTCAACGAGCACTGGTCCGCGCAGGTCAACATCGAGAACATGTTCGACACCGAGTATTGGATCTCGTCGCACAACAACAACAACATCTCATACGGTGCTCCCGCCCAGGCCTTCGCGACCTTGAAGGCGCGCTGGTAGGAACCAGGCGGCGCGCCTCCGAGCCAGGTGCGCCGTCAGCCTAGAAGTCCTGTAGGTACAGGTCCCATTTGCCGGGCGTGTAATAGAGGCAGCCATTGAGCCGCGCCGACCACAGGCACTTCTGGCCGGGACGGGGGCCTGCCAGGGTTCCGTTGCGTTTGTGGGTCAGCAGGGAGTTTTCCCAGAGCTGCCCGGCGCTCGGTTCCGTGGCGAGTGCGAAGCCGGTCGAGACGAAGATCAGGCAAAGAGCAATCAAAGATGTTTTCATGTGAGCCTCCCAGGGGTAGAGGCAAAGTATTCCCTGGGCGGCCTAACAGCAGGTTGAGTATAGCGGTGAATAATCGGTGACTTAGAAATTGACGCGCATGAAATATACGCCAAGTATTTCTAAGATAATTTTAGACAACGGCAATCTATACCGCGCTGATCAAGTATAGCGGGCAACCCAAAACACCCCGCGTTTGCAGGGTCGGTGATCAAAAGAAACGGATATTGGAAAGAGCTACTCGCCCAAGCCGTAGGGCTGCGGGACCGGCGCGTTCGGGTCGTGCGGCCAGCTGTCCATCGGGTAGAAATTACGCTGGATGGCTTGGTTCTCGATCTCGCCCTTGGTGTAGGGCACGAAACCGAAATAAGAGCTCCAGCCGCGGGGGCCTGGGCCCTTGGCCACATAGGGATAAACCGGGGTCCGGTCGCGCTGATAGATCTTGGCCTGCTGTAGTTGGCCGTCCGGGGTCGGCGGAGCGGCGATGACGCCCGTCATGGCCTTTGCCGGACCCGCCCAGATGAGCAGCCAGAGATAGAAAAGAATCGCAGCCACCCCGACCACGCCGGACATGGTCCTTTTGGAAACGGGGAGGTCGTAAGTCATGCGAATCTCGATTTCTCTATGCGTGCGTCAGATGACTTGCAAATAGTGACGCCATCGTGAAAAGGCAACGCCTAATGGGGACAAAACCACGGCAAAACCGTGTTTGTCATCGTTTCTAGCGTTGCGGGGTGAATTTCTCGCTAATGCGCGGTGGCTCGCGCCGGTCAGTCCCTGCGCCCAACCGCCCGCCAGCCGATATCGCGCCGGCAAAAGCCGCCAGGCCAGGCGATCTTGTCGACCGCCGCATAGGCACGGTCTTTTGCTTGTCCAATGTCCGGCCCGCGCGCCGTCACGCCGAGCACGCGGCCGCCTGTGGCGAGGATGCGATCCCCCTCGCGCGTGGTGCCGGCATGGAAGATCTCTACCTCCGGGTCGGCGCCCGCCGCGTCGAGCCCTTTTATCTCGGTGCCCTTCTTGTAGCTGTCGGGATAGCCTTTCGCGGCCATGACCACGCAGAGCGCCGCCTCGTCATGCCAATCGAGGCTGAGCTCGCCAAGCCGCCCTTCGGCGACGGCCAGCAGCGCCGGCAGCAGGTCAGACTTGAGCCGCAGCAGCAGGGCCTGAGCTTCCGGATCGCCGAAGCGCACATTGTATTCGATGAGCTTCGGCGCCCCGTCCTGGATCATCAGCCCCGCGTAGAGCACGCCCTTGAAGGGCATGCCGCGCGCCTTCATGGCGGCGACCGTCGGCAGGATGATCTCATCCATCACCCGGGCGCAAAGGGCTTCCGTCATGACCGGGGCGGGCGAATAGGCGCCCATGCCGCCGGTATTGGGGCCCGTGTCCCCGTCATAAGCCCGCTTGTGATCTTGCGCTGTTGCCAGCGGCAGGACGGTCTCCCCGTCCGTCAGGGCGAAGAAGCTCGCCTCTTCGCCGGTGAGATGCTCCTCGACCACGACCTCGGCGCCGGCCTCTCCGAAGGCGCCGGAGAAGCAAGCGTCGATCGCGCTATGGGCCTCGAAATGGGTGTTGGCGATGATCACGCCCTTGCCGGCCGCGAGCCCGTCCGCCTTGATGACGATAGGCAGCGTTTGGCCTTCCACGTGGGCCTTTGCGGGCGGGGCTTCGCTGAAGCGCCCGTAGGCCGCGGTCGGAATGTTGAAGTCCGCGCAGAGATCCTTGGTGAAACCCTTGGAGCCTTCGAGCGCCGCCGCCGCCTTCGAAGGCCCGAAGACTCTGATGCCTTGCGCTTCGAGATCGTCGGTGAGCCCGGCGACGAGCGGCGCCTCGGGCCCCACGATTACGAGGCCGATAGCTTTATCTCTGCAGAAGGCCGCGACGGCCGTGTGGTCGTCCACCTCGAGGTCCACGCACGCGGCCACCTCTGCGATACCCGCATTGCCGGGCGCACAATAAAGCGTATCGAGCAGGGGGCTTTGGGCAAGCTTCCAGGCGAGCGCATGCTCGCGTCCGCCGCCACCGATCAGAAGCACATTCACCGCGCGCTTTCCCTGCGTCCTCGCTGAGCTTGTTCGCCGCGTCTAGGGCCTGTATGCCCTGTTGGCGACCACGGCGCGCTCTTAGCACGAGAACGCGCCTCCACGAAAACAGATGACATGAGAATGGCAAGCCGTAGTCCACAGGCCACGCAGACAAATCTCGTCGAGTACACCGTCTCCGAGCTCGCTTTCGCGCTGAAGCAGACGGTGGAGGACGCTTATGGACTGGTGCGGCTGCGCGGCGAGGTCTCCGGCTATCGCGGCCCGCACGCCTCTGGCCATTGCTATTTCACCCTGAAGGACGAGAAAGCCTGTATCGAGGCCGTTGTCTGGCGCAGCACGTTCGCCCGCCTCAAGTTCAAGCCCGAGGAAGGTCTCGAGGTCGTCGCCAAAGGCAAGATCACCACCTATCCCGACCGCTCCAAGTACCAGATCGTCATCGATTCCATCGAGCCGGCCGGCGTCGGCGCGCTCATGGCGCTCTTGGAGCAGCGCAAGAAGAAGCTGGCGGAAGAAGGTCTGTTCGACGAGGCGCGAAAAAGGCCGCTGCCCTTCCTGCCGCGCGTCATCGGCGTGGTGACTTCGCCCACGGGCGCGGTCATCCGCGACATTCTTCATCGCTTGGAGGACCGCTTCCCCTCCCATGTGCTGCTCTGGCCGGTACGGGTGCAAGGCGAGACCTGCGCGGCCGAAGTCGCCGCCGCCATCTCGGGCTTCAACGCTGCGTCTTCCATTCTGAGCCGCCCCGATCTGATCATCGTCGCGCGCGGCGGCGGCAGTCTCGAAGATCTGTGGGGCTTCAACGAAGAGCTTGTGGTGCGCGCGGCCTCCGCGAGCGCGATCCCGCTGATCTCGGCGGTGGGACACGAGACCGACTGGACGCTGATCGATCTCGTCGCCGATCATCGCGCGCCGACGCCGACGGCGGCGGCCGAGCGCGCCGTGCCGGTCCGTTCCGAGCTCTTGATTGCCGTGCGGACGTTCGGCGTGCGGGGCGCCGGCACACTGCGCCGTGCGCTGGAGAACTGGCGCAGCCGCTTCCTGGCTTCGGCTCGTGGGCTGCCGCGCCGCGACAATCTCTTGGGCCTGCCCCGCCAGCGTCTCGATGCGGCGAGCCACAAGCTGCCCCGCGCCTTGCTGGCGAACGCGGTGGCCCATCGCTCGGGTCTGGAGCGTGCCGGCTCGCGCTTACGTCCCCATATTCTCGCCCGGGCCGCAGGCGAGGGCCGCGAGAAGCTCATCCGCCTCGACCGCGCCAAAGCCCGCGCGCTTCACGCGGGTCTCGATCGTTCGCGGCGCCGTCTCGACAACCAGGCGAAGCTGCTCTCCACGCTCGGCTATCACAACGTGCTGGCGCGCGGCTTCGCGCTGATCCGCAATGATGAGGGCGCCATGGTGCGCAGCGCGGCGGCGGTCCAACCGGGCGCGGCGCTGGACATCGAGTTTGCCGATGGCCATATCGGGGCCCATGCCGATCCGCGCGGTCCAAAGGAACGGGAGAGACCGGACAAGCCTGTTAAGGAACCACCGGGTGAAGAACCGCCCGTCAAGGAGCCGCCGGTGAAGGAACCGCCGGTCAAGGAGCCGCCCCGCAAGCCGGATGAAAAGCAGGGGAGTCTTCTTTAGTGCGCTGGCCACGTCTCGGCCATGACGCTAAGCTAACGACGAACGAGAGAGTGCCACCGATTTGATGAACCGCTTCGAACGCAATCTCGGCTTCAAGGGTGAGGCCAAGCTCAAATATCTCGACGGCGAGGTCCAGGTGATGACGCCCGGCGACTTCGTGCGCTGCGCTGTCACCGGCAAGACCATCCCGCTCGATGAGTTGCGCTATTGGAGCGTCGAGCTGCAAGAGGCTTATGTCGATGCGGCGACGTCCCTCGCGCGCTACCGCGAGATGCATAAAGCCTGAGGCCGGCTAACGGCTCGCCGCGCCGTCGAGCAGAGCCCTTATTTTCTCTTCGTCCTCGAACCTCGCGACGATGGGGAACGGCCGTGAGCGGTGTTTCAGCTCGGTCACCGCGCGGTCTTCCTCGCCGTCGGTGAGCCGCGCCCAATCCTTCTCCGTCGTCACCAGCATCGCGCTCTTCGCCTCGGCTTCGTCGAGCAAACGCCGTGCCTCTTTCTCGGTGAAGTGGTGGTGATCGCCGAAAGCGTGGCTTGCCAGGAGCCGTGCGCCGTTTGCTTTGAGCGTGGCGAAGAACTTGCTGGGTCGCGCGATGCCGGCAAAGCCGATCGCCGGCAAAACCGACAGCCAGCGGGGATCCATGTGTGGCGCGGGAACGATCTTCGCGCGGAGCACCGGCTTGCCCGCGCCGTCGAACGCCGCCACGAGGCTATCGGCCTTCTTGCCTTCGCCGATCACGAGCAGCGCATCGGCGCGGGCCAATTGAACGTCGAGCGGCGCCCTGAGCGGGCCTGCGGGAATCACACGCCCGTTGCCGAGACCGGACGCGGCATCCACCACGATCAGCGAGAGGTCCTTGGCCAGCGACGGATTCTGAAACCCGTCATCCATGACGATGGTGTCGGCGCCGGTTTCTTCGACGGCCTTTGCGCCCGCGACCCGGTCGGCCGCCACGAAGGTCGGTGCTGCCGCCGCCAACAGCAGCGCCTCATCGCCCACCTCGGTGGCGTCTTGCCCGTCGACGCGCACCACGCCTTTGGCGCTGCCGCCATAACCGCGCGTGAGGAAGGCGGGGCGCTTGCCCATCGCCTTTAAGAGCAAAACCACTGCGAGCGCCGTGGGCGTCTTGCCGCCGCCGCCCGCCGTGAAATTGCCAATGCAGATCACCGGCAGCGACGAGCGATAGGTGGGCTGAGCGTCCAGGCGCGAGGCGGCAGCCCGCCCGTAAAGTGCGGCAAGCGGAGAGAGCATCGCGGCGATGCCCCCCGTCTTCCGGTACCACCAAGAAGGCGTCTCAAGAGGCATGCTGCAACGTCGCCTTCGCCGGAAGATAAGGCTCGATGGCTTGGAGCGTACGCGGCAGCGCGCCGCCCATGGCCGCCACAGCTTCCTCCGCGCGCGTTCGCATCTGTTGCCGCGCCGCCTCGTCTTGCAGGAGGCCAAGCACGGCGACCGCGAGGCTATCGGCGTCGCTGACGTCCTTGGCGCCGCCCGCCTTGAGCAGTTCGCCGTACGAGTCGCGGAAGTTCTGAAAGTTCGGACCGGTCAGCACCGCGGTGCCGAGCTTGATCGCTTCCACCGGGTTCTGCCCGCCATGGGTTACGAGCGAGCCGCCAATGAAGGCGACAGGCGCCAACGCATAGAGCAGGCCGAGCTCGCCAATCGTGTCGGCCACATAGACATCTGTCGTGGCATCCGGCAGTCCGCCGCCGGAGCGCAGCGTCACGCTCAAGCCTTTGGCGCGCAGCATCTCGCCGATCGGCGCGCCGCGCTCCGGATGCCGCGGCACGATGATGGTCACGAGATCGGGCAGGGCCTTCTTCATCAGGCTGTGGGCCGTGCCGATCACCTCATCCTCGCCGGGATGGGTGCTGGCTGCGAGCCAAACCGGGCGCCCCGAGAGCGCTTCGGCCAGTTCCGCTTTGGCCGCGTCGTCCACGGGCGGCGGCGGCGCGTCGGCCTTGAGGTTTCCGGCGTCGCGCGCGTCGTGCGCGCCAAGCTGGGCAAAACGCTCGGCCAGCGCATCGTTCTGGGCAAGCACGAGGTCGAAAGCGGAGAAGATGGGCCGGCTCATGCCCGGGCGCCGCCGCCAGGCTTTGAACGAGGAGGTCGACATACGGCCGTTGATGAGGAGAAGCGGGATCTTCCGCGTTTTCGTCTCGAGCACCAGGTTGGGCCAGATCTCAGACTCCACGAGCAAGGCGAGGTCGGGGTGCCAATGGTCGAGAAAGCGCTGCACATAGGCTCGCCGGTCGAGCGGTACATATTGATGCATGGCGGTCTTGGGCAAGCGCACATGGGCAAGTTGCGCCGAGGTGACCGTCGCCGTGGTGAGCAGGATGCGAATGTCGGGCCGCGTCTTGGCCATGGCGTCGATCACGGGTAGCGCCGCGTTGACCTCGCCGACGCTCGCCGCGTGGAACCAGGCAAGAAAGCCGGAAGGCCGCGCTCTATCCGCGAGCCCGTAGCGTTCCGGGTGCCGCTCGGGCTCCTCCTTGCCGCGGCGCGCGCGCCAAGCCAGCAGCAGCGGCGCCACGGGCGCCGCGAGCCACGTCGCCAGACGATACGCCTTGAGTGAAAGCCCCGGCTTCGAGGTCTCCGCCTTGCTTAAGGGATCTGCCGCACCGACAAGCGCATAGGCCCGCGCGGTGGTCTCGGAAAGCGCGCGCTCGATGGCCGCCCGTCCGGTCTCGATCGTGTCGGCGTCGTCGGCGGGCACATACACAGGATTGCCGAGGACGATGGCCAGGGTCGAGAACGGCAAGTTGATGGTGAAGGCGCTCCAGGTCGGCAGCTTGAAGAATCTTTTCGTGGCGATCGCGAGCGGCACCACCGGACGCCCCGACCGCGCGGCGATGGTGGCGATGCCTTGGCCCGCGCGCCGCGCCGGGCCCGGGGGCACGTCCGCCGTCATGACCACGGTCGCGCCGGCTTCCAGCGCGCGCAAGGTCTCGCGCATTGCCGTTGCCCCGCCACGATCGCGGCGTCGTTTGCCCGCGCCTGCGCCTCTGATCAGCGTTGTGCCGAAGCGTTCGAGCACGTTGCCCAGAATGGCCGCATCGCCATGACGCGAGACCATGGCTCTGACATCAGCCCCCCGCTTGGGAGGCATCTTCGGCGACAGCAGAAACTGCCCGTGCCACATGGCGACGACCTGTGGATGCTGTTCGAAAAGCTTCGCGTCGGTGTCGGCCGGCTCGCGCTTGATGGTGCTGGTGGCGTAAACGAGGCGGATGTAGCCGGACGCAAGCGTGCTGATAAAAGCGACGGCGGGACCCGATCCTAGCAGCCGTTTCAACATCCGCGTGGCTGCCGCTACTCGCCGGGCACGGCCACAGCGGCGACGCCTTCATCGACGGTCTCCGCCGCATACCCTCCGGCGATGCCGAATTGCGAGCGATGCAGTCTGGTATAGAGCCCGCCCTTGGCGACAAGCTCGTCATGGCGGCCGATTTCGACGATGCGGCCCTGATCGAGCACGCAGATGAGATCGGCCTTTTTCACCGTCGACAGGCGATGGGCGATCATCAGCACCGAGCGGCCTCGCATCAGCCCTTCGAGTGCCTTCTGGACCTTGGCCTCGGCCTCGGAATCGAGCGAACTCGTCGGCTCGTCGAGCAGCAGGATCGGCGCATTCTTGTAAATGGCGCGGGCGATGGCGATGCGTTGCCGCTCGCCCCCGGAGAGCAAGCCGCCGGCCTCGCCGACACGCGTGTCGTAGCCTTTCGGCAAACTCATAATAAAGTCGTGTGCCGCCGCCGCCTTGGCCGCCGCGACGACCTCCTCCTCGACCAGGGGCTTGGCGCCATAGGCGATATTGGCGCGGATCGTATCGTCGAACAGCACCGGATCTTGGGTCACGAGCCCAAGAGCGTCGCGCAAGGAACCGATGGTGACGTTCTTGATGTCCTGGTTGTCGATCAGAACCTTGCCCTTCTCCGGATCGAAGAAACGCAACGCCAGATTGACCAGCGTGCTCTTGCCGGAGCCCGAAGGGCCCACCAGCGCCACGGTCTTGCCCGGCGGCACCGTCAGGCTCACGCCTTTCAGTACCAGGGTGTCCGGATTGTAGGCGAAGGTCACGTCGCGGAATTCGATCTCGCCCTTCGTGAGCGCGAGCGGCTTGGCATCCTCAGCCTCCACCAGATTGGTCTCGCGGTCGACGATGCCGAACACGCGGCTTGCCGCCGCCACGCCTTCTTGCAGTTGCGTCTGCAACGTGGCGACGCTCTTCAGGGGACTGTAGATGAGCAGGGCCGCCGTCATGAACCCCATGAAGTGGCCGAGCGTGAGGTCGCCGCGCACACCTTGGGTGCCGGCGAAATAGATGGCGAGTGCGAAGCCAAGGCCGACGAGAAGCTCCATGGCCGGGCTCGATGCGGCCCGCGCCCGCGTGCCGCGCATCGTGAATTCGAGCGCGCGATTGGTGGCTTGGGACGCGCGCTCCCGCTCCTGCCCTTCTTGCCGGTAGGCCCGCACCACGCGCATGCCGCGCAAGGTCTGCGTCACCAGCGCGGAGAGGTCTCCCGTCTCCTGCAGGGATTTGGTCGTGGATTTGCGCATCTTGCGCCGCTGCCGGGACAGCATGAACCAAGCGAACGGCATGAAGATGAGGACCAGCACCGAGAAGCGCGGATCCATGTAGATCATCGAGCCCACGAGGATGATGACCTTCAAGAGGTTCTCGCCCAGCGTGACGATGGTGCGGCTCGCCGTGGCCCGGATCAGATTGGCGTCGTTGAGGAAGCCCGAGAGAATGCGGCCCGAGTGCACCGTTTGGATCCAGCCGAGATCGGCCTTGGCCAGCTTGTCGAACATCTGCAGCCGGAGGTCCGCGATGAAGCGATGGCCGAGATAAGCCACGGTGACATTGGCTACATATTCGGAGATTGCCTTGAGCACCGTCACGATGACGATGGCCCCGGTAATCCAGTAGACCATGTCCGCGTTCTTGGCGACGAACACGTCGTCGGCGGTGCGCTGAATCAGAAAGGGAATGGCGCCCGTTGTGGCCGCGGTGACCAGCATGGCAATGCTGGCGCAAACCAGCAGATACACATGGGGGCGCAGATGCTCCCGCCAGATGCGTTGGACGATCTCCTTCGTCGTATAGCGGTGGGCCGTAAGCTCGTCGGCGCCCCGGGAGATCACGCGCGCATCTATGAATACATTATCTTTCAAAGACTTCCCCGATTCAGCAGGGGCCGGCGGCGCGGCCGTCCCTTGTCGATCCCCTTCTAGCACGGGCTTCCCGTCTCCTTTAAGGCGAAAAGCTTGAGGCCGCGCGCCTAGCCGGTGCTCCCGTCCGCGCCGTGCTCGGGATCGAGGAGCCGGTGCAGATGGACGATGAAATAGCGCATATGAGCATCGTCCACGGTGCGCTGCGCGGCATCCTTCCAGGCGTCGTAAGCCTGGGCATAATTGGGGTAGATACCCACGATATCGAGCTTCTTGAGATCGCTGAACTCGACCTTGTCGAGCTCCATCAACTCGCCCCCAAACACGAGATGAAGCAGTTGCTTGCCGCCTGCTGTCTTCGATTTGTCCTTTGACGCCATGCGTCCGCCCCCTCTCTCCTTTGAACGCCGGGCACCTTGCCGAAAGGCGCCCTAAAGGTCTATGCGGCTTGTGCGCTCTATGAGAAGGGGATGAAGCGGCTTGCCGCTCGCGACCAGGCTCGTAAATTTGGGGCTCTCGCGATTGTACGCATGCGGGTTGCCGCGGTGATCGGTGGTGATGCCGCCCGCCTCGTCCATGATCACGGCCGCGGCGGCCAGGTCCCACTCGGCTTTGGCTGTCAGCGAGATTGTGGCGTCGCCCCGGCCGCAGGCCACCAGCGCCAGACGGTAGGCGACAGAATTCACCCACTCCGCCGTCACGTCGGGCCAGGGCTCCTGCCAGATCTTTTTCCGGAACAGCCCGCCGCTGGCGATCATCTTGGCGCCTTCGAGGGAAGCCTTATCGCTGGCATGGATCGGCTCATCGTTGAGGAAGGCGCCGTGCCCGCGCATGGCGTGGAAAAACTCGTCCTTTGCCGGATTGTAGACCACGCCCAACACCGGCACGCCGTCCTCGACCAGCGCCGCCGACACGGTCCATTCGGGAATGTGACGCAGATAGGCGTTGGTGCCGTCGATGGGATCGATCATCCACACGCGCGAATATTTGAGGCGCGAGCGATCGTCCGGGCTTTCCTCCGACAGCCAGCCGTAATCCTTGCGGCGCGTCGTGAGCTCGAGCTTCATCGCCGCGTCAACGGCGAGGTCGGCGTCGCTCACCTCCGAGCCGTCCGGTTTCTTGAAGACTTGGACGTCCTGCTTGAAATAGCTGTTGGCCAGTGCGCCGGCATCGCGCACCGCGCTCTTCAGAAGTTCGTAATCTTCTTCCAGCGAGGGCAGGATCTCAGGCTTCTTTGTCGGTGTAATTGCGGTCATAAGTCGGAAGGAACACTCTCTAAACCATGGTTGAAGCTACCGGTCGTTAATTACGTCCATTAAGCGTCCGGGAAAGCTTCCGTGGCACCATCGTCTCAATCAAGGCCGCCTCAAGGCAGCCAATAAGGAAGCTAACAGCAAGGCGTCACCGGGCCTCGAGAGCGAATGCTCCGAGGCCCTCTTGCTATCCGGACCCTGGGGCACGGCATCTTGGCCTCCGGCTCTCTTGCACGTCTCGGACCAGTTCTCCAAGACCGTGAAATCGGCCTTCTAGCCGCTAGATGCAAGCGCCATATCGGCCATGACTGCGACAAAAATAAGCAATCCGAAATCGCGGTTGGAGCGGAAGCGCGCCAGGCAGTTATCGGCATCGTCGATATCGAGCGTGGCGACTTGCCAGGCCAGTTGCGCGCCGGCGAGCCCCATGCCGAGGACGAAGACGGTGCCCGCATCCGAAAGCCAGCCCGCCACCAGCATCGCGCTCCATGCAAAGGCATAGAAGGCGCTGAGCCAGGTTTTGGTGGTGCGGCCAAATCGGAGTGCCGTCGATTTCATGCCGATCAGCGCGTCGTCCTCGCGGTCCTGATGCGCGTAGATCGTGTCGTAGCCGATGGTCCAGGCGATGGCCCCCGCGTAGAGCAGCACCGGGGCCGCGTCGAGACTGCCGAGCACTGCCGCCCAGCCCATCAGCGCGCCCCAATTGAAGGCAAGCCCCAGCACGGCCTGAGGCCAATGGCTGATGCGCTTCATGAAAGGATAGAGCGCCACGATGGGGATGACGCAGAGCCCGAGCAGAACGGAGAAGCTGTTGAGGCTCAGCAGTACGGCGAGCCCGACGAGGCAAAGCGCCAGCATGAACAGAACCGCCGCCGTCACGCTCACCTGTCCGCTTGGCAAAGGCCGCGATCGGGTGCGCGCCACTTGAGCGTCGATCTCGCGGTCGACGATATCGTTGTAGGTGCAGCCCGCGGCCCGCATGGCGACAGCGCCCACGGCAAACAGGAACAGCAGCCAAGGATCCGGGTAGGGGGCCTCGATGCTGCGCCCCGCCAGCGCCACCGACCAGAAGCAGGGCAGCGCCAGCAGAAAGAACCCGATAGGCCGGTCCGCGCGTGCCAGGCGCAAGTAAGGCAGCAGCCAGGCTGGCGCATAGCGGTCCACCCAGTTGGCGGTGCTCGCATCGGCGACGTTGCCGGCTTTGCCATTACCCGCTTTGCCCTCATCCGCTTTGCCTTGGGATACCGGACGTGGCATGTGTCGTGTCGCTCGCCTCTGCTCGCTTCGCCGGGTGTTGTTCATGCCGTCTAAACTTCCGCGGCTCTTCGTCAAGTCTCCGCTGCGCACGGGCGCCGAGATCGTCCTCCCGCCCGACCAGGCGCATTATCTGGCCAACGTGCTCCGTCTGAAGCCGCAGGAGCAAGTCCTGGTTTTCAACGGCGTGGACGGCGAATGGTGCGCGCGCGCCGCCGCCGTCGGTAAGAAGAAGGTGACGCTCGCCGCCGAGCACCAGACGCGCGCGCAAGAAGGCGGCCCTGACCTGCATTATCTATTCGCGCCTATCAAGCGCGCACGTCTCGACTACATGGCACAGAAAGCCACCGAGATGGGCGCGAGCCTGCTTCAGCCTGTCCTCACCCGCCGCACGGTTGCCGAGCGCGTCAAGATCGAACGTCTCGAATCGAACGCGGTCGAGGCGGCGGAGCAATGTGGGATGTTGCGCGTGCCCGAGGTGCGGGCGCCTGAAAAGCTTGAAGGTCTGATCGAAGACTGGGATCAGGACCGGCTCCTCATCTTCGCCGACGAGGCCGCACCCACCGCTTCGCCGCTCGAAACCCTGGCGGCACAGACCCCGCGGCCGCTCGCCGTGCTGATCGGACCCGAAGGCGGATTCGAACCTGAGGAGCGCGCGCTGCTGTTGCGTCAGCCTTACGTCGTGCCGGTTTCGCTCGGCCCGCGCATTATGCGCGCCGATACGGCAGCAATTGCCTGTCTTGCGTTGGTCAATGCGGTGCTCGGCGACTGGCACTGACAAATGCCTCGGACAAGTTTGACGCAATTTTCACAATAGGCCAGCTTTCGGGCCTTTGAGGTCGCAGAATCGCCTCGAACCGGCTAGGTTTGATTCGGATTTCGGACGTCCGACTGCAAATCGAACCGCAAGGCGTGATCGTGAGACCAGCTCTTGCTTATCGATCATTGGCGTTGGCCCTTGGCGCGGCCTTGCTCTGTGCCGGCTGCAGCGTCATCGACGGTCCGGTTCTCGATCCGAAAGGCCCCATCACGCTCGCCGAGCGGGATCTCCTGTTCCAAGCCATCGGCATCATGATGATCGTGATCATCCCGGTGTTCGTGATGGCCGCGCTGTTTATGTGGCGCTACCGCGGCACCAACAAGAGCGCCCGCTATACGCCCAACCTCGCCTACTACTGGCCGGCGGAGGTTCTCGTCTGGGGCGTGCCCGCGGCCATCATCGTCTGGCTTGGCCTGCATCTGTGGCACAACACCTACAAATACGATCCCTACAACCAGATCGACCCGAGCGTGACGCCGCTCGAGGTTCAGGCCATCGCGCAAGACTGGAAGTGGCTGTTCGTCTATCCGGAGCACGATGTCGCCGTGGTCAACGAACTGGCCATTCCGGTCGATACGCCAATCAGCATCACCATCACCTCCGACACGGTGATGAACTCGCTGATCATCCCCGCGCTCGGCGGCCAGATCTATGCCATGGCCGGCATGCAGACGCGGCTCAATCTGCTGGCCGACAAGCCGGGCACGTTCTGGGGCCGCAACGTTCAGTACAGCGGCACGGGCTTCGCCAATCAGCAGTTCCAGACGCTCGCCACCTCGAAGGAAGACTTCGACGCTTGGATGGAAAAGGCGAAACGATCCTCGCAGCCTCTGGACGCCGCCACCTACGAGAAGCTCGCCAAGCCGAGCGAGAAGGTGCCGGTGACCTATTACTCCGGCGTCGAACCGGGCCTGTTCGACAAGATCATCGCCAAATACAGCCACGGTGACGTGGATCGAGAGCCGCACGCCGCGCACGCGGATGGCGCGGCCGAACCAGCGGAATAGGACCAGTGGATTTCTTCGGACGACTGACCATCGACTCCCTGCCGTTCTACAGCGCCATTGCCGCTTCGGGTGCGGGCGTGACCGTGCTCGGCGCGCTGTCGGTGATGGCGGTCATCACCTATTTTGGCGCCTGGCGGCTCGTGCTGTTCGACTGGGTGTCGAGCATCGATCACAAGAAGATCGGCATCATGTACGTCATGGTCGCGCTCGTCATGCTGATGCGCGGCTTCATCGACGCCGCCATGATGCGCTCTCAGCAGGCCATCGCCTACAATAACGAAGGCTATCTGCCGCCCGGCCATTTCGATCAGATCTTCTCGTCTCACGGCACGATCATGATCTTCTTCATGGCCATGCCCTTCCTGTCGGGCTTGATCAATCTGATCATGCCGCAGCAGATCGGCTCGCGCGACGTGGCCTTCCCCTTCATGAATTCGATCAGCCTGTGGCTGACTACGGCCGGCGCGGGTCTCGTGCTGATCTCGCTCGTGATTGGCAAGTTCTCGACCGCCGGCTGGACCGGCTATCCGCCTTATTCGGGCTCGCAGTTCACGCCGGGCGTCGGCGTCGATTACTGGCTCTGGGCGGTGCTGATCTCCGGCATCGGTTCGACCATGAGCGGCATCAATTTCCTGGTGACGATCGTCAAGTGCCGCGCGCCCGGCATGACCATGTTCCGGCTGCCGCTGTTCACCTGGACCGTGTTCGTCACCAGCATTTTGATGATCTTCGCGTTTCCCGCGCTCACCGTCGCCTGCGGCGCGCTCATGCTCGACCGCACGCTCGGCTTCCACTTCTTCACCAACGAGGCCGGCGGCAACATGATGAACTACATCAACCTATTCTGGTTGTGGGGTCATCCGGAGGTCTACATCCTCATCCTGCCCGCCTTCGGCGTGTTCTCCGAGGTCGTCGCTGTCTTCAGCCAGAAGCGACTGTTCGGCTACATCTCGCTGGTGCTCGCCACCATGGCCATCGGCATCCTGTCCTTTACCGTCTGGCTGCATCACTTCTTCACCATGGGCTCGAGCGCGCGGGTCAACTCCTTCTTCGGCACCATGACGACGATCATCGCCGTGCCGACCGGCGTGAAGGTGTTCGACTGGCTGCTCACCATGTATCGCGGCCGCATCATCTTCAAACCGCCGATGCTCTACACGCTCGGCTTCCTCGTGACGTTTGTCATCGGCGGACTGTCCGGCGTGCTGCTGGCGCTGCCGCCCATCGACTATCTGATGCACAACACGACTTTCCTGATCGCCCACTTCCACAACATGATCATTCCGGGCGTGCTGTTCGGCTATCTCGCCGGCTACATGTTCTGGTTCCCCAAGGCGTTCGGTTTCAAGCTGAACGAATGGTGGGGCGCGGCATCGTTCTGGTGCTGGATCATCGGCTTCTATCTGGCCTTCATGCCGCTCTACGTGCTGGGTCTGCTCGGCATGCCGCGCCGCATGGAGCATTACGAGATCGCCGCCTGGCAGCCGCATCTCATCGTTGCGGCCATCGGTGCCTTCATTATCTTCTTGGGGATTGTCTGCCTGGGCGTGCAGCTCGCCGTCAGCATCCGCGACCGTAACAAGGCGCTCGATCTCACGGGCGATCCCTGGAACGGCCGCTCACTCGAATGGGCCACGTCCTCGCCGGCGGCGCCGTACAATTTCGCTGTGGTGCCGCAGGTGCAGAGCATCGATGCGTGGTGGGACATGAAGGCGCGCGGCGTCGCTTATGAGCGCCCGGCAGAATACGAGGACATCTCGATTCCGAAGAACACCTTCATCGGCGCGGTGATCGGTGGCGCCGGCTTCGTCTTCGGCTTCGCCATGGTCTGGTACATCTGGTGGCTGGCCATTCTCTGCCTCGCCGTGATCTTCGTTGCCATCGTCATCCGCGCCTCCGATGACGACACCGACTATGTGATGCCCGCGAGCGAGGTGAAGAAGATCGAAGACGCGCGCTTCGCCCAGCTCGCCAAGGCGCCGAAGAACGAAATGGCGGACGATCCGGGCTTTGCCGGTCAGCCTATGCCGGAGCCCTCCACATGACCGCCGCCGCCGACACCATGACCGTCACGCCGCAAGACGCGCAGAAATACGAGGAGAAGGAGTTCGGCTTCTGGCTCTATCTGATGAGCGACGCGATCATCTTCGCCTGCCTGTTCGCCACCTATCTTGTGATGGTCGGCAACGCGGCCGGCGGTCCGACCGGCAAAGAGCTGTTCAGCCTGGAGCGCGCGGCCGCGGAGACGGCCTTGCTGCTGTTCAGCAGCACCACGTTCGGCGTCGCCGCCGTGGCCCTCTCTCAGGGCGACCGGTCCAAGGTGCTGTTGTGGCTCGCCGTCACCTTCGCATTGGGCGCGGGCTTTATCTTCCTCGAATTCGGCGAGTTCGCCGGCATGATTGCCGAAGGGGCCGGCCCTGACCGCAGCGGCTTCCTGTCGGCCTTCTTCACGCTGGTCGGCACCCATGGGTTGCATGTGAGCGTGGGGCTTCTCTGGATCCTGGTGATGATCGGTCAGGTTCTGTTCAAGGGGCTCACCGCGCCGGTCGCCTCCAGAGTGATGCGGCTCGGCCTCTTCTGGCACTTTCTCGACATCATCTGGGTTGTGATCTTCTCCGTCGTCTATTTGCCGGGATTATTGTGATGGATGCCATTTCTGGAATTCCGGTCGAACGGACCCTCAAGCCTTATCTGATCGGCATCGTGCTTGCCCTGATCTTGACCGCGATCCCCTTCGGCATCGTCGCTTTCGGAGCTATGGAGCGTCAGACCGCGCTGATCGTCATCGCTATCTTCGCGGTGATCCAGATCCTGGTGCATTTGCACTTCTTCCTGCATATCGACTTCCGGTCCACGCCGCGCGAGAACCTGATCGCGCTCGCCTTCGCCTGCGTGCTCATTTTCATCATGGTCGGCGGCAGCCTGTGGATCATGTTCGACCTCTACCACCGCATGATGGTCTGAGGACGGGAGGTCAGGCTTTCGTGATTGTGCGGAACTGCCCCTTGCCGCGCCTCGCGCCCGGCGCAATATAGAGTTGCCCTGTACCCCCGGGACGCCAGCCCCCTAGAAGCCACGTCCTCCAAGCGGAGTTCCCCTCGAATGTCGACACGTGTGAATGGGCCGAAGAGCCCCGTCATCGAGTCGCGGAACGAGCTCGTCGCCTATCTCGAGGCAGGATCGAAGCCGGAAAGCGAATGGCGTATCGGCACCGAGCACGAGAAGTTCGGCTTCAACGTCAAGGACAACTCGCCCGTGCCCTATGGGGGAAAACACGGCATCCAGGCGCTCCTGGAGATGCATCACAATTGCTATTGCTGGGATCCCGTGCGCGAGGACGGCAACATCATCGCGCTGTCCTGCACCGATTGTCCCATCGGCGGGTCCATCAGCCTCGAGCCGGGCGGTCAGCTCGAGCTCTCCGGCGCGCCGCTCAAGACCATCCATGAGACCGAAAAAGAGCTTCGCCAGCATCTGTCCCAGGTGGGCGGCGTGGCGCGGCAACTGGGCATCGGCTTTATCGGGCTCGGCTTCTCGCCCAAATGGACGCTTCAGGAACTGCCGCTTATGCCGAAGGAGCGCTACCGCATCATGAAGCGCTACATGCCGACACGCGGCACGCGCGGCCTTGACATGATGTTCCGCACTGCGACCGTGCAGGTGAACATGGATTTCGGCAGCGAAGCGGACATGGTCAAAAAGCTGAGGGTGGGGCTCGCGCTTCAGCCCGTGGTCACGGCGCTGTTCGCCAACTCGCCCTTCACCGAAGGCAAGCCCAACGGCTTCCAGTCTTATCGCGCAGAAGTGTGGCGCGACACCGATCCCGACCGCACCGGCATGCTGCCCTTCGCCTTCGAGGGCGGCATGGGGTTTGAGCGCTATGTGGATTACGCGCTCGATGTGCCGATGTATTTCGTCTATCGCAACGGCCGCTATATCGACGTGGCAGGCAGCTCCTTCCGCGACTTTCTCGCAGGCAAGCTCGAAGCGTTGCCGGGCATGAAGCCCACCATGGAGGATTGGGCGGATCATCTCACCACGCTCTTCCCCGAGGTGCGGCTCAAGAAGTTCCTGGAGATGCGCGGCGCCGACGCCGGCCCCTTCGATTTCTTGATGGCGCTGCCGGCGCTCTGGGCTGGGCTCCTGTATGACAAGACCTCGCTCGATGCCGCCGCCGGCCTCATCGCCGGCTGGACGGCCGAGGAGCGGCAGACCATGCGCGACCAGGTTCCGCGGCTCGGACTGAAGACCCCGTTCCGCGGCCGGACCTTGCGCGAGATCGCCCGCGAGATGCTGGCGCTTGCCGAAGGCGGCCTGCTGCGCCGCGCGCGCCTTAACGGCGAGGGCGAGGACGAGACGGGCGCGCTCAAGTCCTTGATTGAGGTGGTCGAGACCGGACGCACCCAGTCGGACCGTCTCCTTGCCGCCTATGAGGGGCCGTGGGGGGGCGATATCAACCAGCTGTTCAAGGCCGAGGCGATGTAGCGCCTGGATCGGAGACGGAATGGGCCTTCTTTTTCCAGTTATTCTCGGCTCCGTGCGCCGCGACCGCCAGGGCATCAAGGCGGCGCGTTACATCATCGGCAAGCTCGCAGCCCGCGGACACGAGCCTGTGCTGGTCGACCCGTGCGAGAAAGAGCTTCCGCTGCTCGACCGCATGTACAAGGAATATCCCAAGGGCGAGGCGCCGCCGGTTCTCGAAGAGCTGGCGGATCTGTTTCGCCGCGCCGACGGCTTCGTCATCGTCAGCGCCGAATACAATCAGTCCGTGCCGCCGGCGCTGAAGAATCTGCTCGATCATTTTCTCGAGGAATATTTTTGGCGCCCCTCGGCGATCGTGTCCTATTCCGCCGGGCGCTTCGGTGGCGTGCGCGCCGCCGTGGCCTTGCGCACGATCCTCTCTGAAATGGGCATGCCGAGCGTACCGTCGGTGCTGTCGATCCCGACGATCGGCAAAGCGCTGAAAGAGGATGGCTCGGCGACGGAGGAGTGGATCGACGAGGCGGCTGCCCGCTTCATCGACGAGTTCGTGTGGTACGCGAAGGCCCTCAAGGCGCAACGGGACGCCGAATCCACGCCCTATTGAGCGGCTGGAATGTTCTCAAGGCGCCGCGGCGCGTTGGGCGCCGACAGCCACTTTCATGTCCGTGAGCGTCACTGTGCCGGTGCCCCAGGCGGTCGGCACCAGCACCTTGTAGGGGACGTAGAACTCCGTTCCCGGTACGGACACCAGCCAGGCTTCGACCGCGTCCGTTTTCTGCATGAACTGCACGCCGGGATGATCGGGCCGGTAGCCGCCGATTGGCTCGTAGCGCACCCGGCATACGGCGACGCGTGCGGAAAGTCCCTTCGGGGCGCCTCTGCCCAGCGTCTCTGTCCGCTTCGGCGTGAGCGCAATATTGAAACGCTGCCTGCCGTCGAACACCTTGATCGTTTGCCCGCAGACTTTCAGGTCGCCGGGCGGGGCGTCCGAGCGCACCGAGAGGAAGGCTGCGGTGAGCGGATCGAGGACCCCCTTAAGCTGTTCCGCGGTAACGGGAAGGTCGCGCGGGTTCGGCTTCTTGTGCGGCACGATCTTGACGTCGCTCACGGCCCCGCCGGCGAAGCTCATGCGGAGCTGCTGGCTCTTCTTGCTGTCTTCGTAGGACAGGGTGTAGCGCGCCGGTTGCGGGCTTTCTTCCGTGAGCCTCCCGTTGCTCGTGGTCTTGCCGGTCGCCTTGTAGAGCAGGCCGGCGAGCAACGAGAAACGGCCGTCGGCTGCCATCTCGTAGGCGCTTGCCGAATATGCCGCCGTCACCGTGAATTCGCCGAGATTGATGCCGGCGAGACCGGCGTCATAGGTCGCGACGATCCGGCCGGCAGCCGGCACCGCCTCGCCGGCGCTTGGAGAGGGCGCCAGGCCCGCAAGCACCAGGCAAGCGATTATGGAGCCGGTACGCCTCGCTCCCATCGCTTATCCCTCCGATCGCCAAGCTTGGAGTGTACCCCACAGGAAGTCCAAATTGGGGCCTCAAGCGGCGACTTCCTCCAGGGTGGGATAGTCGGTGTAGCCGCGTTCATCGCCGCCATAGAACGTGTCTTGGTCAGGCTCGTTGAGGGGCGCGTTCTTCTCCAGCCGCTCCACGAGATCGGGATTGGCGAGGAACAATTTGCCGAAAGCGACGAGATCGACCGCGCCGGACTCGACGGCCTCGATCGCCCGTTCGCGGTCATAGCCGTTATTCGCCATGTAGGCGCCCGAGAAGGCCGCGCGCAGCTTGGCCATGTCCGCCCCCGGAGGCAGGTCGCGCGACTGCCCCATCTCGCCCTCGACGAGATGGACATAGCCCAGTCCGGCGTCATTGGCGCGGGCGATGGCCGCCGTAAACGTCGTCATCGGATCGCTGTCCGACATGTCGTTGAACTTCGAGAACGGGCTGAAGCGCACGCCGACCCGCTTCGGCGGGTAGACCTTCGTGACGGCCTCCAAGACTTCGGCGAGAAGGCGCGTGCGGTTCTCGACGCTGCCGCCATAGGCGTCGGTCCGCTTATTGGTGCCGTCGCGAAGAAACTGATCGATCAGATAGCCGTTGGCCGCGTGGACCTCGACGCCCTCGAAGCCCGCCTGGCGCGCGTTCTCGGCCGCCTTGCGGTAGTCCTCGATCAACGCCGGAATTTCCTCGAGCTCGAGCGCGCGTGGCTCGGAGACGTCGGCAAAGCCCGTGGCGATGAAGGTCTGCGCCTTGGCGGCGATCGGCGAGGGGGCGACCGGCTGCTTTCCGTCCGGCTGTAGCGATACGTGGGAGATGCGCCCTACATGCCAGAGCTGGAGGAAGATACGGCCCCCCTTGGCGTGAACGGCCTCGGTGACCTTGCGCCAGCCGGCGATCTGTTCGGCGCTGTAGATGCCAGGTGTCTGGATGTAGCCCTTGCCTTCCGGCGTGATCTGGGTGGCCTCGGTGATGATCAGGCCGGCCGATGCGCGCTGCGCGTAGTACTCGACGTTCAGCGCATGCGGGACGTCGCCGTCGGGCTTTGCACGGTTGCGCGTCAAAGGTGCCATGACGATCCTGTTGGGCAATGTCAGATCGCCGAGGATCAGGGGCGTGAAAAGCTTGGCTTGCATGCTGCCGGTCTCCATCCGTGGTGTTGGCTAGGGGGCAAAGGCGGAGCCCCGGGTCGCCGCTGAATTGGCGATGCCGCTCTCGACAATCAACTATACTGCGGCATCTGTGACGCCTTCTTGGGGCCCGGCCATCCCTCGTCGCGCCGGTTTACGGTATCGGGGCGGCAAACTTGAAAGCCTGGTCCGGCAAGCCATATACTAACCAAGTCGCGTCCTCTCCGACCCTGCACGGAAGGGCGTTATCCGTCCCCCAAGACGGATGAATCGGCGGCAGATTTCTCCTTTTCTGCCGCCGATTTTTTTTGTGTCTGCAGGGGGTTAAGGCGCCGCTATTTCAGGCTGGCGAAGGCGTCGGTGAAGCCTTGCAGGGAGACCGGAATGCCGATGCCGGCCTCCGGCGTGTCGAAAATGATGAACATCGCATTCGTGCCTTGCTTCAGCTTGGCGATCACCTCCTCCTGAAGCACCACCTCGGCCACGCAGCCGCGCTTGCCGCATTTGAGGAAAGGGGCGTTGCCCACGTCCTGATCGTCGATCTTGAGGCCGAGCCCGGTGGGCAGCAGCACGCCGAGCGGCACGACGACACGCAACAGCTTCTTATTCTCGCCAATTGCCTCATAGAAGACCACCGTCAGCCCCACATTAGGCCTGTCTTCGGCGGTCACGCTTTGCACCAGCGCGCACTTTTCTTCCTTGGCGCCCGGCGGCGTGCGGCAGCTGACCTGCCACGCCCCGTGAGTCTCGCGCACCACGCTCCCCGGCCCGGTGGCGCCGGGGGAGGCATCCGGTGCCGCGCCTTGCGCGCTCACTTGGCTGCCGAATCCGAGGAGAAACGCCAGCGTCAGGCCGAGCGCCGCGAGCATGCGGCGCCTGGGGCCGTGTGAGTCGGATCTGGGCGTGAGGGCCATGGGCATCAGAAGGACCGGCGAGCTCGCCTTTGCAAGTGCGAATACGAGTCCGCACTACTAGATCGCGACCCGGGTCCTTGTGAAGCGGCGATGTGCGGCATGGAAAACGGCCATCGCCGAGTAATGGGGCCAAATTTCGGCGGGATCTTCTGACCGAAATCTGCCACGGTCCGGAAAGTGCCGTGGTAAGGGCTTGAAACTCAACGTCAAGCGTGCATTTGCCGCACGGGCAAACTGAATCATGAGTGTTGCCAATCTATATCCTTTATGATTTTAAAAACACAAAAGAACCTCCAGCTACATCGCTGATGCGGGCTGGCAGAAAGAACGGATCAGCGGGGGCGACGCCTAAATTCTGCGCCTATAGTATTTGCGCCGCCCTTGCGAGAAGCGGTGTGGGCGAGGTTGCCCATGCCCAACGAAAATCGCGCTGCCCCTCACTTCTGGGAGGGCCGGCCCGGGAGCAGGCTTTAGGAGTGAAGGGATGGCGATCTTCCATCGTGCATTGACGGTTCTTGCTGCGCTTGTCGGCCTCGCCGCGAGCGGTTCTGCCTTCGCCGGCACGGGGCAGCCGTCCCCATGGCAGTTGGGCTTCCAAGGCGCGGCGACGCCCGTCATGGAGCAGATCACCGACTTCCACACCTACGTCACCATCATCATCACCCTCATCGCGCTCTTCGTTCTGGCGCTGATGATTTACGTGATGGTGCGCTTCAACGAGCGCCGCAATCCCGACCCGTCCCGGACCTCGCACAACACCCCGCTAGAGGTTGCCTGGACGGTGATCCCGATTCTCATTCTCGTCGCCATCGCCATTCCGTCGTTCCGGCTGCTGTTCGCCCAATACGACTTCCCGAAGCCCGACGTGACCATCACCGCGACCGGCAGCCAGTGGTACTGGAGCTACGAGTATCCGGATGAAGACATCCGCTTCGATTCGATCATGGTGCCCGAGGCCAATCTCAAACCCGGCCAGCCGCGCCTCCTCAGCGTGGACCGCGAAGTGGTCGTGCCCGTCGGCGCCAACGTCGTCGTCGGCCTGAAATCCAACGATGTGATTCACGACTGGGCCGTACCGTCCTTCGGCGTCAAGCTCGACGCCGTGCCGGGACGCCTTCAGCAGACATGGTTCCGCGCCGAGAAGGAAGGCTGGTACTACGGCCAGTGCTCGGAGTTGTGCGGCCGCAATCACGCCTTCATGCCGATTGCCGTTCGTGTCGTCTCCCAAGACGAGTACGATGCTTGGCTCGCCGAGAATAAGACGGCCGCAATCGATACGGAAGGCAAGGTGGCGGCCACGCAAGACTAAGCGGCGGCCGACCAATCGACAGGCGGTCTAGGACGACCGAGAGCGCAAGAAGACAAGGACGATAAGGGAAGACAGTCATGGCTCACAACGCCCAGGCAGAAGCCGCTCATCACGATCACGACGATCATCCATATGGCGTGGGTCGCTGGCTGTTCTCCACCAACCACAAGGACATCGGCACGATGTACCTTGTCTTGGCGATCATCGGAGGCATCGTCGGCGGGCTGCTGTCGATGGGCATGCGTGCCGAGCTCATGGAGCCGGGCATGCAGATCTTCGGCAACCCCGAGCTGTTCAACGTTTTCGTCACCGCGCACGGCCTCATCATGGTGTTCTTCATGGTGATGCCGGCAACCATGGGCGGCTTCGGCAACTGGATGATGCCGCTCATGATCGGTGCGCCCGACATGGCCTTCCCGCGCATGAACAACATCTCGTTCTGGCTGCTGGCCATGGCCTTCGTGCTGCTCGTCCTGTCGCTGTTCATGCCCGGTGCTCCGGGTTCGACTGGCGTCGGCGGCGGCTGGACCATTTACGCGCCGCTGAGCACCTCGGGCACACCCGGTATCGCCATGGACTTCGCCATTCTGGCGGTCCATCTGGCCGGGGCCTCCTCGATCCTTGGCGCCATCAATTTCATCACGACCATCTTCAATATGCGCGCCCCGGGCATGACCTTGCACAAGATGCCGCTCTTCGTGTGGTCGGTTCTGGTGACGGCCTTCCTGCTGCTGCTGTCGCTCCCGGTGCTGGCCGGCGCCATCACCATGCTGCTGACCGACCGTAACTTCGGCACGGCGTTCTTCGATTCCGCTCATGGCGGCGATCCGCTGCTGTGGCAGCATCTATTCTGGTTCTTCGGCCACCCGGAAGTGTACATCCTCATTCTTCCGGGCTTCGGCATCGTCAGCCAGATCGTGGCGACCTTCTCCCGCAAGCCGGTGTTCGGCTATCTCGGCATGGCGTACGCCATGGTCGCCATCGGCGTGATCGGCTTCGTCGTCTGGGCGCATCACATGTACGCCGCGGGCCTCGACGTGAACACGCAAGCCTATTTCGTGTTCGCCACCATGGTCATCGCCGTGCCCACGGGCGTGAAGATCTTCTCGTGGATCGCGACCATGTGGGGCGGCTCGCTGTCGTTCAAGACGCCCATGCTCTGGGCGCTCGGCTTCATCTTCTTATTCACCATCGGCGGCGTCACCGGCGTGGTGCTGTCGAATGCCGGCGTCGACCGCTCGTACCACGACACCTATTATGTGGTGGCCCATTTCCACTACGTGTTGTCGCTTGGTGCGGTCTTCTCGCTCTTCGCCGGCTGGTATTACTGGTCGCCGAAGATGACGGGCTACATGTACTCCGAGGCGATCGGCAAGCTTCACTTCTGGCTGATGTTCATCGGCGCGAATCTCGCCTTCTTCCCGCAGCACTTCCTCGGTGCCGCCGGCATGCCGCGCCGTTACGCGGACTATCCGGATGCCTATGCGGGGTGGAACTTTGTTTCCTCGATCGGCGCCTATATCGCCTTCGCGGGCTTCCTGGTGTTCCTCTACGGAATCATTGCTCAGTTTGCGCGCAAGCAGAAGGCCGCCGACAATCCTTGGGGGCCGGGCGCCACGACGCTCGAATGGACGCTGCCTTCGCCGCCGCCGTTCCACACCTTCAATACGCTGCCGCGCATCAAGTGAGCGTGCAGCGAATCGAGAGGCGCTTGAGTGAGTAGTTCGATGTCCGACGCCGCCATCCAAGCGATTCCAGGCAAGCTCGACATCGCCCCCGGGGGCGATGTCGCCGATTATGCCGCGCTGCTCAAGCCGCGGGTCATGTTCCTCGTGGTGTTTACCGCGCTGGTCGGCCTGGTCGCCGCACCCGGCACCATGCATCCGGTGCTGGCCATTGCCGCGCTCGCCTGCATCGCGGTGGGCGCAGGCGCGGCTGGCGCGCTCAACATGTGGTACGACGCCGATATCGATGCGCGCATGGCCCGTACGGCGTCCCGGCCGCTGCCCAAAGGCGCGGTCGCGCCCGACGAAGCGCTCGCTTTCGGCACCGTGCTCGCCATTGGCTCGGTTCTTTGCCTCGGCTTGATGGCGAACTGGGTCGCCGCCGGGCTTCTGGCGCTCACCATCGGCTTCTACGTGTTCGTCTACACGATGTGGCTCAAGCGCTGGACGCCGCAGAACATCGTCATCGGCGGCGCTGCCGGCGCCGTGCCGCCCATGATCGGCTGGGCCGCGGCCACCGGCAGCGTAAGTCTCGAATCCTTCGTGATGTTTTTGATCATCTTCATCTGGACGCCGCCGCATTTCTGGGCGCTGGCCCTGGTCCGCAGCAAGGACTACGAGCGCGCCGGCGTGCCGATGCTGCCCGTGACCCACGGCCCGGACGAGACCAGGCGTCAAATTCTGATCTACAGTCTCATCCTGGCGCCGCTCGGCATGGCGCCGGCGGTGATGGGATTCGGCGGCCTGCTCTATACAGTCATCGCCTCGATCCTCGGCGCCTTCTTTGTCGTGTTCGCCGTCGACTGCTATCGCATCCGCGAAGGCGAGGCGGCCGACCGGGCGGCGAAGCATCTGTTCGCCTATTCGGTGCTTTACCTGTTCGTGCTCTTCGCCGCGCTTCTCGTGGAGCAAGGCTTCGGGCTCGAGAGCGGCGCGCTGCCGCTTACTTGGACGTTCTGATGGAAGATGCGGATGACGAACGCAAACGCCGCCAACGCAAGCGATCTCTGGCCATCGCCTGGATCCTCGCGGGCCTCGTCGTGCTGTTCTTTATCGTCACTATTGTCAGGCTGGGCGGCAACGTCGCCGTGCGGCCGATCTGAGTGAAGCGGATGAGCGAGCAAGACACAAAGACCCGCACGGGCGACAAGAAAGGCCTTGTCGCTCTGTCGCTTGCCGCCCTCGTGGCGGGCATGGTCGGCCTGTCTTTTGCCGCCGTGCCTCTTTACCGCATGTTCTGCCAAGCCACGGGTTATGGTGGCGCCACCCAGCGAGCCGATGTTGCGCCGAAAGATATCCTCGACCGCATGGTCACTGTCCGGTTCGACGCCAACGTCAATCCGAACCTGCCGTGGAGCTTCGCGCCGGAACAGCGCACCATGCAAGTCCATATCGGCGAGAACGCGCTCGCCTTTTTCAAGGCGACCAACAATTCCGACAAGCCCGTGACCGGCACCGCCGGCTTCAACGTCGCCCCGCAGGCGGCCGGGCGCTACTTCACCAAGGTGCAGTGCTTCTGCTTCACCCAGCAGACGCTTGCGCCGGGACAAAGCATCGAGATGCCGGTGAGCTTCTTCGTCGATCCCAAGTTCGTCGAGGACGAGAGCACCGAGAATATTCCTGAGATCACGCTGTCCTATACCTTCTACCGGAGCGACGATCCTTCGGACGTTGCTGCGGCGCCGGCGGACGGAGCCTCGGGATCGTAAGCTAAGTGGCGCGGCAGAGGCGCCGATGAGACAGATTGGGGAGGAAGGGGAACACCAGATGGCCCAAGCCCACGCTAAACCGGAACACGACTACCATCTCGTCAATCCGAGCCCATGGCCGATCATCGGCTCGGTCGGCGCCTTCACGCTGGCCATTGGCGTCCTCATGTACTTCATGTCGAAGAAGGCGGGCGATCCGCAGCTTTGGTACATGCTGCCGGGTTTCGCGCTCGTCATCATCACCATGTTCGGCTGGTGGCGCGACGTCATCAACGAAGCGCATAGCGGCGACGAGACGCCGGTCGTGCAACTCCATCTGCGCTACGGCATGATCCTGTTCATCGCCTCCGAGGTGATGTTCTTCGTGGCCTGGTTCTGGGCCTATTTCGACGTGGCCCTGTTCCCCGACGACGCGGTCACCTATGCACGCACGCAAGTGCTTGGCGGCGAGTGGCCGCCGATCCCGAGCGATGAGACCGGCGTGCCGGGGCTCGGCTATTTCGGCGCCACCTTCAATCCCTGGGGCCTGCCGTGGGTGAACACGCTGATCCTGCTCACCTCGGGCACGACGGCGACCTGGGCGCACCACGCCATGCTGCACAACGACCGCAAGGGGCTCGCCTGGGCGCTTGCCATCACCGTCGTGCTCGGCATGATCTTCACCGCCTTGCAGGCCTACGAGTACATGCATGCGGGCTTCGGGTTCGCCAACCACATCTACGGCTCGACCTTCTTCATGGCGACCGGCTTCCACGGCTTCCATGTGATCGTCGGCACGATCTTCCTACTCGTGTGTCTGTTCCGCGTGCTGCAGGGCCACTTCACGCCGAAGCAGCATTTCGGCTTCGAGGCCGCGGCCTGGTACTGGCATTTCGTCGACGTGGTGTGGCTGTTCCTGTTCACCTGCATCTATGTGTGGGGCGCAGGGGCCAACCCGGGACACTAACAACGGCGACGCCGTCGTTGATGGGGGCGGTCAGTCGGCCGCCCCTTTTCATTTTGGCTGCTAGGATCGACGGATGAACGAGGAGAGCACCGAGAAAGCCCCCCACGTCCCGCTTGGTACGACCATCTGGTCAGGCCTCATCGGCCGCTGTCCCGCTTGCCACCAGGGCAAGCTGTATGACGGCTACCTTACGCTCGCACCCCGCTGCGAGATCTGCGGCCTCGACTACGACTTCGCCGATTCCGGCGATGGGCCCGCGGTCTTCGTCATCCTCATCACCGGCTTTATCGTCGTCGGCGCGGCGCTTCTGGTCGAAGTGTTCTACCAGCCGCCCTATTGGTTGCACGCCCTTGTCTGGGGCGCCCTGGCGCTCATTCTTCCGCTCCTCCTGCTTCGGTCGTTCAAGGGCGTGCTCATCGCCCTCCAGTTCAGGCACAAGGCCGAAGAGGGCAAGCTGGTCTCCGGCAAATAGGGGGTCCGATGCCGGCCAGCGCACTCATCAAGCTCACCGTCGCCACGCTCATCGGCCTCGTCTTCCTGGTCGGTCTTGGGGTCTGGCAGCTTGAGCGCCTTGAATGGAAGGAGGGGCTGATCGCCCGGATCGAGGCGCGGACCGAGCGTAAGCCGGTCACTCTGGAGCGTGCGCTCGAGCTGGCCAAGGAGGCCGGAAACCTCAGCTACCTTCCCGTGCGCGCCGAAGGCCGCTTTCACCACAAGCGCGAGCGTTATCTCTATTCCATCTCGCTCGACGGCGAGCCGGGCTGGCACGTCATCACGCCGCTGCAGACCGTGGACGGGCATTTCGTCCTGGTCGATCGCGGCTTTGTGCCGGAGAGACTGCGCGAGCCGGAAACCCGCCCTCAAGGACAAGTCCAAGAAGTGGTGGCCGTGACCGGGCTGATCCGCACCCCGGACGAGCCCGGCCTGTTCATCCCCGACAATGATCCGAAAGCCAATCAATGGTTCAGCCGTGACCTTGCCGCCATGACGCGCTCCATGTTCCCCGGCGGCACGGTCCAGGTGGCCCCCTTCTTCTTGGAGGCGGCCGAGAGCGACGTCCCGGGCGGTTGGCCCAAAGGGGGGCAGACAAGACTCAAGCTCACCAACAACCATCTGCAATACGCGCTCACCTGGTTCGGCCTGGCGCTCTGCCTGGTGGGCGTCTATGGCGTCTATGTCTGGGGTGCCTACCGCGGCAAGCAGCCTTAACGAGCCCGGCGAGCCTCGGTTGCGAGGCCGCTCGCTGGCGGCTAGGGTCAACCGAAAAGCCCCCCTTTTCCGGCGAGAGGCCCATCTTGAAGTTCATATCCACGCGCGGTGAGGCGCCGGCGCTCTCCTTCGAGGGTGCCCTTCTGGCGGCACTTGCCCCGGACGGCGGCCTGTTCATGCCGGAGGCTTGGCCGCGGTTAGCGCCGGATGAGATCGCCGCGCTCGCCGGCCTCGACTATGCCGATGCGGCGGATCGGATCATGCGCCCGTTTTTAGCGGGCGATGCCTGCCAGGACGATCTGGGGGCGGTGCTCTCGGACGCCTATGACGGCTTCCACCACCCCGCGGTCGCCCCGCTGCGCCAGCTCGGACCGAACAGCTTCGTCCTCGAGCTGTTCCATGGGCCGACCCTCGCCTTCAAGGATATCGCCATGCAGGTCGTGTCGCGGTTCATGGACCGCGCGCTGCGGCGCAGGGGAGGCCATGCCACCGTGGTCGGCGCCACCTCCGGCGATACGGGCGCCGCGGCCATCGAGGCCTTCCGCGGGCTCGACGCCATCGACGTGTTCATCCTCCACCCCAAGGGCCGCATCAGCGACGTGCAGCGCCGCCAGATGACCACGGCCAGGGAGGCCAATGTCCACAACATCGCCGTGGAGGGGACCTTCGACGATTGCCAGGCCATGGTGAAGGCGCTGTTCGGCGACCCGGTCTTGAGCGGCCGGCTGGGGCTGACCGGCATCAACTCGATCAACTTCGCCCGCATCCTGGCTCAGATCGCCTACTACTTCACCTCCGCGGTGAGCCTCGGAGCACCCCACCGGCCGGTGGCGTTTACCGTACCCACCGGAAATTTCGGTGATATTTTCGCAGGTTACGCGGCCCGGGCTATGGGCCTGCCGGTCCGGCGCCTCGTTATCGCCACGAACCTCAACGACAGTTTACCCCGCGCTTTCGCGTCGGGGACCTATCAGCCGCAAGGCGTCATCGCTACCTCAAGCCCGAGCATGGATATCCAGCTTGCAAGCAATTTCGAGCGCCTGTTGTTCGAGCTTGCCGGTCGGGATGCGGCCCGCATCAGGGCCTTGATGGAGGAGTTGCGGGCGACCGGCGCGTTTCAATTGAGCCAAGGGGAGCTCGGCCAGTTGCGCGATCTGTTCAGCGCCCATTCGGTCGGCGAGGACGAGACGAAGATGACCATTCGGGGGGTTTTCGAAGAGACGGGCATGCTGGTCGACCCGCACACCGCCGTCGGCATCGCTGCCTCTCACCGCGAGGACCTCGGCGCGACGCCCATGGTCGTTCTGTCCACGGCACACCCGGCCAAGTTCCCCGACGCGGTCGAGCGCGCTTGCGGCCGTCTGCCGGAGCAGCCGGAGCGGCTCAAGCTGAAGCTCGGTCAGGACGAACGCTGCACTGTGCTGCCCGCCGACTTCGCCGCCGTCGCCGATTTCATCGTTCGCCACGGCCGCGCGGCGACGGCCGCCACGGAGGTCCAGGCGTGAGCGCGGAACGCTCGACCCTCAAGAATGGGCTCACCGTGGTTAGCCACACCATGCCCGAGGTCGAGACCGTATCGCTTGGGATCTGGGTCGGCGCCGGCAGCCGCTCCGAAGGACAAGCCGAGCATGGGGTCGCGCATTTCCTGGAGCACATGGCCTTCAAGGGGACCGCGCGGCGCAGCGCCCGTGACATCGTCGAGGAGATCGAGGCGGTCGGTGGGGATATCAACGCCGCCACCTCCGTCGACTCCACCGGCTATTACGCACGCGTCATGCCCAAGGACGTGCCGCTCGCACTCGACATTCTGAGCGACATCATCCTCGAACCGCGCTTCGACAGCGACGAGCTTCACCGCGAGCGCGACGTCATCCTCCAAGAGATCGCCGCCAGCTTGGATTCGCCGGAGGACATCGTCTACGACTTCATCTCCGAGGCGGCCTTCCCCGACCAGCCCGTGGGCCGCTCCATTCTCGGCACCGCCGAGAGCGTGAGCCGGTTCGACCGCGCCCATCTCGGCGCCTATCTCGCCGCCCAGTATCATGCACCCAACATGGTTCTGGCCGCGGCCGGCGCCGTGGATCACGCAGAGCTCCTTGCCGAGGCCGAGCGCTGGTTGTCGGCGCTGCCCGAGCAGGCATCCCCGCAGCCCCAAAGGGCGATCTATCTCGGCGGCACCAAACAGTCCGACAGGCCTTTCGAACAGACCCAGCTCATGCTCGCCCTCGAGGCGCCGCCTTACCATCGCGCGGACTATTTCGCGGCTCAAACCCTCGCCGGCGCGCTGGGCGGCGGCATGTCCTCCAGGCTGTTCCAGGAGGTCCGTGAGCGGCGCGGGCTTTGCTATTCCGTCTATGCTTTTTCGATGGGTCTCACCGACAGCGGCATGTTCATCATCCACGCCGCGGGCGCGCCCGACAAGGCGGACGAGCTGTTCGCGGTGATCCGCGGCGAGCTGGAACAGGCGGCCGAGCGCGGCTTTGCCCAGGCCGAGGTCGATCGGGTCAAGGCGCAGCTCAAGATGGGGCTACTGGCCGGGCTCGAGAGTTCGAGCGGCCGCGCCGAGCAGCTCGCCCGGCACGTCCTGTTTCATGGCCGCATCTTGTCCCCCCGCGAGCTGATCGAGCGGATCGAAAGGGTCGAGGTCGCCGATCTGCAAGCGATGCTTCAGAGGGTTCTTCTCTCGCCGCTTAGCCTTGCCACGGTGGGGCCCATCCTTAATGTTGCAAGATTCGAAGCCGTGGCCGGGAAATTTACCGTTCCGGCGAGCAAAGCTGCCTGAAGAGGGTGATCGATGGCCTTGCTGCGAGCTGCCTCCCCAAGTGATTTTGGACCGGTCATCGAGTCCGGACGGGTCGTATTGCGCACGCCGCAAATGTCGGACTATCCGGCTTGGGCCGAGCTCAGGGCATCCAGCCGCGACTTCCTCATGCCGTGGGAGCCGCTCTGGGCCCCGGACGAGTTGTCCCGTGCCTCGTTCCGCCGCCGCGTGCGCCATTACCTGCGCGACCTGCGCGAGGACGTGGGTTACGCATTGTTTATCCACGACGTGGATAGCGATGCGCTGGTCGGCGGACTCACCCTCTGCAACGTCCGCCGAGGCGTGACCCAGTCCTGTACGCTCGGCTATTGGGTCGGCGCCAAATACGCCAATCAAGGGTACATGACGTCGGCCGTCCGGGCCGTCGTGCCGTTTGTGTTCGACTCGCTCGAGCTGCACCGGCTCGAGGCGGCGTGCCTGCCGACTAACGCCGCGTCGATGCGGTTGCTGGAGAGAACAGGGTTCAAGCGCGAAGGTCTCGCGAGACGGTATCTGCGTATCAACGGCGCCTGGCAGGATCATCTGCTCTACGCGCTGCTTGATTCCGATCCGCGCGGTTAGGGCGGATCGGGCCGGGGGAGAGATGGTGGCGAGAAACGCCTCAGCTTGCGCCAAGGGCGCTGCGTCCTGGCTGAAACGCCAGGGCGGGGCGTGCGCGTTTGCTTGGGCGCTGCTCCTTGCGGTCACGCTGTTGCCCGGGCTTGCCCACGCCATCGAGGCCATCCCCGTAGACCCGGCCGCGCCTGTGACCGACATCACCGCTAAGGGCGAGCTCTACGAGGGCCGCGGCGACCGGCTCCAGATCGAGACGGCGCCTGGCCCCGATGGCTATATCGGCCGCATGGCCGTGCAGGCCTCCACGCCCGGCACCAACCCGAGCTGGCTGGTCTTCGCCCTGTCGAACCCGACGGACGAGCGCATCGTGCGCTGGCTTGTGGCGCCGCGCTACACGCTCGCCAATTCCGGCGTGTTCCGTCCCGAGCTCGACGCGCCGCGCATCACCGCGGTCACGCCGTCGCTCGGCTTCCGGCCCGAGCCGCTGAAAAGCGATCGCGCCGATATGTTCCGGCTCAATATCGAGCCTGGTCAGACCGTGACCTACGCCGCCGAGCTCGCCTCCACGAAGGTGCCGCGGCTCACGCTATGGAACTCCAACGCCTACCAAGCCAAGCAACAGGATCGCATGCTGTTCAACGGCGTGCTGCTCGGCATCACCGGCTTGCTCGCCATCTTCCTCACCGCGATCTTCGCGGCGAACCACCGCGCCATTTTCCCGGCCACCGCGCTCGTCGCCTGGGCCGCGCTCGTCTATTTCTGCGTGGACTTCGGATTTTGGAACAAGCTGTTCCCCGTCGGCCCCGACCGCACGGCCGTCTATCGCGCCGCCGCTGAAGCCGGCCTCGCCGCGAGCCTCGTGCTGTTCCTCTACACGTTCTTGCGCATCGGCCTGTGGCATGTGTGGATCAAGACCATGTTCTGGGGCTGGATCGCCGCTCAGTTCGCGCTGATCGTCGTCGCTATCATCGATCCGCAGACCGCCTCCGGCCTCGCGCGCGCCTCGACGCTGCTGCTCGCCGGCGTGGGCACCGTGCTCATCGGCTACTTCGCCTTGCGCGGTCAGGACCGCGCCATGTCGCTGATCCCGAGCTGGATGCTGCTGATCGTTTGGCTCTTGGGGGCCTCGATGATCGTGTTCGGCAAGCTCTCCGGCGAGGTCGTCGTCTCCGGCCTGGTCGCGGGCCTTGTGCTGATTCTGGTGCTGCTCGGCTTCACCGTCACCCAGTTCGCCTTCCGCACCGGCGGCGGCAGCGTAAGCCTCGGTCCGCCGAGTCTCGTGCAGATGAAATCGCTCGCCGTCGACGGCTCGGGCACCCACGTCTTCCAATGGCACGCGGGCCGCGACGTCATCACCGTGGACAGCGACATCGAGAAGGAGCTGGGGCTCGACCCTGGCGCGCTCAACGTCACGGTCGAGGAATTCCTCCAGCATATGCACGCCTCGGATCGCGAACGCTTCCGGCTCATGCTCTGGTCGCTTCAAGAGAAGCAGGGCGGAGACCTTCAGACCGACTTCCGCCTGCGCCGTCACGACGGCACCTATCTCTGGTACGATCTGCGCGCCCATGCGGCGCCAAACGAGAATGTGCGGTTGCTGCGTTGCGTCGGCCTGTTGCGCGATGTGACCGGGCTCAAGCGCTCCCATGAGCGGCTGATGCACGATGCGGTGCATGACAGCCTCACCGGCCTCCCCAATCGCGAGCTGTTCATGGATCGCCTGCAGGGCGCCATCACCCGCGCGGCCGAGGGCCAATCCAACCGGCCCACGGTATTGTTCATCGACATCGATCGCTTCAAGAACGTCAACAAGAGCTTTGGGCTCGTCATCGGCGACTCGATGCTGCTGACGCTCGGCCGCCGCCTCGGTCGTCATCTCAATCCGCAAGACACGCTCGCGCGTCTTGGCGGCGATCAATTCGCCATTCTGCTGATCTCTGACAGCGATCCCCATCACGTCGCAACCTTGGCCGAGCGCGTGCGCCGGGCCTTGCGCACGCCGATGAAGATCAGCGCCAAGGAGATCATCCTCACCGCCTCGATCGGCATCGTCGTCCATGACGGAACGCATATGACGTCGCAGGACATGCTGCGCGACGGCGAGATCGCCATGTTGCGCGCCAAGCGCAGCGGGGCGGACCGCATCGAGATCTTCAATGCGGCCATGCGCACCGAGGACGAGAGCCATTTGCCGCTGGAAAGCGAACTGCGCATGGCGCTCGACCGGCAGCAGATTTCCGTCCTCTACCAGCCGATCACACGGCTCGCATCCAATCAGCTTGCCGGCTTCGAGGCGCTCCTGCGCTGGGATCACCCAACCCGGGGGCGTCTTGCGGCGGATGATTTCATCCCGCTCGCCGAGGAGTCCGGGCTGATCGTCGATCTTGGCAGCTACGTGCTGAACCAGGCTCTTGAACAAGCCGCGAGCTGGCATCGGGTCTTGCCGCGCGACCGCGACCCCCTCTTCGTCAGCGTGAACGTCTCGAGCCGCCAGCTCTTCCGCCAGGACATGGTTCAGGAGATCAGGCTCATGCTCGCTCGGGAGTCCGTGCCAAAGGGCACGCTGAAGCTTGAGATCACAGAGTCGCTTGTCATGGAGAATCCGGAGCGCGCGGTCGAGATTCTCACGTGGCTCAAGGCCTACGGCGCGAGTCTGGCCCTCGACGATTTCGGCACCGGCTATAGCTCGTTGAGCTATCTGCACCGCTTCCCCTTCGACGTTATCAAGGTGGACCGCTCGCTCGTAAGTGAGAGCGCGCTCGACGGCCAGACGCCGCTCATCCTGCGCTCGGTCGTGGCCTTGGCCCATGAGCTTGGCAAGGAGGTTGTTGCCGAAGGCGTCGAGACCCAAGCCGACGCGAGCTATTTGCGCTCGATCGGCTGCGAATTCGGCCAGGGCTATTATTACGGGGAGCCGATGTCGGCAAAGGACGTGGCTGCGCTCCTCGCGGCGCTTGCCAGCCACCGCAAGCGGCGCCAGCGCGAGCGCGCCCGTGCCGAGCCGGATGCGCCGTCAGGTCTTGAGATCGAGTCGCAGAGCCCAGAGCCTCTGCCGGCGTTGCCGGGACCGAGCACCGCCTAAGCGTGGCCCGAATCGTTGACGAGGCGGATCGGGTCGATCCCGATACTGCCGAGCGCCTTGTTGTATTTCCGGTCGACCTCCGGATCGAAGATCAGCTCCGGATCGGCGGGGCAGTTGAGCCAGCCATTGGACTGAATCTCGTCCTCCAGCTGTCCCGGCGCCCAGCCCGCATAGCCGAGCGCAAGCAGCGCCTTGTTCGGGCCGCTGCCCTTGGCGATGTCCCGCAGGATGTCGATTGTCGCGGTGAGACAGACGCTCTCGTCGATAGGCAGCGTGCTCTCCGACTTGAAGTAGTCGGCGCTGTGCAGCACGAAGCCGCGGCCCGTCTCCACCGGCCCGCCGAGATGCACCGCCATGGCGCTCAAACCCGAAGGAACGGAGATGCGGTCTTCCGTCGGCACGATGTTCAGCTGCTCGAGAAGCTCGGTGAAGCTGATATTCGGCGCCCGCTGGTTGATGACGATGCCCATGGCGCCCTCGGAAGAGTGCGCGCACAGATAAATCACCGAGCGGGAAAAGCGCGGATCGCCCATCGACGGCATGGCGACCAGAAGCTGGCCATCCAGGTAGCCGTCGTCCTCGGAATGGGATCCTGTTTGCATGCATCCATGCTACAGCAGTTCCAATGCGAGGGAAGAGGCAACGGCCAATTAAGGCAGGCCGTGCCATTCTCGCCGCAGGGCCTCACAAAACCGTGACGCTTGTTGATCCTGCACAGCCTCGCGCCGTGCCCTCGGCGCGGCTAGATTTGCGCCCAATGCTCAAGCCATTCATGAACCAGCACCCCAAGATCCATCACCCTAAGGCCGAAACACTCTTCGCTGCACGCCGCGCGGGTGCGCTGCTCGCCGCATTGGCATTTGGCGCGATTTGCGGCATTGGCTTTGGGTCCGCCGGCCTTGCCGCCTCCAAGGGGCAATCGGCCTGGTCCGGCCAGACAAGCTCCAAGGCGCGTCTGGTCAGCGGCACGGTCGCCCGTAACGGCGCGCCTGCGCTCTATGCCGGCGTTCAGCTTCGCATGGACCCGGGTTGGAAGACCTATTGGCGCAACCCGGGAGACTCCGGCGTGCCGCCCAGCTTCGATTGGTCCGGCTCCGAGAACCTCAAGAGCGCCGAGGTGCTCTATCCCGCGCCCCATCGCTTCGCCGACGCGAATGGCACGGCGATCGGCTACGACGACGAGGTGGTGTTCCCGGTCAAGATCACGCCGGAGCAGGAAGGCGAGCCCGTCACATTGTCGCTGACCTTCGATTACGGCCTGTGCAAGGACCTTTGCATCCCGAACACGGCGGCGCTTCGGGCGGTGCTGCCGCCCGATCTCGGCAAGGGCGATGGGCGCCTCCTTGAGACGGCGCTGTCCCGCGTGCCGCTTGAGGCCGATGCCGAGACGTTGCCCCGGATCGCGCATATCGCGGCCAATTTCGGCGGCGAGGCGCCGGGACTGGAAATCGAGGCGCTGTTCCCCGAAGGGGCCAAGGGTACGGATGTGTTCTTCGACAACCCCCACGTGCTCTTGCCGGTTCCCAAAGCGCTTGGACCGCTCGAAGACGGCAAACAACGCTTCTTCGCGTCCTTCATGACACCTGCCGAGGCCGAAGCCATCAGGGGGAAAGCTCTCACCCTCACGCTTGTCTCGGACAAGGGCTCTGCCGAGACTACCTGGACGGCGGAGTAGCTCTACCTTCCCCCAAAAGGTGCAAATCTTCCTCCGCCCAAAGGAGGAGGGGTCAACGGACTGAGCCGCCTTGGCCCGGTGCGTTCGAGCCGGTATGGTGCGCGCCAAATCCGCCCTTCCACATTCCAGGAGTAACCCGCATGACCATCGCCACAGGAGATAGCCTCCCTGACGCCACGTTCCGGGCCGTCGGGCCGGACGGCATCGACAGCATGAGCACCAAGGACGTGTTCGGCGGCAAGAAGGTCGTGCTGTTCGCCGTCCCCGGCGCGTTCACGCCGACCTGTCATTTGAAGCATCTGCCCGGCTTCGTCGAGAATGCCGCCAAGCTCAAGGAGAAGGGCGCGGACGAGGTGATCTGCGTCGCCGTCAACGATCCCTTTGTGCTGGACGCTTGGGGCGAGACATGCGGCGCCAAGGGCAAGGTCAAGATTCTCTCCGACGGCAATGCCGAGTTCACAAAGAAGATCGGCATGGATTTCGACGGCGGCGGGATCGGCCTCGGCACGCGCTCCAAGCGCTACGCCATGGTCGTGGACGATGGCGTGGTCCAGGTGCTGCATACCGAAGAGTCGCCGGGCGTGGCCGAGGTCTCGACCGCCGAGGCGATCCTCAAGGAGCTCTAGGAAACGCCGTCACCCTGAGGTGCGACCCCGGACTTGATCCGGGGAGCCTCGAAGGGGGCGTCATCCTTCGCGGGCCGTTTTACGGCCGCCTCAGGATGCCGACATTAGGCGCGCCGTGCGAGAAACGGCGCCATGCCTTCCCGGGCCAGCTCGTCGGCGCGCTCGTTGTCGTCGTGGCCCACATGGCCCTTGACCCAGTGCCAGCGGACCGTGTGGCGCGCTTCGGCCTGCTCCAGCCGCTGCCACAGCTCCATATTCTTCACCGGCTTCTTGTCGGCGGTGCGCCAGCCATTCCGCTTCCAGCCTTTGATCCAGCTGGTGATGCCGCCGCGCAGGTAGTTCGAGTCCGTGTAGAGGTCGACGTCCGACGCGCCCTTGAGCGCCTCCAGCGCTTCGATGGCCGCGGTCAGTTCCATGCGGTTGTTGGTGGTGAGCGCCTCGCCGCCTTTGATCTCCTTGCGGTGCGCGCCCGACTCCAGAATCGCCCCCCAGCCGCCTGGCCCAGGGTTCCCCGAGCACGCACCGTCCGTATGGATGACCACCTTGGGACGCTCGGCCATGCTCAATGCGCCCCGAGACCGTAATCGCGGTACGAGCTCACGCGTTGATGGAAGCGCAGCTTACGCAAATACTCGCTTGGGTCCTTGGTCTTCACCAGCGCGCCCGCGTCCGTATTCAGGAGATCGTAGGTGCGCGTGAGCAGGAAGCGCAGCGCGGCGCCGCGCGCCAGCAGCGGCAGCGCATCGAGCTCCGGCTCGGTCAGCGGACGCTCGCGTTCATAGGCCTGCAACAGGGCCCGCGCCTTGGTGATGTTGAACGAGGTGTCGGGCTCGAAGCACCAGGCGTTGAGGCACACGGCCACGTCATAGGCCAGCATGTCGTTGCAGGCGAAATAGAAGTCGATCAGGCCGGAGACCTTGTCGTCGAGAAAGAACACGTTGTCCGGAAAGAGGTCCGCGTGGATCACGCCCACCGGCAGGCCTGACGCCCAGTTCGTCCCGAGATATTCGAGCTCGCGCGCGATTGAGTCCTTCAGCCCCGGAATCACGCCGTCGGCGGAATCGCCTATCGCGTCGAATAGCGCCCGCCAGCCGGGCAGAGACAAATCGTTCTCCCGCGTCATGGGAAAGTCGAGGCCGGCGAGGTGGAATCTGGCGAGCGCCTGGCCGAGCCCCGCGCAATGCGCGATGCCCGGACGCCGCACCCACAAGCCTTCCAGGAAGCTGATCAGCACCGCGGGCCGGCCTGCCAGCTCACGGAGGATGCGGCCCTCGCGGTCGCGCACGGGCAGCGGACATGAGATGCCGGCCGCCGCCAAATGCTCCATCAGGCCGAGGAAATATGGCAGGTCCTCCGGCCGCACGCGCTTTTCGTAAAGCGTGAGGATGAAGGGTCCGCGCGCCGTGTGGACCAGGTAGTTGGAGTTCTCGACGCCTTCGGCGATGCCCTTGAACGAGGTCAGGGCGCCGATGTCGTAGCTGTCGATGAAGGTTTCCAGCTCCTCGTCGGAGACGTCCGTATAGACAGCCATCTACGCCGCCGGCATGTCTCGTAGCGGACGGGGAAGCTTGAAAGCGACGTTCTCCTCCGCCGTGGTCACGGTCTCAACGGTCACGTCGAACCTCTCGGCGAAGGCGTCGATGATGTCGTCCACCAGAACCTGCGGCGCCGATGCGCCGGCGGTGACGCCGAGATGGCGGATGTCTTCGAACAGGCTCCAGTCGATCTCGCTGGCGCGTTCCACCAGCATGGCGCGCGGGCAGCCGGCCCGCTCGGCGACCTCTACGAGGCGCAGCGAGTTGGAGCTGTTGGGCGAGCCGACCACGATCATGCGGTCGCAGTTTGGCGCGATTCGCTTCACCGCGTCTTGCCGGTTCGTGGTCGCGTAGCAGATATCGTCCTTGCGCGGCACGGCAATCGCGGGGAAGCGCGCCTTCAGCGCCTCCATGATCTCGCGCGTATCGTCGACCGACAGCGTGGTCTGGGTTATGACAGCCAGCTTCCCCGGGTCCCTCGGCGTAAAGGCCTGGGCGTCGTCGATGGTCTCGATCAGGTGCACCGCGCCTTCCGGGAGCTGGCCCGTGGTGCCGACGACTTCGGGGTGGCCGGCGTGTCCGATCAGCAGGATCTCGGCGCCCTGGTCGTGCAGCCGCTCCGCCTCGATATGCACCTTGGAGACGAGCGGGCAGGTCGCGTCGAGCACGAACATGCGTCGGTGCCTGGCGGCTTCGGGCACGGCTTTGGGCACGCCATGGGCTGAGAACACGATCGGCGCGTCGGTATCCGGGATTTCGTCCAATTCCTCGACGAAGATGGCGCCCTTCGCTTTCAGCGTGTCGACCACGTAGCGGTTATGGACGATGGCGTGGCGCACATAGACGGGGGCGCCGTATTTCTCGAGCGCAAGCTCCACGATCTGGATAGCCCGGTCCACGCCGGCGCAGAAGCCGCGTGGGCAGGCGAGATAGACGGTCAAGGCAGGACGGCCATGTCGCCCATTATGTCGCCCATTGGCGTGATCAGTGCCGGTCATTGGCGCTCCAGAAGCGGCTCTTTCGGGCCCAAAATGGCCTTAAGTCTGGCCTTGTCGGGCCTAACCCGGGCAGATAGTTTGGCGCCAGCGAGGGCCCGGAAGCTCGCGCCGTTTCAAGCACTTTTCGCGGCGCGCCCGGGCATATCAGGCAGGGATGCCTGGCGTGTCAAGCCAAGGACGGGGTGAGTTGAAGCGGATTGACGGTCTTTCCTGGCTGCGTGGCTGCGGGCTCTGCGCGCTGCTCTTGAGCCTGATCGCCGTCTCCGGCTGCGGCGGCGGATCGAGTTCCCTCGGCAGCAGCGAAACCGCTACGGGCTATGCGAGCGAACGGCTGCCCGACAGCCTGCCCCTGGCCGACTCCCAGATGCAGACCGCCGCCGCGCCGACAGCCACTGCCGTCGACGGCAAGGCGCTCAATTGTCCACAAGTCGTCGCCTGGCCCAACGAGCGCCTGCGCACCGCCTACCAATCCGGCCACGACGGCGACCAGATGTTCGTCGTCAACCGCGGCGAGATCACCAAATTGTCGCGTGAATGCCGGTTTTACGGCGGCCGCGTCGTCGTCAAATATGGCTTCGCCGGCCGTGTCCTCTTAGGCCCGAAGGGCAGTCCGGGGACGGTCACCTTGCCGGTCTCGGTCCGCGCGGCCGACGCCTACAAATCCACGCTTGCCCAAGACAAGATGTCGGTTCCGGTCACGGTGCCCGCGGGCCAGACGGCCGGCTATTTCTCCATGGTGCGTGAGATTTCCTTCCCCATCCAGGTCGGCACGCGGCTCGAGGACTACAAGGTCTTCGTGGCGCTGAAATAGGCCCCTCCACGCGCATGACAATGAGGCTTTTTCGGCTTGTCGTCGCATTGGTCGTGCTCGCCGGCGCTGGCGGCGCCGCGCGAGCGGAAGCCTGCCGCGACGAGAGCTTCGGCAAAGCCCGCTACATCGTCTGCAGCTTCGATCCCGCCAAGGACGATATGCGGCTTTACTGGCGCGGACCCGACGGCAATCCGTTGCGCACGTTCAAGGCGCTCGCGCAGGCCTTGGAAGACCGGGGCAAGTCGCTTGTCTTCGCCATGAATGGCGGCATGTATGAGCACGACCTGAGCCCCGTCGGTCTGCATATCGAGAACGGCCGGGCACTCGTCGAGGCCAATACCGAGACGGTCACCGGCAGGCCGAGCCAGATTCCGAATTTCTTCAAGAAGCCGAACGGCGTGTTCTATTTAGGGAAGGGGGCCGCGGGCGTGCTGGAGACGGACCGGTTTCTGGCCCGGAAGCCCGAGGCGCGGTTCGCCACCCAGTCCGGCCCGATGCTGGTGATCGACGGCGCCATCCACCCGGCCTTTATCGTCAACTCGACGGACTTCAAGCCGCGCAATGGCGTCGGCGTGTCGAGCGACGGCAAAGTCCATTTCGCCATGACCCGCGGCAGCGCGAGCTTCTACGAGTTTGCCCGCTTCTTTCGCGATGGTCTCGGCACCGGGAACGCCTTGTTCCTGGATGGCGGTACGGCGCCGGGGCTCTATGCGCCCGAGCTTGGCCGCAACGATCCGCCGTCTCACGGAGGCTACGGTCCCATCATCGCCGTCGTGGAATAGCCAAGGAGGCGAAGACCCCGCCGCATTTGGGGAAGGCGATCGCAGCGGGGCCTTGCCTTCAGGGGCTAGTGCCCGCGCAAAGCGGACGCTTCGCCGCCTTTGAAGGCCTCGAACAGCGGGATCAGCTGCCAAAGCGCGGATGCGCCGACGAGGATGTAGACGGCGCGTGACAGGACGGAGCCGGCGCCGAACAGCGTGGCCACGAGATCGAAATTCGCAAGGCCGACCAGGCCCCAGTTCACGCCCCCGACAATGACGAGGATGAGCGTGATCAAATTGATCGCTTTCATTTGGCTCTCCGTAAGTAAGGGCGCGCGCAGGCTCATCGGAGCCCGCGCGCTTGTGTTTGTCTGTTAGCTCTTCGGCGGCATGATCACCGTGTCGATGACGTGGATGACGCCGTTCGAAGCGGCGATGTCGGTCTTGGTGACCTTGGCGTCGTTCACCATGGCCGTGTCGCCCTTGACCTTGATGTCCACCATCTTGCCGTTGACGGTCTTGGCTTCGTCCATCGTCACGACCTCTGCGGCCTCAACCTTTCCCGGAACGACGTGATAGGTGAGGATCGCCACGAGCTGCTCCTTGTTCTCCGGCTTCAGGAGGTTCTCGACCGTACCGGCCGGCAGCTTGGCGAAGGCTTCGTCGGTGGGCGCGAACACCGTGAAGGGGCCATCGCCCTTCAACGTGTCGACGAGGCCCGCCGCCTGAATCGCGCTGGCAAGTGTCTTGAACTGGCCGGCGGCCACCGCCGTGTCGACGATGTCCTTCTCGGCCGCACGGGCCTGCATGCCGCCGATGCCGAGCGCCATAAGGGCGACTGCGGCGACCATCAGGGTTCTGATCTTCAACATTGGATACTGCTCCTTTTCAAACGTTTGACGGATTACCCCCGTCGCGACCGCCCACCCTGTTGAGGGCCGAGAAGGCCCCGGAGCCGGGGGGAAGCTCCGGGGCCTCTAGGTTCCGCGCCAAGGCTGGGTAGGGCCTGCTTTGCGGGCGCGGTGGAGGGTCGATGGCCGGACGATGCAATCGAAATAAGCGATTTACAAGCCTAAAAATCGCTCATATCATTCAACAGAAGTTGATCAGGAGCCAAAAGATGGCGCCCTTGAACCAAAAAAGCCGGCGCCCCATAGGCAATCGTGTGCTCGTCTCGGCCATGATCTCGGCCATGATCTCGGCGCTGGTTGTGCTGGGCGGCGGGGAGACGGCCGAACGCGCCTGGGCCGAGCCGCTGGTGGTGCCCGGCGCCGATCAGACGGCCGGGCCGGCGCGCCGCACCGGCGTCGGTTTCGAGTTCCGCCGGAGGCTTTCGACCGTCGACAATCCCTATTGCGACATCCGCACCTACGTCCTGCCGGACCTTCCGGAGCAGGCGTCTTCGACTACCAAGGATGATCGCTCGGTGATCGTGATCGATGCCTCCACGCTCAAGTCAGACCGGCCATACGCGCATTTCCTGATGGCGCATGAATGCTGCCACCACACCTTGGGACACACGCGGCTTACGCAGCGGCCTTTGGGCGGCCTGGGCGTGCAGCCCTTCTATTATCTGCGGCCCCTGCTCAAGAACATGGAACTCGACGCCGACGCTTGCGCCGTGCGTATGCTGAAGCTCACCAAGGAGCCGGATGCAATCGAGAGCGGGAGAGTGCATATGTTGGAATTCGGCGACCGTCAGACCGGCGCCTACTACCCCACCGGCAAGGGCAATATCGCGCGCGCCGCCGCGGAGGACTGAGATGAGCGAGATGATGGTTTCCGCGGGAGAGGCGGCAAGGCGGCTCGGCGTTGCCCCCGCCACGATCCAGCGCTGGGTCGATAGCGGTGTGCTGCATGCGGAGCGGACGCCGGGCGGTCACCGCCGCATCTACGTGACGGAGCTGCGCCGCCTCATCGCCGCGAGCCGGCCGGCGGAATTGAGCGGCCCTTTGGCGGCTTGGTTCGACGTGCTGATGACCGGCGACCCCGCAAAGGTGAAAGCTGCGCTCCTCGCCTCGCGTCAACAGACCGGAAGCTGGGCCGAGACGGCGGACGAGGTCGCCTCGGCGATCGCTGAAATCGGCAGGCAGTGGGAGGCCGGCGCCTGCCAGGTCTTCGAGGAGCACGCGGCGACCGAAGCTCTGCGCCGGGCCGCGGCGTCCTGCGCCGGTGAGATGCGCCACGCGGACGACGCGCCCCGCGCCGCGCTCTTCACCATCGAGAACGAGCGCCACACCCTCGGTCTCGCTTTGGCCGAACTGGTGATGGCGGAGGCCGGCTGGCGGCCGTTATGGATCGGCGAGGGGCCTCCGGCGGATGAGCTGGGTCTGCTGGTGGCGAAGTTCGCCCCGGATGCCCTGTTGGTCTCGACGTCGGCGGCGAGCACGCCCGCTTCGATCGCGCGCTATCAGACTCCGCTGGCCGAGGTCGCGAGCCGCGAGGGGCTCGATCTTATTCTGGCGGGTGGCGGTTCTTGGAAGACAGACCCCGCGGTAAAGCGAGTCATCACGTTCAAGGAACTGCGCGAGGCGCTGGCGTGAGACAGCGCGTTCCGCTCGTGCTTGCCGCGGCGGGGGTGCTGAGCCTTTTAGTCTTGAGCTTTGCCGAAGCCCAGGGCACAGACCGCGAATCCTGCATCGACGACGCCATGATCGTGTTCGACGCCTCGGGCTCCATGTCGGGCAATGTGAAGCTCGGCATCGCCACCACGCTCACGCGCATCGACGAGGTCCGGTCGGCGCTCGGCAAGGTTCTGCCGGCCGCCGCGCGGCATCGCCGGGTCGGGCTCATCACCTACGGGCCCGGACCTTATAATCAGTGCAATGTCGAGCTGAACTTGCGGCCTGAGCCGAATGCAGCCAAACGCATCATGCAAGAGGTCAACGCTCTGACGCCTGCGGGCAAGACGCCGCTCACCGCGGCGGTGGAGCAAGCCGCCGACGTCTTGGACTACCGCCAAAAGCCCGGTGTCGTCGTTGTCCTCACCGATGGCGAGGAGACCTGCGGCGGCTCGCCCTGCGATCTCGGCAAGCGCCTTCATGACGCGGCCGCCGATCTGACCGTCCACGTCATCGCCTACCGCACATCGTATTTCAGTTGGACGGGCGCGCAGAGCGTGCTCGGCATCAAATGCTTGGCGGACACCAATAACGGTCTCTACGTCACCGCGGAATCGCAGGAAGAACTGGTAACCGCATTCCGCGATACGCTGAGCTGTCCGATGCTCTCCGAAGCACGCCCTTGAGCCGCGCGGTCAGCTTTTCGGCCAGCGGTCCGCGATCGTGTTGGTCAGGAGCTCCAGCCAGCTCTTGACCTGCGTGAACACCAGAAAATTGTCGTGGACGCGTTGCCGCGCGCTGCGGCCGAGCACTTCGCGCTTCGCCTGGTCGGCCAACAGCGCGTCCAGGGTCTCGGCGATCTCCTCCGGAGCCTCCGGATGCCGGACCAAGACGCCGTCCAGGTCGGGGCGGATCTGCTGCCTTATGCCGACGGCGCACGAGCCCATCAGCGCCGCGCGCTTCCACATGGGTTCGGTCACCGTGAGCCCGAATCCTTCCTGGATCGAGTTCTGCGCCACCACGTCGGAGCAGCATTGCAGCGCGTTGACGATCAGCGCGTTGTTCTTCTTCGAGGACATCGGCAGGGAGATCATGGCGATATCGGCCTGGAGATGCGGCGGCAGGCCCCTATAGGCCGCGCACAGCTCGGCCAGCACCTCCTTGCCTTCCGGGTCGTCGTCCACCGATGCGGGGTCAGGTCCGGCAAGGACCAGCCGCACGAGTTGCAAAGCATGCCGGTGCTGCTCTTCGAGATCGGTGCGCGTCTCGAGATCTCGCTTGAGCGCGACGAATCCCTGCATCAGCGGCAGGAAGCCCTTGAGGCGGTCCCAGCGCGACACCTGCGTCACGATAGGCCGGAACAGCAGCCCGAAATCCTCGGGCTCCGTGGCCGGCGCCCAGCTGCCGTCGGCTTGCAGGCGTTTGGCGGGTTCGGCGAAGGACGGCGTGAGGACCGGACCCCAGGGCTTGATCAGCGCGGCGTTGGCGAGGATGCCGACGATCTCGTGAACTTGTAAGTGCCTGTTCTTGTGGCTCAGCGGATCGATGGCCGGGTGGATGATGGTCGAGCGGCCGGCGAGCGAACTCGGAATATATTCGGGCGCGGTGAACACCGCATGGTCGTAAGGCTTGAGATAGGGATCGAGGAAGTCCCACGCCGCGCGGGTTTCCGGCGTCTCCTTGTCGAGACCGATATGGCAGCGCCAGATCGCCGCGATATCCATTTTCTGGCGCAAGATCGCGCCGGCGCCCATCGGCTGCGGATCGTGGATCACGAGCACGTCGCCGGGCCTCAGGTGCTCCTCCATCGCCGCCGCGTTCTCGGCGCTCACGCGGTCGTAGACGTCACGGTCGGTCGCGGCGAGATTGGGGTCGCCCGCGCCATGAATGAGATTGTGCAGGGTCTTGGTCAGCCGGAAGAAGTCTTGGTCCTTCGTTTCGATCACGAGCCAGTGGGCGTCGATGCCGAGCTCGCGCATGATCGACAGGAGCGGCGGCAGCATCTCCGCCACGCCGCCGCCCTGCGCGGTGCTGTTCACCATCACGACGCGCCGCCCGTCGAGCCCCGCCAGGCGGCTCTCGGCCTCCTGGCGCAGGCTTCGCACGGTACCGCTCAGATCGGCGATGCTCTCGTAATCGGCGAGCGTGACGGCGTGGCGCGGTTCCACGACTTGAACCATGCCTCACTATCGCATCGATTTTGGCGATTGCCAAAAGCAGGAAGGCGAGGCGGTTCCACCGCACACGGGCGGCGGGAATTTAGCTGTCGGGGAAAGCGCTAGTTCAGTTTGGATTTCAGCGCGTCGATACCCTGCTTGACGAGCTTGTCGGCCGTCTCGGGCGTCAGCCTGTCGGCAATCACCATTTGCGCCGCCGCGATGGCCGCGTCGGCCGCCGCCGCGCGGACGTCGCGCACCGCCTCGTCCTCGGCGCGGCCGATCTTGTCCTCGGCCAGCTTCATGCGCCGCTCGAATTGCTCTTTCATGTTGCGCGAGGTCTCGGCCGCGAATGCCTCGGCCTCTTTGCCGGCGCGATCGACGATCGCCTGCGCTTCCTGGGCCGCGTTGCTCTGCTTCTGGCGATAGTCGGCCAGCACCGCTTGCGCTTCCTCGCGGAGGGCCTTCGCCTCTTCGATCTCCTTGGCGATGGCCGCCGCGCGGGCATCGAGCGCCACGGCGATCTTCTTGTGCATGCCGAAATAGAAGACGAGCCCAAGGAACAGGAAGAAGGAGACGGCGACCCAGAACTCCGGTGTGGCGAGGATATCCATGGCTCTTAAGCCTTCCGCGCCGCGATCACGGCTTTCTCGAGGTCGCTCTTCGGCGGCGCCGTGCCGATCAGTTGCTTGACGATATCGGCGGCGACATCCATGGCCACGGCGTTGACCTCGGTCATCGCCGCCGCTTTAGCCTTCTCGATCCGTGCCTCGGCTTCCGCGCTTTTGACCGCGAGCTCTTTTTCGAGCTTGGCGCGCTCGGCATCGCTCTCCGCCTTCAGCCGAGCGCGGCCCTCCTCGACGATGGTGTGGGCTCTCTGCTTGGCTTCGGCCAGCGCCTGTTCGTAGGCCGCGATGGCTTCCTCGGTCTCGCGCCGGAACTTCTCGGCCGTGGCGAGATCGCCGGAGATATGCGCCGCGCGCTTTTCGATCACGCTACCGATGCGCGGCAGCGCAACCCACAGCATCAGCAGGTAGAGAATGCCGAAGGTGAGAACCAGCCAAACGAGCTGAGGTCCCCAATCGAGCGGGTTGAGTTGCGGCATGGATCGTGTCCTGAGAGCGAACGCTCAGACTAGAATACGAACAGGATGATCAGCGCCACCACGAGGCCGAACAGGCCCGTCGCTTCGGCAAGCGCGAAGCCCAGCAGCAGGTTGGCGAACTGGCTCGGAGCCGCCGACGGGTTGCGCAACGCACCTTGCAGGTAGTTGCCGAAAATGGTGCCGATGCCGACGCCGGCGCCGACAAGCGCGATCGAGGCAAGACCTGCGCCGATCAATTTTGCTGCTTCTGCGTCCATAATTCTCTCCTTGGAACGATCGTTTTTGCGTGTGATGGCTCAGTGCATGTGAAGCGCATCGTTGAGATAGATGCAGGTGAGGATGGCGAACACATAGGCCTGGAGGAACGCCACCAGGAGTTCGAGACCCGTGAAGGCCACCATAAACGCGAGCGCCGCCCAGCCGCCGAGAAGCCCCAGCGCCACCACGAACGAGCCGAACACTTTCAGCATGGTATGTCCCGCCATCATGTTGGCGAACAGACGCACGGAAAGGCTGACCGGGCGCGTGAGATAGGAGATCACCTCGATCACCACTAACAGCGGCAGCATCACGAACGGCACCCCGGACGGCACGAAGAACTTCAGGAAGCCGATGCCGTGCTTCCAGAAACCGATGATCGTCACGCCGATGAAGATGAACGCGGCGAGCGCGAAGGTGACGATGATGTGGCTCGTCACCGTGAAGGAGTAGGGCACCATGCCGAGCATGTTCAGCGCCAGCACGAACATGAAGAGCGTGAAGATGAAGGGGAAATACTTCATGCCCGCGGTGCCCACGTTGTCGCGCACCATATTGGCGACGAACTCGTAGGAGACTTCGGCCACGGACTGAAGACGTCCGGGAACCAGCGCACCCTTGCGCATGGCGAACAGGGTGAACAGCGTGATCAGCGCGGCGGCGATCACCATGAACAGGCCGGAATTGGTGAAGGAGGCGTCGAAGCCGAACACGTCGAGATTGATCAGGCGCTTGATCTCGAACTGGTGCATCGGATCGGGCAGCCCGGTGCCGCCACCGTGACCGTCTCCGTGTCCTACATCTTCCGCGGCGTAAGCTGCCCCAATCACGTCGATAAGCCCCTAATCCTCGTCATCGTCCGTCGCGTTGCGCAGGTGCTGGCCCGGCATAGGCTCGCCCTGCATGGCCTTGGCTGTCCGCACCACGTTCATGATCCCGGCGGCGGCCCCAAGAAACAGGAACGCCACCATCAAGAACGGCGCCGTGCCGAACAGCCGGTCGAGTGCCCAGCCGATGAACCCCCCAACCGCCACGCCCGCGACCATTTCGGTCGCCAGCCTGAGAGCTTGGCCCATGGCCTTGCCCCGGCCTTCTCGCTCTTCCGGGGGCGGGCGGCGGCCGTGTGCGGTCGCCAGCTTTCCCTCGAGAGCGTCGAGCCGCTGCCGAATAGTCTCTGTGCCGCGGCCGCTTTTTGGGCGTCCGGACTGATTTTCGGCTCCGGCCATTGGCGCTGCTCAATTTCCGGGAGAGCCCTAAAGAACCGGCTGGTCCTCAAGCTTCGCGCGCACTTTAGTTTGGGATTCCGGGGTGTCAAGGAAGTCACGCCGCCGCAGGGACTGGCCCGAGAGCCCTTGGAAAACGAGCCTTAGACAGGCTTGGAGGAGACGTCCTTCGAGGCGAGTTGGGGCGGGAGATGCGGGCGTATCCTATCGTAGAGCGTCATCGGCAGGGTGAGCGTGCCCACTCTCGGCGCCCCGATCGAGACGAGGGCCGCCTTCTGCCAGAAAAGCCGGACGGATTGGACGTCCGTGAAGTCGCTCCAGGGGATGAGGATTGGCTGGCGCGGCAGGGGCCCGCCGACTGCCAGATAGAGGCCGGTATCGCCGATGACCGCTGTGACGAGGTACCGGTAGACGACCGCGCCGGCGACGAGCGATTGTCTCTTCAGCGCCTCGCCCTCAGGCTTCGAGGACGTGGCGTAGACGCGGGACAGCGTGGTCCACCCTGTCGCGCTGCCGAAGCTTCCCTTTAAATTGTCGATCAGCTGCGGCACCAGAAAGCGCAAGCCGAGAGCGATGGCGGCCAGCACGGCGAGGAAGGCAAGGATTGCGAGGAGAGTTCCCAGGTCCATGCCTCCGCCCCGAGAGGTCTAGCCCGCGTCGCGCAGCTTCTCTGCCGTTTCCAGATCCACCGACACCAGCTGGCTCACGCCCTTCTCCTGCATGGTGACGCCGAACAGCCGGCTCATGCGCGCCATGGTCAGCGGGTGATGGGTGATGATCAGGAAGCGCGTATCGGTTTCCTTCGACATCTCCTCCATCAGCCGGCAGAAGCGGTCGACATTCGCGTCGTCGAGCGGCGCGTCCACCTCGTCCAGCACGCAAATGGGTGACGGATTGGTCAGGAACACCGCGAAGATCAGGGCCATGGCGGTCAGCGCCTTCTCGCCGCCCGACAGCAGCGTGAGCGTCTGCGTGCGCTTACCCGGAGGCTGAGCGAAGATTTCCAGGCCCGATTCGAGCGGATCGTCGGAATCCACCAGCTTCAGCTCCGCCGAGCCGCCGCCGAACAGCGTTTGGAACAGGCGGGTGAAATGGCCGTTGACCGACTCGAACGCCTCCAAGAGACGTTTGCGGCCCTCGCGATTGAGGTTGGAGATGCCCTGGCGCAGCCGCGCGATGGCCTCCTCCACGTCCGCCTTCTCCCGCTCCATCTCTTCGAGCTGCGCCGAAAGCTCGGCTTCTTCTTCTTCCGCGCGGAGATTGACGCCGCCGAGCCGCTCACGGTCGGTCTTGAGCTTGGCGAGCCGCGCCTCGACCGCGTCGAGCGCCGGGATCTCGGCGCCGTCTTTGAGGTTGGCCCGGGTGAGGCACTCCTCCGGCGCGCAGTCGAGCTGCTCGCGGATCAGCCGCGCGAGTGAGCTGCGCCGCTCGCGCGCGCCCTCGAGCCGCGCTTCGCCGCGCGCCTTGCCCTCGCGGGCCTCCGCCAGTTTCTCCTGCACCGCGCGCAAGCTCTTCTCTTGGGCCTTGAGCGCCGTCTCCGCCACGGCGAGATCGTCGGCCGCCTTGGCGCGTTCGCGCTCGGCCTCGGCGATCGCGTCCATCAGTTTGCCGCGCCGCTCCTCGATCTCCGCCGGCAGGTTCGCCAGCGCCTCGAGGTCGGCGCTTGTCTCCTGCTTACGGGCGCGCAGCGTCTCGATCTGCTCGCGGGCATTGGCGATCCGCTTCTGCCAAAGCTCTTCCTCGGCGCGGATCGCCTGGATCCGCTCCTGGCGCAGGCGCACCTCATGTTCGAAGCCCCGGAGATTGGCTTCCGCCCGCGCCGCCTCCGAGCGCGCCGCTCCGGCCTCGCTCTGGGCCGCTTCGAGCGCCGCCTCGATCCCGGCGAGCGAGGCAAGCGCCAGAAGCGCCTCGTCGGCAGCGTTGGCCTGCTCTTTCGCTTCCGTCAGCGCCGCTCTTGTGCGGTGGAGCGCTTCGGCCAGCGCGCCGAGCTGCTTGCTGTTGGCTTGCGCCTCGTGCTCGGTGCCGGCGATGTCCTCGCGCGCCCGGTCGAGCGCGACCTGGGTTTCCTTGGCCTTCACGCGCAAGCCCTTGGTCGCTTGGGTCGCGGCTTCGGCCTTCTCCGAGGCCGTGGCCAGCGCCGTCTCGGCGGACGCTTGTGCGTCCGTCACCTCGGCCTTCTTGACCTTCAAGGCTTCGAGCCGGCTGCGCTCTTCGAGCCGCGCACCGGCCGCGGTCGCCGTACCGGCCTGGACGCTGTATCCGTCCCAGCGCCACAGATCGCCGTCCCGTGAGACGAGCCGCTGGCCCGGCTTGAGCGCGGCCTGAAGGCTCCGGCCCTGGTCCGCTTCCACCACGCCGATCTGGGCGAGGCGGCGGGCAAGCGCGGCGGGGGCCTGCACGAATTGGCTAAGAGGTGAGACGCCGTCGGGCAGCGCGGGATCGCCCGCGCCCTCCGTCAAGGTCCGCCAATGGGCGGGTGCGGTGTCTTCGGAAGCCGCGTCGAGATCGTCCCCGAGCGCCGCGCCGAGCGCGTGCTCGTAGCCGGTCTCGATCTTCACGTCCTCGACGATGGGCGTCCAATCGTGGGGCGGCGCCAACAGCTTGATCAGCGTGGCGAGCTCCGTCTCGATCTCCTGGCGGGTAAGCTTTGCGCTCGCCGCCAGAGACCGCAGGCGGCCTTCCTCGGCGCGTGCCTGCTCTTCGTCCGCTTCGGCCGTGGCAAGCGCGGCCTCCGTGTCGGCTGCCAGCGCGGCGAGCCGCGCCGCTTCACCGCGCAGCTCAGTCAGCTTGGCGTCGCCGCCGCTCTCGGCTTCCAGATCGGCGAGCTGCTGTTCGACCTCGCCCGATTGGGTTTCGAGCTGAGCGATACGGCCTGCGATCTTGGTCTTCTCGTTTTCCAGGCGGCCGCGTTCGGCGCGGGCCTCGGCAAGTTCGGTGGTGGCCTGGCGCAGCGCGGCTTCCGCCGCGGCGAGGACGGAACCGGCATTCGCCGCCGCCGCGCGCAGCTGCGGTTCTTCCTGGTCCTGGGCGCTGGCCGCTTCGAGCTTGCGGGTCTCTTCGCCGAGCCCCCGCAACATGCTGTCGGCCTCGGCGATATGTTCTTCCTCGCGGGCGAGATCGCGGGAGGCTTGCGCGAGGCGCGTCTCGAGCTCCGCCTGGCGGGCCTTGGCCCGGGCTTCCTCGCGCTCGAGCGCGTCACGGTCGACGCTCAAGCGGTGCAGCACCGCCGCGCGATGGGCTTCGGTGTCGCGCAAGGGCTGAAGCTTCTCGGCGGCTTGCGCCTGCTCGCGCAACGCTTCGCCTTCGGCCTTGGTCTCCTGGGCCACCGCGCCGAGGGCCTCTTGGAACGCCGCCTCGTCTGTCTCGACCTGGGCACAAGCCGACGCCCATTGCAGGTGGTATTGCAAAGCCTCCATCTCATGAATTTGGTTCGAGACGTCGCGATAGCGCTTGGCTTGGCGGGCCTGGCGGCGCATCGCCTGAAGCTGCGAGTTGATTTGCCCGATCAGATCGGCGAGACGCGACAAGTTCGCTTCCGTCGCCTTCAGGCGCAGCTCCGCCTCGTGCCGGCGGCTGTGCAGGCCGGCGATGCCGGCTGCGTCTTCGAGCACCCGGCGGCGCTCCTGTGGCGCCGAGTTTACGATCTCGCCGATGCGGCCCTGTTGCACGAGCGCGGGCGAACGGGCGCCGGTCGCGGCGTCTTCGAACAGAAGGCGGATGTCACGGGCGCGCACATCCTTGCCGTTGACCCGATAGGCCGAGCCCGCCTCGCGCTCGATGCGCCGCGTCACTTCGAGGACATCGGAATCGTTGAATTCGGCCGGCGCCAGCCGCTTGCTGTTGTCGATGAACAGCGTGACCTCGGCGGTGTTACGCGCGGGCCGGTCTTGGGCGCCGGCGAAGATCACGTCGTCCATGGCCGTGCCGCGCATGCTCTTGTACGAGGTCTCGCCCATGGCCCAGCGCAGCGCTTCGAGCAAATTCGACTTGCCGCAGCCGTTCGGCCCCACGACGCCGGTCAGGCCGTGTTGGACCTCGAGCTCGGTGGGCTCCACGAACGATTTGAATCCGAGTAGGCGGAGTCTGGTGATCTGCACGGGCTGGCGGTCCTTAGAATCGAAAAGGGCGACGCGTAAACGACGCGAACTTTATACGGGGAACTTGGCGGGGGTTGGCGCGATTCGCAACGCCGGAGATCAAGAAGCCTGTGGTTGAATCAGGGCCTTGACCTCTTCGAATGTAACCTCGCCCTGGAGCTTCTGACCGTTGATAAAGAGGCTCGGCGTCCCGATCACGCCATATTTGCGCCCCCGCTGCTTCACCTCGGCCAATCCATCGATAATGCCTTGATTCGTGAGGCATTTGTCAAATTCCGCCCGGCTCATGCCGCTCGATTTGGCGACCGAATAGATGGCGTCCTCGCGGACCTCCTGGCTGACCCATTCGCGCTGCCGGGAGAGATAGGCCTCCGTCAGATAGAGGTGTTTGCCTTTCGGCGCGCATCTGGTGACGATCGCCGCGGTGCCCGCGGTCCGGCCGATGGGAAATTCGCGAATGATGTAACGGACCTTGCCCGTGTCGACATATTGCCGCTTCACCTGGGGGAACACCTTGGCGTGGTAATTGCGGCAGTGCGGGCAGGTGAGCGAGACATATTCGATGATCGTCACCGGCGCGTTGGGGTTGCCGTATTCGCGCTCCCCGAGCGGTCCCGGCTCCAGGATCTGATCCTTGAGGGGCATCGCCGCCTCGGTGGCAGGCCCCGCCGCGCCCCCGCAGGCCGAGAGGCCGAGTGCGGCGCTGACGAGAACGATTGCGGCTCCCCGGCTCAGTCCCATGAAATGCCCGTGTGCCTAGCCGCTCGGCGGCGTGTCGGCCGGGCCGTCGATCGCGTTCTCGAAGTTCTCGAACGCGACTCCCTCCAAGCGCTTGCCGTTGACGAAGAAGCTCGGCGTGGAGTCGACGCCGTATTCCTCATGCGCCTTCTTGCGCACCGCCACGATCTTGTCGAACAGCTCCTTGTCGGCGAGGCATTTGTCGAACGCCTCCTGCGAGAAGCCGGCCTGCTTGGCGATGAGGAGCAGCTTCTGCTTGCCGTCCTCGCCGGGCAGCGCCCAGGTCTCTTGCGTCTCGAACAGCCCGTCGATCAACGGATAGAAGCGGTCGTCTTCGACGCAGCGCGCCAGCATCGAAGCGGCGATCGCCAGCCCGTCGAGCGGAAATTCGCGGAACACGAAACGGGCCTTGCCCGTGTCGATGTACTTCTCTTTCACGTCCGGAAAGACGTTCGTGTAGAAATTCGCGCAGTGCGGGCAGGTCATGGAAGCGTATTCGACGATCACATTCGGGGCGTCCGGATTGCCCATCACGATATCTTCGAGCGGACCCTCCTCCATCAGCACGGCGACCGCCGGGTCTTCCTTCGGTGCGTTCGGATCGCGGGCGTCGCCGTCTCTCATGAAGAAGACGCCGGCAATGACGGCCGCGACGACCACGGCGCCGATGACATACAGCCCGGTATGGCTTTTCGCGCCGGTGGCGTCGGTTGAAGGGTCGGTCGGCTTCTTATCTGATTTCGCCACGGTCACTACTCCGGCTAAATTGGGTCTTGGCGGTCAAAATGGCCGCATCGCGGGCCTACAATCGTTGATCGACCCCGATCCGGCAAGTGCGAGAAATGTCCCGCGCCTCAACCTCTCGTGAGGCGGGCTTTGGTGGAGGCGCCGAGCCGGGACAGCGCCTGGGCCAGCCCCTCGTCCTTGATCCCGGCCGATTTCGGTAGGGAATAGCCCGGAAGCGGCGGTTTCGGTGCCGGCTTGGGCTTTGCCGCCCGGCCGATGGGCGCTTGCAGGAAGCGCATCTCGGTGACCGCCCGATAGCCGAAATAGGCGTTCACCCGCTCCAGGATCTGCCCGGCACGGTGCTGCACCTCGATGGCGCGAGGGCCTTCTATTCTGAGCACCAGCGTCGCCCCTTCGGCCCGGTGGCCGGGCGCCGGCGCCTCGACTCCCTCGTCGCGCCGCCGGGGCCAGATCACCCGGTCGGGCATGGTGAAGCGGGCCAGCTCGCGCCCGGCAATGGCCGGCCAGTCGCTCAGGAGCGCCGTGGTGGCGAAGCCGCGTGCCCGCGCTGCCGGATCGAGCGCTTTCGCCACATAGCTCCCGATGGCGCGCGCGCCGCCTTTCGGTTTTCGTTTGAACCCGGTCATTTGGCCTCTTGCCGGTGGAGAGCCTAATCCCGCCCCTTGCCCCGGCGTGGTCCGAGCCTACACCATGGTCCAAGGAGGCGGACGCATCGAATGGCGGTTATGCAGGCAAGTCACAAGGCGGAAACGGGCGGCACGATCGCCGGCAATTTGCTCGCCTGGTACGGCCGCGAGGCGAGGGGCCTCCCCTGGCGCGCACCCCAAGGCCAGCGCCAAGACCCGTACAAGGTCTGGCTCAGCGAGATCATGCTGCAGCAGACCACGGTCAAGGCGGTCACCCCCCGCTATATCGGCTTCCTCCGCCGCTGGCCCGATGTGAAGGCGCTCGCCCAAGCCGAGCTCGGCGAGGTGCTCGCCGTCTGGGCCGGGCTTGGCTATTACGCCCGTGCGCGCAATCTCCATGCTTGTGCCCGCGTGGTGGCCGGGGAGCACGGCGGCAAGTTTCCGGAAACGGAGAGCGAGTTGCGCAAGCTGCCGGGCGTCGGCGCCTACACCGCAGCGGCGATCGCCGCGATTGCCTTCGGCGAGAAGGCGACGCCGGTCGACGGCAATATCGAGCGCGTCGTCGCGCGGCTGTTCGCGCTCGAGACGCCGCTTCCCGCCGCCAAGCCTGAGATCAAGAAGCTTGCCGAAAATCTCACGCCCGAGCGCGGCGCCGGCGATTTCGCGCAAAGCCTCATGGATCTCGGCGCCACCATCTGCACGCCGCGCCGCCCGGCCTGCGGGCTCTGCCCGGTGCGGCCGGATTGCCGGGGGCTTGCGGCCGGCATCCCCGGAGAGCTTCCCTATAAAGAAGACAAGGCCGCGCGGCCGACCCGACGGGGCGCGGCGTTCGTGGCCTTGCGGGACGACGGGGCGGTCTTGCTGCGCGAGCGGCCGCTCAAAGGCCTGCTCGGCGGCATGCTGGAGACGCCGTCCACGCCCTGGGAGGAAACGGCGCCCAACGGCTCGGCGGTCTCGGAACATGCGCCGGTGGAAGCCGATTGGGAGGCGGTGCCTGGGCTCGTCGGGCACACCTTCACCCATTTTCATTTGGAGTTGCTCGTCTATCGCGCCGCGGTGGACGTGGACGCAGGGCTGACGGACGCGGCCCAGCCCGAGCGTTGCCGCTGGGTGCAGTGGGCCGATCTGCCGGAGGCCGCGCTGCCGAGCGTGATGCGCAAAGTGCTGGCCCACGCCTTCGAGAACCGCCGCCAACACTAAATTTCTGTCATGGCCGGGCTTGTCCCGGCCATCCACGTTTTTATGCCGTGGGGCCAAGACGTGGATGCCCGGATCAAGTTGAGCGCTAAGCCGAAAGTTTCGCCCGCGCCTCGGCGCGCAGATCGTCGATCGGCTTGAGCGCGCCGTCCGCCTCGTAATGCCAGAAGGTCCAGCCGTTACAGGCCATGGCCCCTTGCACATGGGCGCCAATTTTATGGATGGAGCCTTGCGCCCCGGCGCAAGCGATCGAGCCGTCGGCCCGGACCTTCGCCTCGTGACGCGCCGCCGGATCGAACAGAGCCGTCCCCGGCGACAGGAGACCCAACTCGACGAGCGCGCCGAAGGGCACGCGCGTCTCGGCGCGTTTGCCTTTGGAGACTTGCAGCGCCGCCGGGTCCATCGGCGTGACGTCTTTCAGCCGTGCGCGCGCCGCCTCGGCGTAAGCCGCTTCGCGTTCGATGCCGACAAAGGCGCGTCCCAGCCGTTTGGCCGCGACCGCGGTGGTGCCGGAGCCCATGAACGGGTCGAGCACCACGTCGCCCACGTGGCTCGCGGCGAGGATCACGCGCTGGAGCAACGCTTCCGGCTTTTGCGTGGGATGCGTCTTGCGCCCGTCCTGCTTCAAGCGTTCGCCGCCGGAGCAGATCGGCAACAGCCAGTCGGAGCGCATCTGCAGGTCCTCGTTCAGCGCCTTCATCGACTCGTAATTGAAGGTGTAGCGCGCCTTGGCGCCCATCGAGGCCCAGATCATGGTCTCATGGGCATTGGTGAAGCGGCGGCCCCGAAAATTCGGCATCGGGTTCGTCTTGCGCCAGATCACGTCGTTCAGCACCCAGAAGTCGAGATCCTGGAGAGCGGTGCCGACGCGGAAGATATTGTGATAGCTGCCGATCACCCACAGGCTGCCATGCGGCTTCAGCACCCGGCGGCAGGCCGTGAGCCAGTCGCGGGTGAAGGCGTCGTACACCGCGAAGCTGGAGAACTTGTCCCAGTCGTCGTCCACGCCGTCGACGCGGCTGTTGTTCGGCCGGTAAAGTTCGCCCGCGAGCTGAAGATTGTAGGGCGGGTCGGCGAAGACGAGATCGATGCTCGCTTCAGGGAGCCGCGCCAGTTCCTCGATGCAATCGCCGACAATGATCTTGTTGCGGGGAAGCGATGCTCCCCCGGTGTCCCCCACACCCATATCCACCACTCTTGTTACGCAAATACACGCCCGCTCTGCGGCGGGACCGGCTGATGCTGGCGGACTAGGGTAAAGGTGGGCTTAATTGATTCTGACTCGTCATGGTGAGGTGCCCGGCCGTCCTTCGAGGCTCGGCTTCGCCTCGCACCTCAGGATGACGGCCGGGCCTCGAACCATGCGTGGTTGGGGGTGAGATCGAAAGACTTGAGCTGAGAGGGGAGCACCCATGAGCAAGACGATCGTCATGGTGCACGGGGCCAATTGCGGCGGCTGGTGCTTCGATGAATTTCGCAAGGTCTTCGAGGCGCGCGGCTTCACCTGTCATGCGCCCGACCTGATCGGCCACGGCGCCGAAAAGGAGACGGGGAGGGGCGCCTTGGCGAGCTTCGGCATGGCCGACTACCGCGCCCAAATGACGGCCTTCGTGAACGCCCTGCCCGAAAAGCCAATTCTACTCGGCCATTCCATGGGCGCGGTCATTGCCCAGCAGCTCGCCTCGGACGGCCTTGCCGAGAAGCTTGTCTTGGCGAGCCCGGCGCCGCGCGCCGGCATCGTGCCGCCCACGGATCCCGAGAAGCAGCTCTGCCAGGATCTTATGAGCATCGGGCCGTTCTGGACGCGCGCGCTCGATCCGAATTTCGATCTTGCCTGCCACTACACGCTAAACCTGTTGCCCAAGGACGAGCAGCGGACCGTGTTCGATCGGTTCGGCCCGGAGTCCGGCCGGGCGCTGTTCGAGACGTTCTTCTGGATGTTCGATCAAAGCGGCGCGACCATCGTCGACACCGGCGCGGTGCATTGTCCGTTGCTGTGCCTGTCGGGCGCGCAGGACAATATCGTGTCGTTGCAGACCGCCAAGGAGACGGCGAGCGCGTATAAGCAAGCCGAGCTCTGGGAGCTGAAAGATCACGCCCACATGCTGCTGATCGAACCCGGCGCCGAAAAGATCGCCGCCCGCATTGCTGACTGGCTTGCGTAGGCAATTTTCTTTCCAATCAACCAGCCAGTCATGGCCGGGCTTGTCCCGGCCATCCACGATTTTCTTTCTGGCCATACGTGGATGCCCGGCACAAGGCCGGGCATGACGATGCCCACGCTAGATGGTCGGTTCGAATTCGCCGCGCTTGACGAGGATGCGCATGGCCCGCTGAATGGGTGCGAAGGAGCGGCGGTGATGCGTGCACACGCCATGCTTCTGGACGGCGCGGGCGTGCTCGGGCGTGCCGTAACCCTTGTTGCTCTCCCAGCCATAGCGCCGGTAGCGCTTGGCGAGCTTCACCATGATGCGGTCGCGGGTGACCTTGGCGATGATCGAGGCCGCCGCCACCGACAATGAGATGCCGTCGCCGCCGACCACGGCGCGCGCTTTGCCGGGGAAACGCTTCGGGATCATGTTGCCGTCGATCAGGGCCGCGGCTTGCGGCACCTCAAGGCCCCGAAAGGCGAGCCGCATGCCCCACAGGCTCGCTTGCAGGATGTTGTCGCGGTCGATTCTCCTGACGTGCCCGATGGCGATGGCGACTGAAGCCGTGGCCATGATCTCCGCGTAGCGGTCCTCCCGGACGTCCGGGGTCAGCAGCTTCGAATCGTTCAGGCCTTCCGGGATGCGGTCGGGATTGAGGATCACCGCCGCCACGACCACCGGCCCGGCCCAAGGCCCGCGGCCCGCCTCGTCGATGCCGGCCACCGGCAGTCCGTGCAAATCCATCATCTCCGCCTCGAGATCGAAGCTCGGCGGGCAAGGAGCGGGGAGCGATTCTGCGGGCAGTCCCATGAGGAGGGACTGTCCGACAAATCGCGCGTCCCATGCAACAGCGCCGGGCTAGGGCAGGGCGGCTCTTGTGGAAAAGCCTAAAGCAGACTGAGCTGTTGGCCGGGACGGACGGGCGGCGTGAACAGATCCGTGCGCAGCGCACTCCGCTTGTTGAGGCCGAGCCGCTCGGCGGCCATCTGGAAGCGGCGGCCGATCATCCAGGCGTAGGGCCCGTCGCCTTCCATGCGCTCGCCCCATTTGGCCTCGTAGAGCTTGCCGCCGCGCGTCTGGCGCATCAGCGACAGCACCCGGTCGGCGCGGTCGGGGCAGTTGGCGCGCAGCCACTCAACAAAGAGATCGCCGATCTCGAGCGGCAGCCTGAGCAGCACGTAGCCGGCCTCGGCCGCGCCCGCCACGGACGCGCGCTCCAGAATGCGCTCCATTTCCGCGTCCGTCAGGCCCGGGATCACCGGGGCCACCATGACGGAGGCAGGCACGCCCGCGGCGCTCAGTTTTTCCACCGTCTCCAGCCGCTTCTCGGGCGTCGAGGCGCGCGGCTCCATGGCGCGGGCGAGCTTGTAGTCGAGCGTGGTCACCGACAGCGCCACCTTGACGAGGCCGCGCTCGGCCATCGACTGCAAGATATCGAGATCGCGCAGCACCAGAGCCGATTTGGTGACGATGCCGACGGGATGGTTGGTGGCGTCGAGCACTTCGAGGATACGCCGCATGATGCGGTAGCGCCGCTCGATGGGCTGATACGGGTCGGTGTTCGAGCCGATGGCGATCATGCGCGGGCGATAGTTCGGCTCGGCCAGCTCGCGCTCCAGCGCCTGGGCCGCGTTGGTCTTGGCGAACAGCTTGGTCTCGAAATCGAGCCCCGGCGACATGCCGAGAAAGGCGTGGGTCGGGCGCGCGAAGCAATAGATGCAGCCATGCTCGCAGCCCCGATAGGGGTTGATCGAGCGGTCGAAGCCGATGTCGGGGGACTGGTTCTTGGTGATGATCCGCCGGGCCGGGACCTCCTGCACCTCGGTCTGAAGGGCCTCCAGATCGCCCAGCGTCTCCCAGCCGTCGTCCACCGGCTCGTAGGCGATCGGCTCGAACCGCCCGGACCGGTTGGTCTGGGCGCCACGGCCATGCCTGCGGCCATAGGCGACCCCGCCCGCCTCGCGCGAGACGCTCTCGAATTCGCCTGTTTTTCTCAGGGCCACGCTCATGCCTGCTATATAGGATCGTACGGGGAACAAATCAAGAACATAGTTCCAGAAACACGGACGTGACGATTGCCGCGTGAAGGGCAAACGCTATAGTCCGCCGATGATTTCCGTGGTCATCCCCACTTTCAATGCTGCGCCCACATTGGTTCACACCCTGTCGGCGCTGGTGCCTGCCGTGGTGGATGGGGTCGTCCAGGAGGCGATCATCGCCGACGGCGGCTCGACGGACGACACCTCTGTCATCGCCGATGCGGCGGGCACGCATCTGGTCCAGTCGGAACGGGGCCGCGGCACCCAGCTCGATGCCGGCGCGGCCATCGCCAAGGGCGACTGGCTGCTCTTTCTCCATGCCGACACGGTGCTCGAGCCCGGCTGGGCGGAGGAGGCGGCGAGCTTCATCGAGCGCGTCGGGAGCGGACGCCGCAAGCAAGCGGCCGCCTATTTCCGCTTCTCGCTCGATGACGACGGCTTCATGCCGCGCCTGGTCGAGATGCTGGTGAGCCTGCGCTGCGCGTTGTTCGCCCTGCCTTACGGCGACCAGGGTCTGCTCATCTCCCGCGCCCACTATGCCCGGCTCGGCGGCTTCCGTCCCTTGCCGCTGATGGAGGACGTGGACCTCGTGCGACGGTTAAAGCGCCGGGAGCTGGTGGGCCTGAAGTCGCGCGCGGTGACCAGCGCCCAGCGCTACCGCACGGAGGGTTATTTCTCGCGCGGTTTCCGCAATCTCGGGCTCATGGTGCTTTATTATCTGCGCGTGCCGCCGCGGTACCTTGCCCGCCTCTATGGCTAGGGCTCGGCGGAAGCGGAAAGCCTCCGTCTCCTTCGCGCCTCGTCTCATCGTCATGGCCAAGCGGCCTGTCGCGGGCGCGGTGAAAAGCAGGCTCGCGCGCGGCATCGGCTCCGCCGCCGCGCTGCGATTCTATCGGACGACCCTTGCGCACACCCTGCTGCGGCTCGGCAGAGATCCACGCTGGCGAATCTATCTCGCGGTCACGCCGGACGTGAGCGTGGCGGAGTCCTGCTGGCCGTCCGCGCCGATGGTCACGCGGGTCCCCCAAGGTGGGGGCGATCTCGGTGCGCGCATGCAAGGCCTGATCGACCGCATGCCGCCTGGGCCCGTGATCATTGTCGGCAGCGATATCCCGGCGATGCGGCCGCGCCATATCGCCAAAGCCTTCCGGCAGCTCGGCCGGGCGGATGCAGTGTTCGGGCCGGCGCAAGACGGCGGCTATTGGCTGGTCGGCTTCAAGAGACGGCCGCGACGACTTGTCTCATTCGAGAATGTCCCGTGGTCGACCGGACAAGCGCTCTCCGCCACGCTCGCAAACCTGCGCGGCCAAATTCTTGCGTTCTCCTCGACACTTAACGATGTCGATACGGCGCAAGACTACAAGCGCGAGCGCGCGTGCGCCGAACGCCTTTTTCGGTAGCCGCCTGATGCACGTCAGAGCAACCGGCGCGCGTTTAAAACAACTTTAACGGGATATTGCTAGGGCCATGGTTGAGTACACCGGGGGAGCTACCAGCCTATGCGCATCGCACTCGTCGATCCCAGCCGCACGACACGTTTGATCGTCACGCGCCTGCTCGAAGCGCGCGGCCATGCGGTCGTTCCCTTTGGCGACGAGCGCGAAGCGCTGGAGCAGATCAAGCTCGACCCGCGCATCGATGCCGTGATTACCAGCGCCGAGCTTAGCCATATGACAGGTCTCGAGCTCTGCTGGGAGACTAGGCTGCTCGCGACCTGCAAGCGTCCGATCTACGTACTGATGATGTCTTCGCAATACGACCAGCGAAACCTGGTCGAGGCGCTGGATTCCGGCGCCGATGATTTCATAGGCAAGCCGCCTCTGGCCGAGGAACTCTACGCGCGTCTGCGCGCCGCCGAGCGCATTGCCTCGATGCAGCGGGAGCTGCTTCGCCTCGCCACCACCGATCCCCTGACCGGTCTCTGCAATCGCCGCGGCTTCTTCGAGCAGGCCATCGAGGCGCGTTCGCGGACGCTTCCCGACGGCAAGCTGTCCGCCATTCTGCTCGACATCGACAATTTCAAGCACATCAACGATTCCTACGGTCACGAAGCCGGCGACGAGGCCATTCGCGCCTGCGCCGAGGCGGTGCGTTTCGACGAGGCCATCGCGGGGCGTCTCGGCGGCGACGAGTTCGCGCTTCTTTTAGAGCGCCCGCTGCCGGCCTCTGTCGAGATAGCGAAGGATTTGCGCCGCCGTCTGGCGTCACGGCCGGTCGATACGCGTAAGGGCCGCATCACGCTGACCTGGAGTATCGGCGTCGGCGAGGCCCAGCCACAAGACAGCGTCGATCAGCTTCTCGCCCGTGCCGATGCCGCGCTCTACAGCGCCAAGACGCAAGGCCGGAACCGCGTGGCGGCCGCGCCCGAGGGTCTGCGCATAGAGCAGACCGTCGCCCAGCACGGCATTGCCCGCGCCACGGCCTGCGTCTGATTAGATCAGCCAGAGTCAGAACAGCCAAGTGAAGCGGCCTTTGACCACTCGGGCCACGGCCTGTCATTCTGTTCGCCGGCGGGCTAAACCTAGCCTCTGATCGCAAAAAGGGCGGGGGCATGAACGAGCGCGACGGCGAGCCGTCACCAGCAAGCGAGGAGAAGCCGGACTCCGCCGCCGCTCCGGAGAGCGAGGCCTCTCTCGCCGAAATGGCGGGGAAGCCGGCGCCGGAGCAACAGGTCAAATATTCCATGTCGCCGGGGCTGCCGAACTTCCTCGGCAGCAACAGGATCGGCCTCGCCGTCTCGTCTTATCAGTCGGGCAAGTTCTATCTGCTCGGCCAGAACAAGGACGGCGGCCTCCTCGTCGACGAGCGCTTCTTCCGCAAAGCCATGGGCATCTGCGTGGCCGACAAGGACACGCTGCTGCTCGCCACCCTGTTTCAGATCATCAAGTTCAAGAACGTTCTGAACGAGGGCCAAGAGGTCAACCACGTCTTCGACAGCTGCTACGTGCCGCGCGAGCTCTATGTCACCGGCGAGCTCGACGCCCACGATGTCGGCCGGCTCAAGGACGGGCGCATCGTCTTCGTCAACACGACCCATAACTGCCTCGCCACCACCTCAGAGCGCCACAGCTTCACGCCCCTATGGAAGCCGCCTTTCGTCTCCAAGATCGTCAAGGAGGACCGCTGCCATCTGAACGGGCTCGCCATGGAGGAGGGTATCCCGCGCTACGTCACCGCGGTTTCGAAATCCGACACCATCGACGGCTGGCGCGACCGCAGATTCGACGGCGGCATCGTCATCGACGTGGCCACCGGCGAGATCGTCATCGGCGGCCTCTCCATGCCCCATTCGCCGCGCGTCTATGGCGGCAAGCTCTACGTGCTCAATTCAGGCACCGGCGAGTTCGGCTGGGTCGAACCGGCGGCGAAGGCGGCGGACGCCAAGTTCCACGTGGTGGCGTTCTGTCCCGGCTTCGTGCGCGGGCTTGGCTTCCACGGCAATTTCGCGTTCGTCGGCCTGTCCAAGCCGCGCTACGAGCGCTTCGAAGGGCTGGCCCTCGACAAGAAGCTGAAAGACGCGGACTCCGAGCCTTGGTGCGGCGTGCAGATCATCGACCTCAGCACGGGCGCTTGCGTGCATTGGTTCCGCATCGACGGCGCCATCGGCGAGCTCTACGACGTCGCCGTGGTGCCTGGCGTCACGCGCGCCATGTCGCTGAGCTTCGCCTCGAACGAGGTGCTCGGCCTCGTCACCCACGACCCGCTCGGCGAGGGCCCGCCGGCTTGGTGAGCGAGGACTGCCGGTAATTAAGGAACCAACCAGTGCAGGCATAGGTTGAGCCTCCAAGTTCACCCCGCGAAGGCGGCGCTAAAGACCGCCTCGCCATTGGTCCTGGAGGAAACGCAATGCCCGATACACGCCCCGTCGCCGTTTGGATCTGGCTCATCGTCGCGGCCTTGATGGTGGTGAGTATCGCGCTCGGCTACCGGCTCACGGTGAAGGAGGAGCGTGTCGAGACGCTGCAGCGCCAGCTCGCGCTTTCCCGCGAAGAGACTCTGCAGAGCAAGGCGGGCGCCTCCGAACTCGAACGCCTCACGGGCACGCTGCAAGCCGATCTCGACAAGGCGAGGGAGGAACGCGCGGCCGTTCAGAAGGAATACGAGACTGTCGAAGCCGAGCGCCAGGCACTCGAGGACGAGATCGGCGTGACCTCGGATGAGTTGAAGAAGACGCGTGCCGGCCTGGAAAGCGCGCAAGGAGATTTGAGCGCCGCTCAGGAGGCGCTCGATCGCGGCACGAAGGACATCGAAGCCAAGGAGGCGCGGATCGCCGAACTGCAAACCGCCTTGAGCGAGGCGGAGGCGGATGCGGAGCGGCTCGGTGCGAAACTCGAGACGGCGCAAGCGCAGCTCAAGCAGGAGCGCGACAAGCTTAAAGCCGCACAAAGCGAGCGCGATGCGGCGCGCGACGAATTGGCCGCCTCGCGGGAGGCCGCTGACCAGGCCGATAAAGAGGCGAGAAATCGCGAAGAGCAGATGGCTCGTCTGCGGAACGAGCTCGAAGAAAAGGATAGCGAGCAGTCCGACCTCCGGTCCGAGATCGGCCGTCTCGAGACGGCGCTCGATCAGGCGCAGTCGGAGATCGATCGGCTGAAGCGGCAAATCGACGACACGGAACCGGCGGCCCCCGGCGACGGCGAGACGAACTCAGACGATGACGCCGCTGCGATGTAAGGGCGCCTCGTTTCTCTGCTTCCGCTCTTCTTTCAGAACAGCCAAGTGAAGCGGCCTTTGACGCCGTTGTCGGTGACGCCGTCGCCGAACTGTCCGGAGTAGGACACGCCCGCCGTGGTGTTGTCGCCGAGGGCGAAGTCGAGGCCGGCGTCGATCAGCACCGAGTCTTGCGCGATCGGGACGCCGTAGACCGTGAAGCCGATCCCCGTCGATGTGAAGGCGAGGCCCGCGTCAGGCGTCAGGTCGTTGAAGGCATGGAGCCATGCCACCGAGAGGTTCGGCGTGATGGCCATGCCGCCCCAGTGCGTGAGCGTCGCGGCGCGGACGCCCAAGGTGGAGTAGCCCACGTCCTGGTCGGTGTCGCCGCGCAAGCTTGCGAGCGCGCCGCCATGCTCGCGGATCGAGCCGCCGTCGAGCGACACGTAGGCGAGCCCGCCGAACGGCTCGAGCGCCATTCCCATCATCTGCGTGGGGTAGGCGACCTCGCCGAACAGCTGGCCGGTGTCGGCATCGTAAGAGGCTTTCTGCCGCTCGAAGAAGCCGGGGAAGATCACCGCGCGGCTCGTGTCGACGTCGTTCCAGGCCCACATCCCGCCGCCGCGAAGCGCGAACACGTTCGCCATGCCGCCGATATAGCCGCCGAGATGGTAGCTATCGACGTCGGCCGAAGAGGTGCGCGCATCCACGTCCACGCTCGAGAAGGATGCGCCGGTGGCGAGACCCGCGCGCCAGCCATAACCGATCTCGGCGTCCATGCCCGAGACGAAGCCGCCGAGATCGCGGTCGGCGGTGGCCGGGAGGCAAGAATCGGTTGTACAAATTGCGGATTTGCAATCGACTTGTGGCCGAAAGGACACAGCCAGAAGTGGCAGAAAAACCGCCCCAAAACACCTCAGCCCGCCTTCGCCTTCTTCTTCTTGCTCTCGGTGAGGCGCGGCATGATCTCGATGAACGAGCAGGGGCGGTGGCGGTTGTCGAGCTGGAACTTGAGGATGCCTTCCCAGGCGTCCTTGCAGGCGCCCGGTGAGCCCGGCAGCGAGAAGATCAGCGTGCCCTTGGCGAGACCGCCGCACGCGCGCGACTGCGCCGTCGAGGTGCCGACGGTCTGATAGCTCAGCATGTGAAACAGAACGGAGAAGCCTTCGATTTCCTTGTCGAACAGCGGGCGCACGGCTTCCGGGGTGACGTCTCGTCCGGTGAAGCCCGTGCCGCCCGTGGTGATCACCACGTCGACGTCCTTGGCTTTGATCCACTTCTTGACCTGCTTGCGGATCTCTTTCTCGTCGTCGGGGGCGACCGCGTGCTCCGCCACCGCGTGACCGGCCTCCGTGATCATGCTGGCAAGCAGCGGTCCGGACTTGTCCGTCTTCGGCGTGCGCGTGTCGGAGATCGTGAGCACCGCGATGCGTACGCGAATGAAGGGGCGGCTCTCGTCGATACGCGCGGTCATGTGTCGCTTCTTTCTCTGGGTGTCATGCCCGCGGACGCGGGCATCCGGTAATCACTGACCTTGGTGATAATCCACTGTGGTGGTTACTGGATCGCCCGGTCAAGCCGGGCGATGACAAGTTGGTTATTGGGTTTCCAATCGTTCTTTCAGCATCAGCAAATCGCGCCAGGCATAGCGCTTCTCTTCCGGCTTCCGCAGCAGATAGGCGGGATGCAGCGTCGCGAGCGTTGGAATGTCACGGTCGCCGTTCTTCACGATCTTCCACTTGCCGCGCAAGCGCATGATGCCTTCGCTCACGCCGAGAATAGGCTTCGCCGCCGCGCCCCCCAGCAGCACCATCACTTGCGGATCGAGCAGCTCGATCTGCCGCGACAGGAAAGGCGCGCAGGATTCGATCTCCTGCGCCGTCGGCGTGCGGTTGCCGGGCGGGCGCCAATAAATCGTGTTGGTGATGTAGACGTGGCTCTCGTCGAGGCCGATCGAAGCGAGCATGCGGTCGAGCAGCTTGCCCGCGCGGCCGACGAACGGCTTGCCCTGGATGTCCTCGTCGCGGCCGGGCGCCTCGCCGATCAGCATGATCTTGGCGGTGTCGCTGCCGCGCGAGAAGCAGGTGGTCTTCGCCGTGCGCTTGAGCGCGCAGCCCTCGAACTGGCCGACCAGCGCCTCGAGCTCGGCGAGCGTCTTGGCCGCCTCGAGCGATGCGGGGGCGGGACGCGAGTCGACGGGGGCGGCGCGGGGTCTCGGGCGCGTCGCCGGGGCCTCGGCGCGCGCCTCTGCGCGAGGGGATTGAGGCGCGCGGGGCTCGGCTTGCGCTGTGGCGTTTGGCTCCGGCGCGGCGAAGCGGTCGACCGGCGCCTCTAAAATCGCCTCGTCGGCGCCCATGGCCGCATACCACTCAAGCAGGGCGGCGGCGGCTTTTGCTTGGCTTCCAGTCATTTGCGATGCCCGTGTTGATCCTTTATTTGTCAGTGCCCGGCCCCGGCCGGGCGTTGTGTAGCTGGGCGTTCGCGATAATAGCAGGCTCGCCGCTCCGATCCCAAGGAGTGGCCGAAGCCGGCTTTGGGTCGTCATACCGGCGAAAGCCGGTATCCAGCGAAAAGTGCTTGTGACTTTTCCCTCCGGAGTCCGGCTTGCGCCGGAATGACGGAGAATAGATCACGGAGGATTGCGGTTTGAGCGAGCAAGTCGAACGGGAGACCATGGAGTTCGATGTGGTGATCGTCGGCGCAGGCCCTGCGGGGCTCGCCGCGGCGATCCGCCTGAAACAGCTCGCCGCCGAGAAGGACAAGGAGGTCTCCGTCGTCGTCCTGGAGAAGGGCTCGGAGGTCGGCGCCCATATTCTCTCCGGCGCCGTGCTCGATCCGGTTGGTCTCAACAAGCTCATTCCCGATTGGCGCGACAAGGGTGCCCCGGTCAAGGACGCGGTCAGCGAGGACCACTTCTATTATCTGACCTCCGAGACGGGCGGTATCGGCCTCCCCACCATGTTCATGCCGCCGCTCATGAGCAATCACGGCTGCTACACCGGCAGTCTCGGCAATCTCACCAAATGGCTCGGCGAGCAGGCGGAAGGCTTGGGCGTCGAGGTTTATCCCGGCATCTCCGTGACCGAGGCTATCATCGGCGCGAACGGCGAGATCGAAGGCGTCATCACCGGCGACATGGGCGTGGCCCGCGACGGCAGCCACAAGGACTCATACACGCCGGGCATCGCGCTCACCGGCAAGTACACGCTGCTCGCCGAGGGTGCGCGCGGCTCGCTCACGAAGCAGCTCATCAAGAAGTACGATCTGGCGCGCGAGAGCGGCACGCAGAAATTCGGCATCGGCCTGAAAGAGCTGTGGGAGATCCCGCCCGAGAAGCACAAGCCCGGCCTCGTCCAGCACACCATGGGCTGGCCGCTTCAGGACGACACCGGCGGCGGCTCCTTCCTCTATCATTTCGGCGAGAACCTGGTGTCGGTCGGCTTCGTCGTCCATCTCGACTACACGAACCCCTATCTCAATCCGTTCAAGGAGTTTCAGCGCTCCAAGCATCATCCGCGCATTAAGCAGCATCTCGAAGGCGGCAAGCGCATCGGCTATGGCGCCCGGGCGCTGACCGAGGGCGGCTGGCAAGCGATTCCACAGCTCGTCTTTCCGGGCGGCGCGCTGATCGGCTGCTGCGCCGGCTTCATGAACGTGCCGCGCATCAAGGGCTCGCACAACGCCATGCTGTCGGGGATGATGGCGGCGGAAGCCGCTTTCGATGCGATCGAAGCCGGCCGCGCCCGCGACGTGCTCGAAGCCTATCCGGAAGCGCTGAAAGCGAGCTCGCTCGCCAAGGAGCTGAAGAAGGTCCGCAACGTGAAGCCGCTCTGGTCGCGCTTCGGCACGAGGCTCGGCGTCATGCTGGGCGGCATCGACATGTGGCTCAATACGATCTTCCCGTTCCTGGGCCACACCCTGAATCACAAGAAGGCGGACTTCGCGAGCCTGGACACGGCGGCGGAGTCGAAGCCCATCGAGTATCCGAAGCCCGACAACGCGCTCTCTTTCGACATTCTGTCCTCGGTGTTCCTGTCGAACACGAATCACAACGAGGACGAGCCGGTGCATCTCGTGCTCAAAGATCCTTCGATCCCCATCGAGCAGAACCTTCCCGAATATGCCGAGCCGGCCCAGCGCTATTGTCCCGCGGCGGTCTATGAGGTGGTGGAGGAGGGGGGCACGGCGCGCTTTCAGATCAACGCGCAGAACTGCGTCCACTGCAAAACCTGCGACGTGAAGGATCCCGCGCAGAATATCGATTGGGTGCCGCCGGAGGGCGGCGACGGGCCGAACTACGCCAATATGTAGTGCGCGGGCGCGCGGTTACCGCATAAGGGCCGCGCCATGGGGCCATAAACGCGCCGCGTTTGCCCCGCAAAAAGCTGGTTTGCAGGGTCGGGAAAAGCACCTAACCTTGCCGTGAGGGCCAACAAGCACTGGGGCGGCGGAAAGCCGGACCGACAATATGATGAATCCTGACAGGGCACCGCTGCGCAAATGGGCGTGGAGGTCTCTCCTCCTCGTTACCATCCTCGCCGCGCCTGCCGCCTACTCCGAAGTCGTTCGCTCGGATTCCGAGGATCTGGAGACGGGCACGCTTCTCGGCAATTACCTCTCGGGCCGCGTCGCCCGCGGCAGTCACGATACGATCGCCGCCGCCGATTTTTATTCCAAGGCTTTGGCCGGCGATCCGGACAATGAGGTCATTCTCGAGCAGACCTTCTTGCTCGAGACGGCGGCCGCCCATTGGGATCGGGCCAACGAGCTTGCCGCGGAGCTGGTCAAGGCCGAGCCGTCTCACCGCATCGCTCAATTCTTGCTTGGCATCGACGCCTTCAAGAAGGGCGACTACGCGACGGCCGATGAGCATTTCGCCGCGGCGCGTCAAGGTCCCATCGCCGATCTCACCTCGACGCTCGCCCGCGCCTGGGTCCAGGAGGCCGCCGGCAAGCACACCGAGGCGTTTGCCACGCTCGACACCCTGAGCAGCGCCGATTGGGCGCAGTATTATCAGCGCTATCATCGCGCGCTCATCGCCGACGTCGCCGGCCGGCATCAGCTGGCGCGCAAGTCCTACATCCAGGCGTTCAAGCGCAACCCGACCACGCTTCGCGTGGCCGACGCCTTCGCGCGCCATGCCCTGAACAGCAACGACCGCGAGCTTGCCGTCGAGACCATCAAGACGCATATCGCCAAGGCGGCGCCGCATCCGCTGTCCGAGGCGCTGCTGGCGCAGATCGAGAACGGCGAGACGCCGCCCTTCATGGCGGAGACGCCCGCGGACGGTCTCGCCGAAGTGTTCTACGGCATCGGCGATGCGCTCGCCGGGGAAGGCGGCCTCGACATGGGCATCGTTTTTCTTCAGTTCGCCATCCATCTGAAGCCGGACTTCCCGCTCGCCTATGTCGCGCTTGCCGAAGCTTATGAGACCGCCAAGAAATACGACGCCGAGATCGCGGCGTTCGATCACATCCCCGAGTCCTCGCCGCTTTGGGTCAATGTGCAGATCCAGAAGGCCTTTGCGCTGAACTCTCTGGAGAAGGTCGACGAGGCGCAGGCGCTGCTTGAGAAGATCATCGCGGCGGACCCGAAGGACATCAGGCCTCTCGATGCGCTCGGCAATATCCTGCGCGCCCATGAGCGCTACGGCGAGGCGAAGGACTATTATTCCCGCGCGGTGGAGCTCATCGACAAGCCGGCCAAGCAGAACTGGGCGCTCTACTATTCGCGCGGCGTCTGCAACGAGCGGCTGAAGGATTGGCCGGCGGCCGAGGCCGATTTCAAGCTCGCGCTCGAGCTCAATCCCGAGGAGTCGCTCATTCTCAACTACCTCGGCTATTCCTGGGTCGATCAGGGCATGAACCTGAAACAGGCCATGGAATACATCCGCCAGGCCGTGCAGCTGAAGCCGGATGACGGCTACTACGTCGACAGTCTCGGCTGGGCCTATTACCGGCTCGGCAACATGCCGGCGGCGGTCGAGCATCTGGAGCGCGCGGTCGAGCTCCGGCCGGACGATCCGATCATCAACGATCATCTGGGCGACGCCTATTGGCGCGTGGGCCGCACCCTCGAAGCGAAATATCAGTGGGAGCAGGCCCTGTCGCTGGAGCCCGAGCCCGATCAGGAAAAGACTCTGCACGAGAAGATCGCTTCGGGGTTGGAAGAGTCGGCCGCGACCAAGGCCGCGGCCGGCACCGGCCAAGCGGACCAGAAGACCCCGCGATAGATGCGCTTCGCGACATCGCCTGGGCCAAGCTCAACCTCACGCTAGAGGTCTTGGGCCGGCGGGCTGACGGCTTTCACGAATTGCGCAGTCTTGTCGCCTTCGCCGGCGTCGGCGACACCGTCGAGCTCACCCCCCAAGACGGGCTCGATCTTCGCATCGAGGGGCCGTTCGCCGCGGCGCTCGACGGCGGCAACCTCGTTATCGACGCGGCCGAAGCCGCCAGGGCGCAACTCCCGGGCCTCACGCTTGGACGCTTCCGTCTGGTCAAGACTCTTCCCGTCGCGGCTGGCATCGGCGGCGGCTCGGCGGATGCCGCCGCTTCTTTACGGCTCATCGCCCGCGCCAACGAAGGGAAACTGACGGAGCCTGCGGCTGTTGCGCTCGCGCCGCGGCTCGGCTCCGACGTGTCCGTGTGCCTCGGGAGCGCGCCGGCGCTCATCACCGGCCGCGGCGAGATCGTGACCCCCGTGCAGGGCTTTCCCGCTTGCGGCGTGGTGCTCGCCAATCCAGGCGTGGGACTATCAACCGCGGACGTCTACGGCGCGCTTGACGCCGCGCCCCTCGACAAAGCTCCCAACGAAATCTCGCCTCTCGATTTCGCCGGCGATTTCGACAGGCTCATGGACTATGCGGGCCAACGCGGCAACGACCTCGAACCTGTCGCGGCCCGTCTTGCGCCGGAAGTCGGCAAGGCGCTCGCGGCGCTGCGGCGGCTGGATGGCGCGCGGCTGGTGCGCTTGTCTGGCAGCGGCGCCACCTGCTTTGCCGTCTTCGCCACGCCGCGCGCCGCGTTCCGCGCCGCCACGGTCCTCGCCCAAGACGAGCCCGACTGGTGGATCGCCGCGAGCATGCTCGGCGACCCGAAGGCCCACTAAACTCAGAACGGCCGGTCGACCGAGAACTCGATGGCGTCTTGCAGCGCCGACTTGATGGGCCCGTCGGGGAAGATGGCAAGCGCGTCGCGGGCGATCGCGCCGTAATGGCGCGCACGCTCCATGGTGTCGGCGAGGGCGTTGTGCTGGGCGATCAGGTCGATCGCCTTGGCGAGATCGTCGTCGCCGACTTGGCCTTCTTTCAGCGTGCGCTCCCAGAACGCGCGCTCGTCCCTGTTGCCGCGCCGGTAGCTCAGCACCACGGGCAGGGTGATCTTGCCGTCGCGGAAATCGTCGCCGACGCTCTTGCCGAGGGTCGACTGCTCGCCCGAATAATCGAGTGCGTCGTCCACGAGCTGGAAGGCGAGGCCGAGATTGCGGCCATAGGAGCGCAAGGCCGCCGCCTCGGACTTCGGCCGTTCGGCGATCACCGCGCCCACTTCCGCCGCCGCCGCGAACAGCGCCGCGGTCTTGGCGTCGATCACCGCGAGATAATCGTCCTCGGTGGTCTCGGTGTTGTTGGCGGTGATCAGCTGCATCACCTCGCCCTCGGCGATGATCGCGGCCGCGTCCGACAGGATGCGCAAGGCGCCGAGCGAGCCGACATCGACCATCATCTTGAAGGCTTGGCCGAGCAGATAGTCGCCGACGAGCACGCTCGCCTCGTTGCCCCATAAGAGCCGCGCCGCGATCTTGCCCCGGCGCAGGCTGCTCTCATCCACCACGTCGTCGTGCAACAAGGTGGCGGTGTGCATGAATTCCACGGAGGAGGCGAGCCGCACATGGCCGTCGCCCTCATAGCCGCAGAGCTTGGCGGCGGCGATGGTCAGCATCGGGCGCAGGCGCTTGCCCCCGGAGTTGATCAGATGCCGTGCGAGCTCCGGGATCAGATCGACATTGGAGCGGGCCCGGTCGAGGATGATGCGGTTGACATGCGCCATATCCTCCTCGACAAGCGCCACCAGCGGCGCGAGGCTCGCACTCGGATCGCGCGGGCCGGAAAGTTTGACGACAACGCCCAAGGGTCAGTCTCCTAAAGTGCCGCAAGGCTTATAGCCGAGCTATTGTCTTCTGTCCCCCGTGAAGGTCAAGGTGCCGAGGGCTGGGTTGGACCATGAAAGAACTGTTGCGCTCGAACGACCCTGTGCTTCTGTCCTTTGTCAGCGCGCTCCTGAGCGAGGCCGAGATCGGCTTCATCGTCCTCGACACCAATATGAGCGTGATGGAGGGCTCTATCGGGATCCTGCCGAGACGTGTCCTGGTGGAGGAAGATTGCATCGATGAGGCGCGCAACTTGCTCACCGAGGCCGGTGTCGGTCATGACCTCGAAGCCGAAGACAAAGCCTAGCCGCCCGCGCGCCAAAATTGGCGTCACCACCACCGACGATTTCCTCGGCGGGCGCCTATCCATCGTCCAGCCGAAAACCGGCCATCGTGCCGGCAGCGATGCGGTGTTTCTCGCCGCCGCCGTGGACGCGCAAGCAGGCAAGTCCGTGCTCGATGCCGGTGCCGGCGTCGGCGTCGCGGGGCTGTGCCTCCTGACGCGGGTCCCGAAGACCACCGTAACCGCGGTCGAGCTCGATGCGCGGCAATGTGCGCTTGCGGCGGAGAATGCAGAGCGGAACGGGTTGTCGGACCGGTTCGCCGCGATCGGCGCGGATATCACCGCTCCCGCCAAGGACTTGGCCGCCGCCGGGCTGATCCGCGAAGGCTACGGCCACGTCATGGCCAATCCGCCCTTCTACGTGGAGGGCGCGGTGCGTGTCGCGCCAAACGCCGCTCGCGCCGCCGCGCATGTCATGCCGCGCGGAGAGCTCGGGCGCTGGGTGCGATTTCTCACCACCATGGCCGCGCCGAAGGGCACTTTGACCGTGATCCACCGGGCCGACTGTCTCGGCGCGCTCCTGGATTTGCTTCAGGACCGGTTCGGCGACCTTGCCGTCTTTCCGCTCTTTCCCAAGGCCGCGGAGCCTGCGGTCCGCGTCATCGTGCAGGGGCGCAAAGGCAGCCGCGCCGGCTTGCGGCTACTCCCGGGACTGGTCCTGCATGGACCGGATGGAGCCTACACGGCGGAAGCCGAAGCCGTGCTCAGGGGCGGGGAGGCGCTTTCTCTTGGCGCCCCAGGAAAAAAGGGCCGCCGCCCAGGGGGGACAGGCGGCAGCCCCAATTTGCCCGAGCGGTGAGGAGAGCTCTCGGGCCCGCAAGGTCCGCTGGTCGCAGACCTTGGCGTCTCTCGAGAGCCATCTAAGGCAATGTGGCCTGAACCTCGTCTGAGCTGGCCGTTCATGGCGCGTTCACCACGAGACGCGCGCGAGCATAGAAGATGGCCGCTCCCATCGCTGGGAATGGCCCTCCAAGGTCTCAGTCTTTCAGGCGGTGCGCGCGTCTAGTACCAGCCGCGATAGTAACGCCCGCGCCAATAAGGATAGTAGGCGTAAGGATAGCCGGCGCAGCGGTAATAGCCGCATCCGCGATAGGTCCGCGGCGCGTAATAGCCGTAGCGCGGCGTGACATAGACGCTTACGCCGGGTGCATAGGCGCCTCGCCAAGCCTTTCGGCGCCAGCCGGCATCCGCGGGCTGCGGCAGCAGCGTGACGACCGTGAACGCGATGACGCCCACCGCCGCCGCTAGGATCGCAAACTTCTTCATCTCAAAGGTCTCCTCAAGACTTAGCGCTATGATCCGAGGCGCTGCTCGGGAGCGGGCGCATGCGCCCACCTTGAGAAGAAGTATAGCAAGTCATTCGGACAGGCTGATGTCTCCTCGCGAGACTGCCTTAATTAAAGGCTTCAACGCTGTCCCTGTCTGGCCTTTATTGATACAGATTTAGAGAGGTCACCCTCGATCTGGGTTGAGTCTGACGATAGGGAGAACGGAATGAGCGAAGGCGGTTTTCTGGAGACGATAAAGTCCTATCTCCCTGAGAGATGGACCAAGTCCCGTCCGCTGGTGCCGGTGCTGCGCTTCACGGGCCCGATCGGCATGAGCACGCCGCTCAAGCCGACCCTCACTCTGTCGACCGTTGCCCTAGCCATCGACAAGGCATTCTCCATGCGCGGCGCCAAGGCGATCGCCATCCAGATCAACTCGCCCGGCGGCTCCGCGGTCCAGTCCACGCTCATCTATAAGCGCATCCGCGCCCTGGCCGAGGAGAAGGATCTCAAGGTTTATGTCTTCGCCGAGGACGTCTGCGCCTCCGGCGGCTACATGCTCGCTTGTGCGGGCGACGAGATCTACGCCGACACGAGCTCGATCGTGGGCTCGATCGGCGTGATTGCCGCCACGTTCGGTTTCCCCGGCTTGCTGGAGAAGATCGGCGTCGAGCGCCGCGTCTATACCGCCGGCGCCAACAAGGACACGCTCGATCCGTTTCTCCCCGAGAAGCCCGCCGACGTGAAGCGCATCAAGGCGATCCAGCAGGACGTGCATGCCGCCTTTATCGATCTGGTCAAGGCGAGCCGCGGCGACAAGCTCACCAAAGCCGACAAGGAGCTGTTCACCGGCGAGTTCTGGTCCGGCAAGACGGCCGCCGAGCTCGGCCTTGTCGACGGCTTGTCGGATCTCCGCTCCAAGATGCGCGAGGTGTTCGGCGAGGACGTGCGCTTCAAGCTCGTGGCGCCGGCGACCTCTTGGTTCCGCCGCAAGCAGGGCGTGTCTAGCGGTGCGAGCGGCTTCGACTTCGGCCTCTGGCCGGACGGGCTTGCCGCGGATGTGATCTCCGCGGTCGAGGCCCGTTCGCTCTGGTCGCGTTTCGGGTTGTAAGCCATGCCGCAGCTTCTTCTTCTGATCGCCGCGGGCGCCGGGCTTATCTTGGTCAGGCGCTACTTCAAGAAAGAGCAGGAGCGCATCGCCGAGGATCTGCGCGCGGCGAAAGAGGCCAATGAGCGCCGCAATCTCGATCATGCGGTGCCGCTCGAGCAGGACCCCGCCACGGGTGTCTACCGGCCCAAGCGGACTCATTAGGTGGGCCCATCCACAACTTCATGCGTCATTCCCGTGAACCCGGGAATCCAGTAACCACGAAGCTTGGTTATATGCGACGACCTAGGTTACTGGATGGCAACCAGGATCCTTACGCACAGACGGGACGATGACGAAGCTGACCAAACCGCTCGATAGCAAGGCGCCCTCGTTCCAGGATCTGATCCTGAAGCTGGAACGCTTCTGGGCCGATCAGGGCTGCGTCATCCTCCAGCCCTACGACATGGAGATCGGGGCCGGGACCTTTCACCCGGCGACCACGCTGCGCTCGCTCGGCCCCAAGCCCTGGCGCGCCGCCTATGTGCAGCCCTCGCGCCGCCCCAAGGACGGCCGCTACGGCGAGAACCCGAACCGGCTCCAGCACTACTACCAGTTCCAGGTGATCCTGAAGCCGTCGCCCGCCGACATCCAGGACCTCTATCTGGAGAGCCTTTACGCCATCGGCATCGACCCCAAGAACCACGATATCCGCTTCGTCGAGGACGACTGGGAGAGCCCGACCCTCGGCGCCTGGGGGCTCGGCTGGGAGGTGTGGTGCGACGGCATGGAGGTGTCGCAGTTCACCTATTTCCAGCAGGTCGGCGGCTTCGATTGCGATCCCGTCTCCGGCGAGCTCACCTACGGGCTCGAGCGCCTCGCCATGTACGTGCAGGGCGTGGACAACGTCTACGACCTCAACTTCAACGGCGGCGAAGGCTCGGACAAGGTCACCTATGGCGACGTGTTCCTTCAGGCCGAGCAGGAATACTCCCGCTACAATTTCGAGGCGGCCGATACCGCGAAGCTCTTTGAGCACTTCCGCGACGCGGAGGCCGAGTGCAAGGCGCTGCTCGCCGCGGGCGAGAACGGCGAGCGCCATCTCATGGTGCTCCCCGCTTACGACCAGGCCATCAAGGCCTCGCATATCTTCAATCTGCTCGACGCCCGCGGCGTCATCTCTGTGACAGAGCGGCAGGCCTATATCTTGCGCGTGCGCGATCTCTCCAAGGCGTGCTGCGCTGCGTGGCTCAAGACCGAAGCGGGCGGGGCCGTGCATGGCTGAGATCCTGCTCGAACTCTTCTCCGAGGAAATCCCGGCCCGCATGCAAGCTAGAGCGCGCGAGGACCTTGCGCGCCTGCTCGGCGACAGACTGAGAGGCGCCGGTCTCGAATTTTCCGAGATCAAGACCTTCGCCACGCCGCGCCGGCTCACCGCCGTCGTCGATGGCCTGCCCAAGCGCTCGCCCGACATCAGCGAAGAGAAGAAGGGTCCGCGCATCGATGCGCCCGAGCAAGCGATCGCCGGCTTCCTCAAAGCCGCGGGACTCAAGTCGATCGACCAGGCGGAAGTGCGCGAGGACAAGAAGGGTAGCTTCTACGTCGCGATGCTGGAAAAGCCCGGGCGGGAGACGGCCGAGGTCATAGCCGGGATCGTGCCCGAGATCGTCCGCAATTTTCCCTGGCCCAAGGCGATGCGCTGGGGCGCCGGCAAGCTCCGCTGGGTGCGTCCGCTCCATTCCATTCTCTGCATTCTCGACGGCAAGGTGGTGGCGTTCGACATCGACGGCATCGAAAGCGGCAACAAGACGCGCGGCCACCGCTTCATGGCGCCCAAATCCTTCGCCGTGAAGAGCTTCAAGGATTATGCCGCGAAGCTGAAAGACGCCTTCGTCATTCTCGATTCGGACGAGCGCGCCGCGACGATCTCAAAAGGCGCCCACAAGCTCGCCGAGAAGGAAGGGCTCACGCTGGTCGATGACGAGGCGCTGCTCGCCGAGAACGCCGGCCTCACCGAATGGCCCGTGCCGCTGATCGGCGCCTTCGACGAGGATTTCTTGAGCGTGCCGCCGGAAGTGCTCGCCACCGCGATGAAGGCGCATCAGAAATGCTTTTCTCTGAAAAAGGGCGATGCGCTCGCCAACCGCTTCATGCTGGTCGCCAATTTGAAGGCGGACGATCGCGGCCGGGCGATCACCCAAGGCAATGAGCGCGTCATCGCAGCTAGGCTCGCCGACGCCAAGTTCTTCTACGACCAGGACCGCAAGGGCTCGCTGGAAGATTGGGTGCCCAAGCTCAAGGAGATCACCTTCCACGAGAAGCTCGGCAACCAGTATGAGCGCGTGCAGCGCATCTTCCATCTGGCGCGCGAGATCGCGCCCTTGGTCGGCGCCGATCCCGACCTCGCCGAACGCGCCGCCATCCTCGCCAAGTCCGATCTCGTGAGCGACATGGTCGGCGAGTTTCCCGAGCTGCAAGGCGTGATGGGCCGCTACTACGCCCTCGATCAGAAAGAAAATCCTTCCGTCGCCGACGCCATCGCCGCCCACTATAAGCCCGTCGGGCCGGCGGACGACGTGCCGCGCGCGCCCATCGCCATTGCCGTAGCGCTCGCCGACAAGCTCGACACGCTGGTGGGCTTCTGGGCCATCGACGAGAAGCCGACCGGCTCGAAAGATCCATATGCCTTGCGCCGCGCCGCGCTCGGCGTCATCCGCATCATCTTGGAGAATGGGATCAGGCTGCCCCTAAGGAAACAATTTCACTCACACCTCGTCATGGCCGGGCTTGGCCCGGCCATCCACGATTTGGCCAAGAAGAAAGACGTGGATCACCGGGACAAGCCCGGTGATGACGATAGAGTGGAGGAGATCGCACAGAGCCTGCTCGACTTCTTCGCCGACCGCCTCAAAGTCTATTTGCGCGATCAGGGTGCGCGGCATGATCTGGTCGACGCCGTGTTCGCGCTCGGCGGTGACGATCTCCTGATGATCGTCGCCCGCGTCGACGCGCTTGGCCGCTTCCTCGAAACGGACGACGGCGCAAATCTCCTGGCCGGCGCCAAGCGCGCCATGAACATTCTGCGCATCGAGGAGAAGAAGGACGGCAAGAGCTACGACGACGCGCCTGACCTCGCGCTCCTGGAGCAGCCTGAGGAGAAGGCGCTCGCCAAGGCCGTGGACGAGGTCGAGAAGGCCGCGGCGTCCGCCGTCGAGAATGAGGATTTCGAAGCCGCCATGGGCGCCATGGCGCTCTTGCGCGAGCCCGTCGATGCCTTCTTCGATTCGGTGACGGTCAACGCGGACGATCCGAAGCTCCGTGAGAACCGCTTGCGGCTCTTGAACCGCATCCGCGCCACCACCCAGACGGTCGCCGACTTCTCCAAGATCGCCGGCTAGCTCAGCGGCTGCGCCAATCCTCGTCATACCGGCGCAAGCCGGTATCCAGTGCGCGAAGCGCGAAAGAAGACTGGACCCCGGCTTTCGCCGGGGTGACGCCCAGTGGCAGCGCTATCCCCGCTTTATGCCCGCGCTCCAAACCTCAAGTACAATGCGATCACCTTGTCCGTTGAAGGGGCGTTTTCATGAGACGTTCGTGATGGCGGGACGGGGTGCGGCGCCCGAGGTGGCGCGGTACGGAAGGGATGTCTCG
>MRWG01000277.1_pt1 | contig 80281 bp, 75 predicted proteins | sample 1013341 | NCBI WGS metagenome assembly MRWG01 (sample SAMN06117577, study PRJNA244670) | biofilm metagenome | biome: Water; feature: Cathode Biofilm; material: Biofilm; isolation source: microbial consortium enriched at the cathode of a solar microbial fuel cell | place: USA: District of Columbia ...
GTAACGGGCTCGAACCGCTGACCCTCTCGGTGTAAACGAGATGCTCTACCAACTGAGCTAACCGCCCCAATCCCGCTCAAATGCACGGGGTTGAGAGAAAAAGCAAGACGGCCGTTCAGTGTTTGAACGGCCGCCTGTCATAAGTCTCAATTCAGCCTAGTGAGGACGGGCCGGATCGGTCGCCTGATTACCCGGCTGACCGGACAATGAGGCCTGCAATGCGGCTTCATCTGCTTCTGACCACTCGATCGGCGACAAGGGCCGCGTCAGCGCGATGGCCAGCACTTCATTGATGTCCGAAACGGGCACAATCTTCAGGCCGGTCTTCACATTCTCCGGAATGTCCTCGAGATCCTTCTCGTTCTCTTCCGGGATCAGCACCGTCTTGATGCCGCCGCGCAGAGCTGCGAGCAGTTTCTCTTTCAGGCCACCAATCGGCAGGACGCGTCCCCGCAGGCTGATCTCGCCCGTCATGGCCACTTCCCGGTCAACCGGGTTGCCGGTCAGCAGCGAGACAATCGCCGTTGTCATGGCAACACCCGCGGACGGGCCATCCTTTGGCGTCGCGCCATCAGGCACGTGCACGTGGATGTCGGTCGTGTTGAACACGGTCGGCTTGATGCCGAGCATGACAGACCGGGACCGGACCAGCGAGCTGGCCGCCTGGATCGACTCTTTCATGACGTCGCGGAGGTTGCCCGTGACCTTCATGTTGCCGCGTCCCGGCATCTTGACCGCCTCGATGGTGAGCAGGTCACCGCCGGTCTCGGTCCAGGCAAGGCCTGTCACCGCACCAAGCTGGTCGGTCTCGTCGGCGAGACCGTAGCGGAATTTCCGCACGCCTGCGAATTCCGGAAGGTTCTCCGACGTCACCGTCAGGGTCTCGCCCTCCTTGTCAGACAGGATGCGGACCGTCTTGCGAGCCAGCCGCGCAATTTCGCGCTTCAGGCTGCGCACACCCGCTTCCCGAGTGTAATACCGAACAAGGTCGCGAATGGCGTCGTCTGACACAACCCATTCCCCTTCCTTGAGGCCGTGATCTTCACGGACCTGCGGAATAAGGTGACGTTTGGTGATCTCCACCTTCTCGTCCTCGGTATAGCCAGCGATGCGGATGATCTCCATCCGGTCGAGTAGCGGCTGGGGCATGTTGAGCGAGTTTGCCGTCGTCACGAACATCACGTCCGAAAGGTCGTAGTCGACTTCCAGATAGTGGTCGTTGAACGTGGAGTTCTGCTCAGGGTCCAACACTTCCAGCAAGGCAGAGGCCGGATCGCCGCGATGGTCCATGCCCATCTTGTCGATCTCGTCCAGCAGGAAGAGCGGGTTGCCCGTCTTGGTCTTCTTCAGCGACTGGATCACCCGGCCCGGCATGGAACCGATATAGGTCCGGCGGTGGCCACGAATTTCGCTTTCGTCCCGCACGCCGCCCAGCGACACGCGCACAAAGTCGCGTCCCGTGGCTTCAGCGATGGAGCGGCCAAGCGAAGTCTTGCCGACGCCCGGAGGGCCCACGAGGCAGAGGATCGGTCCTTTCATCTTGCCGGTGCGTTTCTGCACGGCGAGATATTCCAGGATCCGCTCTTTCACCTTGTCGAGACCATAATGGTCGTCATCAAGCTGCTTCTCGGCCTTGGCGAGATTGGTCTCGATTTCCTTGCGCGTGCCCCAAGGCAGGGCCAGCAGCCAGTCGAGATAATTCCGCACGACAGTCGATTCCGCAGACATTGGCGACATCTGACGCAGCTTCTTGATCTCGGCTTCGGCCTTCAGACGTGCCTCTTCAGACAGCGGGGCATCCGCAATCTTCTGCTCAAGGTCGGCCAGCTCATCGCGCTCAGCGCCATCGCCGCCCTGCTCGCCCAACTCGCGCTGGATCGCCTTCATCTGCTCGTTCAGGTAATATTCGCGCTGGGTCTTCTCCATCTGCCGTTTGACGCGGTTCTTGATCTTCCGCTCCATCTGCAACATGCCCATTTCGCCCTCCATGAGGGCGAAGACCTTCTCGAGGCGATCTTTCGCATCGGGAAGTTCGAGCAATTCCTGCTTTTCGGAGAGTTTGACAGACAGGTTTGACGCCACCGCATCGGCCAGACGACCAGGCTCGGTCAGCGCAGCAATCGTGGTGACGGATTCCGGCGGGATCTTGCGGTTCAGCTTGACGTAATTTTCAAACTGCTCCTGCACGGCACGCATCAGTGCCTGCACGTCATCATCGGTGCCTCGGGCCTCGTCATAGGCTTCGACTTCAGCTTCAAAATATTCGCCGCGGTCGTGCAGCTGGTTCAGACGCGCACGCGTCTTGCCTTCGACCAGCACTTTCACCGTACCGTCAGGCAGCTTGAGCAGCTGCAAAATGGTGGCAATCGTGCCGACCTCGTGGACATCATCTGAGCCCGGGTCGTCTATGGCCGCGTCGCGCTGGGCGACCAGCATGATTTCATTATCGGCCTCTTCGATCATTTCGAGGGCCCGTACAGACTTGTCACGCCCAACAAACAGGGGCGCGACCATGTCTGGAAACACAACGATGTCCCGAAGCGGCAACACCGGAAGGTTCTTTATACCTGGCATCTACAATGCCTCCTTCTTCAAATTGAGCCCCGACTGGGCGGCAGCTCAGGAAACCCTACCTGCCGATGATGGCAGGAGTCGGGCGTTTCACCAGATGTGGAGGGCGATGCAGGCCGGTTCAAGCCACCGGATGCTCAGGAAATTCCCTCTTCTGTGGAAACCGTCTCCTATCAGGGCATTGCGGCTTTTCTGGCCTTCTCAGTGCGGCTTTCATTTTTCTGATTGGCCAGGAAGGCAGAAAGCACGCCCAATCCCGTATCCGGGGTCTCGCCGGCGCCAAGCCTGCGCAACTGTTCATAATACCAGCCGATAACGCCAAAACCGTTCAGCGCCTTCACCAGTTTGATGGGAGAATTCGGCCCCAGCCATCCCGGCCCGAGGCGCAATGTTTTCTCCCATTGCGCGGCGGCAGCGACCTCTCCGGACAAGAGCTGTTTCGGCGTGTCCGGCTCGACACAGAGCGGCCGGCCAAGACCGATCAGGTCGGCCTCCCCTTCCGCAAGCGCCGAATTCATGGCCTCGGTCGTGCGAAATCCGCCCGTCACCATGAGTGGCAACTGGCTGCGCGCCTGCACTGCTTTGGCATATTTCAGGAAGTAGGCCTCCCGTTCGCGCGTGGATTCACGGACATTCTGCTCAAAAACCGGCTCCAGGCCTTCGCTGTCCATCATGCGGGGCTGTTCATAATTGCCCCCGGATATCTCGACAAAGTCGACGCCAAGCTCGTTCAGAATGTCGATCACGCCGAGACAATCTTCAAAACTGAACCCGCCTTTCTGAAAGTCTGCGGAATTGAGCTTTACCGAAACCGAAAACCCCGGCCCTGCCGCAACGCGCGATTCCCTGACGCATTCGGCGAGGAGGCGCGCGCGGTTTTCCAGCGGCCCGCCATAGTTATCCTGGCGCTGGTTCGCCAGCGGCGACAGGAACGAAGAAAGTAAATAGCCATGCGCGCCATGAACCTGAACACCGTCAAAGCCCGCCTGCCTTGCAACGCTGGCGGCCCGGCCGAAGCCTTCGATCACGGCTTTGATCTCGTCCAAAGTCATCGCGCGGGGCTGACCGAACTGGCCGCCCGGCAAGCCCAGCGCGACCGGACTTGGCGCAGCGGGGCTCGGATTGATCAGTTTTGGCGTTTGGCGTCCGGCATGGCTGACCTGCATGATCATTGCGGCACCATGAGATTTGCCAACCTCGGCCCAGCGCGAGAACATATCCATCTCTTCATTTGACGGCTTGCCGTCTATGACCACATTTCCCGCACGCTCGAGATGATTGCGGTCAATCTGGACATTTCCTGTGATCATCCCGCCTATGCCGCCTTCCGCCCAGCGGCGATACAATGTCAGATGGCTTTCAGTTACCCGGTTGCGAGGATCAGCGAGTCCCTCTGTCATTGCCGCCTTCACAAGCCGATTGGGGAATGTAAGCCCGCTCTCCAGGGTTAACGCCGTATTAATCGAGGCTGTCATCTTATGTTCTCCCATATCGACACTGAGTCGCCCGCCCTTATCGGAGACATCATATGGCAGCCGCCAAGCAAGCAAAGCTGTTTGACCAAATGAGTACAGAAAGTACCGGCTATTCCGCCAAGGATATCGAGGTCCTCGAAGGCCTTGAACCTGTCCGCAAACGCCCCGGCATGTATATTGGCGGCACGGATGAGCGCGCCTATCATCACCTCTTTGCCGAGGTGCTGGACAACTCCATGGATGAAGCGGTGGCCGGGCATGCCAGCCGGATCGAGATCAAGCTCGACGCCGATGGCTTCCTGGCGGTGAGCGACAATGGCCGCGGCATTCCGGTTGATCCACACCCGAAATTCCCGAAAAAGTCCGCGCTGGAAGTCATCATGACCACACTGCATGCGGGCGGCAAGTTCTCCGACAAGGCCTATGAGACCGCCGGCGGCCTGCACGGCGTCGGCATTTCGGTCGTCAATGCGCTGTCGGAACTGGTCGAAGTTGAAGTGGCACGCGACAAGATCCTGTACCGGCAGACCTTCTCGCGCGGCATTCCGCAGGACAAGTTAAAAAAAGTCGGCACGGCGCCAAATCGCCGGGGCACCGTGGTGAAGTTCAAGCCGGACTTCCAGATCTTCGGCGAAAAGATGCGTTTTCGCCCGGCCCGCCTGTTTCAGATGGCGCGATCAAAAGCCTATCTCTATCGAGGCGTTGAAGTACGCTGGAGCTGTGATCCTTCCCTGCTGCCAGAAGATTCCAAGGTTCCTGCCGAAGCCACGCTCTCCTATCCGAACGGATTGGCAGACCAGCTGGATGAAGTCTTCAAGGACAAGGCGACCATCACCGATGCAGCCTTTACCGGTCTCGTTGATCAAGGCGGCGAAGGCAAGGTCGAGTGGGCCATTGCCTGGACGCGTGCCGGCTTTGGCGAGGCGGATGGATTTTCACGCTCCTATTGTAACACTATTCCGACCCCGGATGGTGGTACGCACGAAGCGGGCTTCCGCTCAGCCATCACAAAAGGGCTACGCAATTTCGGGGAACTGACCGGAAACAAGAAAGCCTCCGAAATCACCGCCGAAGATATCATGGGCCATTCCGGCTTGCTCTTGTCTGTTTTCATCAAGGGTCCGGAATTTGTCGGTCAGACCAAGGACAAGCTGTCGACGACGGCCGCGTTCCGTCTGGTGGAAAACTCCGTGCGCGACCGGTTCGATCATTGGCTGGCCGGTAGCCCGAAAGAAGCCGACAAACTGCTCGGCTGGGCGGTTGAGCGCGCGGAAGAACGCCAGCGCCGCCGCAAGGCCAAGGATATCAGCCGCAAATCGGCCACCAAGAAGCTTCGCCTGCCGGGCAAGCTGGCGGATTGCTCCAACAAGGGGCCGGACGGCACGGAACTGTTCCTCGTCGAGGGGGATTCGGCTGGCGGCTCCGCCAAGCAGGCCCGCGACCGCAAGACCCAGGCCATCCTGCCCCTGCGCGGCAAGATCCTGAATGTCGAAAGCGCCTCGCTCGACAAGATGATGAACAATCAGGAGATCAATGATCTTTCACTGGCGCTCGGCACGGCGCTGGGCAAGAAGTTCGACATGGACGATCTGCGGTATGACCGCATCATCATCATGACGGATGCCGATGTAGATGGCGCCCACATTGCCAGCTTGCTGATCACTTTCTTCTATCGGATGACACCGGGCCTGATCGAAAGCGGACGCCTGTTCCTGGCCCTGCCCCCGCTCTACAAGCTCTCCAACAAGGGCACGATCGTCTACGCGATGGACGATGCCGACCGGGCCGAGAAAATGAAAGAGCACTTCAAACCGAACCAGAAAGTCGACATGACCCGCTTCAAGGGTCTCGGCGAGATGAACCCGTCTCAGCTGAAGGAAACCACAATGAACCCGGCGACGCGGACGCTTGCGCGGGTCACTCTGGAGGCGATTGACGATGTCGAGGTTCCAGCCGAGGAGCTGATAAACACGTTGATGGGCAAGAAAGCCGAATTGCGTTTCCGGTTCATTCAGGAAAACGCTGCTTTCGTTGAAGAGCTTGATATCTAGGTAAACAAGATTTGAAACGCCGGTAAGAAATTTCCTTTATTCGGAAAGACGATTCTAACCCTGTTTGGGTATGGTTCGCCCATCATGTTATTCGGACGCACCCTATTCAAACACGACAAGAAGCGCCATTCCGGGCGCGAAATTCTTGAGTCGCACCTGAATCGGTACATCCTCGCGCTGAGCATTGTTCTGGCGCTGATCCTTGCCAGCCACATCGTTTCCCTGACTGCCCTCCGCCAAGGTGCGCATGATGCGACCGCGATCAATATGAGCGGCAGCCAGCGCATGTTGCTGCAGCAAATGTCTCATGCGGCCCATGATTACGCCGAAGACGGATCGCCGGAGCTGAGGGAGAATTTGCGCGCCAGCATCAAATTGTTCGAGACGTCTCACTATGAACTTATCCGCTTTGGCGAAGATGATGCCGCACTTCAGGCGATCTATTCCGAAGGCGAAAACTCCATTCATGCCAAGGTTCTTGAACTCATCAACAATGTGAACTGGGTTCTGGTCGACCGCCGGAATACGTCCGCGGCGCTTGAGGCAATTGAATATGAGGCTTCCGGCCCCCTCGCCAATCGGCTCGGAGAGGCGGCGGACGCTTTCGAAGCGCAGGCCAACAAGCGCGCCGAATGGCTGGGTACGATCCAGACCTATACGGTCCTGGCACTTGTCCTGACGATTGTTGCGGAAGTGTTCCTGGTCTTCTGGCCGGCCCACAAGATCATGATCCGGGCCTTCAAGAAGCTGGACCAGCAACATAGCGAAGCCCAGGCAACACTGAAGCGCCTGTCCAATTTCTCCGCCGTGGCCTCAGACCTGTTCTGGGAAACCGATCTCCAGGGCAAGCTGATCTATGCCGAGGGCACCTTCCTCCAGAAACTTCAGGGCGGCCGCAATTCCCTGGTCGGGTGCAACTATCTCGACATTATCCAGTTCGACGAAGAAAACTCCGAGATCATGACCAATGCGGTCCAGTCGGCCGCGAGTTACGCCCGTGTGCGCGGAATTTTCACGGACGTTGATGGCCAGACCTATCACATGGATATGGCCGGCGCGCCGTGCTTTGACGACAAGGGACGGATCACCGGCTATATCGGCACCTCCAACGACATTACCGCACAGGTCGAGAAACAAGAGGAGGTCCGTAAATTGGCCTATTCGGACCCCCTGACTCATCTCGCGAACAAGCGCGCCCTCGAAGAGCGGCTGCCGACCATGCTCGCAGAAGCCTCAAACACCGCGCCGCTCTTTATCCTGGCGCTGGACCTGGATGGCTTCAAGGCGGTCAACGACACATATGGTCATGGCGCGGGCGACGAAGTGCTCAAAGTCGTGGCGGCCCGGATGAAAGCCATTGTTCGCGACAGCGACCTGACTGTGCGCACAGGCGGGGACGAGTTCTTCATCGTCTGCAGCACATCACCATCGCGTCTTGCCGTTGAGGGCCTGGCCCTGCGGCTCAAGCGCAAGCTGAGCGAGCCTTATGGCCTGTCGACCGGCCACCGCGTCCGCATCAGCACGTCCATCGGCATTGCCGCTGCGCCTTATGACTGTATGGGCGAAGGCCCGCTGCTGCACGCCGCAGATATGGCGCTGTACGAAGCCAAGCGCTGTGGCCGCAACCAGTTCCGCTTCTATGAAGATCTCGGGCCTTTCGTGGTCGACGAACAGGCCATGGCCTAGGGCCCCTTCTCTCCATTTCCTCCAGAACCTCTGGCCGGAGACGCGCCCCACGCGCTCCGGCATTTTTTTGTGTTGTGAGGCAGGCGTCAGCCAGAGCTTTCCCAGGAGTCCAGCCCGGCGCGGATCTGCGCAGGCAGCAGCGTCGCAATCGCGCCAAGCTCTGGCGAGAGGCGGAAGGCGCTGGTCGCCGCGCCGACCATAGGGCGGGGCTCGCCCTGCTTCTGCAAGCGTTTGAGACTGCGCGCGAGGCGGATGGCGTGGCCGTCCGGGTCTGCGATGACGCGCCGGAGCGCCGCGATCCGGGCCATCAGCCTGTGCGGGGATACGGGTCCGGAAAGGGTTCGGAGAATGTCCGGAAAATCGCCCTCAATCGTCTGGCGTGCGGGCAGCAGTTTCAACCGTCTTGGATAAAGGCGCGGAAAGATTGCGAGTTCGACGCCGTCGGGCAGGTCTGGTTCCGGCTTCGGCTCAGCGGGCGCGGCGCGCGGGGCCGCCGGGGCGAGCGTCAGATTGAGCGCGAGGACCAGGATCAGGCGGCGGACGATGGTTTCCAGCATTTTGAGCCGCCCGGAAATCCGCTGCGCCATCCCCCGCCCGATCACTTTCGGCCCGAGATGGAGGTTCGCCAGCGCGGAAGCATCCAGCACAGCAAGCCCGGCATGTTCCAGCCCCCGTTTCAGAATGTCCGTTTGCGCGTCCATGCGGAGGAGTATGGGGGTGACGGGTATCAGACGGATTGGGGAGCTTCCCTAGCCTCAACCCGTTCTTCGTATTGACACCACAAACTTCATGTTTTATACAGTTTTCGACGTTAAACGAAATTCGATGAGGCCCGTGAAGTGCTTGGAAATCGCAAGGCGTTCGAGACGCATGTCACTAGAACCGTCCTAGAGGCAGTCCCAAAGGAGTTCTTCGTTGAACTCCAAAGAAGGGCTCAAGCGGCGTATCGAGATGAGTTTCACTCTGTTAAGAACTGCCCCACGGTGTTACCGGAGCAGCGCTTGGCGAAACTTAAGGCGGACCGTCAAAGCAGGATGGAATGGGAACTCCATCAAGCTGCAATTGCGGCTGGTGTGCATGTAACAGCGACGCCGGTCGTCGAGAACGATTGGAGTTATGTGTATGCAAAGTCGAGTTCAATTGGCCTTACCCAGTCTTACGTTCAGTTTCGTGGAGACTTGCCAAAAGAGGCTAAGTTCAGAGAACGCCTCGCTGCCGCTTCCCAGTTCCCCCAGCTCCCGCTAGCGGGAGAAAGCCCTAGCCTGTATGAGCCATGTGAGTTCTACGCATTGATTGCGCACAACCCCATCGGACATCAGTTTACGGATAATAAACAAATGCTCGGTTCAATTGAACTGTGCGTCCCTGATTCGGCCATGAAAAGGTGGGTGTTTCAGAAAAGTCTAACAGAGATCATCGGGCTCTATCCCACTGTGGCAAAACGGCAGATTGCAAGTCGCGACCCCACACTGAAGAAGGGAGCTCAACAACAGCGGAAGAAGTAACTCATGACAGTGGCAGTTGGCTTTTTGGGAGAAAGACTGTTCGAAGCAAGGAAAGCTCGAGGTCTATCGGCTGTCGACCTTGGCGGTATGGTCGATGTGAGTCCAACTTCCATTTCGAAGTACGAGAACGGCCACCAATCGCCAAGGCAAAGTGTAGTCTCGCGTATCGCGCAAGTACTCGGCTTCCCTCGTGAGTACTTTTTCCGCCCCCTCGGTCATCAAGACCAGAAACCGGTGTTTTGGCGCTCTCAACTCTCCGCTCCCGCAACTGCGCTGGATCGAGCTTCAGTCCGTCTAGACTGGTTCAAAGAGCTAGTAACATTTCTCGGCGAGTATTTTGAGTATCCCGAACTAGATATTCTTGATACGGATATTCCGGAAGATCCCAATGCCGTAACCGACGACATGATCGAAGCTCTCGCGATGGAGGTTCGAAACTATTGGGGGATTTCCAGCGGGCCAATATCTGACGTCTTGGAGAAAGTAGAAGCTTCGGGAATCTTAGTCTCTCGCATCCATGTCGGTATTGAAAAGGTTGATGCATTTTCCCAGTGGTCTGACTCGTTCGGAGTGCCGTTTATTGTTTTGTCGCGCGATAAGGCGAGCGCGGTTCGACAAAGGTTTGATACGCTACACGAACTTTACCATATCCTTGCTCACCGTAACGTTACGCCAAACCGTTTGAATAATCGTCAGACTTATAAACTGTTAGAGCAGCAAGCGAACAAATTTGCGTCGTTCATGTTGTTGCCGGAACGCGACTTTATAGAGGAGCTCTACGCGCCGACATTGGATGGAATGCTCAGCATGAAGGAGCGCTGGGGCGCTTCGGTAGCGACTATGATCATGCGCTGCCGCAGTATGGATCTGTTTGATGACGAATCAGCCAGAAGAATGTGGATGAACTACACGCGCCGTGGCTGGAGGAAAAATGAACCGTTTGACGGAAAGATCCCGAAAGAAGAACCCCACCTAATCCGTCGGAGCATAGAAATGCTTTTGGACAACAACATTGTGTCAGTCTCACAAATTCTTAAAGCGCTACCGTTTCCCGTTGGTGATCTCGAGGAGCTTGCAGACTTGGAGCCCGGAACGCTTGGTGGAAAACCCGACAAACGCGTGGAACCTATACTGAAAAGTCCCAACAACATTGTGTCGTTATTCAATTGAGTCGAGAGTCATAGCCGACTTTCGTACGCACAGGCCGGCCTCCTTCTTGCTATAACGCAGTTCCTTCACTCGGCGGTTTACTCACTTTGGGGCAATCGCCGTGCTTCCCCAATTGCCATCCCCCTCCCCATCACCTAAATGCTCCTTATGAGCAAAAAGCTGAGAATCTTGGTCGCGCAGTTGAACCCGGTGGTGGGGGATATTCGGGGGAATCTGGAGCTGGCGCGGGGCGCGCTGGCCGAGGGCAAGGCCAAGGGCGCTGACCTTGTTGTCCTGTCGGAACTCTTCATCCTGGGTTATCCGGCCGAAGATTTGGTGCTGAAGCCCGCCGCGGTGGAAGATTCCATGAAGGCGGTAAACGCGCTGGCCGCCGAGACCGCCGGTGCGCCGGACATGATCATCGGCGCGCCGTGGATGGAGGATGGCAAGCGCCACAATTCGGCGGTCTGGCTGTCGGGCGGGGCCATCAAGGGCCGCTATGACAAGCGCGAACTGCCCAATTATGGCGTGTTCGACGAAAAGCGCATCTTCGATGCCGGCGAAGGCCCTCCCCCGGTGTTCGAGTTTCATGGCGTGAAGGTGGGCGTCGCGATCTGTGAGGACATCTGGTATCCGCGCGTGCCGAGCGAGCTGCATGATGCGGGCGCCGACATGCTGATCGTGCCGAATGGCTCGCCCTGGCGGCGGACGGTTCAGGTGGAGCGGCACACCACGTTTTCCGCCTGGCGCAAGACGGGCGTGCCGTACCTGTTCGTGAACCAGGTGGGCGGGCAGGACGAACTGGTGTTTGACGGCAGCTCCTACGCAGTCGATCATGACGGGGCCGAGCACCAGCTGCTCGGTGATTTCGTGACCGGCACGGCGATGGTGGCCTATGATCCGGCCACGCATTGTTTCGAGAGCGACGCGCAGGCCGAGCTGACCGAAGGTTGGCATGCCGAATACCGCGCGGCGGTGCTGGCGCTGGGCGATTATGTCAACAAGAACAAGTTTCCCGGCGTCGTGCTGGGCATGTCGGGCGGGATCGATTCGGCGCTGACGGCGGCGATGGCGGTGGACGCGCTGGGGCCGGACCGGGTCTGGTGTGTGATGATGCCATCGAAATATACGTCCTCGGACAGTCTGGAAGACGCCAAGGCCTGCGCCGAGGCGCTGGGCGTAAAGTATGACAGCATCAATATTGCCCCCGGCGTGGGCGCGATGGGCGAGATGCTGGCCGACCAGTTTGCCGGCACCCAGCCGGACACGACCGAAGAGAACATCCAGTCGCGCCTGAGGGCGGTGACGCTGATGGCGCTGTCGAACAAGTTCGGCCATATGGTGGTGACGACGGGCAACAAATCCGAAATGGCGGTGGGCTATGCGACGCTCTATGGCGACATGTGCGGCGGCTACAATGCGCTGAAGGATTTCTACAAGACCGAAGTGTTCGAATTGGCCAAATGGCGCAACACGATGGTGCCACGCGGCGCGCTGGGCCCGGCGGGCGAAGTGATCCCGGAGCGGATCATCACCAAGCCGCCCTCTGCGGAGCTGCGCGAGGACCAGCGCGATGATGACTCGCTGCCGCCTTATGATGTGCTGGACGATATATTGCGCGGACTGGTGGACGAGGAAGAACCGATCGAGGCAATCCTGGCGCGCGGGCATGACCGGGCCGTGGTGAAGCGGATCGAGCATCTGCTCTACATCGCCGAATACAAGCGCCGTCAGGCCCCGCCGGGCGTGAAGGTCGGCGGCAAGAATTTCGGCCGCGACCGGCGCTATCCGATCACCAACCGCTTCCGGGACGATTGATCGGCCGTTTGGCGCCTATTCGAGCGAGCCGGGCTCAACCCCTTCATAGGCGAGGCGGTTGGCCTCGGCATCCATGCGGATCTGCTCGGCATCTTCCGGGGCAATATCGCTCGCTTCGCCATAGGCCAGCATGGGCGATGGCACGATGCCGGGATGGTCGATAACGGATGCATAGAGCAGCCAGGGCTGCGTGCCGTCCGCGCAGGTGACGCGCACCCACTGGTCCTCAACCGTCGGCATGGAGCCGATATCGCTGATATCGCGCAGCTCGGCCTCGTTGATGTCATATTCGGCGCCGTCATAAGACACGACGGTGAACCCCTCCCCCAGATAGCGCAGGTATGTCAGCTGGTCGCCAGCCTTCAGGTCGAGCGTGTGGATGCCGCCATCGGAAATGTATTCGATGCTGGCATCCTGGTTGAGCGTGACCGGGAACGTCTTGGTCGCCACGAAGAAGCGCAGGTCATCGGCGTCGGCGCGGTCATAATTCCAGAGCTGGTAATTGGCGTATTGCGGCAGGGCGCAGCTTGTGTCGGCTTCATTGGCGCCATTCGGCACCGTCCAGGCAGGGACGGTCGTGCCAGCATCCAGCACCGCAAAACCGGCCGGATATTCGCCGGGCCAGCCCGCGCTGACATACCAGCTCTCATCATATCCCGACAGGGCCTGATAATTGATATCATCGACGGGCGGCGCGGCAGGCTCTGCCTCCAGCGCGCTGTCGAGGTCTGAGGTCACCTCGGTCGTTGCGGGCGCCGGCGTCTCTGCCGGAGCCTCCGCACGCTCCTGCCCGCAGGCCGCCAACAGGCCCGCGGCGATCAGAATACAGCCCAGTCTCATCTACCTCTCCTCGACGGCGACTCACATGCCCGTCGCACATTAGCACGAACAATAGCAAGAATATGGCATCGGCCCTTGGCTTTTTGCGAGATTTGATGTCGAAAGCACGCTTCAAAACAGGTTTTTTCCATGACTGCACCGATTGTTCGCTTCGCTCCTTCGCCCACCGGCCGCCTGCACGTAGGTAACGTGCGCACGGCGCTGATCAACTGGCTGTTCGCCAAGGGCCAGCAGGGCAAGTTCATCCTGCGCATCGATGACACCGATACCGAGCGCTCGACACAGGAATATGAAGACGGAATCCGCACCGACCTGACTTGGCTCGGCCTCGTCTGGGACGACAGTTTCAGCCAGTCCAAACGCTTTGCCGAATATGACGCGGCGGCCGACAAGCTGCGCGAAATGGGCCTGCTCTATCCCTGCTACGAGACAGCTGACGAGCTGGACCGCAAGCGCAAGATCGCGCTGTCGCGCGGCCGCCCGCCCGTCTATGACCGCGCAGCGCTGGAGCTGAGCGATGAAGACAAGGCGAAACTCGAAGCCGAAGGCCGCACGCCGCACTGGCGCTTCAAACTCTCCGGCGGGCGCGTCGAGTGGACCGACCTTGTGCGCGGAGACCAGAGCATCGACACGTCCAGCCTGTCCGACCCGATCCTGATCCGCGAGGACGGCTCCTATCTCTACACCCTCCCCTCGGTCGTCGATGATATCGAGGCGAAGATCACCCATGTCGTGCGCGGGGAAGACCATGTCACCAATTCCGGCGCGCAGATCGAGATCTTCAAGGCGCTGGGCGGCACGGCGCCGGACATGGCGCACACGCCGCTGCTGATCGGCGCGGACGGTCAGGGCCTGTCGAAACGCCTCGGCTCGCTGTCGATGGGCGAATTGCGCGCGCAGGGCTATGAGCCGATGGCCGTCTCCAGCCTGCTCGCCAAGATCGGTACGTCGGATAATGTCGAGGCGCGCGAGACGCTGGACCAGCTGGTCGCGGAATTCGATTTCGGCAAGATCGGCCGCGCCCCGGCGCGCTTCGACGAGGCCGAACTCTTGTCGCTGAACGCGGCCATCCTGCACGGCCTGCCCTTTGAGGCGGTGAAGGACCGGCTCGCCGATGTGGACCCCCGCGCCGCCGACGAGGCGTTCTGGACTGTTGTGCGCGAGAATTGCTCGCTGTTGCCGGACGTGGCCGCATGGGTCGAGACCGTGTTTGGCGAGATCACGCCTCTGGTGGATGCTGAAGACAAGGACTTCGTGGCGACCGCCGCAACCCTGCTGCCCGAGGGCGACCTGACGGGCGAGAGCTGGAGTCAGTGGGCGAATGCCGTGAAGGCCGAAACCGGCCGCAAAGGCCGCGGCCTGTTCATGACGCTCCGCAAGGCGCTGACCGGACAAGAACACGGCCCCGACATGGGCGCACTGCTGCCCCTGATCGGGCGGGACCGAGCGCTCAGGCGGCTGCAGGGCTAGCACCCTCCTCGTAGACTCCTGAATCTTTTCGGATTTCAAACTTTTTGGAACAAAGTCAGAACTTTTTCCTTTCCAAAAGGTGAATATTCTGGTTATGTTCTCTTATCGCAGATCAAGCGAAGAACAGGTTCAGCACACAGTTTCACGAGGGGTTTCAGCATGTCGGGTTTGGTGATCAAGGGATGTGAGTACGATCCAATTGAGTCCAAGGATGTCGTCTATGGCGACGGCTTCCGCATGGAGCTGGAACAGGCGATTGCGCTGGCCTCGACAGGCGTTGAATTCTGGGCCGCAGAGCGCGACGGCTCTGCCGCGCCCGTCTCTGTCGCCAAGAATGAATATGGCGAACTGATCCTGAGAACCGAGCCGACGGCCTACGCGGCCAACCCGCTTGGCGAGATCAGCGCGCCGCCGATCGTGCACCGCCGCTATCGCCCCGAAGCGCAGATACCTGCACGGGTCCACTCCGGTTACGCTGTCGCGGCCTAGTCACGCAGCGGCCCCTACCCTTTACATGTTTCCTTGTTTTCGCGCGTCTCCACACCCACTCTCGGCGCGCGAGATTGCTCCGACCTCACCTGTCCGGAGCTGAAGGGCCACACCTGCAAGTGAAGGGTGGGGGTTACTCCGCCTCCAGATGAACCAGCACATCGCCCTCGGCGACCTGGTCCCCGGCGGCAGCCTCCACGGACTCCACCACGCCATCGCGCGGCGCTGGCAGGGTGTGCTCCATCTTCATGGCTTCCATCACCGCAACCGGATCACCCTTGGTGACTGTATCGCCCGGCTTTACATGCACGGCGAGCAGTTTGCCCGGCATCGGCGCGCTGACTGAGTCGCCGCCCAGCACTGCTTCGACATCGGCGTCATAGTCCGGCACTTCCACAAGAACAGTGTCGCCGCCGGTCGTCACCGCATAACGGCGCGGAGAGATATCTGTCACGAAGGGCAGCGGCGCGTCCGGATCGACGTCATGCTCGGACGGGTCAAACCAGTCTGCATCCGCGCCCACCGCCACGGCCGCTTTGCGCACAGGCGCCGCATTCGCCCGGAACCCATCCCGGATTCCCCATGGCGTGACGGCAGCGCTGTCATCCAGCTCGATGTCGCTGACGGCGAGAACGGATGCATGCTGATGCGCGGCGGGAGGCTGGGTCAGCGCATCCCCCTGCTCCGCAATCCAGTTCACATGATGCGTGCCATCGCGGAACGCGTCCGACTGGGCGCAGCGACGCAGGAAGCCGGTATTGGCCGGCACGCCCGAGAGTTGGGTGTGCGACAGCGTCTCGGTCAGCAGGTCAACCGCCGCGTCGCGGTCTTCTCCGTGCACGATCAGTTTCGCGATCATGGAATCATAGTTGGATGGTACGCGATCACCCGTCTCGAAACCGGCATCCCAGCGGATCGTTTCCCCATCAATGGGCTGCAACAGGCCGAATTCCAGGATCAGCCCCGCGCCGGGGCGGAAGCCATCGGCCGGGTCTTCGGCGCAGATGCGCGCCTCGATGGCATGGCCCATCAGCGGGATCTCGTCCTGCGCCAGCGGGATTTCCTCGCCGGAAGCGACCAGCAATTGCCAGGCGACAAGGTCCTGCCCTGTGATCATCTCGGTCACCGGATGCTCGACCTGGAGACGGGTATTCATTTCGAGGAACCAAAACGTGTCGACGCCCAGCGGCTTTGACCCGTCCACGATGAATTCCACCGTGCCCGCGCCCTGATACCCAACAGCCTGCGCCAGCTTCACCGCTGCGTCCGTCATGGCCGCTCGCACATCATCCGGCATGCCGGGCGCGGGCGCTTCCTCTATGACTTTCTGGCGGCGACGCTGAAGCGAACAATCGCGTTCATAGAGATGGACGACATTGCCATGCGCATCGCCAAAGACCTGCACTTCAATATGGCGTGGCTGCTCGACCAGTTTTTCCAGCATGACCCGGCCATCGCCAAAGGAACTCTCGGCCTCACGCACCGCGCTTTCCAGCTCGGCCTTCAGCTCGCCCGCCTTGGAGACGAGGCGAATGCCGCGCCCGCCGCCCCCGGCAACCGCCTTGATCAGCAGCGGAAAGCCAACATCTTTCGCCGCCCTGGCAAGCGTTTCCAGCTCCTGCCCTTCGCCGCGATAGCCGGGCAGCACAGGCACGCCGGCCTCTTCGGCAATGCGCTTGGCTTCGTCCTTCGGGCCCATGGACCGGATCGCCTTGGCCGAAGGGCCAACCCAGATGAGGCCCGCTTTCTCGACGGCTTCGGCGAAATCGGCATTCTCGGACAGGAAACCATAGCCCGGATGGATGGCATCGGCGCCGGTCGCCTTGGCAGCGGCCAAGATGGCTTCGACCTTGAGATAGCTTTCGGGCGCAGGCGACGGGCCGATATGGATCGCTTCATCGGCCTCGCGGACATGTTTCGCGCGCGCATCGGCATCGGAATAGACGGCGACTGTCGCAATGCCGAGCCCATGGCAGGTCTCAAAGATGCGACAGGCGATCTCGCCCCTGTTTGCGACGAGCAGCTTCTGGATCTTCAATGCGTGGCCCTCCCGGCGCCCGGTGGACCAAAGCCACCAGAACAAAACTGATTATCATCAGCAGATACCACGAACCGAGTTTCGATAAAGAGACCATCTGCCAGCCATGCTCTTGCCCGGGATAGGCCCAGGCGCGGGCGAATGTTCCAAGATTCTCAGCAAACCAGATGAAAACTGCCACGAGCAGGAACCCGATGACGAGCGGCATCGGCCTGTGGGCTTCATCAGCGCGGAACCAGACCAGACATGGCCCATAAACCATCGCCGTGCCCACGAACAGGGCGATCCGGACATCCGGCAACCAGTGATGCGCGAAGAAATTCACGTAAATCGCGGTTGCCAGAATGGCTTGAACCCAGAGTGGCGGAAAGCGGTCAAACCGGAAATCGAAGATGCGCCAGACCCGCGCCAGATAGGAGCCCACCGCCGCGTACATGAAGCCCGTAAACAACGGCACACCGCCAATGCGCAGGAAGCTCTCCTCGGGATAGATCCAGCTGCCATGATAGGTCTTGAACAGTTCCATGACCGTGCCGACAATGTGGAAGACGAGGATGATTTTCGCCTCTTCCCATGTTTCCAGGCCCGTCCAGAGCATCATGACCTGAATGGTGACTGCGCCAAGCACGAGGAAATCATAGCGCGAGAGCGGCGCGCCTTCCGGATACCAGACAAAGGTCAGCAGCAAGAGCCCCAGCATCAGGCCGCCAAACAGGCACGCCCAGCCCTGCTTGATGCCGAAGGCCACAAATTCGAACACGGTCTGGCTGACCGGGCCGTTCACGCAGCGCGCATGCAGCGCGGCGCGCGCGGCATGCAGGCGTTGTTGCGCGCGGGTCTGGGCGGGGACCGGTATCTCCATGCCCTCCTCTATCTGCAGGAAACACGGCGCAATCGGGGCACGCACCGGGCGAGGCAAGGGCCTTTGCCAGTCCAAATTCCGCCTTTGACACCCCTGCCAGCTGTCGTAAGGGTTAATGCCAAGAAACCACGGGAGTGTCTTATGGCCTATGCTTCAGGAATCCGGATCAGCAGTGTCGCGGGAGTCATCGGCGCCGGCGTTGGCGGCTATATTGGTTACACGCAGGCGGCAGACGTCAGCAATCTCAGCCCCGTGGCCGGCGCGCTGATCCTCGGCGCCATCGGCTTCGTCGCGGGCAGCGCGGGTGCCTTCCTGCTGAAGTCGCTGATGCAGTTCGTGATCTACATCATCCTGTTTGGCATCGTGGCATATTTCTTCCAGCATCAGATCGAAGCGCTCACGGGGATAAACCCGATCAGCGCGACACTTAATCTGCTGGCCGACTTCGGCCTGCCGGTGGACTCCAAAGACAGCGTACTGGTTACCGACCCCAACTAGGCGGGCGCTTGTCGAGGAAGGCTTCAATGCCTTCCTTGCCCTCATCGGAGACCCGACGCGCTGCGATGCGCTTTGATGTCTCTTGGCTGAGATCCTTGTCGATGAATACACCGGAGACATCGCGAACCAGTGCCTTGCTCTCGGCCACAGCGCCGGGCGCAGCGGCAAAGACAAGATCGGCAAGGTGTTCTTCCATTGCCGTCATCTCGGCCTGGTTTTCCACGACATACTGAACGAGGCCCAGCTTCTCAGCATATTCGGCATCAAACGTTTCGGCAGTGGTGAACAAGGCCTTCGCCCAGCGCGCGCCGATGGCTTCGATCACATAGGGGCTGATCGTCGCCGGGGTCAGGCCGAGGCGCACTTCAGAGAAGCGGAACTTCGTGCCCTTCATCGCCACAGCGACGTCACAGGCGGCCACGAGGCCGGCCCCGCCACCCATGGCGGCGCCCTGCACCAAGGCAAGCGTCATCTGGGGCATGTCGTAGAGCGTGCGCAGCATTTCGGCGAGGTTCATCGCGTCGCGCTCATTGTCTTCGCGCGTATGCATCGCCGCGAGCTTCATCCAGTTGAGGTCTGCGCCCGCCGAAAAACTCTTGCCCGCGCCGCGCAGGATCATCATGCGAATGGTGCGCTGGTCGGCAATGGTGTGGAACGCATCGGTCAGTTCGGCGATCAGCTCGGCATTGAACGCATTGTGCACATCCGGCCGGTTCAGCGTGACAACCGCCAAGCCTTCCTGCGTCGCTTCGAGCGTGATGAGATCATAGTCGGAATCGCGCATGGGGATCAGTCCTGTTCAGGGTTGGAGGCCACTTTGCGGTAGTGGCTGGATGGGCGCAAGGCGCGCCGCTCGACAAGATGCCACAGCGCATAGCTGGCCACGATGACGAGAAGCGCCGACAGGGTAAAGCCGACCGCATGGCCGAATGCTGCAAAAGCGCCGACCATGACAAGGCCCTGCAGGATCGGAAAATGAGTGATGTAGACGCCGTAGCTGATATCTCCGAAGCGCGCCGCGTTCAGCGCAGGGCCTGGCAGGAAAGCCAGGCAGGCAATCAGGCCCGTCAGTCCGGCCGCGCGGAGCGGCTCCAGCCAGGAATGGACGAAGGAAAGCAAGGTCAATGCGAGCCCCACCACGCCGAACCAGAGCGGCTTTGCCTGGGCCCGATCCCATACCTGCCACAAGGCAATGCCACTGGCGAAAAAGGCCAACTGACCCGGCAGCTGGCGCGCCGCGATAAGCGCGGATTCCCCCTCCAGAAAAACAGACACCAGATCACGCCACCCCTCCCCCAACACATACAGGCCCACCAGGACGCTCCACTGCGCGCGGCGCATCGTCCGCAGCAATCCGCCGATGATCGGCAGGACGAGATAGAACAGAACCTCGATCTTCAACGTCCACAACGCGCCATTGACCTCTGTGAAGCGGTTGCCTTCGAACAGTCCCGGCAAATCCGGCGACAGGAAGTTCAGGAAGACGAGATTGGCACCCACATATTCTGCGACTCCACCAATACTGCCGCCCATCAGCAGGCTGATGAGCGCCGGGATCAGAATGACGACAGCATAAGCCGGGTAAAGTCGACGGACCCGCTTGCCAGCATAGTCAGCAAGGTTTTGCGACCGCATGAGCGAGCCGGCCACCAGTGCGCCGGATACAATGAAGAAGCCTTGAATGGCGATCTCGGCAATTTGGCCCCAGACGCGCTCCAACCCGCTCATCGGCGCGAGCGCGGACAGAACGATTGCATGATAGGCAAACACGGCCGAAGCGAGCGCCAGCCGGATGAGATCAAACCTGTTTGCTGCCAGTCGGTGCGCTGTCGCCATCGGCGCTGTTTATCGTATTCGTTCCAAATGGAAAGGGGCCCGCTGGACCGGCGGACCCCTTCAGCACCGACTGGGTGGGCAGCCTACCGAACCGGCAGGCCAGCCGCCGTCACGGCGCCTTGATCGGACCGTCCCCGCCAGGCAGCAAGGGCATCTGCCAGTTCTTCCTCGGAGACGGTTCCATTCGAATTGAGGTCGAATTTCGTGAACTTCGCTTTCGCCTCCGACTCGCTGGCTGTGCCCGCGCTGTCGGAGTAGCTCACATATTCGTCCTCGCTGATCAGGCCATCATCATCCAGATCCAGCAACGAGAAGTCGGGCATCTCGCCCGCATGGCCCATCAGGGCCGTCATCATCGCCGCCGTTACCAGAAAGCTGCTACGTCTGACCATGTTCGAACTCCTTCTTACTCTATACGTCGCAGGAGACCGCGACAGGACTGAACATACTCGAAACAACTGGTAATGATGCGTGAAAAGACGTTCACGACGAAGATGTAATGAACCCAGATCAGACGGCCTGCCCGCCGATCTCCTTCATGAACTCGAACCAGGATTCGACTTTTGATGGCGTCAGAGCGCCAACGCCGCCGATGATCGTGTGGTGCATCGGTTTGAAACCGGACAGGCCAAGCACGCCGCGCTCCAACGCTTTCAATGCGCCCGCATCCATGCCGAATCTATAGACCAGGTCGGGCATACCCATCGTCACGACAATGCGGGCCGACTTTCCCTTCATCATGCGCTCAGGCCATTCATGATCGGACTCGCCTGTTTTCAGGAAGAATTCTGCCCGGGCCGCCTGTTCGAAGAAGGCCTTGAGTTTGGCTGGCATACCGCCCATCCAGAGCGGGAAAGCGATGACGAGGTGGTCTGCGTTGGCGATCTTCTGGCGTTCACTCAGCACCGGCTCTGACGGGGGCATTGCGAACTCTTTCTCAGAGTTGAGGAATGGCATGTCGAAATCTGCCACGCGGATGCGAGACACTGTGTGATCGGTCGCCTCGGCGCCCTCGGCATAAGCATCGCAGAGCGCGTGGACCAGATGGTCCGGATCAGGATCGGGGTGGCCATCGATGATACAGATAGAGCGGGTCATGGGGGTCAGCCTCCTGCCATGTGACAGGGAGTTTCTACCATTGGCCGGCAACAGATTTTATACGTAGAACCCCTACATCCGAAAGACGCCGAACCCTCTATCCGGGAACGGAGCATTCAGGCTGGCGGAAAGGGCAAGGCCCAGAACGCGGCGCGTATCGGCCGGGTCGATGATGCCGTCATCCCATAGGCGCGCTGTGGAGAAATAGGGCGAACCTTCAGCTTCGTAGAGATCGCGGATCGGCTGCTTGAAGCTGTCCTCGTCCTCGGCAGACCATTCCCCGCCCTTGCGCTCAATGCCGTCGCGCTTGACGGTGGCGAGCACGCTGGCGGCCTGTTCGCCGCCCATGACGGAGATGCGGGAGTTTGGCCACATGAACAGGAAGCGGGGGCTGTAGGCCCGGCCGCACATGCCATAATTGCCGGCGCCGAAGCTGCCGCCGGTTACCACGGTGAATTTCGGCACGCTGGCGGTGGCCACGGCGGTCACCATCTTGGCGCCATCCTTGGCGATGCCGCCGGCCTCATATTTCGAGCCCACCATGAAGCCGGTAATATTCTGCAGGAAGACCAGGGGAATGCGGCGCTGGTCGGCCAGTTCGATGAAATGCGCGGCCTTCTGCGCGCTTTCAGAGAACAAGATACCATTATTGGCGAGGATCGCGACCGGCATGCCATAGAGGCGCGCAAACCCGCAGACGAGCGTCTCGCCATAGAGCTTCTTGAACTCATGAAATTCCGATCCGTCAACGAGACGCGCGATGACTTCGCGGGCGTCATAGGGCTCGCGGACATCCTGAGGCACCAGACCATGCATCTCCGCAGGGTCGTAAAGTGGCTCTGCAGGCTCTGTCAGATCGAAGGGCTGGGGCTTTGGCGTGGCCAGCGTGCGGACAATGGAGCGGACAATGGCGAGCGCGTGAGAATCATGGGCCGCATAGTGGTCTGCCACGCCGGACTGGCGCGCATGGACATCTGCGCCGCCAAGGTCTTCGGCTGAGATCACTTCTCCCGTGGCGGCCTTCACCAAAGGTGGACCGCCGAGGAAGATCGTGCCCTGTTTGCGCACAATGATGGTCTCGTCCGACATGGCCGGCACATAAGCGCCGCCTGCGGTACAGCTGCCCATGACGGCGGCGATCTGGGGAATGCCCTTCGCGCTCATCTGGGCCTGGTTATAGAAGATGCGGCCAAAATGTTCCCGGTCCGGGAAGACTTCTGACTGATGCGGCAGGTTCGCGCCGCCGCTATCGACCAGATAGATACATGGCAGGTGATTTTCGAGGGCCACTTCCTGCGCGCGCAGATGCTTCTTCACCGTCATCGGGAAATAGGCGCCGCCCTTTACCGTCGCATCATTGCAGACGATCAGGCATTCGCGCCCCTCAACCCGGCCGACCCCCGTGATCAGGCCTGCGCCGGGGGCTTCGTTATCATACATGCCATTGGCGGCCAGCGCACCGATTTCGAGAAAGGCAGAGCCCGGGTCCAGCAGGCGTTCGACTCGTTCACGCGGCAGCAATTTTCCGCGCTCTACATGGCGTTTGCGAGACGCTTCCGGGCCTCCGATGGCGGCATTAGCGGTTTTTTCTTGCAATTCGGCAAGAAGCGTCTCCATGGCGGCTTTGTTGGCGGCAAATTTGCTACCGGACACATCAAGACTGGATTTCAGAACCGGCATAACGCCTCCCACTGGAATTTTGTGCCTGCTTAGCGGCGCCCGGCCCACCTGTCACGCGGGCGTCATGCGAATTTGAAACACAGGGGATGAGCGAAAGGCTTTGAAAAGGGAATCGAAATGGGCATGTTCTTCAACATGGGCATTGATATCACTCCCCGCTTGCGGGCCATTGAATTCCTGAAGGATGTTCCGGCCCGCGCCATGAAGGCGGCAGGCAAGGAAGCCATCTGGTTTTCGGTCGCCGCCGGCAAGCCGCTCTATCTTGCCGGAGAACCCGCTGACACGCTCTATTTCGTCCTGTCCGGCACATTGGGCATCTTCCGGGAAGGCGTGCATGGAAAGTCCGAATTTGTCGGCCATATCCGCTCAGGCGAGCCGGCCGGCGAGATGTCACTCTTCCTCGGCGGGGTCGACCTGACCGGCGATGGCGTGCCGAATGATGCACCCCATACGAGTTCGGTTTACGCGCTGCGCGACACGGAACTGATCGGCGTCTCGCGCAAGGGCTGGGACCGGATGGTGAAAGCCGAGCCGGAACTGCTCGAATCCATGATCCGGGTGATTTTGCGCCGATTGGGGAAATCCGGTGATCGCGTTGCCAGTGCGGCACCAAAAGTGTTCACGCTCGTCGCCACGTCACCGACGATCGACCTGAAGCTGCGGGCCCGGTCGCTGAAACAGGCATTGGAACGCCTTGGGCGGAAAGCCGTGATTGTTGACGAGCAGATGGGCGATGAACGCCCGGCTGCCTATTTTGACGAGCTGGAGCGCGCACATGATGTCGTGATCCTGATCTCGGCCATTGGCGACAATTCCTGGTATCGCCTGTCCATGCGCCAGGCCGACCGGATCTGGGTCGTGGGCCGCGCTGATGCGCGCCCCTCCAATCCATTGATGCCGGATGACCAGTCCCCTGCCCGAACGCTGAAACTGGTGGACGTCCTGTTGCTGCATCACAGCGATGAGCGCCAGGGGGCCAAGCCGGCCGAATGGATCGCCGCGTCCGGGGCTACCCGCGTCTTTCACTGGAGCCGGGTAGAAGGTCAGGATTGCGACCGGCTCGCGCGCATCATGGCTGGTGTCTCCGTCGGCCTGATCCTGTCAGGCGGGGGCGCGCGCGCCTATTCTCATATCGGCGTCGTCAAGGCGATGCGGGAACTTGGCCTGCCGATCGATTTTGTGGGCGGCGCCTCGATGGGCTCGGTCATCGCGGCCTGTGTCGCAATGGGGTGGAGCGATGCCGAAATCGAGCAACGCATCCGCAAGGCATTTGTCGATAGCAATCCGCTCGGGGACTATCATTTGCCCGTCGTCGGCATGGTGAAGGGCGCGCGCGTCGCAGCCCGGCTGAAAGAGCATTTCGGCGACGCAGAGATCGGTGATCTCGACATTCCCTTTTTCTGTACCTCGACCAACCTCACCAGCGGCGCCACGCGTATCCATCGCGAAGGCCTGCTGCGCAATGCGCTGCGGGCGACCATCTCGTTGCCGGGCATCTTGCCACCGGTCGTGGATGGCAAGGATTTGCTGGTTGATGGCGCAGTGCTGAACAATTTTCCGGCCGATATCATGCGGGATATGCATCGCGGCTTTGTCGTGGGCTCTGATGTCACTCGCCAGCCGGAAAACATGGATCTGGAGGAATTTTCTGAACCGCCGAGCTTCTTCCGCTGGGTTTTCAATAACGGGTTTTCCAGCCCGCCCCCTATTGCCGGCCTGCTCATGCGGACCGCAACGATCCGTGCAGACACCAAATTCGGACATGACATGGCAGATGTTCTGGTCCTGCCACAACTTGCCGATGTCCAGCTGCGCGACTGGAAAGCCTATGACGAAACCGTCGAGTCCGGCTATGTCGCCACGATGAAGGCCTTTGAAGGGGCCACAATCAAGGAGAAGTGCTGTCCGGCTTGATTGGGTATTTATTGTGGCCGACAGCTGGAAGAATAGGCCTCGCTGTAGGGCTTGCCGAAACAGTTCATGAGCCCGTCCACGACATTGAGGTTTATCGGCCATGTCGGCGGTCGTTGATCGGGAAAATGCTCCTTGAACCGTTCTACACCCTCTTCGAAATCCTCCGGCTTCGGAAGTTTGGCAAGTTCTTCACGGCTAGCGGCGAGCATGTCCTTGTCACGCCGAAAGAATGCCAGTTCCGCCTGATGATATAGACGGTTGGACACATCCGGCTCAGTCTCAAGAATCTCTTCCAGCAAGGCAATCGCCTCCGCATAGTCCCCCACGGCCCCGCGCAGCTGCGCTTCGTGATGCAGCAGACTGCGTGTCTGGTCGGCGATCTTGGTTTCGCGATATGTCTTGAGCAAATCCGCCGCTATGCCTTTGCAACCTTCCTTGTCCGCCACGCCTCTCCATCCACCACCGCTGGTATCGCTATCGAAAGATCTGTAATCCAGCCAGAGCAAAACAGTCATGCTTCCGGGGCACGGATGTTCAGCGATATGTTCCTGATCGGCATTTTCTTCCGCGCACTCCTGCGCCGAATAGGCGTAGACGTAAGGCTTCCCGAAACACCGGATCAGTCGATCCAGAACGCGCAGATTTGGAGACTCCGGAAAACTTCTTGCGAGGCTATTGCGATTAGCCACAAGTTCATCATGGTCTGATTCCAAAAAGGCAACCGAGCCGAGCGCGTACTGATTCCATGCATAGTAATTCTCGCCCGGAGGCCGGAGGCTTTTCTGGAACAATGCAGCAGCCTGAGCATATTGCCCTGCCATGGCCCGTAGCTGGCCCTCATGCCAGTATAGAATGCCCACCTCGCCTGTGTTCGAAAGTGTCACACTGCCTTGTGCGGTATCCCAAACAACAGGCTCACCACGCGCCTGAAGCCGCTGATGATACTCTCGGAGTAGATCAGCCTTCTCCAGATTGCATTCTGGCCGGTTGTCGATTGACCGCCATCCCAGCTGCGGGTCTTGGTCAAATGCGCCGTAATCAAGACTGAGCATGTGCTCCCGGTCCGAAATACACGCTGAAGGCTGGTCGGCGCTGACTGAGCCTAAACTTGTCAGACCGATCACAAGAAGAGTCAGAAACCGTAACATGAGCGCCCCCCACTCATGTTATAATGTTTCATTTTTTACTAGATATCAAGCCGTTTCGCCGAAGAGTTCCCGGCCAATCAACCAGCGGCGGATTTCCGAGGTCCCTGCCCCGATCTCGTAGAGCTTGGCATCGCGCAGCAGGCGACCGGTCGGGTATTCATTGATATAGCCATTGCCGCCAAGGATCTGGATCGCGTCGAGCGCCAGCTTGGTCGCGGTTTCGGCCGCATACAGAATGGCGCCGGCGGCGTCCTTGCGGGTTGTCTCGCCCCGGTCGCAGGATTTGGCGACGGCATAGACATAGGCCTTGGCCGCATTCATCTGGACATACATGTCCGCGACCTTGCCCTGGATGAGCTGGAACTCGCCGATCGACTGGCCGAATTGTTTCCTGTCATGAATGTAAGGGATCACGACATCCATACAGGCCTGCATGATGCCGGTCGGCCCCGCTGACAGGACGGCGCGCTCATAATCGAGCCCACTCATCAGAACGCCAACGCCGCCATTCAGTGGGCCCATGACGTTCTCTTCGGGCACTTCGCAGTCCTCAAAAACAAGTTCACCCGTCTCCGATCCGCGCATGCCCAATTTGTCGAGTTTCTGCGCGACCGAGAAGCCCTTGAAGTCGCGCTCGATCAGGAAGGCCGTGATGCCGCGCGAGCCAGCCTGTGGCTCGGTCTTGGCGTAGACGACCAGCGTATCAGCGTCCGGCGCATTGGTGATCCACATCTTGGTGCCGTTCAGCACATAGCGGTCGCCCTTCTTCTCGGCCTTCAGCTTCATGGACACGACATCAGAGCCAGCGCCACTCTCACTCATGGCGAGGGCACCAAGATGTTCGCCAGAGACGAGCTTGGGAAGGTAGCGGGATTTCTGGTCGTCATTCCCCCAGCGGCGAAGCTGGTTGACGCAAAGATTGGAATGGGCGCCGTAGGACAGGCCGACTGAAGCCGAAGCGCGTGAAATTTCTTCCATCGCGACGACATGTTCGAGATAGCCAAGCCCGGTGCCGCCCCACTCTTCCTCGACCGTGATGCCGAGGAGGCCAAGCTCGCCCATTTTTGGCAACAGGTCGCGCGGAAACGTATCCGTGCGGTCAATCTCTGCAGCGCGAGGGGCGATTTCGTTCTGGGCGAAACTTGCCACGGTCTCGCGGATCATGTCCGCAGTTTCACCGAGATCGAAGTTCAAAGTGGGATATGTGTTCGGAATCATGCCGCTGACTTAGCAAGACTTCCCCCGGCTGTCAGCCTAATCTTCCTGCGCCAGCATGCGGTACAGATAGTAGACAGAGACGAATAGCAGGAAGCCACCGCCCAGCGCCATCAAGGGGCCGGTATAGGTCTGGCTCGCAGCCTCGCCCATGCGCGCGCCTGATTGGGTGAGGATACGGCGCAGTCCGTCATAAAGGCCAATCGTGCCGAGTCCTGCCAACAAGGCAAAGGGCAACCAGCGCCAACCGCGTGCGGGAGCAAAATCCTCTATCTCGGCCTGCGCGGGTGTTATCAGGCGCGATGTATCCACCTCGATCGTGGCCAGGTCATCGATCAGTTTCTGGCTTGTCGGCGGCACAGAGATATTGTCGAGCGTGAGCCCCTCTCCCTGCGGATCCGACAGGTTTGGCGGGCGATAGGCGCGGCGGCGTTCCGACATGGAGGCTGGCGGCGCCGGGGCCGGTTCGCCATTGCCTTCGGGACCTGCCAGCGCGGAAACGGCGCGCGTAATCTCGTCAACGGTGGAATCACCTGTCGGCTGCGGGTCGGGCTCGCCGGATGCGCGGGAACCATTTTCCCCGAGTATGCGTGTCAGGCGCTGGGCCACTGCGCGGGCGGCGGCCTCTGGCGGGCTCTCGCGCTCGGCTGCGGCGCGAGCGCGGTTCTGTTCAGGTCGCGGCTCCAACACGATGGAAGTGTCCCGATTCCCGTTTTGCCCGGCAAGGCCGTCGCGTTCGGGGCGGACAAGCGCGCTCGGGATCGAAACACGGCGTTTGGGCGTATCCAGGAAGGTTGCCACTTCCACGGCGCGGCGGCGCACCAGTCCATCAATCACGCGGATCTGACCATCCACCCGACCCCGGCGCCAGCTACTCATGGCTTCAGCGGCAAGGATACGGTCGCCGGAATTGAGGTGCGCGAGTACGTCAGAGGAATCGAAGGCCTTCAGACCGATATTGGAGGCGAACGAGACGAGCGCATCGAACTCGTTCTGGCTCAGCGGCGTGAACACCTGTTGCGCCAGATGGTTCTCGACCCGCTTCAGATCGTGAAAGCGCAGGATCAGTTCCGCATCAAAGGCGCTGACGGTCAGGCCAGCGCGTGCGGTCTCTGTATGCCCGTAACCGACCAGCCATTTGCCATCCGGCAGGCGGCTTGCGCGCGCACGAAAGCCCTCGAAACTCTTGATGAGTTCGACTCCCTTGTCGGACGTGCGCATTTGACGGGCCAAAAGCATGGCTCCCGTTTTGGGACAGTTTGACTTTTTACTACGGGCAAGCGCTGCAAATCTCGCGCCCATTCACCCGAGAGGCGAGATTTGGCCAAGAAGTGCCCAATTTACAGGAGCACGAGCGACGCCAGGCCAAGGAAACTGAAAAATGCCATCACATCAGTCAGCGTCAGCACGAAGACCGACGATGCCACTGCAGGGTCAGCACCAAGGCGCTTCAGGCCGAGCGGAACAAGAATGCCCGACAGGCCCGCCCAGATAAACGTCGCCAACATTGCCGCGCCGATCACAAGCGCCAGCTCGACGTCACGGAACCAGACCAGCGAGATCAACCCGACCCCGATGGCAAAGATGACTCCGTTGACGCAACCGCTGAGCACTTCGCGGAAGATGGCGCGGCGCGCCGCAGCGCCGTCCAATTGCCGTTCGGCAATGGCGCGCACGGCAACGGCAAGCCCCTGGCTGCCCGCATTGCCCCCCAGCGCCGCCACGACCGGCATCAGTACGGCCAATGCCACGACTTGCGCGATGGCCGCCTCGAACAGGGAAATAATGGCGGAGGCGATGAACGCCGTGAATAGATTCACGCCCAGCCACGGCGCGCGCGCCTTAACCGTATCCCAGACCGTATCGGCACCGTCCGCCGAGGTCACGTTGAGCAGGGAGAGCAGGTCTTCGGCGTTCTCTTCCTGCATGACATCGACCATGTCATCGACTGTGATCATGCCGACGAGGCGGTCGCCTTCATCCGTCACGGGCGCCGCAGCCAGCGAGTATTTGCGGAACTGGAAGGCCACTTCTTCCTGGTCCATCTCCGGCTTCAGAGAGGACAATGCGTCTTCCATTATGTCCGACAATTGCACATCTCGCGGCGTGCGCAGCAGCGTCGCCAGCGAAACGATTCCCAGCAGGCGATGGCCCGGATCGATCACGTAGAGCTCGTAGAAGACTTCCGGCAATTCCTCGCCGAGCTCCCGCGCATGGTCGATCGCATGGCCGACCGTCCAGTATTCCGGCGCGGCCACGAACTCCGTCTGCATGAGACGGCCGGCAGTGTCTTCCTCATAAGAGAGGCCCCGCTCCAGCTGGGCTCGGTCCACCGGGGCAAGGTCGTCCAGGATACGCTCACGGCGGTCATCTTCGAGGTCTTCGAGAATTGTCGTCGCATCATCGGAATCGAGTTCGTCGAGCGCGCTTGCCACCGCAGCGTCCGGCAGCACTTCGACCGCCTCTTCGCGATAGGAATCGCGCAGTTCGATCAGGATGTCAGCTGGCAGCTCGCCGCCAAGCAGTTCTACCGCTTCAGAGAAGGTATCAAAGGACAAAGCCTCCAGCGCATCGGCGGCATCAGCCGGATGCATGCGCTGCAGCGTCCGCGCCAGCCAGCGCGTATCCTTCTCATCGACGGCATCGATGATATCTTCCAGCAGATCCGGATCGACGTTGGGCGTCTCCGCGGTCTGGGCAGGCTGAACGGACGTTTCTGTCATGGCGCCTCTTTGCCGGGGTTACGTGGCGTCGGCAAGAACCGAATACGTTGAGCTAGCCGGGATTCGCAGGAATCTCACAGCGTGCCCACAACAGACTAAGGAACTGGGGAATCGACCTGTATCAGCGCAGGCGCTTCAGACCCGCCGTGAGCTGGGACAAACCATCCTCGCGCAAGCGGCCTTCAATCCGGTTCTGGACCTCCTGCCAGAGCGGGTACGCCTCTTCCAGACGGCGCACCCCAAGCGTCGTGAGCAACAGGCGACGGCGTCGGCCATCTCCCTCCTCTCCCCGAAAGATCAGACCGGCCTTCTCCAATGGCTTCAGATTGCGGGACAATGTGGTGCGATCCAAGGCAAGCAAATCTGCCAGCTCGGAAATGGAGTCGGGTTCAAACCGGCCTACCGCATTCAAAAGCCCGAACTGGGCAATGGTCAGGTCAACGGGGCGCAAGGCGTCGTCATACTCGCGTGTAATGCGCCGCGCCGCACGTAGCAGGCGACCCGCCGTACAGCGCTGCGTCACATCTTCATGAATGCTCGTTTTGTCCATAGCGTGTAGATACACACTCTTCCTGAAACTTCAAACAGATCAGTAAATCTAACACACCTATTCCAAGGCGCTTCATTGATTCCCCAATATAGTGCATATACATTACTTATGTCACTGGCGTCTCTCTACAAAGTCAGTTTCCCGTGATCCAGTGACACTCCTCCGCCCGGCATATCCTGTCGGGCGGCCTTTTCCGGATGCACGCATTCCATATCGTGTATTTACACTATTGGAGTTTCAACATGAAACCTGCCCTCCCAGCCTTTATACTCTCCGCCCTTTTCAGCATTTCCACCCCCCATGCCGGTGCCAGCCCGGACGTCTACAGATCCAGCCCGAGCCCGGCCGAGTTATGCGCCACCGAACTCGGGCATTACTCTGAAGCCACGTTGCGCCTCCAGCGGCTGTGCGATGCGGGCGCGAAACAGTCAGACCTGACGCTGAGCGGGCGCGCTGCTGCCCACGCAAATGCAGGCACAGTCCGCATCAGGCGGGGCGACCTTGAAGGGGCCGCACGCCTGTTGTCCGAAGCCCATGCCATGCCTGGCGCCTCGGCCGATATCACCATCAGCCTCAGCGCAGTGCTGATACGACTGGAGCGCTATGACGAGGCCATCCAGGCACTCGCAGACCTGGATCAAGTGTCAGATGAATTGCGGCACAAGGCGCTCTACAATCGCGCCACGGCTGAATTGCTGCGCAACAATGTCGAAGCTGCCTATGTCGATTTCCACAAGACAGTCCAACTGGCACCGGACTTTGTTCCGGCGCAGGACATGTTGAAGCGATTCAAGGTAACGCCCCACACGCTGACGGCTGATGCGCAAGACAATGCGAGAAATGGACAGCCCTGAGGCCGACCCAACGCATAAAAGCCGTGTGAAATTCAGACAGTCATTTTCAATGCTGCCAGCGCGGCTGGAACGATTGAAAATGGTGCGGTCAAGAGGACTCGAACCTCCACGGGTTGCCCCACAGCGACCTCAACGCTGCGCGTCTACCAATTCCGCCATGACCGCACTGGTCTTCATTGAGGCAGACGGGCCGTATAAGGCGACACCAGCACTTTGTGAAGCCCTGAATGTCGCCTATATGCCCCGAGTGATGCAGAAATTCCCCGACACAGAATGGGCCGTTTCAGACCGCCCGGTTCCTTATGAGGATGCGGTCCGATTCATGGAGACGCGCGCCCGCGCGATCCGGGAGGGCGGCGCGCCGGAACTGGTCTGGTTCCTGGAGCATCCACCGCTTTACACGTCAGGCACTTCTGCCAAGCCGGACGACCTGCGTGACCCGGCCCGCTTCCCTGTCTTTGATGCTGGGCGCGGTGGCCAGTATACGTATCACGGCCCCGGCCAGCGGGTTGCCTATGTGATGCTGGATGTTGCCCTGCGGGGGCGGGACGTGCGCGCCTTCGTGCAAAATCTGGAGACCTGGATCATCCAGGCGCTTGCCGCTTTCAATGTCGATGCGGGCCCGCGTGACGGCCGCGTCGGCGTATGGGTAGACCGCACGAAAGCCGGCGGGACACTGCGCGAAGACAAGATTGCCGCCATCGGTGTACGCCTCAAGAAATGGGTCAGCTTCCACGGTATTTCATTGAACGTGGAACCAGACCTCGAACATTTCTCTGGCATCACACCCTGCGGGATCGCAGACCCGCGCTATGGCGTGACCAGCCTGGTCGATCTCGGAATCCCTGCCGCAATGGATGATGTCGACCTGGCCCTGAAAGATGCTTTCGAGACCGTATTCGAAAGTCGGCTGGTACGCGCTCCCGATCCGATCAGAGAACCTGCCTAGGCTGTTTCGTAAGCTTTCAGGCGCTGTTCTTCCTGGGTCAGATCACTGCCTGTGCGAAACGGGCCAGCGCCACCATTCGGCAGGCGCGCAACATGCAGCAAGGTCCACAGCATGACGAAAAAGGACGAGAGCGCCCAGAGCGGCATGGCGAGGCCCATGCCGCCGCCCATTGCCACCTGCATCTCTGTTGGTGGCGGTCCGTCCGGACGGCGCGGGCCACGCGCTTCCTGCGGTTCCGCAGCAGGTGTCTCGGCCGCCTCCCCGCCTTCTGCGGCCAATGTCTCTGCCTGTGCGGCTTTTGCCTGCTGAGCCTGATACTGCGCAGATCCTGACACCACACCTCCGGCAAATCCGAGCAAGCCAAGGAAGAGTGGGATAAGCACAATGGCGGCCTTCAGCGTCGAGCGGTTCGCTTCCGCAAAGCGGCGCACATGCGCCACCCATGATGTGAACTCCGTGACGATCGTGAAGAAGAAGAACGGCAACAACAGCGCCGGCAGCGGAATGCCGACCGATTTGACCGGCTGCCACGCGCCTGACATGTCGGCGCCCGCAAGACCGGCAATGAAGGCCACAAAGACCGGCACGATGAATAGCAGCACCCGCCCCATGAACATGAAGGTCCACGCCCGGCTGAAATGCAGCTTTCCGGTCATGCCCATCGGGTTGAACAGGGTTTGAAACCAGTCCATCCGGGCCGGGTCGTCCCGCTCATCCCTGATCCAGGGGCGATGCGCATCGATGGGGGTCATTGTGTGATGGGTCATGCCTGCAGAATCCTCTGGAGTGGTCAGGAATAGGTGTTGGACATTGGGGTGCCGGATGTCGGCGGGCCATACCGGTTCGTTTCCAGATCGGTGGGCAAGCGGGCGGCGATGAAGCCGAGCAATGCGGTCGTCAGCAGGAAGCTGGCTAGCGAGGTCAGGGCGGTCAGCCGCTCGAATTCCTGAATGTTCTCAGTCAACGCATCCATCGCACCGGACAGGTCGCTCCCGAACTGGGCATACATCTCGAACGCGACCGGTGACAGGATAGGCATCAACAGAGCGCTCACTATGCTGCCCACAATCCCGTAGCCAGCCAGGAACAGAAGATAGAACCAGCCCGAATGGCCAGCATCGTGCAGTCGCTTGGAGAACAGGCAGACATACACATAGACCATCGGATAAACGAGAATACCGAACATGGGCGAGATGAACGTGTTTGCCACTTGCACGATCATGAAGGCGGCCGTGATCACTGTCAGACCGCGCAGGAATGTGCGCGACCCGATACGGCCTTTTGACGACAAGAGGACATATCTCATGTCCATAGGGTTTCAGTCTCCTCGATCCGGGTCCTCACACGGCAGGGCCATGTCGAACACTACGCGTCCTTATCAATAAACGATAAACTTTTGCAACAAAAAAGAGCCGGACGACTGTCCGGCTCCTCTGGATTTCGATTGCTGCGACAGCGCCTAAACGAACGTGTCTGCGGTACCAGCCATCGGATTTTTCGGGTCTGGGCCATACTTGTTCGGGCCAACCGTTCCGGGGATACAGGCAATTACAATCTGGGCAATCGATGCCAGGAAATTGATGAATGGGATGAAGCCGGCAATCACGAGACCGAGATAAATCCAGCCAGTCTGGTTGATATCGTGAAGACGGCGGATGAAGAGTGCGATGCTCGGAATGATCACGGCAAGGCCATACAAACCCATCAGCGCGAAGAAGATCATGCCGATCGGATTCATTTCACCGGTTTCGAAATTGCCGCCGAGGCCGAATGCGAGGGCCGCCAAGACCCCGAACACGATCAAATTGAAGAGTACGACCCACCAGTATTCCGAGCGGCGTGAGCGACCCTGAAAATCCACATAGCGGGAAAAGAACATTTTTACTGCATCTGGAAAACTGACCATCTCGGCCCCCTTTGAATTGCTTTCACCATGAAAGGCCGGTGCACTTTCGGTGCATCAGCGGCAAGGTCAAGGGATGACTCGTTAATCTCCCCCTACCCCACAAGGCGGGATTCGGCGTCGATTTGGTTAGAGCAGGGTTAATGGTTCAGGCGCGAGTCGACCTTAGCCAAACTCAACCATGATCTCGTCTGCGGCAACGCTGTCCCCTGCGGCAACGTTGATTGCCTTCACGGTGCCATTGGCTTCGGCGCGGATGATGTTCTGCATCTTCATCGCCTCTACCACGCAGACCGCTTCGCCTTCCTGCACTTCCTGTCCAAGTTCGACATCCATCGAAACGACAAGGCCCGGCATGGGGGAAATGATCAGCTTGGACGTATCCGGCTTTTCCTTTTCCGGCAGGCGAGCGTGCAAATCGGCCACGTTCGGCGTGCAGACCAGCGCGCGCAGGGCAACGCCGCGATGACGGAACAGATAGCCTTCGGTTCGGTCAGCGAACTTCACGGCAAAGGGCTGCCCATCCAGCAGGCCTTCGACCAGATGCTGGCCCGGATACCAACCGGTGACCAGCGTGTGCGTCTTGCCCCCATTGATGGTGATCTCGGCTTCGCCATCGTCGCCGAGGTCCAATGTGACGGGGTGATGCTTGTCGCCCAGAATGACAATCCAGTCGCGGCGCGCATCCGGCGTCGGCGACATGCGGCCGCTCGTATCGGCGGCGCGGCGCGAGAAGAAGCCGTGCACATAGGCCGCAGAACAGATCAGCTGGATTTCCTGCGCTTCGGTCGGCTCCACGCCGTCAAAGCCGTCCGGGAACTCGTCCTTGATATAAGCGGTCGTGATGTTCCCAGAGCGGAACCGCTCTTCGTCGATCACGGCAGCAATGAAGGGCATGTTGTCCTGAATGCCTTCAATATGGAACCGATCCAGCGCCTCGCCATGCACGTCGAGCGCGGTGTCGCGATCCTTGCCGTGCGTGATCAGCTTGGCGATCATCGGGTCATAATACATGGAGATTTCGTCGCCCTCGCGGACGCCGGAATCCATGCGCACCTCACCGCCAGCCAGAGCCCCCTCTGATGGCGCGTGGAAACGCTTCAGGCGACCAATTGATGGTAGGAAGTTGCGATACGGGTCTTCGGCATAGACGCGGCTTTCCACGGCCCAGCCATTGATCTTGATGTCAGACTGTTTGAGCTTCAGCGTCTCGCCATAGGCGACCCGCAGCATCTGTTCGACCAGATCAACACCGGTGATCATCTCGGTAACCGGATGCTCGACCTGCAGACGGGTGTTCATTTCGAGGAAGTAGAAGCCCTTGTCGGCGCCAGACGCCACGAATTCCACGGTGCCGGCGCTGTCATAGTTCACGGCCTTGGCCAGGGCCACGGCCTGTTCGCCCATCTTCTTGCGGGTTTCCGGGTCGAGTAGCGGCGATGGCGCTTCCTCGATGACTTTCTGGTTGCGGCGCTGGATCGAACATTCGCGCTCAACGAGGTAGATACAATTGCCATGCTTGTCGCCAAGCACCTGGATCTCGATATGGCGCGGCTCAAGAATGAATTTCTCGATAAAGACACGGTCGTCCCCGAAGGACGCTTTTGCCTCGGCCTTCACGGCCGGGAAGCCCTCTTCGACTTCCTTGTCATTGGCCGCAACCCGGATGCCCTTGCCGCCCCCGCCAGCGGACGCCTTGATCATGACCGGATAACCGATTTCCTTGGAAATCTTCACCGCTTCCTTGGTGTCTTCAATCAGACCCATATGGCCTGGCACGGTCGACACGCCAGCTTCAGCGGCCAGCTTCTTGGAGCTGATCTTGTCGCCCATCGCTTCAATGGCATAGGCATTCGGGCCGATCCAGCCGATCCCCTCTTCCTCGAGCCGTTTGGCGAACACAGGGTTTTCGGACAGGAAACCGAAGCCAGGATGGATCGCCTCTGCACCGGTCTGGCGAACCGCATCAATGATCTTGTCGGCAACCAGATAAGATTCTGACGCAGGTGACGCACCAATATAGACAGTCTCGTCGGCCATCTCGACGGCCATGGAATCCGCATCGGCGTCTGAATAGACCACCACTGTCTGTACGCCCAGCCGTCGACAGGTCTTGATGACCCGAACTGCAATTTCCCCCCGGTTGGCGATCAGAATCTTTTTGAACATGCTGCCTCGATCCAATGTAAAGTCTTTCAGCGACTGCACTAAGCCGCCCGAAAGCCGATGTCCACAATTCCCATAGGGGAAGTCGGTTGCCACGATGCCGCAGATATGTTAGTAAGCGCTCACTATTTATGGAGATAATTCTCATGTCCCGGATCATACTCGACCTCGATGCCCTGCTGGCCAATGGCCAGATCGACTCCTCCGAAGCCGCGCGCTTGCAGGGTTTCGCCCTGCCTGATCGCAGGAATGGTGTGCTGATAAACATTCTGCTGATTTTCGGAGCCATCTCGGTCGCCGGCGGCACAATCGCACTTGTGCCGAACGCCATAACCGGTCTCGTTCTGGCACTTGTCGCGTTGGGCGGCGCGGAATTCCTGCGCCGCAGCGCACGTGGAAATTCCCTGAAAACCCTCGGCATGGCGCTAACGCTTATGGGTACACTTGGCGTGGCAGGCTGGATCGGATGGGAATTCCGAGAAGTGGATGATGGCACGGTGCCCACCGTACTGATCGCACTGGTCATGACCGCGGCAGCGCTGTGGTTCCGTTCGGCACTTCTGGCAGCGTTTGCAGTCTTGTCCCTCGGTGCCATTCTTGGTTCTGGCACAGGCTACTGGCATGCCAGCTACGCCCTGTTCGTCGAAGAACCGACCATCACGATCCTCGTCTTCGGCCTGCTCGCCCTGGGTCTCTATCGTGCCCGCAATACCCTGTCAGACGCATGGAACAATCTGGTCACCGTCGCAGCACGCACGGCCATGTTCATGGTAAATTTTGCCTTTTGGGTGGGTTCGCTCTGGGGTGACCGGATTGGCGAACACTGGTTTGCGCCGCAGCGCTGGTCGGACCGGTCGGAATGGCGTGAAGCTGCCATTGCCATCCCCGACCATGTCTTCACCTTGGGCTGGATTGGCGCGCTCGTCGCCATGATCTTTACGGCACGCCGGAACAGCTTCCTGTCGATAACCTCAATCGTGTTCCTGACGATCCATGGCTACACGCAATATTTCGAGTATCTCGGCGCGAAACCGGAAACGCTGGTGATTGGCGGACTGGTTCTGGTGGGCCTAGCCGTAGCCGGGGCGCGCTTCTTCATGAAGCAGGACGTGGAACCGGCCTAGTCCTTGTCATCCAACTGCTCGATGCGCGCCTCGAAGTTGCGCACCCGAGCAGAAATCGAGACAAGGAATGCCGTCGACCAGCCGAGCAGCAGAAAACCAATGACGGATTCTGCTGCCGCCAGCATGCGCCAGTCCTTGTCGATCAGCACATCGCCGTATCCCACTGTGGAAAAGGTCGAGGTAGAAAAATAGACGGCTGTTTCGACATCCGGAAACGTACCCAGCGCCAGATAGGTCAGCGTGAACACCCAGATCTCGATCGAATGGATGGCAAACAGGCTGAGCAGGACAAAGAAGATGGCGAGCCCCTGCCCGACCACGGTCGACAGGTTCACGTGCGGCACGTCGCGCTTGCGGATCACCGCAGACAGGGCCACCAGCCCAGCAAAGTGGATGGCAAACGTGATCGCCACCAGCACTCCCGCCACAATCAGATTGAGCAAGAGCATGGCGAAATCCTCCGTTTTAGCGTGCCGCGACGACCAATCCGGCCAGCAAACCTGGCGCTTCACGGTCGAGGAAGTCAACCAGGGTATTGCTCGCCGTGGTGACCGGGTTCGGCGGCGGGCTCTTGCGCCACCAGCCAGTACGAGGTGGCGGCTGGGCAGGCTTGGATTTCGCGGCGAGGCTGGCAGTTCGGCGGGCCAGGCTCGCCCTTTCCGCTTCCCTACCCATTTGCTCGAACCAGCTTCCCTTGTCGAATCCCAGCGCAAGACACCCGACAAACTTGCCGGGATTGGGATCGTTCGGGTCAAGCCAATGCTTGCGGTTGAGCGCATGGCGTTCCGTGTGGGGATTGGGATGCGCGCGGGCGACCAAATGGTTCCCGATCGCCCGTGCAAACAGGAAGTTCCACGACGGGTCGTTCTCGCTGCCCTCTATGCTCTCCTGTGTGTGGAAGAGGATCGCTGCCTCAGCCCGGCTGACCCAGGGCGCATGCTCCGGGCCCGAAAGCAGAAGCGTTTCAGCGACGTTCCCCACGGATGTTGCATCTGCCTGATTATCCCGGATCATCTGGTCGCATAAATGGGATAACACAATCAGACCGAACCCATCCGGCGCCCCGCTGGCTTTGCGAAGCAGCCGCATGAACAGGCCTGCCAGATTGCGATTGCGCAGCCTGTCCCCGATCGCGACCCGCTCCTGTAGCCAATCGAGATTGGCTGGCGTCAACGCCCCATTGGCGGTATCGCGGGCAAGCACATAACGCGCCATCACCCGGACAAACCGGCTGTCCCAGTCAGGGTCCGCTCCCCTCATTCGCGCATTGAAGTCGAACAGAGCCTGAGCCTCGGCATCAGATTGCGGCCCGCGTGAGCACATTTCCTGCGCGACCTGCCGCATATCCTCGCGTGATCGTCGCGAGACGGCCTGAATGCGCTGAATGATACTGGCCGACCTGACCATGGGTTGCTGTCTCCGGTATAGGCAGCGACGGGTACCAATGACGGGTTTCAGCTTTCTTGACCAATTCGGTGAAACCTGTTGCCACCATTGTTCAACGCCCCGTACATTCCAGCCCAGACACATATGGAAACTACGGGAGAAAACGCGATGACACAGCCAAAAGACCTCGCCGGGCGCAAGGCGATCGTAACCGGTTCAGCCACAGGATTGGGACGGTCAATTGCCTTGAAACTTGCCGAGCGCGGCGCTGATGTGATCATCAATTGCGCCAGATCCGTCGCGGAGGGCGAAGCGACCGCAGCGGACTGTCAGGCGCTCGGTTCGCAGTCGCGCCTTGTTCAGGCTGACGTGTCGACGGATGAAGGCTGTCGTAAACTGGCCGAGGCTGCGGCCCAGGCCGGGCGGCTGGACATTCTCGTCAACAATGCCGGCACGACCAAACACGCGCGCGACCATTCCGATCTGGACGCCCTGACCCGCGAAGACTTCCTGGACCTCTACGCAGTCAATGTCGCCGGTCCCTTTCTGATGATGCAGGCCTGCAAACCCCTGCTCATTGAAAGTCACCGTCAAACTGGTCGCGCCGCTGCTGTGCTGAACACATCCTCCATCGCGGGTGTTACGGGTATCGGCTCATCGGTGGCTTATGCAGCGACCAAGGGCGCGCTCAACACGATGACCCTGTCGCTGGCCCGCGCACTGGCCCCGGAGATTCGGGTGAATGCGATTTGTCCGGGCTTTATCGGCACGCGCTGGTTCAAGGACAAGATGGATGAAGAGCAGTATCAGCGCATGGAAACCTCCGTTGCGGCCGCGACACCGCTCAACGTGGCCAGCGGGCCCGACGATATTGCAGATTCGGCCCTTTTCTTCCTGACCGATGCCTCTCGACACGTGACGGGAGAGACGCTTTTGGTCGATGCTGGCACACATCTTGGGTACGCGCCGTTGACCGCACGGTGACCAAAACCAGAGCGCACAAGCCTAAGGCATTGTCGCGCTTGCGTGCACAAATTTCTGGCGTTCCGGTTGCCGTCCCGCAACCTCCATATTTTTGTTTCTGATCCCGGATAAAGCCGCGTCATCGTGGTTTTGGCGCTGGCAACAGCGCGATTCAACAACGGGGTACTAAAACATGAAACAACAGCTTTTCCGCGCAGGGGTAGCACTTGCAGCAATGCTGGCAGTGGCTGGCACGGCAGCTGCCGAGGGAGAATGGTCCGGTAACGTCGCTCTCAGCACAGACTATGTCTGGCGTGGCGTCTCCCAGTCCAATGAGGACATGGCCATCTCCGGCGGCTTCGACTATGCGAACGGTATATTCTATGCGGGTACATGGGCATCGAATATCGACTTCGAAGACGGCTCTGACTCCAATGTAGAGCTCGACCTCTACGCCGGCGTCGCCAGCGAATTCTCGAACGGCGTCTCCTGGGATCTCGGCGTCATCTATTATTCCTATCCGGACTCGGATGATGAAGACCTCGACTTCGTCGAACTGCAGGCCGCTCTGGGTTATGCTTTCGAAGGCGGAGTTGAAGTAGGCGGCGCCGTCTACTGGGATCCAGACAATGAGAGCGTCTATGTTGAAGGCTCTGCGGGGTATGCCTTCACCGACGCTTTCGCAGCTGACGTATCCGTCGGCAACTACTCCTTCGATGGTGGCGGCGACTACACCAACTGGTCGCTTGGTGGCACCTACTCGCTGCCAATCGGCATCGATGTGGACCTGCGTTACTGGGATACCGACATCGACGGTACGGACATCGCCGACGAGCGCATTGTCCTGACTCTCGCAAAGAGCCTCTAGCGCTCGGATATTCTTCACAAACTGTGCGCGAGACATTGCCCTCCTTCGCGTGCAGTCTGGTGAAGGCCGCCGGTTCCCTCGAGAGCTGGCGGCCTTTATTTTTGCGCAATCCTCCTTAAGTTGGGAGTTCGACTCCACCCAGAAGAAAGAGCTCCCCCATGGCCGCTGAAATGAGCCCTGCCGACGCCGTGGGCGCGCTCGTTCCCGCAATCACCCTGTTGGGGTTCGGCGCGGCAGCCGCCCTGGTGTCACGCGCGCTCAATCTCAGCCCCATCGTTGGCTACCTCCTCGCGGGAATTCTGATCGGTCCGGGCATGCTGAACCTGATCCATGAGAGTGGCGGCACGCATTTGCTGGCCGAGCTCGGCGTGGTCTTCCTGCTCTTCGATATCGGCATGCATGTCTCGCTCCGCGAACTGAAAGAAAGCCGCGGTGACCTGCTCGGCCTTGCCCCTGTCCATCTGTTGCTGACAGGCCTGATCAGTGCAGGCGCGCTCTATATGCTGGGCATATCCTGGCCGATTGCGATCGCGGTAGGCCTCAGTCTTGGCCTTTCGTCCACGGCGGTCGTTGCGCGGATCCTTACAGAGCGCGAGCAGAACTCGTGCCCGATCGGGCGCACCGCCACGCATGTCCTGATCTTTCAGGATATTGTCGCCATCTTCCTGATGATCTTCGCCACGTCGCTTGGGGAAGGAGAGACCGCCGCCGGCCTAGCGGGCCTACTGTCAGAGTATCTCCTGAATGGCGGTGCAGTCCCGCTGGCGGCTGGATTGTTGCTGGCCTTTGTGCAGGCCCTGATCGCCTTCGGCGCAGCCATGCTGTTTTCACGCTACCTGCTGAACCCGGTTTTCCGGACGCTGGCGGCCACCCGCAATGATGAAGCCTTCACGGCTTTCACCCTGCTGCTTGTGCTGGCGGCTGCCTGCGCGACTGCCATGATTGGGCTTTCGCTAACTCTGGGCGCATTCCTGGCAGGTCTGGCCGTGTCCGGCACGCCGTTTCGTCACCAGGTACAAACGGAAATGGGACCGTTTCGCGGGCTGCTCCTCTCCTTCTTTTTCATCAGTGTCGGCCTGTCGATTGACTTGCCGGGCCTGCTGAGAAACCTGCCGCTCGTCGTGATCGGCGCGTTTGGCATCCTGACGGTCAAGACTGCGCTCGGCTATATCGCCGCACGCATGAACGGCTGGAGTGTTCCCGGCGCGACCCAGCTCGCCACCTTGTTGGCACAGGGATCGGAATTCACCCTCGTCATTCTCTCGCTGGCCTCAATCACTGCCAATATGCCCCCTGCCCTCATGGGCAGCCTGATCGCCGCCATTGCGCTGTCCCTGGCGCTGGCACCGAGTTGGGCCATGCTCGGAGGCAAGCTCTCGCGCGAATTGGCGCGGCGCAAGCAGGTCACGATGGAAACATCAGGCGAACCCGCTGGCGAGCGGCCTGTCATCGTCATTGGCATGTCTGCCGCCGGGCGACTGGCCGTCGACGCTCTGATCGACTTTGACATCCCCTATATCGCGACTGACGGAGATCCCGACCGCTTTCTGTCTGCGGTCGCAGATGGGTACAATGTCTCGTTCGGAGATGCTGCGAACATGAAGCTGATCGAAGCTGTGGGGGGCAGCAATGCGCGCGCCGTCGTGCTTGGAAAGGCCCGTTATGAAGTGTCCAAGGAAGTCACGCCCAGCATCAATCGCCGCTTCCCTGATCTTGTCCGACTCGTGGCTGTCGAAACCATCCATGATCTCGACCGATATCTTGAACTGAACATACGCGCGCACCTCGTGGCTGGAGAGCCCAAGGGAATTGAGATGGTCGCGGATATGCTGAGAGTTCTGGGCGTGCCCGACAAAGAACTGGCAGATTGGCTCAGCCGCGAGGCCGACCTGTTCACGATCGGCGACGCGTCAGACCGTCAGGACAAGTCCGATGAAGAAGAAGCTGTGGTCGACGAAGCCGCCTGACCAGATTCCAGGTCAGGAATTGAGGGCGTTGATCGCATCATCAATCGTGGCGCGCGGACGGTCCATGATAGCCGCGATCTGGGCACGCTGTTCGATGGCGAGCCACAGGCCCAGCACTTCGACATCCACCACACGCCAGTCGCCATTCTTTTCAATAACGCGCCAGCGCACTGTCTGAGGCGCCTCACCGGGGCGAACGACGCGCGTTTCCACGATGGAATCTGTCGGCGTGCGATCCTTTGATCCGGTGACCGTGATCTCTGCATCGCGGAATTTTTCACGCTGGTCTTCGAAGCTGCTCAACAGATAGGTTTCGAAGGCGTCTGCGAACCTGCTGCGTTCCTGATCCGTGACGCGGCGGGCATATTTCCCGAGGGTGAAATTGGCGACTGTATCCAGGTCCATGGACTGGCGCAGCGTTTCGCGGCCCTTCTGAGGGTCGGCAATATGCTTTGCGGCGCCTTCGATCACGGCCTCCGCTTCCGGGCCGGCGAAGGCAGGCAGGGCCATCAGGCCGAGGGCAGTGGAGGCAATAAGGGCGCGAAACATGAGGGCTTGTCCTTGTGAATTCTCTGCGTGTTGCCCTCTAGATATGATCGAGATTGTCCTTTTGTTCCCCGAAAGCCGAAATAGGCTCTATGCGTTTTGGGAATGAAACCGGTGCAGCGGGAGTCGGTAGGCAGGCCCCCGACAGGCGCAGGACCTGTAGTTTCGGGCGGCGGCAGGACAGAATGGCTGGGTACATGTCATTTCTCCTCTTGGGCGAGAAACATGCAAGCCGTGTACCAAGGACGCGACCTGCGCGTTCTGTCTCGGTCATTGGGATAGGCCACATAAGATGGCATGGTGCGGGCGGCCGGGCTCGAACCGGCAAGGCCTTGCGGCCGAGGGATTTTAAGTCCCTTGCGTATACCAATTTCGCCACGCCCGCATGGCCGGTCCCCGGCATAATCGGTTTTGCCGGGGATGGCTATACAGGATAGGATTTGGGGGATAGCTGCGGCCTAGCTGACCCGCTCGAACACGGCTGCGAGCCCCTGCCCGCCGCCGATGCACATGGTCTCCAGGCCATAGCGCGCCTCGCGGCGCTCCATTTCCCGCAGCATCGTGGTCAGGATGCGCACGCCGGTCGCGCCGACCGGATGTCCGAGCGAGATGCCGGAGCCGTTCACGTTCAGCCGCTCCATGTCATCCTCCGAAAACTCAAGCGCCTTGGTGCAGGCGAGCACCTGCGCTGCGAAAGCTTCATTCAGTTCAATGACGTCGATGTCCTTCAGTTCAAGACCTGCCGTCTTGAGGGCCTTCTGGCTGGACGGCACCGGCCCAATCCCCATGACTTCAGGCCCAACGCCTGCAACCGACCATGAAACCAATCGCCCAAGCGGCTTGAGGCCATATTTCTCTGCCGCCTCGCGCGTACAGACGATACAGGCTGCCGCGCCATCATTCTGGCCGGACGCATTGCCGGCCGTCACGGTCGACTGATCGTCCACCTTGCCCCGGATCGCGCGCAGCGTGGACAGCTTCTCCAGAGAGGAATCCGGACGAATGTGCTCATCCTGGTCCACGATCGTATCGGCCTTGCGGCCTTTCACGGTGTACGGAATGATCTCTTCAGAGAACTTGCCGGACTTCTGAGCCGCAGCCGCTTTCATGTGCGAATTGTAAGCGAACTGATCCTGAGCGTCGCGCGTGATCTGATAATCACGGCGCAAATTCTCCGCCGTCTCGATCATGCCGCCCGGCACGGGATGATTCTTGCCGCCGGCTGTATAGCGACCGCGTGACAGGCCATCATGCAGCATCAGGCCGTCGCCCTTGATGTTCCACCGCATATCGATGGAGAAGAAGGGCGCATTCGACATGCTCTCCGCCCCGCCCGCGATGACAACGTCATTTGCGCCGGTTGCGACCTGCATCACGGCATTGATCACCGCCTGCAGGCCGGAGCCACAGCGCCGGTCGATCTGGTAGCCACCGGTGGATGTGGTCAGCCCGGCATCCAGCGCCACCATGCGCCCAAAGGCAGGGGCTTCCATGGTCGGATAGCATTGCGCGAAGATACAGTCTTCCACCGCCTCGGCGGGCAGCTTTGTCTTTACCATCAGCTCACGGATGACATGTGATGCCATCTCGTGCGCATGCACAGTCTTGAAGGCGCCGCCAAAGCCGCCAACGGCGGTGCGGACGGGTTCGCAAATGACTACGTCTCTCATAGGGCCCTACTCCTGCTGGTCCCGGCCACGCGCGGTGACCTGTTTGCGAGCCTCTTCCACAGCGTCTGCCGTCACAGATTCGGCATGAGCAATGGAGCGTTTGACTTCTTCCTTCATGGCGGCGGCGAAATTCATGCCATAGCCATCATCGATCAGCGCCTTGTATTGCTTGAGCAGGTCCGGCTGGGAACTGCACATGTCGTGCGCCAGCTTCATGGCAGCTGGCACGAGTTCGTCGGATTCGTAAACACGGTTCACAAGTCCCCAACGTTCCGCGGTGTGGGCGTCGAGGAAGTTACCGGAGAAAGATAGCTCCTTGGCTCGGCTGATACCAATCATGCGCGACAGCTTCTGTGAGAGGCCCCAGCCCGGCACGATGCCGACGCGGGCATGTGTATCGGCAAACTTGGCATGTTCAGAGGCCAGCAGCACGTCGCACATCAGCGCCAGTTCGAACCCGCCGGTGATTGCAAAGCCGTTGATCGCACCGATGATTGGCCAGGGATAATCGGCCAGTGCGCGCGCCATATCTATGGACTTGGAATCTTCGTCAGCGCCTAGGGCGAAACCGGTCTGGCCGGCCTCCTTCAGGTCGATCCCGGCGGTGAAGGCCCGCCCGGCACCAGTCAGCACGACCGCGCGGACCGCCTTGTTCTCTTTCAGCTCATTGAAGACGCTGACGATCTCGGCGCGCAGAGCCCGGTTCAGGGCATTCAGCGCGTCGGGCCGGTTCAGTGTTACGAGCGCAACCGGTCCGTCCAATTCGACCTTTACGATGTCTTCCGCCATGGGATCCTCCAATTTTCCTGTTTGCCTCTCTTAGCGAGGACAAGCGGGAAGGACCATGCTTGACGTTAGGGCGGTTTTGGAAGGGATCAGGCCCGGCGCTTGCGAACCAGATTCGCAATGCCGATCACGAGAGCAATCACGGCGATTCCGGCCGCAAGGAAGAACAGGCCAAATTTGAGGGGCGTCAGCCAGGCCTTGGCATCAAGCGCGTCGACCCATCCCGCCAAGGCCAGCACCTGAACCATGTTCTCAGTCAGGTCGGCGATCACGACTCCGAACGCTGGTAGCGCTGCGTACTTTCCCATGCCGCCAAAGAAGCGCAGGGCCAGTCCGCCGAGGAAGCCCCCATAAGCCAGAGGATACGCCGTATCCAGCAACACCGTCACCCAGGCATGGGCGGCACGTTGGGCGGCACTCATCGTGGCAATGATCGTTCGGCTCATCTCCGGATCGGAGGTCATGTCGAGAAATGCCCCGCCCACCATTGGCCGACACAGACCGAAGCCTGCACCAATCACCAGCATCGAAACGAAGCTGATAAGGATCGCGGGGGTGCGCGCCAGAAAACTCATGCGTTTGCGTCCTCGACCCGCTCCGGCTGGACGCCCGTCGCAGAGATGATCGCTTCCAGCTTGTCAGTAATCATGGGGATAAGGCTTTCCTGTATCGTGCTGGCAACAAGATGGACACCATTGTCACCAATGCCCCGAAACCAGGGATAGGAACCGAGTGCGACGTCCGGCATCTCTTTGGCCAGCACGCCCAGCGGTTCGGCAATGTCACCTTCGCGCAAGCCCCTGCCCCGTATCGTGACCTTGTGAATGACTGCGCCTGTCTCCAGCCTCGGCCCGATATCTTCCAGCATGCCGCGCGCAACCGACGGAACACCCGCCAGGGTAAAGACATTCCCGGTCTGGAAGCCCGGCGCCCCGGACACGGGATTGGCCACGATCTGGGCGCCATGCGGAATACGCGCCATGCGCCGACGGGCTGGCGTGTAGTCTGTGCCCATTGCCTCATAGCGTTGGGCCAGCATAGCCGTGACTTCGGGATGTTCTGAAATCTCCACCCCGAACGCCTTGGCGATGGCATCAGCCGTGATGTCATCATGTGTCGGACCAATGCCGCCCGTTGTGAAGACATAGGTGTATTTTGCGCGCAGCGAATTCACGGCCTCGACAATCTCGTCTTCCACATCGGGCACGATCCGGGTCTCCCGGACGGGAATACCGAGCGGCGCAAGATAGGAAGCAATCTGTTGCAGATTGATGTCGCGCGTCCGACCGGAGAGCAGCTCGTCCCCGATCAGGAGGACGGCTGCTGTGGGAGATTCTTTTATCATAAAGACACTTTGCCCAGACTGGCTTATTCTTCAAGCGCCTCATAGACGAGCCGCATCGATTCCTCACGAAAACCCGCCGGCTCCCCGGGTCGTGCGCCGAAGCGCTGGATCATGCCGATAAAGAATAGATCATTCTCCGGATCGATCCAGAACCATGTCCCAGCAGCCCCGCCCCAATAATAAGTGCCGGTACCGGCTGGGCTGTCCATGGCGACCGGATCAGAGATGATGGCGAAGTCGATGCCGAAATCGCGACGCTTCGGCGTGAAGACACTTCGCTGCGTGCCATCAAATTCCACGCCTGCATTTGGCGGCAACTGGTTTGTCCGCATCAGGGCCACCGTGTCCTCCTGCAGAATACGATGACCGTCCAGCGTGCCACCATTGAGCATCATCTGGCAGAACCGGGCATAGTCGTCGATCGTGGACACGAGCCCGCCGCCCCCCGATTCGAAGGCGATGGTGGACTGCCTGAACTGAACAGTCTCGGTGTAGAATGGCTCGAACCGATCCCGCTCGGAGGCATAGTACACGACGTCGGATAGCCGGTCATACTCCGCTTCGGGAACATAAAATCCGGTATCATCCATGCCCAGCGGCATGAGGACATTTTGCTTGAGGTAATCGCCAAGAGACAATCCCGAGAATTTTTCTACCAGGTAACCCTGAATGTCGACCGAGACCGAATAGTACCAGATTTGCCCCGGCTCATGCAGCAAGGGGATACCTGCGACCTTGTCGATGAAGGTCTGCGGATCAGGCGATTTGAGGACATTCTGCTCTCGAAATTGGGCATTGGCATAATCATCTCCACCAAGGCCGTAAGCGAAACCGGCCGAGTGACTCATCAGTTCCCGCACGGTCGCGGGGCGCGATGGGTCTTTCAGGATCGGTGTTCCGTCTTCATGCTCGCCCGCCAGCACTTTCAGCGCTTCAAATTCAGGGATGTATTTTGTGATCGGATCGTCGAGGTCAAACTTGCCATCTTCATGGAGCTGCATCAGGGCAACGCCCGTGATCGGCTTGGTCATGGAATAGATCCGGTACAGCGTGCCCGGTTGCACGGGTGTCGATGTTTCAACATCCCTCACACCGTACTGACCATAATGAGCAACCTCACCATCTTTGACGAGCAGGGCCTGAAGGCCCACGACATGCCCGTCCGAGACGAACTTCTGCAGGCGTTCGTCGAGCGCATGCAGTCCATCCGAGCTGAACGCCGTGGCGGACCCGGCAGGAGCAAGAGGCGGCCAGTCTGCTAACTCATTCTGTTCCGCCATTGCGGGCAGCGCCGTGAGAGACAGCGCCGTCAAGGCGAAGGCAAACCCGGTGAGACACCGACGACAGGCTTCCAATTTGAGCATTGCGCGCATTCCTTTTCTTCCCGCAGGACCAGACCATGACCAATGCATTTAGGAGAGACAAGCGGGAACGTATTGAGGCTGCGCGCATTGCAGTTTTCAATACCCAATTGATTGAAAGGACACGCCATGAAACGTCATGCCACCGCCCATTGGTCCGGAAACCTCGCGGACGGCACGGGCTCGCTCACGACGCAGAGCGGCGCGCTGTCCGATCACGCCTACTCCTTCAAGGCGCGATTTGAAGATGAGAGCGGCACGTCGGGTACTAATCCGGAAGAATTGCTCGCCGCCGCACATGCGGGCTGTTTCACCATGCAGCTCTCCCACCTGCTGGCCGAGAACGGAACACCTGCCACCGATCTGGATACGAAATGCATCGTGTCGGTCGAGCCGAAAGAGGGTGGCGGATTCGAAATCACGCGCAGCGCCTTGACGCTTACGGCCGTGGTTGAAGGCATCGAACAGGATGATTTTGACGCCATCGCCGACAAGGCCAAGAACGGCTGCCCGATGTCGGTCGCCCTCGGCGCCATCGACATCACGCTTGGCACCCAGCTCCAGTAACCCTTTCAGAGGATCAAGACCCATGGCACCGGAACTCTTATATGGCGTAGGCGCGCTGCTCTTGCTGATCGCCCTGATCTGGGGGGTCAGCCGGGGCCGACTGAAATCCCGCACCGCGGAAGCGGTCAGCGAGGAAGGCACGCGCGAGATTTACCAGGAGCCCGAACGGTTTGATGACGAGCGGCGCGAAGAACTGAAACGCGCTGCAGAGTCTGCCGAAGCGGCCGCTGAAAAGCGCGACAAGACGGATGGGGCCTGAGTCTGATACTGTTTGGCAGGCCTGAAGGTGGAACTTAGCCGGGCAAATTGCTATCTAGGGGGCAGATACAGGTATTTCCGCCCCTGAAAGGCTCCGACTGATGACTGACACTTCCCTCCTGCTGCCGATGCGCACGGGCGAAATTCGCATTCACGATGCCGAAGGCTTCGCAGGTATGCGCAAGGCGGGACGTCTCGTGGCTGAATGCCTCGATATGCTGGTGCCGGAAGTGAAGCCCGGCGTGACTACCGAACATCTCGACAATCTGGTGCGGGAATTCGTCATGGATCATGGCGCAACCTCCGCGACGATCGGCTATCGCGGCTACCGCCATGCCAGTTGCATTTCACTCAACCATGTCATCTGTCACGGTATCCCCAGCGCCAAGCCGCTGAAGGAAGGCGATATTGCCAATATCGACGTCACCCTGATCATTGATGGCTGGCATGGCGACCATTCGCGCATGTATGGCGTCGGCAATGTGAAGCGGAAGGCCGAGCGCCTGATGGATGTGACCTATGATGCGCTCATGGCCGGCATCGCGCAGATCCGCCCCGGCAAGCGCTTTGGCGACATTGGCGGCGCGATCTCCGAAATTGCCCGGCTGAATCGCATGTCGGTCGTAGAGGACTTCTGCGGCCACGGCCTGGGACGCCTGTTCCATGACGAGCCAAACGTCGTCCACTCATCGGATTACAATACCGGCCCGGAACTGAAGCCCGGCATGTTCTTCACGGTCGAGCCGATGCTGAACCTGGGCCGCAAGGACGCTGCGATCCTGCCAGATGGCTGGACGGCCGTGACTCGCGACCGCCAGCTGTCGGCGCAGTACGAACATTCTGTCGGCGTGACCGAGGATGGTGTTGAAATCTTCAGCACATCCCCGAAAGGCTGGCACCAGCCTCACAAGGTCCAGCTTTAGCGGGCGCTATTCTTCGGGCGGCGGCGGCATATAGATTGGCGCGGCTTCCGGAGGCATCTTCTCCATCGCAATCGTGATCCCGTATTCGGCTGCAAGCTGGCCGATTACAGCGCCTGCTGCTTCGGCTGAATCCGGCTTGGCCTCCGCAATGCGCGGACCGGCATCATTCATGAAACCTTCAAAAGACCCACCGGTGGTGGTCATGATCAGCCTCGTGGTCTCATCGCTGCCATTCCAGAACATGTGCGTGTTGCCCCGGTTCAACGCAGCGAAGTCGCCCGGATAAAGCGACAGGATCTCGTCGCCCGACATGACACTGAGCGCACCGGACACGACGTAGAAATACTCATCCTCGCGCGTATGGGTATGTGGCGGTGACCCAGGGCTGCGCGGAGGCAGTTCAAATTCGTATACTGTCACATCGCCCGACGATTCTTCGGACGACAGCAATAGTCGGACAGGATGGAACGGGTTCTCGATGGCCTCCCCTGCTCCCGCAACGACAAGTTTGTCGGGATGCGCGTGAACATGATCTGCTGAAACACCGCGATGGTCATGGTCTTTCGGTTGGGTCATGCAAGCAGACAGCGCCAGCAAGCCAGCGCCGCAAAGCGCGATTTTATTCAACATGTTTCATTCTCCCACGGATTGTCCCTGGGGGAAGTCTATCTGCGACCATACAATTCTCAAGTTCAATCTGGGGCCACGTGATCTAAGTCACTTTATCGAAACGTCATTTCATGGTTTTTCAACCATAATGAGCACGTCCCCCGAAGAACCCCACTGGAAAGGTCATCGCGACCGATTGCGAGGCAAACTGCTGACGCGCGGCGCAACCGCGCTGAGCAATTACGAAGTGCTCGAAGTCTTGCTCATGGCCTTCATCCCGCGCCGGGATGTCAAACCCATCGCGAAAGCGTTGGAAGCCCGCTTTGGCAGTCTGTCGGCCATCCTCGCTGCCCCGACATCCGACCTCATCAAGGTCAACGGTGTTGGCGAGACAGTCGCGGCGTATCTCAAGGCCATTGCAGAGCTCAACGCCCGGGCGTCCAGAGAGACGATCCAGAAGAAGCCCGCCATTTCCTCCTGGTCGGCGCTCATCGATTATGTTCGCACCGAACTCCAGCACGAAAAGCGCGAACAGTTCCGCATCCTGTTCCTGGATCGGAAAAACCAGTTGATCGCCGACGAAATCATGGGACATGGCACGGTCGACCATGCGCCCGTCTATACGCGTGAGGTCGCCCGCCGCGCGCTGGAGCTGCATGCATCAGCGCTCATTCTGGTGCACAATCATCCGTCAGGTGACCCCACACCGTCGCGCGCAGACATCGACATTACCCGCGAAATCATTGATGCACTCGATCCATTCGACATCACCGTGCACGATCATCTGATTGCCGGCACGGGCGGCGTCACCAGCCTGAAATCAGCCGGACTGATCTGATCAGGACACCAGACTGTCGCGCGCCATTTTCTGAACAGCCGTAATATAGGCGGCCTGCGACCATCCGCATTCGAACCGCAGCTTTTCCCACACTTCGACTGACAACAGCGCCCAGAGCAAATCCGTTGCCTGCTCGACTGAATAGTCGGGCATAAGCCGGTCTGCGGCCTTGAGCGCCATCACAGCGGCTTCACATCCATGCCGTACGGCTTGCATTCGGTCATTCCAGGCAGCCGCAGCGGCGTCGTCGGTGTCTCGCATGGCGATCAAGGCGCGCCCCACTCCGTGAATTTCCGGAATATAGTTCCCCCACGCCTCTACCCACAAATCCAGACGGTCCGTTCCTTTGGCCTTACGGCTCGCCGCAAGACGTTCGTCTATGTTTCGGACTTCGTCCATATAACGCGCCGTCCCGGTCAGCAGGTCCGCGCGTGTCGGGAAATGAAGATAGACGGCCTGGCGGCTGATGCCGGCAGCCTTGGCGATATCGCTCATGCGCACGCCGGACCCGCCAGATTCCTCCAGCAATTTCCATGTAGCGCGCATGATTTTTTCGCGGGTTTCGAGATTCTCACTTGACATGATGTCAATCTATAGGCACTTGACGCCATGTCAACTTTACATCGTGTCAAGCAAAGGAGATTGAACATGACACAGCACCTTCATAACCAGACAACGCATCGCGGGCCCGTGCTCGTATTGGGTGGCACCGGAAAGACCGGTCGTCGGATTGTCGGCCGGTTGCGCGAGCGGGGTATTGATACCCGGGTCGGATCAAGGTCCGGCTCGCCCGCCTTCGATTGGGATGAGCCGTCCGGCTGGGACGCCGTGCTGGCTGGCATGAGCGCGGTATATATCAGCTACACGCCTGACCTCGCCGTGCCCGCCGCCAAGCAAGCGATCCGGCACCTTGTCGAACGCGCAAAAGCGCAGGGCGTGCAGCATCTCGTCCTGCTGTCTGGACGCGGAGAGCCAGACGCCCAGGCCTGCGAGCGCATCGTGCAGGAAAGCGGTCTCGACTGGACCATTGTGCGCGCCAGCTGGTTCAATCAGAATTTCTCCGAAGGCGATTTCCTGCCGCTGGTCCTGTCTGGTGACATCACACTGCCGGCTGGACATGTGCCGGAACCGTTCGTGGATGCCGAGGATATTGCCGACGTGGCCGTCGCGGCTCTCACCGAGACCGGACATATTGGCGAAGTCTACGAAGTGACCGGTCCCCGACTGATGACGTTTGACGAACTGGCCAGCGAATTGTCACGCGCAACCGGCCGCAAGATCAGTTTCGTCCGTGTGCCTGCTAATGAATTTCTTCAAGGGGTTCGCCAGGCTGGCGCTCCGGAAGACATGATCTGGCTGCTCGACTACCTATTCTCCACCATACTTGATGGCCGCAATGCCCAACTCTGTGACGGTGTGGAACGGGCCCTGGGCCGACCGCCAAAGGACTTTTCCGACTTCGCCAACGAAGTCGCCGCCTCCGGGCTCTGGAGCGCCGCTGCGTGACGCCCGCCTCACTCACCCCGCATGTCCGTAGCTGACTGATCCTCTTCGGCGGGCATGCCACATCCAAGGAATCAAACTCATGACGACCCATCTCTTTGTCTATGCCTGCCTCACCATCGGACTTTCTGCCGCACTCGTCGGCGGTGTGTTTCAAGCCTTCTCCGATTTCGTAATGGCCGGCCTCATCCGCGCCGCGCCAGCTGGCGGCATCGACTCCATGCAACAGATCAACCGGACAGTGTTTCGCTCGGCATTTCTGGCGATCACGTTGGCATTGGCACCTATCATGCTCGCCGCCTCCCTTTATGCCTGGCAAAGCCTGGAAGGGTCACCAAAGATCCTGATACTGATCGGAACCGCGATCTACGTGACGACCGTGCTCGGGGTCACCATGTTCGGCAACGTTCCGATGAATAAACATCTCGACGGCCTTACGCCTTCTTCGCCGGATGCCGCGATCTATTGGAAGAAGTTCGGTACCGTCTGGACAGGGTGGAACCATGTTCGCACTTTCGGGGCGATTATTGCCGCCATCTGCTTCCTGCTAGCTGCAACTGGCTTGCCCGACACCCTTGCTGCCATGACTTAGCTCTGGCCGAACCGGCGCACCAGGTTGGAAATGCTCTTCGACAGAACCAGCATTTCCGGAGACTGAAGATCCAGCCTGCCCGACAGGCTGGATCGCAGATTCTCAAGATCAAAGATAATCTCCCGTACCGCCGCATCTGGCACGCTGCTCTCAATCCAGCCAACACAGACGAGCCGCTTGCCGGAAGTCACCGGCGCAACCCGGTGCAGACTGGTCGATGGATAGAGCACCATGTCTCCCGCGTCCAATTTGATGGACTGGGTCATCCCCGCCAGATCGATCTCCAGCTCGCCCCCCTCATAGTCGCCCGGATCGGACAGGAAGAGCGTGAAAGAAAAGTCCGTGCGCAAGCGCGACTCCCCTGCTCCCATGAATGGATTGTCGACATGATGACCGTATCCGCCGCCCTCCTCGGTCCGGCTGACAATCAGTTTCGAGAACTGGCGTGGCTGGGCCGCCGCACGCAGAACAGGGTGTCGCTCCACCTTGGCCTTGAGGAGCTGGCGAACCTGCGCGCCGGTACGGGATGTCAGATCCGCTTGCTGGTTGCGCTTGACCGCCCGGGCCATGCCACCGGCCGTTTCTGCGCCATCGCGCCAGCCGAGCGTTGCGACCAGATCGCGGACATCACGCAGGTCGGCCTCATCGAGTACATTGGAAAGGGTCAAAAGCATGTTGCGCCTACTTGCGAATAATTTGCATTTGCGTCATTCAGCGCTATAGCAGATCGACGCAAAGAGGAAGTATATCATGGCCTTTGACACCAAACTGAAGCAGTGGACCAGTCTTGGTCTGGGCACCGTCCTGATGACTGGCGCGCTTGCAGGTTGCAGTGAGCCTGCCGCCCCTGCCGACGAGGCAGGCACAGAGATCGCGCAGCCTGAAACGCCTGCAGAAGTGGATCCAACCGCAGAAGCCAACACACTGGCCACTGAAGGCGGTGAAGGCGAAGGCGGTGTGACCATTGACGCCGCCTATACCGACCCGGTCGTCTACAAGGCCGCGCTGGCCATTGCAGCAGCCCACGTTTTGGCCGCGCGCGACGCCTACGCCAAAGGCGAAACGACCGCCGCGGCTGAAATGTACGCGCATCCGGTCTCCGAAGTCCTGTTCGACATGGAGCCGGTCTTTGCAGCTCAAGGCGTCGCCGACTTTACAGACCTGTTTACAGACACGTCTGCAGCGGTCTTTGCAGGGGAAAGCCAGGAACAGATCAACGCCCGCACGGACGCCATCCTTGCCGCGCTCGACAAAGCCGCCGAGAGCGCCCCCGCCACCGACATGTCCGATGCCATGGTCAGCGCCCATGTCGCCTCTGACCAGATCGATCGCGCATCCGACATGTATCGCCTGTCGCTCGATTCTGATTTCTACGAGACGTATCTGGACGGCTACGGCTTCTATCAGGCCGCCGAGCGCGCCTTTACGCAAGCGGAAAGCGACATCACGGCCGAAAATTCCGATGCAGCAGAATCCATTCGCGCGGCGCTTGGCCTGTTGGCTGAAGCCTACCCGACCGCGCTTCGCCCTGACCCAATGGACGCTGATGCTGCAGCCCTCGCCGTTGCGGCGTCGGAAGTACAGTTGGCGCTGAGCCAGTAGTGGCAATTTGACCTCCGCAAGGCCTTGCTCGCACACTGTCGCAGAGTAAGGCCTTGCGCCCCCCGCACATGTCATTACCGTAGGGGGACATGTAGAGAGGCGCCGCCAAGACGCGCCCGGTATTTTCGGGAGGATTTTCGGCGGATGACCGACACGACAGCTGGCCAAACGGCCACGGGCGGACACATCACAGGCTTCGGTTCAAAAGGGTATCGCACCTATGTGCTGATCGCCCTGATGTTGGTCTACACGCTGAACTTCATCGACCGAACGCTCATTTCGGTCGTTGCCCAGCCGATCATCAACACATTTCAGCTGAATGACACGCAATGGGGCCTCTTGTCCGGGCCGCCCTTCGCATTGTTCTATGCCGCTATGGGCATTCCGATCGCGATGTGGGCTGACCGCGCCAATCGCGTATTGATCATTGCGCTCTGCATCATCGTCTGGTCCGTCATGACAGCGCTTTGCGGGGTCGCTTCAGGCTTCATCTGGCTACTCGTCTTTCGCGTCGGCGTTGCCGTCGGCGAAGCAGGCTGCACACCGCCCGCCAACTCGTTGATCACTGACTATTACCCCCCGAAAAGCCGCGCGGGTGCGCTCGGCATCTATTCCATGGGCGTCACGCTTGGCGGCGTGCTTGCGCAACTCTTCGGCGGCACGATTGCCGGCATCAAGGGGGCTGATTTCGGCAACTGGATCGGTTCGCTCGGTCTTGGGGGTTTGTTTGGTAATCTCGACTGGTCGACCGTGGAAGGCTGGCGTATCGCGTTTGTGGTTGTCGGCGCGCCGGGCGTGCTGATCGCGATCATCCTGATGTTCACCATCAAGGAACCTCCCCGCGGCTATTCCGACCCGCCCTCGGCAAAGGGCAATGGCAAGGCCCCTTTCTTTGATGCCTTCCGTGAATTTTCTGCCAAGCCGACATTCTGGTGGCTATCGCTCGGCGCCGCTCTGGTGGCCTTTGTCGGCTATGGACTGATCAGCTTCCAGGCACCTTTCCTCCAGCGCGTTCATGGTATTGATGTGCGCGACGCTGCCGTACTCTATGGCGCGCCGCTGGCTGCAGTTGCCGCTCTCGGCACATTCCTCGGCGGGTACATCTCGGAAAAGCTCGCAGGCCGCTACTCCACGATCTCGGCATGGCTGCCCGGTGTCGGCCTGCTGATTGCCGTGCCCGCCTATGTTGGTGCCTTCTTCGCCCCGACCATCGAGATCGCCTTTGGTCTGTGGATCATCGCGGGCACGATGCACTACGCCTATCTTTCCAGCCAGTACATGGTCGGCACGGCCATTGTCAGCCCACAGTCGCGCGCCACCACGATTGCCGTGCTGCTGCTGATTGTCAGCCTGATCGGCAATGGCATTGGCCCGCTCTTTGTCGGGGCGATGAGCGATTTCTTCATGGGACAGGAAATCGGCAAAGCCGGCCTGTCAGCCTTTGCGGACGCCTTCAATCCGCGCCTCTGCGGCACGGACCCGGCTGCCCTCGGCGCGGAAGGCCCTGAGCTTTGCCGCGCCTATGCCAATGGCCTGCGCCACTCCATGGCCGCGACGGTCTTGTTCTTCATCGTCGCCGCATTTTGCTACTTCATGGCTTCGCGTTCATTCATGAGGGATCGGTACAATCCCGATTCCCCAGCCGCCGACATGAATTCCTGAAACACAGCGACGGAAAGACACAAGTAGAATGACAGACACGACCGCTGCGCTCGACGAGAAACCCGGTTTTGAAACCGGCTATCGCACCAAGGGATATCGCGCCTATGTGCTCGGCTCCCTGCTCATCGTCTACATCTTCAATTTCATTGATCGGTCCATCTTCGGCATCCTGACCGATCCGATCCGCAACAGCCTTGGTCTGGAAGACTGGCAGATGGGTCTGCTCGGGGGTCTGGCATTCGCCACGTTCTACACCACGCTCGGTATTCCGATTGCCCGTTTTTCGGAGAAGACGAGCCGCATGATGATTATCGTGGCCTCATTGACGATGTGGAGCCTGATGACCGTCCTTTGCGGATTTGCCGTCAGTTTCGCGACCATGTTTGCCTTCCGCCTTCTGGTCGGAGTGGGTGAGGCAGGGTGTACGCCGCCGGCGCAATCTGTCATCGCCGACTATTTCAAGCCCGGTAGTCGGGCGACCGCCGCCTCAATCTACGCGCTTGGCGTGCCGCTTGGTGGCATGTGCGCCGGTCTCGCCGCAGGCCCGATCAATGATTATGTTACGGGCGAGAATGTCCACGCCCTGCTGGAAGGCTGGGGCTGGACTTGGGTCGCCGACATGATCGACTGGAAGAGCCTCGAAGGCTGGCGCATTGCGTTCATTGCGGTCGGCCTGCCCGGCCTGGTGTTCGCGCTGATCATCGGCCTCACGGTCAAGGAGCCGCCGCGCGGCTACACCGATCCGCCGAATGCTGCGAAGCCGGAACGGGAATCCTTCGGCGCCGCACTGAAGAAGCTCAGCAAGAAGCCGACCTATGTGCATGTCGTCTTTGGCGCAGCGCTCGCCTCATTTGCAGGATACGGGATCGCGGCCTTCTCCACCTCCTTCCTGCTGCGCACGCATGAACTGACCCTCACACAAGCCGCCCTCATCTTCTCTCTGGTGCTGGGCCTGATGGCTGCCATTGGTGTGTTCCTATCTGGCTTCCTCGCTGATCGCCTCGCGAAACGCTACCCGACGGCCCTGTCCTGGATGCCTGCTCTCGGCATGGGCCTGTCGGTGCCGCTCTACTGGCTCGGCTATCTCAGCCCGTCGGTCGCGCTGATGCTGCCACCGCTCATGGCCGCCGCCATGCTGCACTATTTTTATCTCGGGCCAATGTATGCCGTCTCAGCCGGCGTCGTGGATGCGCGCACGCGGGCGACCGCCGTGGCCATCACGCTCTTTGCCGTCAACCTGATCGGACTCGGCCTTGGCCCCACCCTGATCGGTCTGTTGTCCACAGTGCTGAAGACGATGATGCTGTCGGGTGCCGATCTCGGTCTGACACTGGACCTCTGCAAGGAAGCTGCAAGCCTCAGCGCCGACCAGGTTGCCGCCTGTACCAGCGCCGACGCACGCGGCCTGCAATGGTCGATTATCATCTTCGCATCGATCTATGGCTGGGCAGCAATCCACTATCTGCTGGCTGGGAAGACGCTGCAGCGTGACATGGTCGCCAAGACCGCCTAATCGGTCTTCATGGCTGTTTACACTCAGGTTTCAGACGACGCGCTGGCGGCGTTTCTCGACGAATACAATCTCGGCAAGGCCCTGTCTTTCAAGGGCATTGCCGAGGGCGTCGAGAATTCGAACTACTATCTCGAAACCACGACGGGCCGGTTCATTCTTACCCTGTTCGAAAAACGGGTGAATGCGGATGACCTGCCCTATTTCATTGGCCTGAAACAGCATCTGGCGGGCAAGGGCTTCCCCTGCCCGGAGCCCATCCTCGCGAAAGACGGCAAAGCGCTCCGCACGCTCGAGGGACGGCCCGCGGTGATCGTGTCTTTCCTTGATGGACTCTCGCCGAAAAAGCCGACTCCCGCCCAGTGCCGTGGTCTGGGGGAAGGTCTCGCGCGGATGCATGTCACGCTTTCTGATTTTGAAATGACCCGTCCCAACAGTCTTGGTCCATCGGCATGGCCGCGCCTCTGGGCAGGCCAGTCGGACGAGGCCGAAAAACTGCAACCCGGCTTGTCAGCCCTGATCGACGAAGCCCTTGCTGATATCGCAGAGGCCAAGCCACAAAGCCTGACCCTGCCGCGCGGGACCATTCATGCCGATCTCTTCCCGGACAATGCGTTTTTCCTGGGCGAAGACTTTTCCGGCATTATCGATTTCTATTTCGCCTGCACAGATGCGCTCGCCTATGACCTCGCCATCTGCCTGAATGCGTGGGCCTTTGATGACAATCCAGGGCGCGGCGCCATCGACTACAATTATTCCAAGGGCGCAAACCTGATCGCAGGCTATGAGAGCGTGCGCCCGCTGCAGCCAACTGAGCGCGACGCCCTGCCCCTGCTGGCACGCGGCGCAGCATTGCGTTTCTTCCTGACGCGGATGGTGGACTGGACCTCGACGCCTGAGGGCGCCCTCGTAAAGCCCAAGAATCCCCTCGAATATGCCTGCCGCCTCGCCTTTCATCGCAAGGTGACGAGTGCGGAAGGCTATGGTGCATGACAGAGTTCGGCCCGAATGGCGAGGTGGTGGGAACCAATCATCGCGCCCGTCCGGCTGACTATCGCGCCCTCGGTCCGGACCGAAAGATCCGCCGGGTAAAACTCGGACTGCTCCTGTCTTCGCTGGCAGCGTGTCTCGGCGTTACACTGATCGGCCTCGTCGTGACCTTTGTCTTCGGCGTGCTGGAAGGGGTTGGCCTATTGCCCACCATGTTCGACCGCCCAAATGGCGGCTTCGTGATGGGCATCCAGATGGCGGCCATGATGGCCCTGTTCAATTTCATCCTCTTCTTCGTCACTGTGCCGGCAGCATGGCTGGCCATGGGTCTGTCCATCGGCAGGTTCCCGCATCAGGGAATCGCGGCCCGCGCGCCCTACTTGCGCTGGGCCAGCATCTGGGGCGCCCTGCTCGTCGGTGGCACGACAGGGGGATTCGGCGTGACAGCGTCGCTGTTGACCGGCCTCGGCGCAGCCCTCACCGGCGCCTGTATCGGTGCGCTGGCCGGCCTCGTCTGCGGCCTGCTCTTTCTCGCCATCGTCAAGCCCGCGCAACAACTGCATGAGGCAGACATCAGCGTCTTCTGATGCTTGACGGACCCGCCAAAGCCCCGCACCTGAAAGCCATGACTGACAAGATCGAAATCTGGACAGATGGTGCCTGCAGCGGCAATCCCGGCCCCGGCGGCTGGGGCGCCCTGCTCGTGGCAGGCGACAACCGCAAGGAACTCTGGGGCGGCGACAAGGCCACCACAAACAACCGTATGGAAATGCTGGCCGTGATCGAGGCGCTGAACGCGCTGAAAGGTCCGTCCAGGATCACCCTGCACGTCGATTCCACTTATGTGAAAGACGGCCTGACCAAATGGATACATGGCTGGAAACGCAATGGCTGGAAGACCGCCGCAAAGAAGCCGGTCAAGAATCAGGATCTCTGGATGGCGATGGACGAAGCCTGTCAGCGCCATGACATCACCTGGAAATGGGTGAAGGGCCATGCCGGTGACCCCGGCAATGAAAAAGCCGACGAACTGGCCCGGCGCGGCACGGAAGAGGCGCGCGGACGCTAGGCGCGGACCACCAGTCTCTCTGCGGCTCGCTTCAGCGCCGTATCATCCAGGCTCTCCAACCTGACCATATCTACCGGCGCATCGTCGCGCCGTTTGCGGCTGCGCGCATAGAGTGGATCGTAGTGCCGGTCCATCAACTGGCGCGCCAGCGCGCGATAGTCTCCCGCCTCCGCCAATGCCTGCCACTCGGCCAGCGTCTCTTTCGACTGCAGGCCCTTCAGCTTGGCGAGCGCTTCCATCAGCCGGTCCTTGTCCCGGATGATGTCTTCATAGGCAGAGAGCAGGAAGTCTGCCCGCACGTCTGAAGGAACCCTCATCTCAATGCGCGGCGCCGCCAGCATGGAGTGCCACAGGCGCCGGGGCACGCGGCAGCGGCCGACCCGCGCGGACTCCGCCTCGACAAAGACCGGACGGCTCAGATCGAACTGACGCAACTGCTGCCAGATGCCGCTTTCGAACAAGCGCTGCGCTGGCTGTGGCGCGTCATCAAAATCACCAAAAGCCGAACCGCGATGATGGGCGAGACCTTCAAGGTCAATCACCTGCCCGCCAGCCGCTGCAATGGCCTGCAACAACGCCGTCTTGCCCGTGCCGGTCTGACCATCGATCAGGCGCACCGGCAGCCGGCTGTCCTCATGCTCCAGCCCTGTTACGACTTCCCGCCGCCACGTCTTGTACCCTCCCTTCACCACGCCGCTCGGCCAGCCGACCGAGGACAGGATCGTCGCCATGGAGTTCGAGCGCATTCCGCCACGCCAGCAATAGACCAGCGGTCGCCAACTCTTCGGCTTGTCTGCCAGCGCGGTCTCCAAGTGGTGCGCAATATTGCGCGCCACAATTGCGCCACCGACGCGATTGGCGCGGAACGGGCTCTCCTGCTTGTAGATGGTGCCAACGCGCGCGCGCTCTTCATTCGACAGCACCGGCAGACTGATGGCGCCCGGCATGTGGTCATCCGCGAACTCGGCCGGAGAGCGCACGTCAATGATCGCATCGTAGCGCGACAGGTTTTCCGGGCTGATATCCGTAACGGTTTCGAGATAAGGCATCTCTCTTCGATTAGCAGGTTTTGTTTGCCCCGCCAGTGCCCGGCGCGGTAAGCCTGCAGCCCGAGAGGATCCCATCATGCCCGACCATCACACTGAACCCCGCCTGACATCCCTCGCCCATGGGGGCGGCTGTGGCTGCAAGCTCGCGCCGAATGTGCTGGCGGATATTCTCAGTGAGATGCCCCTGTCACTTGGCCATTCAGACTTGATTGTGGACGCGGGCAAGAGCGATGATGCGGCCGTCTACCTCATCAACGAGACAACCACGCTCGTTGCCACGACCGACTTCTTCACCCCCATCGTCGACGACCCGCATACATTCGGGCGCATCGCCGCAACCAATGCCCTGTCGGATATCTTCGCGATGGGGGCGAAACCCATCTTTTGTCTCGCCATTGTCGGCATGCCCATTGGCAAGATTGCCAATGAGACGATCCGCGCCATTCTTGCGGGCGGGCGCAGCGTGGCCGAGGCCGCCGGTGCGCCCATCGCGGGCGGGCATTCGATTGACTCCGCCGAGCCAATCTACGGCCTCGTAGCCCTCGGCATGGGCCATCCCGACAAGTTGCTGTTGAACTCCAACGCACAGGCGGGCGATGTCCTGATCCTTGGCAAACCACTCGGCATTGGCATCTATTCCGCCGCGCTGAAACAGGAACTCCTCTCCCCTGCCGAGTATGACGAAATGGTCGCCTCGACGACACGGCTCAATACGCCGGGCACGGAACTCTCAGAAATTTCTGATGTTCATGCCGCAACCGACGTGACCGGATTTGGCCTGCTCGGCCATGCCAGCGAAATGGCGCGCGGGTCCGGCCTTCAGATCGTTATCGAGAAAAACAAGGTCCCTGTCTTTGAAGGCGCCCGTCGCCACGCACAGTCAGGCATCAAGACCGGCGCGTCCGGCCGCAACTGGGATTCGGTATCTCATATGGTCACGGGACAGATGTCCGCGATGGAGACCGACCTGCTCTGCGACCCGCAGACCAGCGGCGGGCTGCTCGTTTCCTGTTCGCCCGAGGCGGCGCACTCGGTATTGGAAACCTTCCGCCGCCACGGCCATGTCGATGCGGCCATCATCGGTCGGGTAGAGTCAGATGCCGCCAGCGTTCGCGTTGAATAACGCAAGTGTGACCCCACAAGGTCTGCGCTCATGCTAGGTCTGCTTGTCCAGACGTCAGGAGAATTTCATGCGCTTTAGCCTCGCTGCCATCTCTATCGCTGCGCTTGCCGCATGTGGCCCATCCGTGGCTGCGCCCGGCAGTCTTGCTGACGTCAAGGAAATCACTGCGCCTGCTGAAGACACGAAAGTTCTGGCAGTCCTGAGCTATGCCAGCTGGTGTGGCAGCTGCAAGATGCTCGATCCCAAGGTCGAAACCGTGCGGGCCTCAAACCCGTTTGACGGCGCTGAGTTCTTCGCCCTTGACTATTCATCCAAGGATGACGCTGCCTATTTCGCAGACGCAGAGACGCTCGGCATCGCTGGCACGATGCGCGAAATCTTCCCGGACAAAATAAAGACCGGCCAACTCTATCTGATTGACCGGTCTTCTGGAGATGTGATCGGCACCGTGACAAAATCTATGTCAGAAGCTGAAATCGCTGCCGCGATCAAGGCTGCGCTATCCTGAGATTCAGGACACCGTGCAGGCGCTGTCGTCCTTGTTCAGCTCACGGCGAACCTGATCGATATAGGTGCCCGTCATTTCGAAATCACTCCGAGTGATACCATAGGCCGGACTGCTGCCATCCTCGATGAAATCACTCATCAGGCGACCGGCGGCGTCTTCCAGGCCCAGGCTCTCATCTTCGCGAATGTCCGCGACGACCTGGCTGACTTTCAAAATGTCGGCCTGATCGTCTTCGGACTTATCAGCCAGCAGGGTCTGGTAGCAGCCGCAATAGACTTCGATCGTATCGCCGTCCTCGGCGAGATCTTCCACAATCTCCGGATCCCCCGCCAGCATGGTATTGCAAACAGATGCTGCGTTATTGTCGCTTGAGACGCCCATACCGCAGGCGGCGAGAGCGAGACAGGCACTGGCGAAAAGGGGGATACGGATCATGAGAAAGTTCTTTCAGAATGGATCAGGCCGGAACCTTGCCCGACAGCATGCCTGCCAGACGGTTTGTGATGATATCTTCAGCTTCTTTCATGATTCGGTCGATCAGTTCCTTACAGGTCGGAATGTCGTGGATCAGACCGGCGACCATGCCGCAGGACCAGGCACCTGCATCCATTTCGCCTTCTTTCATGATGCGCGGATAGACGCCTGCGACCTCTTCGATAATGTCTTCGAATTTGAGGTCTGCGCCCAGCTTGCGCTCTTTTTCCAACAGGCGCTCAACCGCAACATTGGTCAGCACGCGCTCGGTATTGCGCAGCGGACGCATGACAAGGCGGGTATCGAGTTCGGACGCGGCAACGATGGCATCCTTCACATTCTGGTGCACGGGGGCTTCCTTCGTCGCGATGAAGCGTGTGCCCATGTTCATACCCGACGCGCCCATGGCGAGAGATGCCACGAGGCTGCGTCCATCCGCCTGACCACCTGAGGAAACGAATGGAATTTCCAGTTCATCCGCCGCACGCGGCAACAGGATCATGTTCGGGATATCGTCTTCGCCAGGGTGTCCGCCGCACTCGAAACCATCGACGGAGACCGCATCACAGCCAATGGATTGCGCCTTCAGCGCGTGGCGTACGGCGGTACATTTGTGGATCACCTTGATGCCGTGCTCTTTCAGGATCGGCAGGACCTGCACAGGATTGTTCCCGGCGGTCTCTACAACTTTCACACCGCCTTCGATGATGGCTTTCACATAGCCTGGATAGTCCGGTGCGTTGACGACCGGCAGGAACGTAAGGTTCACGCCGATCGGCTTGTCAGTCATGTCACGACTGCGCGCGATCTCATTGGCGAGGTCTGCAGGGGTTTTCTGCGTCAGGGCCGTAATGATGCCGAGACCGCCAGCATTCGACACGGCGGCAGCCATTTCGGCAAACCCGACATAGTGCATGCCGCCCTGGATGATCGGATGCTCGATTCCGAACATTTCTGTGATGGCAGTCTTCATGGCATATCCTCCTTGTTTCCGGCCTATCCTTGGCGGAAGGACGGCGCGGAAACAAGGCTGACATTGGGTAAAGAGTGCAAGTCGGCCTTAGCTGACGGGCGACCAGGACTTGTTCGGTTTGCTCCGGCGCTTCTGACCGTTGCCACCCTGACGTGAGCCACCCCCGCCGGATTCGGAACGCGCGGCGCTTCTATCGCCGCCATCCCGTGATCCACCGGGCTTGCCGCCCTTGTAGCCACCTTTGCCGCCACCACTGCCGGAGCGATTACGGTTCTGCGACTGGCCGCCCTGACGACGTCCGCCGCCCTGGCTTCTGCCACCGCCGCCGCGGCTCTGCTTGGTGTGCGGACCCGGCTCTTCCGGCAAGGACAGGTCGAGCGCCATGTCTTCGTCCAGATCAATCCGGTCGATCTTGCGACCAATCAGTTTTTCGATGTCACGCAGATATCCGCGCTCATCATTGCCCACGAAAGACAATGCAATGCCGCTTTTCCCGGCGCGAGCTGTCCGGCCGATGCGGTGAACATAAGATTCCGGCAGGTTCGGCATGTCCATGTTCACAACATGGCTGACGCCGTCGACATCAATGCCGCGCGCGGCAATGTCGGTCGCAACCAGGATCGGGGCCTTGCCCTTCTTGAAATTGTCCAATGCACGAATGCGCTGGTTCTGGCTCTTGTTGCCGTGGATCGCCTCAGCATACAGGCCTTCATTGGCAAGGTAGCGGACCACTTTGTCAGCGCCATGCTTGGTGCGGGTGAACACGATGGCGCGGTCCATGTCGTCCTCAGACAGGATTTCGGCCAGCAGGCGCGGCTTGGCCGTACCCTTTACCATATAGACCGCTTGGTCGATCTTTTCGGCAGGCTTGGAAACGGTGGCGACGGTCACTTCGGCCGGATCGCGCAGGAAATCATTCGCAAGCGAGCGGATTTCCTTCGGCATAGTCGCCGAGAAGAGCAGCGTCTGGCGGCGCGTCGGAATGGCCTTCATCACCTTACGGATCGCAGGCAGGAAGCCCATATCCATCATCTGATCGGCTTCATCCAGCACGACCGCTTCGGTACCGCTCAGATTCACGGCGCCGGTTTCCATATGGTCCAGCAGACGTCCCGGTGTTGCCACCAATACATCCACGCCGCGTGCCAGCGCACGGACTTGTCCGCCGGGCTTCACGCCGCCCACGACAATCGCCGTGGTCAGCTTCATCTGGCTACCATAAACGCGCACGCTTTCGGCAATCTGGGCGGCCAGCTCACGCGTCGGCGCCAGAATCAGGATGCGAGCCGCCTTGGAGACAGGGCGGCCAGGATTGGAGGCCATACGGCTGAGCAGCGGCAGCACGAAAGCTGCGGTCTTGCCGGTGCCGGTCTGGGCAATGCCCACAAGGTCGCGGCCTTCCAGCAGTGTCGGGATCGCCTGTTCCTGAATCGGAGTCGGCTTGGTATAGCCCTCAGCAGCAATCGCCTTGAGGACGGGCTCGGCGAGGCCGAGTTCGGTAAACTGTGTCAAATCAATACTTTCATGTGCGGGCGCCCAGCGGACTCAAAAGTCCGCGCGCCCTGTTAGGCTCTAAATTTTAGGAAGCCTGCTTTTGATCGGCATCCCGGTTGTTGGCGCACTCGACGCGAACCCGGAAAAGGCAACGATCAATGCGAGAGCAGCAGCTATTCGCCCTGCTACAGCGGCGTATGGCACGCTTTTGTGCAATGCACAAACGATATTAGCCGCTCAGAATTTCCAGCGCGCGCCGCGTGGCATATCGGCCACAAGGCTTTTGGCGGCCACCATGAACACCCGCTCCTGCCCCAATGCGAAGGCCATGGCCCCTTCCGGGAAGATCGATGCGAACGCTTCATCCAGCACGTTCAGTCCGCCCGTAAAGGCACCCATGGCGGGCATCACCAGCCGTGCGCCATCGCTGGCGAAGCAGCGCCGCCGTACCGAACGCCCCCGCCCGATGATCTTGGCTGCCGGATGCAAATGCCCGGACACCTCGCCGATTTCCCCCGTCGGCTCGTGCCGGAAGACCAGCGGCCCGATGCGCAGCACCTTGCTGGCGCGGCCGCCGAGATGGGCCGGCGGGTCCGGATCATGATTGCCCTCTACCCAGACCCAGTCATGCGCCGATGTCAGCGCCTGAATGCGCCGGGCATAGGGTTCCGGCAGGCGCAGCTCGGCCGCCCGATCATGGAAACTGTCGCCGAGCGAGATCACCGTCTTCGGTTGGAGGGTGGCGCACAGCCGCTCGACCAGCGACAGCGTCGCGCCCGTATCATAGGGCGGCAGCATCTGCCCCCGCGCCGCATAGGCACTGCCCTTCTCGAAATGGAGATCGGACACGACCAGCACCCGCTCCGCCGCCCACCACAACGCCCCCTCCGGCAGCGGCCTCAGCAGCTCCCCGGCAAGGTGCAGATGGGTTTCAACGGGTTTCGTGGCAGCGGCAGTCATGGATCGGGAATCTGGCCCGCAATGGCCCGGGGGTCAAATGACGATTGCCGTAATCTGTCAGCCCATAGCATCTCTGACCAGATCGGCTTCCGCTTCGCCCAGGATGGCGTCCTGCACGGATGCGCCTGAAACCGGTTCCTTGCCGATTTCCAGCATGACGGGTACGGCGAAGGGGCTGATCTTGGTGAGCGCCTGATGGTCGATCTTGTCACGGATCCGCACCAAGGCATCTGACAGGCGGCGTACATCCAGCAGGCCCGTCGCCGCGTCCTGCCGGGCGGCTTGCAGCAGGATATGGTCCGGCTCATGGCTGCGCAGCACGTCATAGATCAGGTCGGAGGAAAAACTCACCTGTCGTGAGTTCTTCTCCTTGCCGGGAAGGTTGCGGTGGATCAGGCCGGAAATCTGGGCGCAATGACCGAAGGTCCGCTTCATCAGCGCGCTCTCATCCAGCCAGCTTTCAAGATCGTCGCCCATCATGTCCGGATGGAACAGTGCGTCCATGTCCACTTTGGACATGTCCTCCATGCCCCACACCGCCATTGCATACTCACTGGCGACGAAACCGGTGGGTTTTGCGCCCATCCGCTCCAGTCGCCGCGTCAGCAACATGCCCAGCGTCTGGTGTGCCAGTCGCCCCTCGAACGGATAGCAGACAAGGTAATGCCGGTCGGCACGCGGGAAAGTTTCGACCAGCAAATGATCCGCTGGCGGAATGGTGGATTTCAGCTTCTGGACCTCGAACCATTCGCGCACAGGGTCGGGCAACCCCTCCCATTGCGCCGGATCATGAATCATCTTGCGGACGCGATCGGCCAGGAAGGTCGTCAGCGGAAACTTGCCGCCATTATAGGACGGGATCGCCGGACGGTCGCCGACTGCGCGCACAACCAGCGCATCCATACCGTCCACGCCGACAAGCCGCAGCACTTCGCCCGCGAAAAGAAATGTATCGCCCGGCGTCAGGGTGGAGAGGAAATACTCCTCCATCTCGCCCAGCTTGAGTCCGGCCCGCACGCTGCGCTTTTCGCCCGGCTTTTCCTTGCCGATGAATTGCGCCAGCCGCACGGCCAGCATGGGCGATTCCACAATTGCGCCGACATTCATCCGGTGGGCCTGCGCGTCGCGGGCCGTGCGCGCCACCCACACCCCGTCGGGCCGCCGCACAATGCGGTGGAACCGGTCATAGGTCTTCAGCGCATAGCCCCCGCTCGCCACGAAATCGACGATCCGCTCATAGGTCTCCCAGTCGAGCCACGCATAGGATGCGGCTCGGATAATATCCTCATAGAGTTCCTCCAGACGGAATCCGTCGCCACACGCCCGGCCCATGACATGCTGCGCCAGCACATCTAGCGAGCCCTCGCGGACCCCTTCCCCGTCAATCTCGCCGGCCTCGACCGCTGCCTCTGCCGCACGGCACTCCAGCACTTCGAACCGGTTCGTTGGCACAAGGACGGCCCGGCTAGCCTCGTCCATCCGATGATTGGCCCGGCCGATGCGCTGGATCAGGCGCGCGGCCCCTTTCGGCGCGCCCATCTGGATCACGAGGTCCACCTCGCCCCAGTCGATGCCGAGATCGAGCGTGGACGTACAGACCACCGCCTTCAGGGCGCCAGCCGCCATCGCCGCCTCGACCTTGGTGCGCTGTTCCCGCGCGAGTGAGCCATGATGCAACGCAATCGGCAGCCCGTCCTCATTGGCGTGCCACAGCTCCTGAAACATCAGCTCGGCCTGGCTGCGCGTATTGACGAAGACGAGCGTCATCGTCGCCTTCTTGATGGCCTCATACACTTCCGGCACGGCAAATCGCCCGGAATGCCCCGACCACGGAATTCGCTGTTTCGAGATCAGGATATCCACATCCGCCGAGACACCTCCCTCAGCGGTCAGGATACGTACCTCCCCTGCGCCGGAGCGAACATCCAGCCAGTCGGCCAGAGATTGCGGCTCGCGCACCGTCGCAGACAAGCCAATGAAGCGGCAGGCTGGAGCCCAGCTTGCCAGCGTCGCAAGGCCGAGCGCCAAAAGGTCGCCGCGCTTCGAGGCCGCCATCGCATGGATCTCGTCCACAATCACGCATTTGAGGTCGGCAAAGAATTCCTTGGCATGATCGGAGGCAAGAAACAGCGCGAGCTGTTCCGGCGTGGTCAGCAATATGTCCGGCGGCGTCCGTCTCTGGCGCTGACGCACATGGGAAGGCGTATCTCCCGTCCGGCTTTCGATCCTGATGCCCAGCCCCATGTCCTCGACCGGCCCCATCAGGTTGCGCTGCACATCTGCTGCCAGCGCCTTCAGCGGAGAGATGTAGAGCGTGTGCAAAGCAGGCCGGTCAGAGTTTGCCGCCCGCTTGCGCTCACTCAGTTCGATCAGGCTGCCCAGAAAGCCCGCCAGCGTCTTGCCGCCGCCGGTCGGCGCGATCAGCAGCGCGCTTTCGCCCCTCAGCGACCTCTCGGCCAGCGCCAATTGGTGCGGCCGCGCCTTCCAGCCACGCCCGGCAAACCAGGCCTCGAAAGGCTCTGGCAGCAGGAATGGGGAAACGGCGGAATCAGCCATGATTGAAATTAAGATCTCGCAAGAATTGCAGTAATCGGCTTGCTTTCACTATGCGTTCAGCTTGCCTCAGGCCAAACCTCTTTTTCAGACAACTATCATGAGACCCGCCATGTTCCGCTCCTTTGCCGTCTCCGCCAGCCTGATCGCGCTTGCGGCCCCTGCCCTTGCCCAATCACCCCTGGAACAAGCCCTCTCCGCCTCTGCCGACGGCCCGCTCTATGCGTTTGATCTGACGCTTTCCAGTGACGAGGTGGACGCGCTCATGCGGGTCGATCCAAGCCAGCCGGAAGGCGAGCGCCTCAGCGTGATCTCACCTGAGCCTGAAGACTGGAGCGAAGACTTCGCCAAGCGGGTCGAAAACATGAAAGCCAATACGGACGGCGAAATCTGGTGTCAGGATTTTGCCGAGAACATTCCCGCCGCCGATGCAAAACTTGTCAGTGAAACAGACACCACCGCCACCTACAGCTTTCGGCCAAAGCCCGGCGCAGAGCCAGATGACATGGACAAGGTCTACAAGCACCTCATCGGAAAAGTCGTCGTGGACAAAACTGCCCCCGGCATCCTCAATTATGAAATGGTGGCGGAAAAGCCGTTCAAGCCAATGCCTGTCGCGACGATCAAACAGTTCGAAATGAAAGTCGCGTGCGACCGCGCCCCGGATGGTCGCACCCATGTGGCCAGTCTTGATGTAACCGTCGAAGGCTCCGCCATGATGAAAAGCTTCAGCCAATCCGACAGGCAGCTCATCTCGAACCTGACGCCGATCCCGAATTCCGGGACCGGCTCCAGATAGGCGCTATTCCTCGAGGCCGTACTTTTCGAGGATTTCTGCGCGGATGGCATCCTTCGCGCGATCAGAACGGGCCCGGCGCGCATCGATTGTGGCCTGGATTTCCAACTCGATCTGCTCGCGCTGGGCTGCCTCTTCTGCGCGGGCGTCCTCTGCCGCCTGCAAGCTGAGCAGCACGTCGCGCGTGAACGCGTTGATATCAAACCGCGCCCCGCCAATCACATCAAAGCCGCGCCGCACAATGACGGCGTTCATGCTTGGCACGATCACGACATACTGGCCGCGATTGCCCGCCATGTAATAGGTGCCCGCCGGAATACCCTCGGCATCATTCATCAGCCAGAATTGCGCACCATAGCCGGGTCCGCTGGTTGGCTGTGCTGGTCCGGGGGCCGAAACGAATTGTGCCCAGCCTTCCGGCAGCAGGCGCTCATTGCCCCACACACCGTCCTGCAGGTAGAGCTGGCCGACCCGGGCGAGGTCGCGCGCCGTAGACCAGACCTGGCTGGACGAAACGAAGTCACCATTCCAGTCCACTTCCAGCGTCGTGTGAACCGCGCCGATCTTGTGCAGCAGTTTTTCATACGGGAAGCGATGATAGGAATCATCCGCGCCCAGAGATTCCCGGAATGAGCGCATCGCGATCAGCGTGTCATTGTTGGAATACTTGAACCGCGTGCCCGGCTTGGCTTCCATAACTTTCGAGGCGGCCTGATCGACCACGCGTCCGCCGCCAAAATAGATCCGGTCCGTGCGCGAACCGGTTTCACCACTGTCGAGCCCGCTCGCCATCTGCAGTAGGTCGCGCAACGTGATCTCGCGGCGCGGGTCCGCGCCATTGTTCCAGTCGGCGATGACGGCCGGGTAATCAAGATCAATATGCCCGTTCCGCCGGGCTGCGCCGAGGATCGTCGCAGAAATCGATTTTGCCACCGACCAGGTCCGCTGCGGCGTCTCATGATCAATGCCGCGAGCATAGCGCTCGGCCACGACCTGTCCGTCCTTCACGACAACCACGGCGCTGGTGCGTGTGCCATTGCCATAGCTGCGCTCGTCGAAAGCAAACGAGACCGGCGCTTCGAGGCGCTCGGCTTCTTCGATGCGCAACTGCACCTTAACATTTGAGCCGATGGCGCTGCCCCGGTCCTCGCCGGTGAAGTCCGGCCAGGCGGCAAAGCGCGGCAGGAAGTTCAGTGCGCCCTCTTCTGCGCCCACCGGCAGCTGGGTACAGCCGAAACCGGGACGCCAGGCCGCCATGCGCGGCGGCATCGTGTTGGAATAGGTCACCGAAACCAGCTTGCGCACAGGGTCGATCATCGCGTCCGGCAGCTTGTCGAAGCTGCGCTGGTAGTCGGGATAAATGCCCGACAACTCGTTCTGGCGGATTTCCTCCAGCGTCTGCCCCGCATTGAAGGTGGACGAGCAGATGAACCCGGCCTTGTAGCCGGCCGCCAGCGCATCATCCAGCGCCTGTGTCGATCCGCCCTCTTCAGCCAGAGCAGGCGTGGCCAGCACAGCCAGCGCAGACAGGGATACGAGACATTTCCGGATTGCGCGCATGCGTGATTCTCCTCTGGATCGGCCTGACTTTATGCACAGATGACCGTGTCGCAAGTGTGGCGGGACAGCTTTCGACTCAGTTTGGATATGTTTTTCGAAACTTCTTCCTTTAAGCGCACAGCGCGCTATCATAGCGGGAAATCGAAATCGTCTGGAGAAGGAAACAACATGAAGTTACGCGCTTCCGTCCTCGCCTCATTGACCGCTGCTGCGCTGACGCTTTGCGCATGCACCCAAATGCCTGCGACCGCTCCGTCCGTCACTTCTACCGCGATCCTGTCCGACAGAGCACCTCTTCAGGATCTGCTGGATGCAGGGTTTGACCTGGAACACGTCAATGACGACTTCCTGTTTCTGAAAAACGGGCCAGCCCTTTATCGCTGCCTGATCATCATGGGCGAAAGGCCGACCTTTTGCACACGCCTGTCATAGATTGCGCTGCCCATGTACCGCCAGGCCCTTGGCAACGGCGCCGAAGCGGTCACTCTCAGAGACCACAGCATTGCCAAACCGCCCCGCCAACCGGGCCTGCACCAGCGGAATGAAGGTCGACCCGCCCACCATGACAATGTCGGTGATCTGGTCCGGCGACACACCCGCCTTGTTCAGGCAATCCACTGCCACCGCATCCATCTGTGACACGGCTTCGTCAATCAGGCCCTCGAACGCCTGGCGCTCTACCACGCGCTCCAGCCGCAAATCGGGAGTGTCATAGACGAAAGCCTGTTGGTCGGTGTCGCTCAGGTCAATCTTGATCTGTTCGGTCCGCTTCGCATAGGCGTGGCCTTCATGGTGGCGCACAAGATAATCGAAGGCCCGGATCGCCCGGCTGTTCGGGCTGTTCTGCACCATCCAGCCGATCCGCTTCTGCACGTCCCGGGCATAGAGCTTGTTCAGGCTTTTCCAGTCCGACAGGATCGAATACGGCGCAGACGGCACCGGCAAGCCGTTCAGCTCCAGCGTCTCGCCATGCCCGAGCAGCCGCGACAGCTCGAAAAAGCTCAGCTTCTGGTCGAAATCATTGCCGCCCACATAAAGGCCGGTACTGCCCAGCACATCAAAACCGTCATTGTCCGGCGCGATTCGCACGACCGAGAAATCCGATGTACCGCCGCCGATATCCACGACGAAGACCAGCTTTTCCCGACCGCTCGGAAAGCTCACCGAACGTGCCGCCGCCACAGGCTCATCGAGGAACTCCACATGCGCCACGCCAGCATCACGCAGACAGGATTCCAGGATCGCCTGCGCGCGTCGGTCAAGGTCGGCGTCCCGGTCATTGAACGAGACCGGTCGCCCCTGCACGACTGACTCCACCCGCTCGCCTGTCTCGGCTTCCGCCCGGGCGATCACCCGGCGCAGGAAATGCGCGATCACGTCCCGGAACGGCAAGCGACGGCGGCCAACATCGGTCGTCTCATCAATCAGCGACGAGCCGAGCACGGACTTGATCGACCGCATCAGCCGGCCTTCCTCGCCCGTTTCATAGGCCGCCACGGCTTCGGCCCCGATGGCATACTCTCCAGAGGCCAGCCCATAAAACACCGCTGTCGGGATCGACGTCGCGTCCGGCTCCAGCTCAATCAGGCGGATGCCCTGTGGCCCGGAATATCCAATCGATGTGTTCGATGTTCCGAAATCGATGCCGATTTGCATGAGGGACTCCCGGACGTCTGAATTGCGACCCCGTCGCCTACCCCAGCTGCCAGCATTTCGGAAGGGGCCACACCCAGCCCCTTCCCCGTTCGGCCACACCGCCTACATTGCAGGCATGCTGCGGCCAGACCTCCTGCTCCACCCGACCCCCAAAGGCCTCTATTGCCCGCCGGGCGATTTCTATCTGGACCCTGTGCGCGGCGCGGTGGACCGGGCCGTCATCAGCCACGGCCATTCCGATCATGCGCGCGGCGGCCATGGCAAAGTGCTCGCCCATCCCCACACGCTGTCCATCATGGCCGCGCGTTATGGCGACAGTTTCGCCAAGCAGACACAAGCGGTCGAATATGGCGAGGCGATCGAGATCAATGGCGTCACGGTCTGGCTCTCCCCGGCGGGCCACATCCTCGGCTCGTCGCAGGTCGTGGTCGAGCACAAGGGCCTGCGCATGGTCTTTACCGGCGACTACAAACGCCGCTGGGATCCGACCTGTCCCCAGTTCGAACCGGTCGAGAACACGCATGTCTTCATTTCCGAGGCGACCTTCGGCCTGCCTGTCTTCCGCCATCCGCCCACGGAACACGAGATTGACCGTCTGATGCGCTCGGTCGCAGACAATCCGGACCGCACCCATTGCATTGGCGCCTACTCGCTGGGAAAGGCCCAGCGCGTCATCAAGCACCTGCGCATGGCGGGCCATGACCGGTCGATCTATATTCATGGCAGCCTGGAAAAGCTCTGCAAGGTCTATGAGGCCGCGGGCGTCAGCCTTGGCGAGCTGCGCCCGGCGACACTGGACGATATGTCAAAATCGGCGCGCGAAGTGTTCCGGGGCGAGATCATTGTCGCCCCGCCCGGCGCTTTTGAAGGCAAATGGGCCCAGCGCTTCCCCGATCCGGTCATCGGCTTTGCGTCCGGCTGGATGAGCGTGAAACAGCGCGCCAAGCAGCGCGGCGTCGAACTGCCGCTGGTCATCTCCGACCATGCCGACTGGGATGAGCTGACCGACACGGTCCGCGAAGTCGACCCCCAGGAACTCTGGATCACCTATGGCCGCGAAGACGCCCTCGTCCGCTGGGCCGAACTCGAAGGCCGCCGCGCCAAACCGCTGCGGCTGGTCGGCTATGAGGAAGAGATGGGGTGAGGGTGCAGTAGCGGCAATAACTTGTTGCTTCGACTGCACAACAGCTACGCAAAACATTCTCGGACTGGAGCAAAACAAAAGTCTTGCCACTTTCCGGTGAATCCGGAGACAACCTAAAAAGCTGCCGTTGTGGGATTAAAATGCGAATGTGCGCGCCCGCCGCGGAGCTTGAATTTGAAGAAACCGCGCGTCTTAATAACCATAAGAAGCGGTTGAGAGATGAGGAGTTGAGACTTTAATGGAAGACGATTCTACTTATACTGGATTTGACGAGGACGAGAACGACAGTTCGGAAGACAATGATAGTTCCCCGCCAGCCCGTTATCCGAAATTTCGAATTGTCTATCAGACAACTAACTATCATCTTCCACAGATCGACGATTTGTTGAGCAAAGGAGATATAGTAAACATTCGTCCTGAGTACCAAAGACGCTTGCGGTGGGACAGCAAGAAAAAGTCCGCTTTGATCGAGTCGTTTCTTCTCAATATTCCGATACCTCCGGTATTTTTTTACGAAAGCGATTTCGCACAGTACGAAGTTATGGATGGCCAGCAAAGACTAAACTGCATTCGCGAATTCTATCAAAATTCGTTCAAGCTAACCGGCCTCAAACAGCTCCCTGAACTGAACGGCAGTAGGCGTACCGATCTTGATGAAAAAATCAGGCGAACTTTGGATCGAGCCTCTATCGCCGCGATCGTTCTTCTAGCAGAAAGCGCAGAAAATAAGGACCAATCGAAGACAATCCGCAAAGAAGTTTTCGAACGCCTGAACACTGGCGGTCAAAAGCTAAATGCACAGGAAATCAGAAACGCGATATATGCTGGAAATTTCAACGACATGATCATTGAGCTTACTCGCGAACCTCTCTTCACCGAAATTTGGGGAATCCCACCTTATACGGAAAATACAAAAGGCGATTATTACGATAATCCTCGTCGGCAAAAGAATGTGCTTTATAGGACCATGGGCGATTGCCAGATTGTTCTTCGATTTTTCGCGCTACAAGATCCCGAACAAATCAAGGGCTCGATGCAAAAGGTGCTTAACAATACAGCCGAGACGGGCATGTCTTTCGCAAAAGAGAAGTGCGCTGAGCTTAAAAACCACTACATGAAGTGCCTTGATGCAGCTGTGAAGATCGGAGGGAAAGAACCGTTTGATGTAGTATCACCTACCGGCACCGCCAAACGATCGATCCCTTTTCAGGACGCACTGATGTGCGGCCTCGGCAGATTAAACGAGGCCGAACGTAGTCAATTGCTTGCAAATACGAAAGTCGCAAAAAAAGATCTGTCCGATTTCACCGGCAATCCCGCGAACTACGATATTCTGGTAGGCCGTGCGAACACCGCAGAAGACACCAAAGACAGAATAGCCAAGGTACACAACATTCTGAAGTCGTCGATTCAATGATTAGCAGTGTGGTTCAAGACGCCTTTGTCGAATCAATCCGAGAAATCAGCGTCTCGCTGAGTATTTCCACTGACTTCATTTCGCCGCCATTAAGCCTCCAGGGTCACAATACCGAGTTGCAAAACATAAAGCGCTCATTTGAGGACATCTACAACTCAGTTCCGGCTACGCACAGGAACATTTTGAACAGCTCGATCATTTTAACCAGCTACGCCGTGTACGAATCATATGTTCACGAGCTCATGGAGTCATTTATAGAAGAGTGCTGCAAAATATCGGGCTCGATTGGACAACTTGACGAAAAGCTTCGACGTTTTCACATTCAGGTCGTTGCCGACCGCGTCTCTAGAGCCGGAAAAGAAGAATCAAAAATTCTTGATAGCGTTAGTGATGCAATGAAAGAGCTGCAATATCACAGTTCACTCACCATACCCCCGCATTTCGACAAAAGCATTTGTCGAGAGTTGCATAACAATTTCCGTTTTTCTGAGCTGAACAGCTGCCTATCAAGAATTGGGGCCAACGGCTTTGCGAACTTTGTCATCCACTCGGACAATCTCCAAATTGCTTTGTCTAAGACCAACCTATGTCACGATGATATTCGTATTCCTTTAGATGACTTTGTATCGACTCGAAATGAATTGATGCACTCGTTTGATGTCAGTAAGGCGAAGGGCAGAGACTGGATCGAGGAGAAGCTAGAGTTTCTCAAGTTAATCGTTTCTGAGATAAACAATTTTCTTGGAGAGTGCTTGCAAACAGCGATGGAAGATCAACTTTCCTAACCGCAAACGTATCGGGAAGGCAGCGTGGCTGGCTCGCGAAGTGCTTCCTACAATATGCCACCCTCAATCCGTCTGAGAACTCCCCGCCCCATACTAAGCATCTGCTCTCACAGGAGCCGGATCAGGTACCGTTCTGGTTGTGGGTTGCAGGGTCAGGATGGTGCGGGTCGGAGATACGGTCCGATGCGCGCCTAGGCAAGTCAGGCCAGGGTGAGCTTGCGAAAGCAAGTTGGGAAACCGCCTCGTCCGGTCGCACGGAGCATTATGCTCCCGGATGGGCCATACGTGTCAAAAGCACGGTGGAAGCGTTCGCGCGGCGCCGGTAACGAAGACCCGGGACCATGGGCCCCCATGAGGGTGCTCGCTGAAACTCCTGTCCGGCGCGGCGGGCGGTAACGCTCCACTCCGTAGCCATCTACACAATCAAGGCGGAGCGCCACGGCGCCCGCTGCGCCGACGGCTCTGTGAGGGGCCGGCTACGAGATACCCGGATGGTTCGCGCCAGTCCGGCTTTGACTGCTGCCCCCGCCCCCATCATCCTTCGACTTCGCTCAGGATGAGTTGGCTTTGTGCGGAAATCCTGACGCGCTCATGCTGAGCGAAGTCGAAGCACAGGCGCGGGGCTCCGCGGTCTAACGGCAAGAACCCCCAGCCTCCACCGGAGCGGCGGACATGTCGGCCGTGGGTCCCTAGACCCCCACGTCCAGCATCGACTTGTAGGCCGGGCGCACCTGCACTTTTTCCAGCCAGGCCCTGGTCGCGGGCAAGGCATCCAGCGCGCCCATGGCCGCGGCGGACTGGACCTGGAACGCCATCAGGCAATCGGCGGCGGTGAAGCTGTCGCCGGCGAAATAGGTGTGTTTGGCCAGATGCCCCTCGATCGTCTTCATCGCCTTGGCCTGTTCGGCCTCCATGGAGGCGGCCAGCGGCGTGTCCAGCAGGCCCGCATTCATCAGGTAGAAGCGGAACAGGCCCGGCAGGAAGATCGCGCCCTCGGCGGCATGGACCCATTCCAGGTAGCGCGGGAAATCAGCCGAGTCCGCGCGCGGGTGAAGCGCATGGTCCGGGTCGTGTCTGGCCAGCAGGTATTCGGCAATCGCGCCGGTCTCTGCGATCACCGTGTCGCCATCTTCCAGCAGGGGCGACTTGCCCATCGGGTGAATGGCGAGCAGCGCCGCCGGGGCCAGCCGGGTTTCCGGGTCGCGGCTATGGTGGACAATCTCGTGCGGCACGCCGAGTTCGAGCAGCAGCCAGACAATGCGCTGCGAGCGCGAGGCGTTGAGGTGGTGCAGTTTCAGGCTCATGGAGAGCTCCCCTAGATGGATTCTTGGCGCGACGGCTCTATCTTAGGCGCATGCAGGCCTTCGCAGAGCTTCTTGACCGACTAGTCCTAACGCCTTCGCGTAACGGCAAGCTACGCCTGATCGTATCCTATTTTCGCAGCGCCCCAGACCCCGACCGCGGCTATGCCCTCGGCGCGCTGACCGGCGATCTCGACCTGAAGAGCATCAAGCCCGCCGCGATCCGCGAACTGGTCACCGACCGGATGGACCCCGAACTGTTCCGCCTGTCCTATGACTATGTCGGCGACATGGCCGAAACCGTCAGCCTCGTCTGGCCGGGCGAGCGGCGCGCGAACCGCCCACCGCCGCTGGCCGAGATTGTCGAAGCGCTGGACGGCGTGACACGGCCCGAGGCGCAGAGACTGGTCGCCAACTGGCTCGACGGGCTGGACCCGACCGGCCGCTGGGCGCTGCTCAAACTGATCACGGGCGGCCTGCGCATCGGCGTCTCCGCGCGGCTTGCCAAACTGGCGCTCGCAGATTTCGGCAGCGTGGACGTGACCGAGATCGAGGAGATCTGGCACGGCCTCGCCCCGCCCTATGAGAGCCTGTTCGCCTGGCTCGAAGGCAAGACCGGCCGGCCAGAGCCAGACATCAAGGCGCCCTTCCGGCCGGTCATGCTGGCCCACCCGCTGGTGCCGAAAGCCGAGCGCGATAATCCCGATGCGGTGGACCCGGCCCTGATCACAGCCGACGCCTTTGCCGCCGAATGGAAATATGACGGCATCCGTGTGCAGGCCAGCAGCGAAGGCGGCGTGCGGCGGATCTATACCCGCACGGGAGACGACATCTCCCATACTTTTCCGGATGTGCTGGCCGCGATGAGTTTTGAAGGCACGCTGGATGGCGAATTGCTGGTGCGCGCCGAGGACGGGGAGAGCGTGGCGCCGTTCAATGAGTTGCAGCAGAGACTGAACCGCAAGACCGTCTCGAAAAAGCAGATGGACGCGCGCCCGGCCTTCATCCGCGCCTATGACCTGCTGCAGGCTGGAGACGAGGATATCCGCCCCCTGAGCTTTCGCGAACGCCGGGAACGCCTGGAAGATTTCATCGCGAAAACGGCGAGCCCGCGTTTTGACCTGTCGCCGCTCGTGCCCGTCACCGATCTGACGGCGCTGGACGCGCACCGCATGGAGCCCCCTGCCCCGGAAATCGAGGGGCTGATGCTGAAACGCTGGGACAGCCCCTATGTGCCCGGCCGTGTCAAGGGGCATTGGTACAAATGGAAGCGAGACCCCTGGCTCGTCGATGCGGTCTTGCTGTATGCGCAACGCGGCCACGGCCGCCGCTCCAGTTTCTATTCCGATTTCACCTTCGCCGTCTGGCGCGATGAAGACGGCGAGGATCGGCTGACGCCCGTTGGCAAGGCCTATTTCGGCTTTACCGACGAGGAGCTGAAACAGCTCGACAAATTCGTCCGTGACAACACGGTCGAACGTTTCGGACCTGTGCGCTCCGTGACGCCATCACTTGTTCTGGAAGTGGCCTTTGAAGGCCTGCAGCGCTCGGCCCGTCACAAATCCGGCATCGCCATGCGCTTTCCGCGTATCAACCGCATCCGCTGGGACAAGCCCGCAAACGAGGCGGACCGTTTGGAGACTCTAGAGGCAATGCTGCAAGAATAAAAAAGGCCGGATGGCATGCACCCGGCCCTTTCGAAACATAGTGAAACCGAAAGTCCTTAAACGGACTCTTTCAGTTCCTTGGAGACGCGGAAAGCAACTTTCTTCGACGCCTTGATCTTGATGGATTCACCCGTTGCCGGGTTGCGGCCCATGCGTGCCGGGCGCTTGCGCACTTCCAGCGTGCCGAGACCGTT